>Ga0302319_10013344_pt1 | contig 15405 bp, 11 predicted proteins | sample Bog_T0_2_FD_203319 | JGI IMG/M metagenome (GOLD analysis project Ga0302319, IMG submission 203319) | Peat permafrost microbial communities from Stordalen Mire near Abisko, Sweden - Bog_T0_2 | ecosystem: Environmental > Terrestrial > Soil > Wetlands > Peat | place: Sweden: Abisko, Stordalen Mire... | reverse complement strand
GCGCGGAATGCGGAAGATTTTCCGATGGTTGTGGCAGCGCGGACATTCACCGGACCACCTGAGGTTGATTCCCCAGCGGCTCTTGAAGACAGTTCCCAGGACGACAGCGACGGCTCCTGACGCCAACAATCCGAAGAGAAATCCAAACCAAACTGGATTCATATCTTTACCTACGTGATGTCCTCGGTGTCGTAGACCGGCGCAATCGTCCGCTTCTTGGGCACGCCGTGGACGGAACTGAGCAGGTCTTCGACCACGTCTTCGAGCTGGCGCTGGGTTTCAATCACGGCGGACATGCTTTTGAGCTCCTCGGGGTCGAGTACGCGCTCGACCAGGGCGACGGCGTGGCACTGGGCGACGTGGTCGAGGCCGAGGCCTTCGGGGGTTTTGGCCTTGATGCTGACCTGGTCAATCGCAATGCACAGCAGGTCGGCAACGCGGGCGCGCATCTCGCCCGCGATAGGGAAGATTTTGGGCGCGGCGAGGACCAGGGTAGTGTCGATGTTGACGATGCGGTAGCCGGCGTTTTGCAGCTCCTCCATGGCCAGGTTGAGGAAGATGGCGGAGTCGGCGTCTTTCCAGCGCGGATCGCCGGGCGGGAAGAAGCTGCCGATGTCGCCAGCGGCGATGGAGCCGAGCAGGGCATCGGTGATGGCGTGCAGCAGCACGTCACCGTCGGAGTGGCCGGCGAGGCCCTCTGGGTGGTCGAGCGTAAGCCCGCCAATGCGCAGCGGAACCCCGGGCTTGAATGCGTGCGAGTCCCAGCCAAATCCAATTCTTGTGTCCATGGTTTAACGTGCCTCTTCTTGAGACTCTAACCGTTTACGATCGGGGCGAAGCGATCCAGCGAGCAATCAGCGGGCGCGCTGCCGCAGGTAGAACTCGGCCAGCTCCAGGTCGCCGGGCTGGGTAATCTTCAGATTAACCTGCGAGCCGTGGACAACCGCAACGGGGAGGCCGGCGCGCTCCACCACCGAGGCTTCGTCGGTGCCCACAAACCCATCCGCCTGCGCTTCGGCAAAGGCCTTCTGAAGCAGGCCGTAGCGGAAGCCCTGCGGAGTCTGCGCCAGCACCACAAACTCGCGGGGGATGGTCGCGGTGATCAGGGCGCCGTGGGCGGTGCGCTCCACGTGCTTGATGGTGTCCACGGCGGGAAGACCGACGATGGCAGCGCCAAACTCGATGACCGCGTCGATGGTGCGGTCGATGGTGGCGGCGTCGATGAGGGGGCGCACCGCATCGTGCACAAGAACGACGTCGTCGGGCTGAGCGGAGAGCGCGGCCAGAGCGTGGGAAACGGACTCCTGGCGGTTGTCGCCGCCCTCGACCACGCGAACGCGCCCGGCGAGGCCGTACTCGGCAACCTGGGCTTCCACGCGTTCGATCTCGGTCGAGCGCACGGCGACGTAAATGGCGGTGACCCGCGGGACCGCGGCAAAGGCGCGCAGCGAGTGGATGAGGATGGGCAGCCCGTTGAGGGCCAGAAATTGCTTGGGCTGCGGGCCGGCCATGCGGGTGCCCAGCCCGGCTGCGGGAAGAATGACAAATACTTGCATACCGGCTGAAGTATACAACCATTGCATGGAGCAGACGCCGCTTCGCGGCCATTCGTGCTCAGCAGAGCGGCGCGGCTTCCCAACCCTCTCGACAGAAAGAAGTCGAGAGGGGATTTGAGGTAAGGCACACAAGCTCATAGCTGTCCACGAATGTTAGCCTTCCACCGGCTCCACGTAAAACATCTCGTTGGTGGCGCGGAAGCCGAGGGCTTCGTAGATGCTGCGCGCGGCGTCGGAGCTGTGCAGGGCTACTACGCGCAGGCCGCGGCGGTGGGCTTCAGCCTGGCAGCGGTCCACCACAGCGTGCGCCAGGCCGCGGCGGCGGTAGTCGGGGTCGACGAAGACATTGAGCAAGTAGCCGCGATGCTCGCCGGCCAGGTCAAGCGGGTGCGGCGGCCAGTCAAGCACCAGCAGCCCGGCCGAGGCGACCGGGCGGGCGTCGTCCAGGGTGATCCAGCCGGTGTACTTGCCTTCGGTGATCATGCGCGCCACCCACGGCTCGAAGTTGCGGCTCATGGCGTCCAGGATGGAGGCCGGCGTGCTGCCCATGGCGGCAAACATGGCGCGTCGATGGGCGGTAATCAGCGCGGCATCGGCAACGGTGGCAAGGCGGGTTTCCAGCATGTTTGAAAGTATAGGCCACCTGCCACCTGCGGTGAGGCAGCCACCTGCGGTGAGGCAGTCGCCGCTTGCGCCACAAGGAATCCGTCGTCTCCCACCCATCGAGCACAGTACGCTCGATGGATGGGGCACCCCGTTTCACCTCCCGTGGGTCCGTAGCGCGGGTGGGAAACTGGAAAGAAGCGAAGGATGGGGCACCAGAGCCACTTCGGCCGATACGGTTTGCGGCCGGTGCGCCGTATGATCTTCCTGATGCATGCACCCGGCCCGAATCCGCTCAACCTGGAGACAACGCTGCTCACGCCTGGTCTGCGGCTGGCCGTGGGAGTTTCCGGCGGTGCGGATTCCGTGGCGTTGCTGCGCACACTTCACGAGCTGAGACGCGAATTGGGACTCGTGCTGCACGTGGCGCATCTGCACCATGGGCTGCGCGGCCCGGAAGCGGACGACGATCAGGAGTTTGTACGCGCCCTGGCGGCTGAGCTGGGATCGACTTTCCATGAAGCGCGCGTGGACACCAATGCAGAAGCGGAAAAGGCCGGCGAGTCCATCGAAGAAGCGGCGCGCAGGCTTCGCTACCAGTGGTTCCGCAAGCTTTGCGCTGAAACCCCACTCGATGCAATCGCCACGGCGCACACCCGTGACGACCAGGCGGAGACGGTCTGCGCCAAATTTCTGCGCGGGGCCTGGACGGAGGGGTTGAGCGGCATTCATCCCGTGGTCGGCTACCCCGAAGGACGGATTCTGCGGCCAATGCTGGGAGCGACCCGGGCCGAGGTCGAGGCGTATCTGCATGCGCTTGGGCAGCCCTGGCGCGAGGACTCGTCGAATCGAGATTCGGCGTTCACGCGGAATCGCATTCGCCATGAGCTGCTGCCGCTGCTGGAGGGGTGGAATCCGCGCCTCAGGGAGCACATGGCGCAGATGGCTGTGCTGGCTCGAGACGAGGAAGCCTGGTGGCAGGCGGAACTGGCGCGTGTTGCCCCGCAGGTTCTGCTCGCCGGCAAGCCCGTCCGCGGTGGCGGACGAGCGTCAGGAGACGGCCTGGCCGTGGACGTGATCCGGCTCGCCGGCCTGGCGCCGGCGTTGCAACGTCGTCTGTTGCGTCATGCGTCGGAGCGGCTAGGCGCAGCGCTCGATTTTCCAGCGACCGAGGCGCTCCGGTTGCTGGCGCTCGAAGGACGCGCCGGGCAAAGGCGCGAGCTGGCCGCTGGTCTGCGCGCCGAGCGGACGCCGCGGGAGCTGCGCCTGGCCGTTGAACCAGTTTCATCTAGCGGCTCGGCCACGGCAATTCCCGAGTACACGGCGCAGATTCCAGGGGAGATTGTGGCGCCAGCCTTCGACCTCCATCTGCGCATCGGAACAGACCAGCCCACCCCAGTCCAGGTCGAATCAGTCCAAATCGCGCGTCTACGCAACTGGAAGCCGGGTGACCGCGTGCAGCTGCGTTACTCCGGAGGCCCGCGCAAGGTGAAAGAGGTGCTGGAACGGCTGCGCGTGACCGGAACCAGCCGAGCCGTTTGGCCGGTGCTGGAGGTGGATGGCCGGATCGTGTGGATGAAGGGTGTGGAACTGGAGCCGGAGCAGGGAATCGCTGTAAGTGCCTTCCCGCTCGACCGATCCCCCGCACTGACGAGCCGCGTCTAAATCGCCGGCGGGCTTTCCGCGATGGTACTTTCGCGTCAGCCGGCTGCCCCAAATGCCGGAGCGGAATCGTCCTTCCCCGAGTTCCAGTTCCCCTTTCTTCGGAGTACAATCTAAGAGACTGCTCATCCCGGCGGCGGGGCGTTTGTGTCTGCCGTCAGGGCGCTGTAAACAGCGCGCGACTTTGAGGGTGTTTCACGCGTCTAAGGGTGATGTGGGCGGAGACGGAGGTCCAGTGCTGGATTTCCCCCCGCCGGGAAAGAGGGATCCTGGTGAATTCGACCGTTAAGACGATCATGTTCTGGGCGTTTATCCTTGTCTGCCTCATGATGCTGTGGATGGTGGTGGAGAGAAGCTCCACGATGGGCAAGACGGCGGAGGTCGGTTACTCCGACCTGCTGGACAAGATCGAAGCAGGACAGGTGCAGGATGCCACCATCCAGGGCGACGAGGTGCATGGCCACCTGAAGGGTGCGAAAGACGAGTTCCACACCACCATCTCGGCCAATCTGGTTGACAGCCTGACCAAGGAACTGCGCGCCGCCAAGGTGAGCACCAACATCAAGCCGCCGCAGAACAACGGCATTCTGTTGCAGGTGCTGTTCAATGTTGGCCCGTTTGTACTGCTGGGCGCGATCTGGTTCTTCATGCTGCGGCAGATGCAGTCCGGCGGCAACAAGGCGCTATCGTTCGGCAAGAGCCGCGCGCGCCTGCTCTCGATGCAGCAGAAGAAGGTCACTTTCAAAGACGTGGCCGGCGTGGACGAGGCCAAGGAAGAACTGAAGGAAATCATCGAATACTTGCGCGAGCCGCAGAAGTTCCAGAAGCTGGGCGGCCGCATTCCCAAGGGTGTGCTGCTGGTGGGCCCTCCGGGAACGGGCAAGACGCTGCTCGCGCGCGCCGTGGCCGGCGAAGCCAACGTGCCATTCTTCTCCATCTCGGGTTCGGACTTTGTTGAGATGTTTGTGGGCGTGGGCGCAAGCCGCGTGCGCGATCTTTTCGAGCAGGGCAAGAAGAACGCTCCCTGCATCATCTTCATCGACGAGATTGATGCTGTCGGCCGCCATCGCGGCGCAGGTCTGGGCGGTGGACACGATGAGCGCGAGCAGACGCTGAACCAACTGCTTGTCGAGATGGACGGCTTTGAATCGAACGACGGCGTGATCCTGGTGGCGGCCACCAACCGCCCCGACGTGCTTGACCCCGCGCTATTGCGTCCCGGCCGCTTCGATCGCCGTGTAGTGGTGGGCCTGCCCGATGTGCGCGGACGCGAGGAGATCCTCCGCGTACATGTGAAGAAGGTTCCCGTCTCCGACGACACCAACCTCAACGTGCTGGCCCGCGGAACACCCGGCTTCAGTGGCGCCGACCTGGCCAACATGGTCAACGAGGCTGCACTGAGCGCCGCTCGCATGAACCGCAAGCAAGTGACCATGTACGACTTCGAACTGGCCAAGGACAAGGTCCTGATGGGCGCCGAGCGCAAGTCGATGCTGCTCACCGAAGAGGAAAAGCGGGTGACTGCGTACCACGAGGCTGGCCACGCGCTGGTGTCGTTCATGCGCGAGCACTCTGACCCCATTCACAAGGTCACCATCATTCCCCGCGGCATGGCGCTGGGCGTAACCGTCTTCCTTCCGGGCGACCGCCACAACTATACCCGCGAGTACCTCGAGGCCAATCTGGCCATCGCCTACGGCGGCCGTGTGGCTGAGGAGATATTCCTCAACCAGATGTCGACCGGCGCGGGAAGCGACATCGAGTCGGCCACCGATCTCGCCCGCCGCATGGTCTGCGAGTACGGCATGAGCCGCCTTGGGCCCCTGACCTTCGGCAAGAAGGAAGAGCAGATCTTCCTCGGCCGCGAGATCGCGCAGCATCGCGACTTCTCGGAGGAGACAGCCCGGCAGATCGATCTGGAAGTGCGCCGCCTCATCGACGAGGCCTATCAGTCCGCGCATTCCATCGTCGAGTCGCATGCGGACGCTATGCATCGCATTGGTGCGGCGCTGCTGGAGCGCGAGACCATCGACGCCGAGGAAGTTCGGATGCTCATCGAGGGCCAGCAATTGCCCCCCATGCGCTCCGTGTTAGCTTCGCCCTCGGACACCGGCGGCGGCAGCCCGCAACAGGTGCTCAAACCCGAGCCCCGTGGCGGCCCGGGCTTCCCGGAAGGCTCGCCTTCGCCCGCATAAATGGCATCTCAGCCCTGCTTCAAGCAAAACGGCCACTCCGTCAGGGGGTGGCCGTTGTTGTTTCTTGAGGCAGGATTCTGAACCGCTCCAAACTGAATGCTCCACTGCAAGACGGGCGCAGCAAACTGAACTGGTGCCCTGGGATGTAATACTTCTACTGTCTCCACGGGAGTACCCGGGAGGCTCCCCACTCATCTCAGAAAGCGGAGACGTTCATGACTGCAAGGAGACTTCTTTCTTTGTCGAGCATTGCTGTGTTGTTCCTTGTCTGCCTGGCAGAGAGCAAGGGCCAAATCACTTCCTTTACCCCAGGGCAGGTGATTCACGATACCGATGGCCAACCGATCAAGGCGTTTGCGGGAGGCATTTCCTACTTCAACGGAACCTATTACTGGTATGGCGAGTTCAAGAATGGCGGCCTTCAAACTGCAGAACTCCCATGCTATACAAGCACCGATCTTCTCAACTGGAAGTATCAAGGTAACATGGTGCCGTCACTTCATCAGGGTGAGTTAGCTCCTTTTACGATCACTGAGCGGCCCCACGTTATTTACAACGACAAGACAAAGAATTATGTCATGTGGCTGCATCTGGAGAACGACGCATTTAACCAGGGACTTACCGGCGTTCTCGTTTCGAAATCGCCCACGGGTCCCTTTTCTGTCAATGGCATCTTCCATGATCGCGGGCCGGACGGCGGAGCACCCGACAGCGAGATCGACCGCGACCAATCCATCTTTAAAGACGATGACGGAAGGGCTTATCATATCTTCTCGTCCCACAAGAATCGTGGATTGGTGATCTCTGAGATGACCAGCGACTATCTGCGGCCAAAGGGAAATTCCATTGATGTTGGCCTGGTGTGCGAAGCCCCCACGATCTTCAAGCGCAATGGCGTCTATTTTCTGCTTCGCTCGGATTGTTCCGATTTCAACTTTAACGACAATACGTATGCGACAGCCGATTCCATGTTGGGGAAATGGACAGATCACGGAGTGTTTGCCCAGGGAGCGACCGCGAAAAACACGTTCTCGACCCAGGTAACAGAAGTCGTAAAAGTGCGCGGGAAGAAGGACGCGTATGTTTTCGTTGGCGATCGCTGGGGCAGCCCAACTTACAATACCTTCGATATTTTCCTGCCCATCTCCTTTGCCGGGCCAACATCCATGGCAATTTACTGGCAGGATAAGTGGGATATCGATACCGCATTCAAGAAGTAGAAGCCTCTCGGGTGTCCTGCGGCGTGGCTTTCAATCTGTTTAACAAGACCCGCCATGAAGATGCGGGACTGAAATGGCCCCGACTGGATTCCTTCTTCCTCGAATGCATAACATCAACCGTCTTCCGCGCTGTTAGAGCATTGTCGATTCGCATGTTGTCGTCTGGAGATTGTGCAAGGTGGCTTTTCCTTAATGGAAAAGCCACTTCAGTTCCCGGCTTCTGTATAGACCAGAATCGAAAATGCTGTAACTGCGGAACGATCAACTGAATTCAAATACGGAGACTTTCATGACTGTAAGGAAACTTCTTTTCTGGTCGAGCATTGCTGCGTTGTCCCTGGTATGCATGGCGGAGGGCAAGAGCCAGATCACTTCCTTTACTCCCGGGCAAACGATTCGCGATACCGATGGCAACCCGATCAAGGCATTTGCCGGGGGCATATCTTACTTCAATGGAACTTATTACTGGTATGGCGAGTTCAAGAACGTCACTTTTCCCACCGCGGCGATTGTGGTGTACACGAGCAAGGACCTTCTCAACTGGAAGTATCAGGGAAGCATCGTGCCTGGACTGCACGAAGGGGCTCTTGCGCGCTTTGTCAGTGTGGAACGTCCGCATGTGATTTACAACGATAAGACCAAAAAGTATGTCATGTGGACGCACCCGGAAAACCAGGAGTATAACGTGGGACTTACCGGCGTATTTGTCTCTGACTCACCGACCGGCCCCTTCATCCTGAGTGGTATCTTCCACGATCGCGGGCCGGATGGTGGCGGTCCTTTCAATGATGATAACCGCGACCAATCCATCTTCAAAGACGATGATGGCAAGGCCTATCATATCTTTTCTTCCCATAAGAACAATGGCTTGGTGATTTCGGAGATGACCAGCGATTATCTCCGGCCTAGTGGCCACTCCATCGATGTGGGCCTGGTGTGCGAGGCGCCCACCATCTTCAAGCGCAACGGGGTCTACTTTCTGCTTCGCTCGGAGTGCTCGGGATTCGGCTTTAACGATAATAAGTATGCCACGGCCGATTCGATGCTGGGTAAGTGGACCGAGCACGGCATCTTTGCTCAGGGGCCTGCGTCGAAGAACACCTTCTCCACGCAGGTTACGGAGGTTGTGAAGGTTCGCGGCAAGAAGGATGCTTATATCTTTGTCGGCGATCGCTGGAAGGAACCGCTGGATCAGACCCTTGATATCTTTCTTCCCATAACATTCACCGGGCCGAGAAGCCTGGCGGTTTATTGGAAGGATAAGTGGGATATGGACACAGGTTTCAAGAAATAGGGAGCTACATGGAACTTACGATCCAGGGCACTTCATAAGTTATTTTGTGCTTATGTAGGGAAGGGCCTCTGAGGGAGGAATTTCCCCTCGGGGGCTAAAGCCCACGTCAATGTTGTGGCTCTTGCGGCACGGCTAAAGCCATGCCCTGTTACAAAACATTCAACCCTAGGTTTGTGCCTGAGTGAGCGACCCAGAAGTGTCACCTCAGGCCGAAGATGCGATAGGAGACGCCGACGCTGATGCCATAAGGAAACAGGTTTGCGGCCTTGCCTGTGCCTTCTGACCAGTTGAGCCATTGCTGGTACTCGAAGTCCGGCAGCCGCATCGTCAGACGCCGGCTTAGCTTCATCTCCAGGCCGCCTCCATAGGCGATGGCAGTGTACCGTCCCCAGCCATTACCGTCCTCGAAATTGAGCTTGCCAAAACCGATCAGCGCCTTGGCGTAGGGAGTGGCGTGCCAGAAGTGCAGCTTGTAGATGGGCAGGCGAGGGCCTACCAGGTAGTTGTCTTCGTAGATGCCTTTGTCGGGCTGGTTGAAGCGCATCCAGCGGCCTTCCCCTTCAAGCTGAACCCACGGGGTGAACTTGACATCCACGTAAGTGCCGATGCCGGCGAGATAGCCGGAAAAGGGCGCGGCTTGTGGGACACGGTTTCCCGCGTAATCAGGCTGGAAGCCGGAGACCTCGCCTCCGGCGGCAATGGACATGCCGCGGGCATAGGCAGAGGGATCCACCTGGGCGCGCGCAGACAAAGCACCCAACACGAGCACAAAGAAAAGCAAGGCGGCGGCTGAGCGTCTGACAGTCGAAGTCTGCATGGGCACTAACCAAGTCCAATCCGGGGAGGGTTCTTCAGATCCAATGCACCTTATCGGCAAGATGCGGGCCGGCATCAGAGAGAGGCCGGCCCGGCTCGCATCCCTTACTAGGGATTTGGCGCGGTAGCGGGTGGGGCCTGCGGCGTATTGGCATCGCCGGCGGCCGGCAGCGGGGCCGGTGGTGGCGCGGCATTGTCGGGCGCGGCCGCAGGCTGGTTGTTGGCCGGCGGCTGGGTGTTGGGGTCTGCTGCGGGAGACGCTGTTCCGGCTGAGCCGGCGGGCGGTGCTGCTGCGGGGGCAACTGCGGCAGCCGCGGCTGCCGCATCGTAGCGCTGCAACTTGTAGAAGATCGGCGTCACCTCGAACGGCATCTTGTCGCGCGGATTCATATACGCGTAGATCTTGGCGTTCAGCTGGTGCACCTTGTCATCCCACGGATCGGTCTTGAGCCAGAAGCCGAGTGGATTGGCGGGCCGCTGCGCAAGGTCGTCCCAGTTCAGCTTGGGCGACATGTGCTGCAGGTCGGCCATCCACGGCGTGCCGTCCTGCTTCAGCAGCGAGTCGCCCAGCTTGGGCGTGTTGAGCTGCTTGAGCGGCTTTTCGCGGTCCACCAGCTGCGCGTAGTAGAGGCCCGCGTCAGGAAGCTGGTCCTTGTAGAGCGAGTTGTTTAGGTACTCCATGGCCCGCTTGGCGGCTTCGGCGTTGTCGTGGTCGTTGTGGTACATGTCGATGCGCTGGAAGGTTGCCGTATCGGGGAACATGAGCCGGTCGTTGAAGGCGTAGCGGGTATCGATGTGGTGGCCCATGGCGATGTGCGCCAGCTCCATCGCAATCACCGAAGCGAAAGCCGCCTCGTTGGGCATGCTGTCGAGCAGGCCCTTGCTGATCAGGATGGTGTTGCCCACGGTGGTGGTCTCGATCGTGTCTGTGAGCAGCACGCGGGTGTGAATCTGGTCGGTGAAGGCCAGGTTGTTGGGCACCTGTAGGTTGATCACGATCTGGTCAAGAAACTTGTGTTCGTAGCCGTTGGGGTCGGGATTGAGCGGAGCGACCAGGCCGGCTTCCACCAGGCGGTCGATGACGTTGTTTTCAGCCTGGGTAACCCAGGCGCGGGAGGCTTGCAGCGGACCCACGTCCTGCGAGTCCTGGCTTGAGTCGACGGCGTCGTCGACCTTTACGCTGACGTTTTCCGAGTCGCGCGTGGGCAGCTTCAGACTGTAGCCCCAGAAGTGGGTCTGGGCCTTCAGGCCCACGGTCTTTTCGCCCTCGACGCGGGTGGTCTCCTCGACGTAAACCGCGACCGGGAGCCACTCGCCCGGCTGCACGTTCATGCGCCAGCTGTCGAAGTGGAAGTAGTACTTGCTCGAGTCTTCTTCGTTGGGGCCGGTGTAGGTGCCGTTGAAGCGGACCACGTTGCCGTCCTGATCTTCAATCCAGATGCGGCCGAAGAAGCGGCCCATGCCCTTGACCTTGGGATGCACGTCGAAGACCGCCGTGCGCACCGAGCCGAGAAACTCCGGCCGCACATAACTGAAGACGTAGTGATTCTTGTCGAATCCGGTCGGATCGAGGAACATCATCTGCATGAATCCGTTGGGATTGTAGGTGAATTTCTCCAGACCCAGCGCTTTGCTAAGGCCCATCATGGCCTCCAGCGAGCCTTTGAAGAACCCCTTGGCGCCCTTTTTCTGCTTGACGGAGCGATCCGTGAAGCTCTTGTCGACAAAGCCCTTGGCGAAGTCCACGCGGCTGAGCATGTACTGGTCTTCAACCGGGACCATGTAGAGCTTCACGTCGGGCTTGGTGTTCTGGATGTAGGTTTCCACAAGCGGAGTGCGCTTGCGGATGGCCTGGATCAGCACCTTCTCCTGCGTAATGGCCCGGTCCACGAGCGCCGATTGTTCCGGCGTCAGCGGACGCGCAGCTTCGTACTTGGGTTCCTTCTTCGCGCCCAAGCAGGCCGCACTCACGGTCATCATGAGAAAGGAAAGGGCGATCTTCCGAAACGTCATGGAAAGCTCCTGGCTTGATGTCTTGCTCGGTATTGCTCCACGCCAAGGCAATCGAAGGCCCCGGCTTGGCCGGATCGCTGGCAGCACTTCTGCTGCAGCTTTGATGCTACTACGCCAACTGGAACGTAATGGTGATCGTTGTGGTCGCGTCCACTGCCTGCCCGTTCCGTGTGGCGGGGCGGAAACGGATCTGCTGCGCTACGCGGCGCGCTTCTTCATCCAGGCCATGACCCAGTCCGCGCATCACTCCCTGCACCACCACCTGTCCCGCGGCGGTAAAGGTAACCTTCAGGACTACGTCGCCCTGGATGCGCAGCTGGCGGGCTTCGCTGGTGTACTGCACGGGCGGCTTGGAGAGTACTTCAATAGTAGTCGTTGTGGGAGCAGCTGCGACCTGTTGAATAGGAGCTGTCGAGACGGCCTTGGGAATACCCGCCGAAGCCACCCTGCCGCTGACTGGGCCGGCAGTTGCCATGCCTGTGCCGCCGGGAACGCCGGCCTGGGCTACCTTGCCCACCACGCCGGCGTTGGAGCCGGACTTGAGGCCGTTGCCGATGCCGGTGGAACCAACCACGCCGTGCGGGGCCACAGCCGGGCCTTGCAGTCCGCCGTAGGGGTTGCCGATGGCGGCCACTGTTGCCGGCCGCGTGGCGTTGGGATTGGGGGTCACGCCGAAGGTGTCGCCCAGATGGACAGGCGCGGTGGAGGGCTTGGCCAGATTATTCTGGGCCGGCATGGCGGCAGTCATGGCCGCTTTGGGCTGGGGCGCCAGTACCACGGCCGGCTTGGCGGCCTTGATCACCGGCATATTCACCTTGGCTTCCATCTGGATCGGCTTGGGCTCGGGCTTGGGCTCGGGCTTGGGCATCACGATCTTGGGCTGCTCCAGCTTGACCTCGATTTTGGGTGGCTCGGGCAGCAGAATTTTGGGCGGCTCTGGCAGCTTGACCTTGGGCAGGGGGGGAGGGGTGGCGGGGATAATCAGCACCGTCTCCTCGTATTTATGCTCGACAAGTGTCTTGACCTGACTCCCTAAGTAGATCGCAATCAGCACGATCAGCCCGTTGATCACAAGACTTGTGAAAAACGAGGCGGGGCTCCTCTCGGGTTCTGGCAGCAAACCGAAGTTGGTCCGTCCTGGGGTGTATGGCGCGCCTGGGGTAGAAAGCACGGGCATTAGTCAGTCCTCGCAAGGGGTCGATCGAGATTGGGAATCCAAGTTGTTGTCATAGTGACTATCGGCAGAATCGGAGCACAGTTCAATTGCAGCGCAAAGCATTTCGACTTGATTCCGCCCTCTCGCGCAACGGAGAGTTCTACATTTTTTCACAAGAATCTGGGAGCGTTTGAGTTTCGTTAGCGAAGACGGCCTGAAGCCAAACCCTGCGAGTGGGCCCTCAAATCGCCGGGCCTGCGGGAACAAAAGCATTGGACAGTCAGAAGACCTGACGTGGGGAAACCTGCGCTGCATCGTCATCCTGGTTGAACCCGAAGCGGGGCAAACGGACAAACCTGCGGGCAGGAAGCGTTTTGCCTGCTCCGCGCGACCTGATTGGACGATTGTACCGATTTTGTACACTCTGCCGCTCCTAGGTAACATCCAAGGCTAATCAACGGTAATCTGCAATCCCCCTTTTTGGTCAGGGGAGCCTCAGCCGGGGTATTTTTTGCACCAAGGAGACTGCAAGATAGAGCCTTGCGCAACAAGCAAGCACAGGACAAGAAGCGGTGAGGGCGAGCCGCCTTTGCGACGGTCGAAGGCGGGCGGTCGCAAACGACTCCCCCGCCTGCCCTGCTGTATTAGACTCAAGGTAAATCAAAGCGCTCAGCGAAGGGCAGTTTTTTTATGAAGATCTTGGTCACCGGGGGAGCGGGGTATATAGGTGGTACAGTGGCTGGCTTGCTGGCTGCCAAAGGCCACCAGGCAGTGGTATTTGACAACCTGAGCCACGGCCGCCGCGACCTGCTTCCGGCGGGGGTGGAATTTGTTGAAGGGGAATTGGCTGACCGGGCTGCTCTTGAAAACCTTTTCATAGCGGCTAAAGAGCAATGTCAGCCCTTCGACGGTGTCCTCCACTTTGCCGCTCTCATTGAGGCCGGCGAGTCCATGGTGCGGCCCGAGACGTTTTTCCGTAACAACACGGCCTCGACCCTGAGCCTTTTGGAAGCGATGCTGGCCCAGGGGCCGCTCCGGCTTGTCTTTTCCTCCACTGCAGCCGTATATGGAGAGCCGGAAGCTACCCCTATTCAGGAAGATGCGCGGCTGCAGCCGACCAATGCATACGGCGAATCGAAGCTGCTCGTGGAGCACATGCTCGGCTGGATGCACCGCATTCACGGGCTGCGTTCCGCCTCGCTGCGCTACTTCAACGTGGCCGGTGCGCCGGAGGGTTCGGATGGAGTGATCCGCGGGGAAGCGCACGAGCCCGAGTCGCACCTGATTCCGCTGGTTCTAGACGTGGCCCTGGGCCGCCGCGCCTCCATCAAAATATTCGGCGAAGACTACCCTACGCCGGATGGCACCTGCATTCGCGACTACATCCACGTCTCCGACCTGGCCGATGCCCATCTCCTTGCGCTTGCTGCCCTCGAATCCGGGGACGCCCGGAAGCAGCGCCTGATCTTCAACCTGGGCAACGGGCAGGGGTTCAGCGTGCGCGAAGTCATTGAATCGGCCCGCCGCGTGACCGGCCACGCCATTCCGGCGGAAGTGCATCCGCGCCGGCCTGGCGACCCGGCGGTGCTGGTGGCCAGCTCGGAAAAGGCCATCCGGCAATTGGGGTGGAAGCCGAAGTACACACAGCTTGACGACATTGTGCGCACCGCCTGGATCTGGCACCAGAAGCGGTATCGGGAATAGAGCCGAAAGGCCTTCTGAATTTAACTTGACAGTCGCATCGCGCGACGAGCACCTTTACTTGCAGAATTCCCGAATCCAGGCAGGCCCACGCTGAAGCTTCCCGGCGGCGGTGTGCGCTGGGCTCTGCATGAGGTCATCGCATCCATGGCATCCAGCGCTTCATCCCCTACCGGCATTGCCGGCGCTCAGGGCATTCCCCGCGTCATTCTCGGCTCCGCTCTGGGAACCATGATCGAGTGGTATGACTTTTACATCTTCGGTTCTCTGGCCACCGTGCTGTCGCTCAAGTTCTATCCGCCCGGCAACGATACTTTCGCGCTGATCGCTTACCTGGCCACCTTCGCTGTGGGCTTTCTGGTCCGGCCCTTCGGCGCGCTGTTCTTCGGCCGGCTGGGCGACCTGGCGGGCCGCCGCATCGCCTTCATCATCACCCTCACCATCATGGGCTTCTCCACGGCTTCGATCGGCCTGCTGCCCACCTACCACACGGCGGGGTGGCTTTCGCCTATCATCCTGATCGCCATCCGCATGCTCCAGGGTCTTGCCCTGGGCGGCGAGTACGGCGGCGCCGCGGTCTTCGTTGCCGAGCACGTTCCCGACAACCGCCGCGGCTTCTACACAAGCTTCATCCAGATCACCGCCACGCTCGGCCTGTTCGTCTCCCTGGCGGTGATTCTAGCCACGCAAAACAGCATGTCGCCCGCCACCTTCCAGGATTGGGGCTGGCGTCTGCCCTTCCTGCTCTCCATCGTGCTGGTGGTTATCTCGCTTTACATTCGCCTCAAGATGAAGGAGTCGCCCATCTACGCGCAGATCAAGGCGGCGGGCATGAGCTCGACCCGGCCGCTGACCGACGCGCTCACAAAGTGGGTCAACCTCAAGCAGGTGCTCATTTCTCTGTTTGGCGCAACCGCAGGCCAGGGAGTGGTCTGGTACACCGGCCAGTTTTATGCCCTGTTCTACCTGCAAACGGTTCTCAAACTGGATTCCAAGTCAGCCAATATCGATGTCGCTATTGCACTGCTGGCGGCCATGCCGTTCTTCACCGTTTTTGGGGCCCTCAGCGACCGCATCGGCCGCAAGCGCCTCATGATGACCTCGCTGCTGCTGGCGGTCATCTTCTACATTCCCATTTACAAGGGCATGCAGCAGGCGGCGGGCAACAACGTGGTCAGCGTCAGCTCGG
>Ga0302319_10013343_pt1 | contig 15406 bp, 9 predicted proteins | sample Bog_T0_2_FD_203319 | JGI IMG/M metagenome (GOLD analysis project Ga0302319, IMG submission 203319) | Peat permafrost microbial communities from Stordalen Mire near Abisko, Sweden - Bog_T0_2 | ecosystem: Environmental > Terrestrial > Soil > Wetlands > Peat | place: Sweden: Abisko, Stordalen Mire... | reverse complement strand
GCGCGAAACAAACGCTTACTCGCGCAATCCCTTACCCTCGTAGTCCCTATCTGTCGACAACGGTTAGCTGAGTAATGTTGACCGCGGTTGCGAGAGCGCTAATAGAATCAAGATCAAAGTCCTTGTACAGATCCAAGCAAAACAGTTCCGGCGCGGAACGAAGAGGCACCGGCTTGTCGAGCAAATATGCAAAGCTCTTCATGGCGTTGCGGGTTACGACACTTGAGAACGCATCCGGGTCGATAGCAGCCGCAATCAGAGCAATCGTCTGGCTGCGAATTCCATCGGTCACCAATTGAACACGGGTGGACCCGGTTGAGGAACGTACCCATCCTCCGAATGCCAACAACTGCGCGACCTCCAATCCCAAAGAGCGATCTCCGCTGCCATCGACCAAAAGCTCCCAGTCGCTCGAATCGGGCTCCTCCGGCATCGTAGCCCCATTGAAGATGAGATCTAACGCGAATACCTCATGCCCCCCACTCAAGCGATCAAATACGTCCTGCCCGGAAGCTTTGTAGCCCTTGTCATTGAGCACAACTGTAATCGGCTCGCCATCGGGCGATGAATCTTGTCTGAACCATACTCCCGTAGCAGCCAGCCCGTTCGAAAAGTCGAAACGATAGGACAAGCTCTGAAACATCATGCCTCTAGAGTTCGTCATCCTTAGGGCACGCGACATGGAAACAGGTTTGTAGCGGATCACTGATTTCAACTTTTCTCGTTCGTGTTGGGTCCGCGCCGTACGCTCGGGTCCAGCGGTGGGAATCGGCTGGCGACTAATCCTGGCCGATAGTTTCCTCGCTAATCCGAGTATTGTCATATTGTCGGCGGGCACACCCACAGCAAGCCCATCTGCATTGCGGATCTCGCCATCGCTGAATATCTCGTCTTCAGCGACAGGTAAATGAAAATACTTTGTGAAAAAGCGATAGGCTTGGACCCTGTTGTCCCGCTGATAGTTATGCACCCCTGGGTCAACATTTTCATGCCAGGCCAGAGCATCTGACGCGCCGAACATCTGAAAGAATGGCGCTACGTGGGTGTAGATATAGGGTTTGACCAGCGGTGCCCGGAAACAGCAGCTATCCACTGCGTTGTGTATGAGCAGCGTTGGGCGCGGCGCTCGCATCGCGATGAATTCGGGATAGTCAAACCCCTGCATGATATCTGGGGCGTCTTCTTCTATTTCGTAAGTGTCGCCTGGGGCGGTGAGGTTGGATTCGCGCGACCCAAAACCCGCCACCTCCACAGAAACAGCAACGCGAGGATCCAGAGCACCCAGTACTACCGTCTGCCAACCGCCCCCGGAAAGCCCGGTCGCTCCGATCCGCGCCGGATCCACTTCAGGCAGTGTTGCCAGATAATCGAGGCCGCGCCGCATTGCGAGATAGAAAAGACCCAAAGCGTTTGATCCGACCAGATCAAGATGGGCCGCATAGTCATGACCGTTCTCCGTCTGGGATAGCTCTCCGAACTGCATCCATCCGAGATCCAATGCCAGAATGCCGCGTTTGGCGAAGTTGATGCATCGTTTCTGCTCGTATTCGACCGCGATCCCATCAGGCTCATGGCCGATCAAGTTGAGAACAGCGGGCACGCGGCCTTTAATTTTGTCGGGCTCATACATAAGCGCCGTAGACATAAAGCCCGGGACAATCTCGTAGCGCAATTTGCGAATCCGGTAACCATGCTCAGTTTCAATAGTCCCCACATCCTCGAAATGTGGTGCGGAGTCGATCCACTCACGGGGCCAGCCATGGAATACAACATCCTCAAGAATGTGCCCGCGGAGCCGATTCTCTTCGGCCGTCCACGACTCAGGTGTTGACGGCGCCGGCAGCGGCGGAATCCGCGCCATGAGATATTGCTCCAACTGGAACCGTGTGACCGCCGGCGGCTGCACGGGCTTGCCGAGTGTTTCCACGATCGAGGGGAGCATAGTTGTTTGGGCGTGACAGGCATTCGCGACAAACCAAGCGCACCACGTGAACACTAGAATGATGGGCCATCCCGCTCTCCTCATCTATATTCCCTCTTCCCTCTACCAATGTGACGGCGATTCATGATGCCGGCAGGGTTCGTCAATTGCAGCACTTCCATTAGAACCGCTGCTCTTTGACTTTTTCCAGGTAAACATCTGCGACATTGCGCGAAGCGGCAACGCGGAAGTCGCGGACGTCATGAAGCGCGAATACCGGGGCGCTGAGCAACTTGGGTGTCTTGACGTGGAAAAAATCGGCTCCATCCACCCGGTCCATCCAGAAAACCGGCCGGGCATCCGACCGACGGAAGGCAATCTCGACATTGGCGAACTCGATGTTATTGACGTGGCGCAGAAAGAATCCGCTGGCGGGGATGTCGCCGAACATGTCGGGATCGGGATAAGGATTGTCCCCCTCAGCTTCGGGTGGGTTGATTGCAGCCATCTCTTTGTTTCCCGCTCCAGAATGCTCAAGATAAACATCGTGGATCTTGATGTCTTCGATCGGATGACCGGGAATGCCGGCGATGATTCCTCCACCCCCCAGCCTGGACGCGGAATTGCTGCATACGATATCGCTCATTATGATGCGTCTCATGGTCCCCACCGTGGCACCTTTCGGGCCTCTCATGCGGTTGCCCAGACGCAGAAACAAAGGTGTATTAGTGCAATCACGCATGGTGATTCCGGTAAGCGTAATGTCTTCAGCAATCGCGCCATCGGCACTTTCAAGAGCGAAGCCCTTGCAGCCGTCAAACACACAATTGGAAATAGCGATGTTCCTGAACCCTCCGTTAGATTCAGTCCCAAGTTTGATGCTTCCGTTGAATTCCTCCGGAAAATACGGCAACACCTTGGCCTGCTCACTCTTATCCGACGACCAGCGCTTCCACGTTCCATTCAGCATGGTGCCCACTTCATAGGCGCCAGTAACATAGCAGTTGCTAATGGTGACGTTTTCGGTCGGACGGGCATAGCCGAGAGCAAACGAACTCTTGGGGCAGATGGCATCGTCAAATGGGGAATTGATGCTGCAGTTCGAAACGCGCACATTTCGGCAACAGTCAATATCAATGCCGTCGCGATTCGTGTCGATCAATAAATTGTCGATAGTAAGGTTGTCAACACCCGTTGCCAGGACCGCGAAATGTCCTCCTTCTAGCACGGAGAAATCGCGCAGGACCACGTTGCGGCAGTTCTTGAGACTGATCGCTTTGTTGCCCATCCCCGGAGTTTCGGCCAGAGGTAACTCACTTGCACCACGGCTCAGGCCCTTACCCCAAATCAACCCTTCGCCAAGAACCGCGAAGTCGTGGAGGTCTTCACCCCAAATGAGACTGTTGTGCCAGTGATTGTGACCGTAGTCCTGATAATCCTCCCAAGGTGTGTTCGATTCCGCAGCATCGTAGGCCCCGCTCTTGGTGCCTTCTGCGGGAACACTCGCGGCCAGGATTGTTGCTCCCGGTTCGAGATAGAGCACCACTTTGCTCTTAAGATGAATCGAGTAGCAAGCGAAGACGCCCGGAGGAAATCGCACGGTACCGCCGCCGCACCCATGGGCTGCAGCGATTGCTTCGTTGATGGCGGCGGTATCGATGGTTATGCCGTCCCCGCGCGCTCCGTAGGCTTTAATATCGAAGACGGGATTGAGATCGTGGATTGACGGAGGCGCAACTTGCGCATGAGCGCCGGGCGTAGTACCTGTGGCAGTTGCGACGAACCCGGCGCTTGCGAGCTTCAGAAAGTCTCTGCGAAGCGAAGTCATATCTGCGCTACTGGAGCGGCGGTCTCAAAAGCTGGCTTTCAACCCAAACTGGATGATTCGTGGTTGGGCCGTTCCGTAGGAGGTGGGGCCGCCGTACGCGCCTCCCCCCGCAGTGCCCCCGATGCGGGCAAACCCGTTAGCGGTGCCAGCAGCCACCTGGTTGCCAGGCAAGCCCAAATTGACATTGTTGAAGGCGTTGAAAAACTCGGCGCGGAACATGAGTGAGACGCGCTCGCCGACCTTCATTTTCTTAATTGCGGCTAAATCGGTGTTAAAGAACCTGGGGCCACGCAGAAAGTTCTTTCCTGAATCACCGAAAGTTCCAATCGCATTTGGAACGAAGGCGGCAGGATTGAACCACTGCGCGATGCTGGCGGCATGGGAGCGGTGAGGCAGGACGGGGTTCACTCCTGGCACGACGTCAGCGCGGTCGTTTCCTATCGCAGTCTCCGAATTGTCATACCCGCTGAAGATGGTGAACGGGCTTCCGGTTTGCCAATCGGTGATCGCCGTGAGCTCCCAGCCATTCAACAGTGGGCCTGCAACACGGACATGGGGAGTCTCGTAAGTCCCGTTGATTTTGAAAACCTTGCTGAGGTCATCGGCCGACGGGCCGTAATCGAAATGACGGCCGCAGGTACAGGTGTTTGTATACAAGTAATATATGGAGCCTTGTGGTTGTGGGGCGAAATCATCCAGCGCCTTCGCCCAGGCGAAGCTGGACAGGAAGGAAAAGCCGTGCCCTAGACGCTTTTCAACGGTCACCTGCAGTGCGTTGTAATTGCTGTTCACTCCGGAATTAATCTCCGCAACCGATCCGAAATTCTGATTCTCGCGCGTACCGTTGGTCCCCGGAATGGTGGGATTCAACTGAAGCAGGCCACTCTCCTGGTCACCAGTGCCGTAGAGTCGGTGCCCGTCATTGCCCACATAAGCGACACGTATCATCCAGTTCGCCTTGAAGCTGTGTTCGAGCGTTAAGTTCCAGCCTAGAACCATCGGCAAGCGAAGATGTGGGTCCTGTATTTGTGTAAATGAGGGTTGGTAAGGAAAAGTTGCGCCGGGACCGGGGTTATTGGGACCAAAGCCTGATGGGAACGGGCTGACCTGCCCCGCGCTTCCGTAAGGGTCGGAGAGACTCACATTATAAAGGTTAATAACAGGCGCGAAGGGCGGGACACCGACCATCTGCTGATAGATCAGGGAGTTTGGTGACTCGTAATAATAACCCACGCCCCCCCGCAGGCTCGTGGTTGCATCCTGTGTGAGCTGATAGGCAAACCCGAATCGGGGTCCGAAATTCTTGTAGTCAGCGAAAATACCAGCGGCCGGGCATCCGGGATCATGGTTATTCCCGCCAAAGATCAAGCCGGGAGGAGCATTCGGATACCGCACGGACTGCGGAGCCCCCGGCTCATAACAGGCAACTCTGCCCAGGCTGTCCTTGGAAGGGATCCACGGATCCCAGCGGAGCCCGGCGCTTATGGTAAGTCGCGGAGTCGCCTTCCAGTCGTCCTGCACGAAAGCGCTCCAGTTGATGCCGGTAAAATTGAGGAAGAGTCCGCCGCCTTGGATGACCTCGGAGACAAAGCCAACCTCAAGATCCGACAAGGCATTGCCAGTGGAATTGCCGAAATAGAATGTCCCACCTTCCTGAAACTTATTTCCCATCGGCTGAGTAATTCGCACCGCTTCACCACCGAACTGGATTGTGTGCTTGCCTTTGATCAGAGTGGCAATTTCGCGCAAAGATTGATCGCCGCGATTCCATACCCCATAGTTGCCACTGGAAAAAGAAGGGCCACCTGTGCCCACATTCAGTGAGGCTGTGTCTCCACCACCCTTGTTCGGCGGTACGGCAAAGTTCTGCACTCCAGCGTCAACCATGCTGAAGGGTGCTGACGAGTAAGTCGTGCCATCAATCTTCGTGTATCCGTAATAGCTGCCCAGGAGGAAGTGTGGCGTGATCGTATAGGTGTCGACGACGCTCACATTGTGGTCGACCAGAGTTTCTGCAGCACTCGACATCTCCAAGATATTTGTGCTGGGGGGTAGGGCAATCGGTTGCGTATAACTCTGCTGGAAATAATGGCCGCTGAGACGGTGCTTGCCGAAATTGTAATCGATCTTTGCCAGGTACTCATTGGTGTTTTGAATCGTCGGCAGGCTATTGAAGTTGAAAGTGTTGGGAAACCCCTGACTTATTTGGAGAGGAGTCGGATTCGGAAGCGGAATGCCGTTCAGCATGTAGGCCGCGACCGGATCAAGAGTGATCTGATTGTTCGGGTACGGTGCGCCCGGCAGCGCCCCTGAGTTCACGACCGAGAAGGGATTGTATAACTGAGTGGTTCCGGATCCTCCTGTGCATACCCCGCTGACGAAGACGCCGCCAAAATTTGTGCAGAGTTCGCCGAAGTTTCCGGCGCGTTCGGCGGCATCCGGCACGTTCTGGCTCGACGGGTTGGTTTGGTTGAATCTAGTGCCCTGATAGCTTCCGAAATAAAACATCCGTTTTTTGAGGATGGGGCCACCGACGTCGCCGCCGAATTGATTCTGCTTCAGAGGACTTACACCGCTGATCGAGAAGTAGTTCGCCGCATCAAGTGCGTTGTTTCGAAGGAATTCGAAGACATCGCCGTGGATGGCATTCGTTCCCGATTTCAAGGTCACATTTACCACTCCGCCGAGCGCATCGCCATAGACGGCGCTCATGTTGCTAGTCACGAGATTGAATTCCTGGATGGCATCGGGATTGGGGAATGGCAAATTGGTGTTGATGTAGGTATCGTTAAAATCAGCTCCGTCGAGCTGATAGCTCACACCATTGGCGCCAGCACCATTGACCTTGGCATATTGCTCGCTGGGGAAGACTCCTCCTTCGCAGTTCGCGGCGCAATAGTTGGCCGTGACATTGTCCGCTCCGGGAACAAGGAACACCAACGCCTGCGCGTAGCGGCCAGACAATGGCAAATCAACGACCTCTTTCTGACCTATGACTTGACCAAGAGTCGCAGAATCGGTCGTTACCATGGAAGCATCCGCATTGACCGTGACCTGTTGTGCTACAGAACCCATTTTCATCTGAACCGGCAGGCTCACAGACTTGTCAACCTGAAGGGCTATACCCTTCTGGACATAGGTGTCGAAGCCTGTCATCGTGACCGTAATCTGGTAGCTGCCCACTGGCAGTATCGGGAATAAATACTCGCCGGAACTGTTCGTTGTTGTGCCCTCTTTGTAGCTGGTGAGCTCATTCTGTGCAGTCACGGTAGCGCCCGGCAGCGCCAGGCCGGAAGGATCGAGGACCGTACCGCTGAGCCGGCCCGTCGTGAACTGTGCCAACATCGGCATGGTGAGTCCACAAACTAGAACGATTTCAAAACAAAACAACATTGCCCGGTACATCAAGCGATTGCCACACATGTCTTTCATGGTGAACCCCCGGATGAAGCAACGCGCGCACGCACGCGAGTTTCTGCCTGCAAACATTGAATGTTAGTTTCCACCACACCGTTTGCCAACAGAAAATGACGTGGCTTGCGAGCAGCGTTCAGCCTATTGGACATAATCGTCGAATGCCAACCAGCCAATGTTATTGGTTGACACCGCTGGACAGGAAGCCTCCGTCAACCACCAGAGTCTGTCCGGTAACGAAAGAAGAGGCCTCGGAGGCGAAGTAAACCGCGGCTCCGACGAGTTCTTCGGTCTTCCCGAAGCGGCCCATCGGCGTCCGCATCAGCAACTCCTGGCCGCGCGGCGTGTTGTCGAGCAGCTCTGCATTCAGGCGGGTGCGGAATACACCTGGCGCGATCGCGTTCACAGTAACACCCCTCTTTGACCACTCCACTGCAAGCGAGCGCGTCAGGGAAACGACACCCGCCTTGCTGGCCGCATAGGCCGCGACCTCGCTGAGCGCAACAAAACTATTGAGAGAGGCAATGTTGATAATGCGGCCGTAACCACGTTCCAACATGTGCCTGCCGAAGATCTGGCAAGCGCGCAGTGTTCCGGTGAGGTTCGTGTCCAAGATGTCCGCCCATTCCTCTTCCGGCATGGTAAGAGTCGGCGTGCGCTTAACTTTTCCGGCACAGTTGATGAGGATGTCGACTTTGCCGAAGTGGTGGAGTAATGCCGCCAGTAATTTTTCGAGTGAAGCGCGGTCCTTCACGTCCGAGCAGAGGCGCAGCGTTTGCCGTCCGCGCTGTTCGATTTCAGTGGCTGTTTCCTCGACATGTTGCTGGCGGCGCGCGGAGGCGACGACATCGGCTTTGGCGTCTGCGAGGCCGAGGCTGAGGACACGCCCGATCCCGGTGGTGCCTCCAATTACAACGGCGGTTTTGCCTTCGAGGCTAAGACTGGTCGTCATTGTTTCTCCGCTTCAGGTTTGCCGTTTGGCTTTTGAGTCCGGCTGCGCACAGCCGGATAAGGACAGACGCCTATCGCTGGATCCTCGCCGATCCGCCTTTGGCAAGGGCCCGCACCTGATCCACGGTCGCCATGGTCGTGTCACCGGGAAACGTGGTCAGCAAAGCGCCGTGCGCCCATCCCAGTTTGAGTGCTTCTTCGGGGGCTTCACCGGTCAATAGACCATAGATGAAGCCGGATGCAAAGCCGTCCCCGCTTCCCACGCGATCCAAAACCTCCAGGTCGGCCGTGGGCGCGGTGAGAGTCTTGCCGTCGATCCAGGCGACCGCACCCCAGCTATGGCGGTTGGTCGAGTGAACCTCGCGCAGCGTGGTGGCCACCACCTTCACTTGGGGATGCTTCTTGACCACTTTGTCGATCATAGCGAAGAAGGCGCTGGGGTCGAGTTTCGACTCGGCTGCGACCTCCGGCCCCGGGATGCTCAATCCCTTCTGCAGATCCTCTTCGTTGCCCACGAGCACATCGACGTTCCGCACAATGCGGTCGATGATATTGACGGCGCGCTCGTGGCCGCCGGAAATCTTCCATAGTTTCTCGCGGAAGTTGAGATCGAACGAGGTGATTGCGCCCGCCGCCTTAGCTTCCTTCATCATTTCCGCGGCCAGTTCCGCCGTCGTCGGCGACAGGGCCGCAAAAATTCCTCCGCTATGAACCCAGCGGACGCCTCCGGCAAAAATCGTCTTCCAATCGAAATCTCCCGGCTTCAGTTGCGCTGCCGCCTCATTAGCGCGATTGTAAAATACCACTGGAGCCCGCAGACCGCTCCCTCGGTCGCTGTACACCGTGGCCATGTTAGGGCCCGTGGCGCCGTCGTGTTTGAAGTGCTTATAAAACGCCTTTACGCCCATCGCGCGGACCCGCTCGGCGATCAGGTCGCCGATCGGATAGTCGGACATGGCCGAGACTATTCCCGTCTTCAGCCCAAAACAATCCGAAAGGTTGGCAGCCACATTAAACTCGCCTCCGCTGACGTGAATCTTGCATTCCGTCGCTTTGCGGAAAGGGATGGTTCCCGGATCCAGCCGGTGCACCAGCGCTCCCAACGAGAGGAAATCCAAGTCGGCATCCTTGAGGATATTTAATGCATGACCCATGGGTCGTTTACTCCGCTTAAAGTCTTTAGTGGAAAAATTGCAATTTGTGGAATCGAAAATATTCGTCTTTGCCGGCGCCGCTCACACTCATCGGGACCACGATCATGCCTTGCACCCGAGAAAAACGGGAGCGATGTGCCTGTCGAAAAGGTTCTCCGTCACGTTCCTCGCAATCACGGCTTCATTGGCGTCGAGCAAGTCCAGATAACGCGTCCTCATGTTGGCTGCGATCTTGAAGCCGACATGCAGCAACTGGCGAAAGCTGCGATTGTAGGCAGTTGCTCCCGGAACATGGCGCAGGGCCGAGGTGTATTGCCCTGAAGACCAGCCGCGAACATCGTTCGGGAAGGGAAGCTTCGCCGGGTCGATATCAATTACAGTGGCGTAAGGCGCGCAAAGATCGTCCCGGTGCGCGAAAGCCTGGGAATAAATTTCCTTCGCCAGCGCCAGTCCGCTGCCACCGGCTTCCGCGAGGCCGATCAGTTCTTCGAGCCACGTGGTCCCAGCGGTCTTGAGGTGTACACCAGCGTCGAATCGCTTCATCGTGGTGTGAATGGCGGGATAGATTGAGAACTTATCGCTGCCGGAGTGAACGCTTAACTTGAGATTTTGCGGCAGACCATATTGCCGGACGGCGTACGCGATGGCCGCAACGTCGAGCGTCATCTCTCGCTCGAACTGCTCGACGTCGCCCATATAGTCCACACCTTTGTTGAAGCGGCCGCTGAACTTGGGAGCGATGGTCTGCAAGGGAATACCTTCACCCGCGATCGCCGCCAGGATGATCAGCAGTTCCGCGGGACTCTGTGCACGGTCGGTCTCGTCCATCGAAATCTCAGCGATGAAGTTGCCCGTGCCCTTGGCGCTGGCGATTTTGCGGTAAACCTCACCTGCCTTCTTCACGGCGGCGAGAAATTTCTGCGCCGTCTGTTTCAGGCGCTCTGGCGTGATCTCGAAAACTTCGTCCACGAGTTCCAACTGAACACTTCCCAGCAGTTCCGGATGCCGTTTCACGAAGCTTTCAATGCTGGTTACCGATGAGGACTGGCCGATGGAGTCGGCCACGTCAATGGTGTAGAAATCGCAGGGCGCGAAAAAAAGCTCGACAGTCTGCAGGGTGATGTGATCGGCATCGCAAAAATACGGCTTTTCCCAATGCAGAGCCTTTACCGCAGCATCGGCCTCTTGCCGCACAGACGATGGCTCGGAGCCAATGATCGTGTGCTCGCGGTTCGACTTGTTCCATACGGGAATCACTTCGACGCCGTTTGTCAGAGCCTGCATGCAAGCCTGCAACTGCGCCTTGCCTTGATGCGCAAATCTGTCCCCAATACCCACCGAATACTTCCCGAGCATCAATCCGCTATTTCCCACTTTCTGCCTCACTTTGCAACTTACCGCGGTAGGCCCACAGCCCTAACCCTGGGTTTGAGATGAAAAACACTTCTTCTCCGTCGATCCGATTGCACCCATGACGAAGCTTCGAAGGGTCGTAGCGCGTGAGCATGGACTTCAAATAGCCATACTCGAAGCCAACGCCTTCAATCTCTTTCTGGCTCAGATGCCCGGGGCACCAACGAATCGTGAAGCGCTGTTCGGAAGATCCGTGGATGAGGTGCGCCGCGGCGCTAAGATCGCTGGCGAGGTCAGCGTTGGCGTCTACCGCTTCGAGTGTCGCCGGAGTTCCAAAATAGCCATACTTGCGAATCAGCCCATCGATGCCCCTGTCTTCGCCAAATTCCTTGACGCCAGGCGCGAGAATGATCAGCTCCGCACCGTCGGCAAGTGCCATGCGTGTGCGGTAGATAGCCTTGTTGCCCAGCCATGTGCTGTGAAACTCGTGCGGATCGAGATAAACGACCGCCTTGCGGATGGGCGCGTCCAGCGTCTCAAAGTTCACTCTCACGCTCAATTCGGCGGCGCGGCGAAAGCACTCGGCGTCATCGCCGATGAAAAGGCCGCGCACTACAAGGGGTTCTTCCGCCCCGTCCGCCGCGCGTTCGCCCACCGCGCGCCCGACCACGGTTAGCACGTAGACAATCGGCAAATGCCGCAGAAAATGATCGGATGCGTAGTTGAGAACATTGCGCACGGGATTTTCAGCGCGGCCCATAATGCGCTCCATCCCATACACCGCGCCAAGATAATGGCTGCGGTTGATCGCCTCGCGGCCGCCGGTGCCCACGAGGATGTTCTTGTTGTAATTGGCCATGCCAATGACTTCATGGGGCACGACCTGACCGACGGAGAGGATGAGATCGAAGCCACCATTCGCAATCAGTCGGTTCACCTGCGCCGGCCAAGCATAGTTGAGCTTGCCTTCCGATTGTTCCAGAATGAATTCTGCAGGGACTTCGCCGAGGGTGTCGACGTCGGTCCGCCAGCGGTGGACGCGGAAGATCCCCTGCGGCATGGCTCCGAACATGCGCGTGATCTGCTCGGGTTGCATGGCGGCGTGTGTGCCAAGTGCCGGCAGGACTGCCTTGAGATGATCGCCGTAGTACTCCCATGCATATCGGGTCAGCTCACCGGCGTGAGAATGCATGCGGCTTTGGTCAGGGGGGACAGCGAGGACGCGGTCCCGTTGGCCAAGCTTCGCCAAGCTTTCCCTGAGCAGATCTCTCAGCTGCGGAAACAAGTCGGCATCGAGACCGCCGGTGGCGCAGTAGAGGCTCATACGGTGAACTCTACCTTCTTCAGCCCGGGAGCGAGCAAGTATAAAATAATCAGCGCCAGGAGATATGCGCCCGCCGCGAGGCCGAAGAGGATGGTATAGCTATGCGTCAGTTGCAGGATGTGGCCTGCGAAAAAGGCAAAAATTGCACCGCCAGCTGATCCTGCCATGCCACCAATGCCGACCACCGCGCCCACCGCGCTGCGAGGGAACATATCCGAGGATGTGGTGAAGAGATTGGCCGACCATCCCTGGTGCGCGCCTGCTGCAATGCTGAGCAACGCGATGGCGGCCCACTCCGACTTGAGGCTCGTGGCGGTAAATATGGGAACGACCATGCAAGCGCAGAACAGCATCGCCGCAAGTCGTGCATAGTTGGGCGAGAGGCCCAATCGCCGGAAAGGCGCGGGTAGCCAACCTCCACCAATGCTGCCGATGACTGAGACGTTATAAACGATAACGAGAGGCAGCCCAAGATGCGAAAGATTCAGATTGAATTTCACGCTAAAGTAAGACGGCAGCCAGAACAAATAGAACCACCAGATCGGATCGGTAAGGAACTTCGCGATCGAAAACGCCCAAGTCTGTCGGTAGCCCAGCAGCCGGCGCCAAGGTAAGGTGGGACCCATCTCGATCGCCGACTCCCGGTAGATGTGCCGCAACTCAGCATTGGTAAGATTCGGGTGGTCGGTGGGCTTGCGGTAATTGCGGAGCCACCACAGAATCCAGAGTGCGCTGAAGAGACCAGTGGACACAAAAGCCATGTGCCAGCCGTAGCGCAGCGTTACCCAGGGGACGATGATCGGAGCCAGGATCGCGCCGACATTCGCTCCCGAGTTGAAAATGCCAGTAGCCAGTGAGCGTTCATTCTGGGGGAACCACTCAGCCACAGTTTTTATTGCGGCCGGGAAGTTTCCAGATTCGCCGAGCCCAAGGAAGAAGCGTGCAAACCCGAACTCGAGCGCTGTGTTGGCCAGCGCGTGGCCGATTGCGGAAAGGCTCCAGACGGCCATGACCAACATGTAGCCGATGCGCGTACCGAGTTTATCGATCAGTCGCCCGGCGGCCAGCAGTCCCAGCGCGTAGGCGATCTGGAATGCATCGACTATGTAGCCGTAACTCACCTCCGTCAAGCCAATGCTGTGCTGGAGAGTGGGCTTGAGGATCGCGATCACTTGGCGATCCATGTAGTTGATTGAGGTGGCGACAAAGAGCATGGCGCATATCGTCCAGCGCACGCGTCCAAGCTGTGTAGCGGGAGATGATCCGATTCCCATCCCGCTGTCGAATTCCATTCTCTCCACCATTTGCGCCTGTTACAACTTATATGCTTGTTTCACCAGCCTGTAGGCAAGGTCTTGCGCCACTTCCAAAGCCTCGTCTTCGTCCAGTCGGTGTTCGGCGACCAGCTTCGCCAGGAAGGCGCAATCCACTCGCCGCGCCAAATCGTGCCGCCCCGGAATAGAAAGAAAGGCCCGAGTATCGTCGTTGAACCCCACCATATTGTAGAAACCTGCCGTCTCCGTCACTCGCTCGCGGAAACGCATCATGCCCTCCGGACTGTCGTGAAACCACCAGGGCGGGCCCAGCCGCAGACACGGATAGTGCCCGGCCAACGGAGCCAGTTCGCGGCTGTAGGTCGACTCATCCAGTGTGAAAAGAATGATCGTGAGCCCGCGTTCATTACCAAACTGATCGAGCAGCGGCCGAAGTGCGGTCACATAATTTGTCGGCATCGGAATGTCCGCACCCACGTCGCGGCCGTATTGCTCGTAGAGCTTGCGGTTGTGATTGCGCGCGCTGCCCGGGTGAATCTGCATGACTAACCCGTCTTCGAGACTCATTTGCGCCATTTCGGTCAGCATCTGTGCGCGAAAGAGTTCCTGCTGCTGGGCATCGGCATTGGCGGCGAGCACTCGATAAAAGAGTTCCGCGGCCGCAGCTGAGGAAAGATTGGCGGTACGTGCGGTGGGGTGCCCGTGGTCGGTTGCGGTGCACCCGAGTTCGCGGAAGCGATCGCGCGTCTTTCGCAGTGCGTTCAGGTAGCCCGTCCAAGTTGACGCGTCTTCCCGGGTCTTCTCGGCTAACTTCGCGATATTTTCAGAAAATCCCGCAAACTCAGGATCGACAACCGGGTCGGGGCGAAAGGTCGGCAGAATCCGCGCCTTCCAGTTCGATTCCCGGATGGTCTTGTGATCGTCCAGCGAATCGAGCGGAGAATCGGTCGTCGCCAGCACTTCCAGGTTGAAACGCTCGTAAAGAACGCGCGGCAGGAACTCCGGCGCGCGAAGTTGTTCCGAGATCGTGTCGAAGTACACATCAGCTGTTGCTTCCGAAAGTCGCTGATCCAGCCCGAAAAGTTCCTGGAAGGCAAAGTCCAGCCACAAGCGGGTTGGTGTTCCGCGGAACAGATAGTAATGGCGAGCAAAGATACGCCAGACTCTCCGCGCATCCAGCAGCTCAGGCTCCCCGATCTCGAGCTCCTCAAGCGAGATTCCCTGGCTGTAGAGCATTCGATAGATGTAGTGGTCGGGCTGGACAAAGAGCTTGGCCGGGTCAGGGAAAGGCTCGTTCTTGGCAAACCACGCTGCCTGCGTATGCCCGTGCGGACTGACAATAGGCAAGGTTCGGACCTGCTCATAAAGTGCCTTGGCGATCTTTCGGGTGCTAGCTTCTGCCGGGAACAGACGGTCTTGATGAATGAGCATGATTTCGACTCTACTTTCTCACTCTGCGTGTCTTCATCGGTAGCGAAAAGGTAAGATCAAACTACCATCGCAGAAATTTCCTCCCGGTGCAGCTTATCGCATGCGTTTCTCACCGGCCCGGACAAATAACGTCCATTCCACTGGACAAGCAGCCTGTGATCGGGAAAATACCTTGACAAGTATGCGCATGAGGAGCTAGTCACAGGATCATGACGCAGAGCCTGCAAACGTTGGCTCGCGGTAGGGCAGGCGGACAGAAGATATGGGAGTCAGGTAGCTCTGGACTCGGTTTATGGGTTGCTGGATGGGAACACGGGGATTTGTCAGCCACTTAAGGCTTGGAACTCGACTTTCTTTGCGGAATCTGGTTGCAGCATTCCTAGAAACGGATGAAGCAAGTGATTAAGTTTTTTCACAGTGTAACTTTCTGCGGCGCCATCCTTCTAATGCCCGCGCTGATGCATTCGGCGGCCTCAAAGCCCTCCGTCTGGGTGGTATCCGGCATGGAGAGAGTCGGTCGGGAATACGAGCCGCGAGAAAAGCACCGCCTTGAACTGTTTGCAGCCCGGGGTGAGTACGAACCGTTCCAGATCGTGATTCGCGCCAGGGCAAAACGTCTGACCAATGTGAATCTCGCACTCTCCGACCTTAGGGGGCCCAAGGGTGCTGTGATTGGGAAAGACAATCTCATCGCCTATCGTGAGCACTATGTGCATGTCGAACACGGCAGCCCGGAGAGAAAAGGCACAGCCCATC
>Ga0302319_10013339_pt1 | contig 15413 bp, 14 predicted proteins | sample Bog_T0_2_FD_203319 | JGI IMG/M metagenome (GOLD analysis project Ga0302319, IMG submission 203319) | Peat permafrost microbial communities from Stordalen Mire near Abisko, Sweden - Bog_T0_2 | ecosystem: Environmental > Terrestrial > Soil > Wetlands > Peat | place: Sweden: Abisko, Stordalen Mire... | reverse complement strand
CATCTCGATACTGCTCTCGATGCGTCCTCGCGCGGCTTCAATTGCCGTCGCGCTACCCGTCAGGCTGACTCGGTGCCCGGACTGGGCAAGAACCTGGGCGATGCCATGGCCCATGATGCCTGCGCCAACTACCGCAATCCGTTTTATCTGCCGTTCCAATTCGAGTACCCCTTCTTTCTGCTCAACTTGATTCCACATTTCATCCGTTGGCCGCTGCGCCGGCCACTTTGTCAGCGCCTTGGTAGAGAGCGGTATCGATCGGCAGAGGACGGAGCGTCGTCATCATAAAGAGAACGCAGAGGATACCGACAACCGTAAGCGCGCCCCCGAAGGCTAGCGCAAACTGGAATCCGAAATGTTGGGCGACGAATCCGGTGATGACCGGCGCGGCGATGGAAGCAACGGCCCCGGAGGTGTTATTGACGCCGCCCAGTGTGCCTGACATGCCTTTGGGCGAGAGATCCTGCGGAATGGTCCAGGTAAGCGCCGAGCAGGCGGACTCCCCAGCCATGGCTAGTACCAGCAACCAAGCTGCGACGACGGCACTTTGGGCAAAGCCGGCAAAGACTACTGCCAAGGAAACCACTTGCATCAGCACAAGCAGGCTTTTCTTCACTTTCGTCGCATCAAGTCCGGAGTTGATCATCTTGTCTGCAATGATGCCGATCAGCGGTTGGGTCACCATTCCTGCGATCCATGGCATGGTGGAGTAAAACACGACTTTGCCTAGATCGAGATGACGGGCACGCACCAAGTATCCTGGTAGCCAAGTGAGGAACAAATAGTAGAGGTAGTCCTGACAGAATTTGACGCAAATCATCGCCCAAGTATTCCGATATTTGAGCAGCACCATCAAGGGGATGCGAACCTTCAAGCTTGGGGCCGCACTTGGCTGGACTGAACTGCCGGCTTTATCGCGGTAGGTGAGGAACCATAAGGCTACCCAGAGCAAGCTGCCCAATCCGGTGACGTAAAAAGCTATGTGCCAATTCGGATTCGCCTTGGATCCAAAGGCGAGCATGAGCCCGATCATCAACGCCGGCGTTATGGCGAAGCCAACGCGTAGGCCGGCCATGAAAACCCCGGTCGCCATTCCACGCTGCGACTTGTCAAAGCGCTCAGTGATGACCTTGGTGGCTGCCGGAAAGTTCGCCGACTCGCCCACGCCGATTAGTACGCGGCTTACGAGAAGAACTCCGACGCCCTTTGCTAGTCCAGTAGCTGCCGAGGCGAACGACCACAAGATCGCGCCTAGGCCATAGACCTTCTTCTCTCCAAAGCGATCGCACAGCCGCCCCGCAGGCAAATTGCCTAGCAGGTACGCCCACCCGAATGCCGACATCACCATACCCATGGTAGTCATGCTGAGATTCAAGTCTTTGGCAATGAAGGTATTGGCAAACGCAAGGCTGGAGCGGTCAAGCGCGTTGATCGCGTTTCCGCTGAAGATCAGGAAGAGCATCCAGTACTTTGCCGACGACTTAGGGATTTCCATGACTCTCCTCTACCGAGCGAGGTCGATCATCAATGATTGGGGTAGCGTGTTTGCTCGGACGCCGAGGCGGGCGAGAAGATTGCTTCTTGATGATGGGACTATTCAAGTTACGCCAGCTCTGCTGACCCGTCAACCTGTTTTCGTCCTACCTCGCGCCGCCATCGATCACTGGGAGATGCGCCTGTCATGCTGACTTCCGGCTGCCAGCAGGTGCCCGAGAAAATTGGTGCAATGCCCACGAACTTCCATCACGCCGATCATCTACCGGGGCTCGCGTCACCGGATTCGTTTAAGGTAGGTGGTCGCGTTTGACCTCCAACAACCGTACGGGAGCTTACGCCGATTGCGGGGTCAGCTCCCGTACGGCTTTCTTGAGATCGATTTGTTCTACACTGCCGACGACGAACCACATTGACAGTGCGGCAAATACGATCATCAGGCTGGCGACAAGAAAAGCCCGCCGGAAGTCTCCCGTCCATTTCAAGAGAACGCCGGTGACGATAGGAGAAACAATGCCGGCCACCGCTCCTGCCGTATTCATGATGCCGGAGACGGAGGCCGACGTGTTCGCGGGCGCGATTTCGGCGCAGGCGGCCCAAAGAACAGTACTCGCTCCTGATTCAAACACCATGGCAATGACAAGCAGGACCATGGCCACATTCGCGCTGTCTACGTAAGGCGCAAATACAACGCAAGAGGCGATGAGTTGTCCCACGACGATCATACCCTTGCGCGAGGCAGTTACGCTCATGCCGCGCTTGATCAAAGTATCGGAAAGCAAGCCGATCACCGGAAGCGCGAAGAAGGTCACAATCCATGGCAGAGCGGCATACCAACCCATCTTGAGAACCGTGAATCCGCGGCCCATGATCAGATATGCAGGCAGCCAGGTGATGAACATGTTGTATAGGTACTCTTGAAAAAACTTACATAGCATCAACCCTATGATCGAACGATGCCTCAGCAATTCCAGCCAGTGTACCTTTTCTTTGCTCGCGCCTTCTTGGTTTGCTTCGTCCGGTGGCTGTTTGTAGGTATAGACCCATAGCACCACCCACAACAGGCTACCAACGCCTGTGGCATAGAATGCAACCCGCCAGTTATAGCGGTGGATCAGGTAAGCCATCATGACCGGTACGGCGGCTAACCCCAGACGTATTCCGGAGTTGAAGATTCCGATTGCAACTCCCCGTTCTTCTGTGGGGAAGACCCTTTTGACCACTTTGACGTTGCATGGTTGGATTGCCGCCTCACCAGCCCCTACTCCGACCCTGCATAGAACCAGATGCATGAAGCTATGGGCAGAGCCGGTCAGGGCCGATAGAAACGACCAGACAAACGCGGCCCATCCGAGAGTTGCCTTGGCCCCGAACCGGTCGGCTATGATCCCGGAAGGGATGTTCATTGCGAAGTAGGTCCAAAAAAAGGCCGAGAGCACGACTCCCATCATGGCAGGATTGAGGTGCAATTCCTTCATGATTGCCGGTGCGGCCACGCCGAGGCTGCCGCGGTCCACTGCGTTCACAAATGTGCCGCAGAAAAGCAAAGTAATGACCCACCACCGATAGGTTTTTTTCGTGTGGTCAAACATCCGTGATTCTCCCCGCTATTTCTCGTTAGCGCCTAACGCTCAGAAGGTAGCCAGCGTTGCGCGCGAAAGTCGTCTGAACCCACAATCGCCGCAACCTTGCGGACAGGGCGTATGAGCGCAATGGCAGGAGATACTTGCAACCTCTGCCTTACTCCTGCAATCCGCCGCCGCAGCTATTCTGGTATGGCCAAATATTTTGGCAGAAACGGAATGCTTTAGCACGCATAATCGACAACCGGGCAGGAAATTGACATTGAATATCACGGTCGGAAAAAGCAAGGCGGTCACTGTTCAGTTACAAGATTCCTGGCAGGAAAGAAGATGCCCTGTTTCATCTCCCGGCGAGTTACAATGTCGCACTGGAGATCGGGATAAACCTTGAATATTTTGACGGCGTTGATGCCGCATCCGTGACTCTGGAACGAATTGAAATCGCGAGGTGATAAAGATGAGAGAGAACAATCTACGGACGATCTGGGAGCAGGGCGGTTGCGTAGTCAATGGTTGGCTCGCCGTGCCGAGCGCATTCTGCGCGGAAGTGATGGCGCACACGGGATGGGATTCGCTGTGCATCGATATCCAACATGGAATGGTGGATTTTCAAACGGCGCTTTCGATGATGCAGGCTATTTCTACTACCAGCGTGACGCCCATTGTTCGCGTGCCGTGGAATGAGCCTGGGATCATCATGAAATGTCTGGACGCGGGCGCGTATGGAGTGATCTGTCCCATGATCAATACTCGTGAAGACGCCGAGCGTCTAGTCGCAACCTGCCACTATCCGCCCGCTGGTTTTCGCAGTAGCGGCCCGACCCGCGCTGTGCTCTATGGAGGCAGCGACTACCAGGCGAAGGCCAACGAAACCATCGTGGTTTTTGCCATGATCGAAACCGCCGAGGCCCTCACCAATCTCGACAGTATTCTTAGCACGCCCGGCCTTGATGCAATATTTATCGGGCCGAACGATTTGGCGATTTCCATGGGCTTGCCCAACAGCCTCGATCCGACCGAATCGAAGGTGGTCGTGGCAATCAGTCAGATTCTAGCCGCGTGCAAACGCCACGGCGTCAAGGCGGGAATTCACACTGGTAGCGCCGCCAATGCCAAGGCTATGATCGTGAAAGGCTTTGACTTTGTGACGATTCTCAGTGAAGCCCGCATTCTGGCACAGGCGGCAACGGCACTGGTTGCCGATGTAAAGGCTGTTGCCACTGCGGCTGCGACCGCGAAGTGATCATCTTCATTGGCCGCGCCTTGCCCGAATAGGGAAGCCGCCAATTCAAAGGGTTTGCATTGGTGAGATTTGGGCGCTTACCCGTTGTAAGGGAAACTTCTTGTTGCACGATAGTTAAAATTGGAAAAGAGGACGGTTTATGGTTCAGGCGGTAGTGGGTCTAGCGAAAGTTCGGGAAGCAGTAGGAAAACGGACGAACTACCGTTGGTTTGTGATGTTGCTGATCTTTCTCATCTACACCATCGCCATGGCCGACCGCGCAAATCTGGGGATAGCCCTGCCGTTTATTAAGAAAGAGTTCCGGATGACCAACACCGATGCCGGGGCCCTTGTTAGCATTTTGTTCTTCTTCTATGCGGCTTTTCAGATTCCGGCTGGGTTTCTCTACAAAAACCTGAGCGTCAGGAAAGTGTTTCCGGTTTCCATGATTCTCACGTCTATTTTTACGTTTCTCATGGGAACCACGGGCTCGTTGTTAATGCTGAAGTTCTTCCGTGCGGGTTTGGGTCTTGCTGAGAGCCCGACCGGTATTGGCTGTACGGCCACAATTAACCGTTGGTTTCCGCCTAAGGAAAAAGGAACGGCTACAGGAATTTGGCTGGCGGCTTCCAAGTTTGGACCGGTACTTTGTCCTGTTCTCGGCGTGCTGATTATCGAATCATTCGGCTGGCGTTACATCTTCTATTTCTTTGCAATTCCCGGAATAATCTTGTCGATCATCTGGCTCCTGCTCGTAGCCAACAAGCCTTCTGAAAGCAGGTTCGTCTCGCCTGCGGAACTTGAATACATCCAGACGGAACAATCTACGGCGGTAGCCAAGGCGAAGGCCCCGGTAGCTCGCAAGCAGTATTCTCTCGCGTGGCTGGATAAACTGATTCTTGCAAAAAGAGTGAAGCAACTGGAGACTTCGGCCCAGGTATTTCGTTCATGGAACATTTATGGAAACACGATCGGGTACGGCTGCATGATCGGTGTCAGCAATGTGATGCTGGCATGGATTCCTACTTATCTGATGAACGTAAAGCACTTCACCTCCATGAAAATGGGATTCCTTGCATCGGCCCCCTTTGTGGGAGCTGTGCTCGGCAACCTGCTAGGCGGCGTCATTTCGGACTGGCTACTGAACAAACGCCGAAAGCCGCTGATGATCGTCAGCGCGTTCTGCACGACGCTTACGATGTATGCCTTGGTCTACGCACCGAACAGTGCGGCGTACCTGGGCTTTATGCTGTTTATGACCGGTCTGTTGCTCGCTCTGGGATACTCCGCATTCGCGGTCTATCCGATGGGTGTAACCACAAAGGAGACCTACCCGGTCGCATTTGGCATCATCAATAGCGGTGGGCAACTTGGCGGCGCACTCACTCCGTTGGCGGTGGGCATGATCTTGGACCGGTACAGCTGGGACGGTGTTTTCTTGTTCCTCGCACTTTGTTCCGTGTTGTGCCTCGTCGTTCTCCTCACACTTGACGAGCCACTCGATGACACGATGGTACCCGCGACTTCGCGGAATTAGCATGAGCGGGACCATAACTGCCGATGTCCGTGTATAGGCGCATTCAATGCTATCGAGTTAAGTGATGGCATACGTAATTAAACTCCCAGCGGTGCAGCATGTAAAGCCGCGGCCCGCAGGATAAAACGGCTGGCGCACCGCGCCCTGCCGTTTGAGGCCGTCTTGACGCCGAAACTGGTTTAGTTGACCGGAAGAACTGGTCCGCCTCCGCTTCGGAATATATAGAGGGGTGAGGGTAAATGAATATTGTCGCTGATCGCGTCGGAAAAATAGCGATCCTGGCCTCGATTTCGTCGCGTGAAGAAGAGGACAAACTCAAGGGATCACTCGCTGGCACGCCAGACGTCAAACTGGCGGTAACTGTCGTTTCCGGGATTCGCTCAGAAGTCGGAAAATCTTTTGTAAAGTCTGTTGTCAGTAGCGCGCTGCAGGCGAACGTCATCCGGCGGACATCTGGCGATATTCATGCCGTTGTTCACGCTGCTCTCGAAGCCGCGCGCGGGCTTCTACTCGATTCGCTCGCGGAAACCAGCGTAAAGTTCAAGTTCGCGGTAGTTTCAGATGGCCACTGGGTGGCCGTGTCTGCGTATGGCGAATCAGCATTTCATCCTGAAACAAATCACGAACGCATGGGTTTTGGAGTGATGCACATCTGACGGGCCTTCGGACGTTCAAAGTGTGCCTGTCATCAAGTAGATCTCATCCTCAACGAGACAGTCTCTAAGCGGTCACCCCGAAAAAGACAAATCGCCGTTCGGCGGCCTTGGGCTTCCGCCTGAGAGCTTGTTAGCCGGAAGGCGCTAAGCGGTGATTATGAATGGTGCTTCCAAAATAGAAGAAGAAAGTTCTTGACTTGTTGGTAGGCGTGTGTTTTAACCCTTAAGTTGGCTTTTCACAGTTAATAGCGTTGAGAGCTCCACAATGTTGTTGGGCTCGTGAGTGGTTGATGCTGTGTCCGGCGGATTTTGATTTCCGTCCTATGTTTTCTCACCAAGTGATTTTGTGAATCGGTGACGGTGAGCGGGTATTCTTTTCAGGGCTTGGTGCGGATTTTGCTAGTCCACGCGCTCGAAGAGACATATCGCTAGTTCGCGATTCGCGAGAGACCAAGTCTCTCGGGTGGGAACATATGGGCTGTACGGTCGAAGAGAATCCGTGCGTCAAGTTATCCACCATCTGCTTTGACGTCAGCCATTATTGGGTTGGCATTGCCATTGTTGGCAGTCTGATGCACTCCTCCCACTCACCTTGCCTGGCTCGATGTCTGCAAGCTTCCCAATACATATCTTCTCGTACGTGCGGATCTGCGCGAACAGTCATAACCCCTCCCGCCGCTATGCGTCTATTTGTTTTCAAGCGTAGACCGGCGCCGCTTGGCGGTGATCGCACCGTTAGTTGCCGCCGGTCCTATGGGCGCCGGTTTTGTCGAGCAAAAGACTGGCCTGGGAGAAAACCAAGTGGATCCGAAGGGTCCGCTGCAATATGGGGTGACGCATGGAAATGAAGTTACGAATTGCCGTCGAGAATAAGGTCCACCAAGTAACGCTCGAGGAAATTACGGGAGACGCAGCGCCCCCGCTTGTTCCGGCGACCGTGCCGCAGTCACCTCTTCCGCAACCTGCCACTTCCGCTGCTCACCCTGCGGCGCCGCAGGGTGCAACAACCGGGCGAAAGATCGATGAAAAGTGGTGTAAGACTCAGCGCGACACCCAGGAGCGACTAGGCCATGCAGCGAAATACTTGCAACCGGGCACCAAAGTTTTTGACTCGAACGATACGGTTGCCATGTTGCAAGCGGTGATCCGGTCGGGAGACCGAGTCAACATTGAAGGCAACAACCAGAAACAGGCGGATTTTCTTTCGGAATGCTTATGCAAACTTGATCCCGTCCAGGTCAATCATCTGCATATGGTGCAGTCATCGGTCCCACTGTCGTCTCACTTGAAGGCGTTCGAATTGGGGATCGCCGATCGTCTGGACTTTGCTTATGCCGGACCGCAGGGCGCTGCGATTGCCAAAGCGATCGCCGGCAACAAGCTGAAGTTAGGCGCTATCCATACGTATCTCGAGCTGTTCGGGCGCTATTTTATCGACTTAACGCCGCGTGTCTCCCTGGTTTGCGCCTACGAGGCGGATAAGGACGGCAATCTCTATACCGGTTTCAACACCGAAGACACACCGCTGATCGTCGAGGCCACGAAGTTCCGTGGAGGGATCGTCATCGCGCAGGTCAACAAGATCGTCGACAAGGTTCCCCGCGTGGATATTCCCGGAGAATGGGTGGACGGTATCGTCCAATCTCCCAAACCTTTTTATCTGGAGCCCCTGTTCACGCGCGATCCCGCGTTGATCACCGACACGCATGTTCTGATGGCCATGATGGCCATCAAAGGCATCTATGCCGAATACAGCGTTGCTCGAGTGAACCATGGCATCGGGTTCAATACTGCGGCCATCGAATTGATCCTGCCTACCTATGGCGAAGAATTGGGGCTGAAGGGGAAGATCTGCACCCATTTCGCCTTGAACCCGCACCCCACTCTGATTCCCGCCATCGAAGCCGGCTGGGTTCATTCGATCCACTGTTTTGGCGGCGAATTGGGGATGGCGGAATACTGCGCCGCCCGGCCGGATGTGTTTTTCATCGGACCGGATGGCAGCATGCGCTCCAACCGTGCTTTTTGCCAAACTGCCGGTCACTACGCTGTCGACATGTTCATCGGCGGCACTTTGCAGATCGACAAGTTCGGCAACAGTTCGACGGCGACTAATTCACGGATCAGAAGAACCTTATCGGCGACATGCCACGCGGTAAGCGGCTGGTCGTGCAGATGCAAGAAACTTTTCAGGAAAAACTGGCCTCCTCCTTTGTGGAAAAGCTCGATGCTTGGAAGCTTGCCGAGCAGGCCAATCTCGATCTGCCGCCGGTGATGGTCTACGCCGACGATGTAACCCACATTCTGACCGAAGAGGGTATCGCTTATCTGCATCGTTGCCAAGGTATCGAGCAGCGTATGGCTGCTATCCGCGCCGTGGCTGGCTACACGTCGATCGGACTGCAAGCTAAGCCGGCCGAAACCAAGGCCTTGCGCGAAGCAGGCATCTTCAAGACGCCAGAAGATCTGGGGATTGATCGTAGCCGAGCAAACCGCTCGCTGCTGGCAGCCAAGACGATTAGGGAACTAGTGGATTGGTCCGGTGGACTGTACGAGCCGCCGCCCCGCTTCCGCAACTGGTAGGGATGCGCCGGCAACTTGGCATCCAGTGAGAGTGAGTGAGTGGAGACGAGAAATGGCACTGAATCGATTGCAGTTCGAATTTGCCCCAGCAAAGCCCCGGTCGTTACCCGTACCTATGGTGCATTATGGCGTGGTTGGTTCCGGTGACATGGAAGTGATGCTGGAAGCCAAAGCGCTCGGAGGAAAGGCCACCATTGAGGTCGTTACTCCGGTCAATGGCTTTGATCACGTTTGGCAGTTGGTGCTTCAGCGTTTCATTGACGAAAGCCAACTGGCGGATGTTGCGATCAGCATCAACGATAACAATGCCACCCCGGCCGTAGTGTCTCTGCGATTGCACCAGGCCCTGTTGGAAATGGAAGGGTAGGGTTGCGTGATGAGCAAGTGGCAAACATTGCAGCAACAGAGCTTCTTGGATCTCAATGCCCGCCAGCGTGCCCTAGGTTTGGTGGACGAAAGTAGCTTCACGGAACTGGCCGGCCCGAGCGAACGTCTCGTCAGCCCGCACCTGCCTGAACTGGGAGAAGCGGTCGAATTCGATGACGGCGTCGTTACCGGCGTCGGGTTGCTGGGGAAACATCCAGCCATCGTAATTTCTCAGGAAGGCCGTTTCATCGGCGGAGCCGTTGGCGAAGTCGGCGGCGCAAAAATGGTAGGTGCGCTAAGGCTAGCCCAATTGATTTTTGAACAGCTACAAAAGAAATCCCCTGCCGAAGCGGAGACCCGTCGTCCCATCGCGGTGATCTCGTTCGAGACCGGAGGCGTACGGTTGCACGAAGCCAACGCCGGACTGTTGGCGCATGCCGAGATTATGGATCAACTCCAAAACATGCGTGGCAAGCTGCCCGTCGTCGCGATAATTGGCAGTAAGGTCGGCTGTTTTGGCGGTATGGGCTTCATCGCGGCGGCTATGGACGTCGTCGTGATGAGCGAGTATGGCCGTCTCGGACTGACTGGGCCAGAGGTGATCGAGCAGGAGATGGGGCGAGCTCAGTTCGATTCATCCGACCGCGCCTTGGTGTTTCGGACCACCGGAGGTAAGCACAAGTACATCATGAGGGACTGCAACTTTCTGGTTGAAGACACCATCGCGGCATTCCGCCGGCAAGTGCAGGAAATTGCCGGAATGCCAATGTCCGAGATAGAGATGCTGCGCCGCATCGGCAGTCGAGAAAAAGTAGAAAGACAAATGCGCCTCGTCGATTTCGCCGCACGCCTTTCACCGAAGGATTCTATCGATATGTGGAAGGCACTTGGCAACGATGATCCAAAGCAGATTCTCGGTGCTAACTTTTCGGAGTTCATGGCCATTGCAAAACGTCTCAGTCCAACGGCCTAGGAAGCGAACGCTATGGAAAACATGATGGGAAAAGGCCGCCTGGCAATCGATTTGATCGTCGATCAAGGCAGCTTCGTCGAGAATCAACTACCGAATTTCTCTTTACCTTCTGCCGATTATGGGCCGGGTGCCGTTGTTGGAACGGCAAAGCTAAATGGGCGAGAATGCACAGTCATCGCTAATGACGCGACGGTACGCAATCCGCGCTTCAAGGTTGTCTATGCCGGGATCATTGGCTTAGAAGAAGCCTACAAAATGGCCATGGCCGTTTATCGGACGCTGGAGGCCGATGAGGCTCGGCCCATTGCGGAAAAGCGGCCGTTGTTACTGATTGTCGACACTCCCGGCAACGCTCCCGGCAAGGTCGAGGAAATTGTTGGGATGAACAAGGCGACGGGGGCCTATCAACTGGCTCTGGCCCAAGCACGCAAGGCAGGGCACCCTGTCCTGGCAGTGGTGATCGGTCGCGCCATCAGTGGCGCTTTCCTGTGTCACGGCCTGCAAGCCGACCAAATCCTGAGTCTGTCGTCCAAGTACGAGACGATAGTCCACGTGATGCCGCTGACCAGTATTGCGCGCATTACGAAACTGGACCTGGAGCGGCTGACGGAACTGTCAAAAAGCAACCCAGTGTTCGCTGCCGGTCCGGAGTTCTTCTTCCAGCTGGGTGGCTTGGAAGAAATTATCGAATCGCCGGAAGCGATGCGTGAATGCGTGCTGCGCCATGTGGACGAGATCTACAAGCTCAAGGCGGCTGGCCAGAGTGACAGGCTTGGTCCTTGGGGACGCGGCGAACTGGGTTGCGAACGCGGCGGGCGAGTCACGCGCAAGAAGGTCTTAGCGGTGCTAACCGAGCGATTCAACGCTGTGGCAGATCGCTACCTCAATGCTTGATTGAGTGGGATAAGAGATCGAGAGGCAGGTGCTAATGATTTCCCTCGATGAAATGGAGTTTTTGGTTTCTTGCGTCCGGTCCTCGCCGACCTTGGAAGAAATGCCCAGGCGACGTTTACAGGACAAAGGGATCAATGGCCCTACGGCGGCGCATGTCATCGAGGAAGTGCATACGCCGCTGAACTTGGCCTATCTCACCTTTACCACCGGATCCTCCGCCTTTCAGAATATTGTAGGCGTAACGCACGAGGAGCTTGCCGGCCGCATCGCCGCATCCTGCCGTGCGCTCGAACTGTGTGGAGTTCGCGCCGGCCAACACATGTTGGTGACCTATGCTCCGCTGGTGAATGTCTTCCCCCGGGCCGCATTGATCGATTACAAAGTCGAGTGGTCCTTTCTGGCGCGTTCGCACCGTGACGCCTTGCTGCTTGCCTTGTGCAAGCAAAAACCCGATGTACTGCTCGGTGAGTCCTCTTTCCTGCGGGTAGCGCTAGGTCAGGCGTTGGAGCTTGGCCTGCGAGAAGCATTACCGAAAACCTTGTGTCTGATCGCCGCAGGCACACCGCTCGACCTCGAACTGCTACCCGTCGCCGAAAAGTTGGGTTATCCCGTCCATGATCTTTATGGGTGCCAGGAGTTCGGCTGGCTCGCCGTGGATGGTGTGCCTCTGCGGGGCGACATGACCTTGATTGCCTCCCCCATCGGCGAGGAGTTTCGCGAAGTTGCTGTCGGCGGCCTTCCCATGGGCGATTCTTTCCCCTATTCCGAAGATGGACATCTTTGTAATCCGGCCGGGCGGCTGCAGACCTACAAACGCCGACGCACTCAGCCCGAATACGAAGTCATCGTCACCGCCACCACCAGGGGATCGGCCGATTTGATCCATCGAACCGCAAGGACAATCCTCAGGATCAAGGGACGCATTGTTAAGGTCTCGAAGTACCTAAAGCTGAACGCTGCGGAAAACGAACTACTTCTGGTACCGAGTTTCATTCCCGGCGAGGACAGCTTCGATCTTAAAGATGCCGTGGTGATCCACGGCCAACCCGCAACCGCCTTGTTCGATTGCATGGTGGAGGCTCAGTCCGCGTTTCAAACTAGCGCGAAAACAGATCCTAGTTGGATCAAGCGGCGTTAGGGGAGTCTCATGCACAGTTTCTATCGCCACGATCTGCTGTTTCTGACGCCCAAGGCACGGGAGCGCATTTGCGGGCAGATACGTTCCGGCTGCGGGAGTCACGGCAATCAGATGGCCGAAGCTTTCGGCTCAGGCCTCATCCCGGCGATCGTTCGTCGCTACGCTCCTTGCGACCACTCCGATATTGGCATCGGCATTAGTTTTCCGATCATCGTGGCTGGCGAGCGGTTGCGTTTCGCCACGGCGGTAACCTCAGCAGAGATCGACGGAATGATTTCTCCCTACGCCATTCTTGGGAGGCCGTTGGATACGACTCTGCCACTGCTAAAGGCATTGGAGAAAGTCAAAGGTCTCAATTTGACGCGTCCGGGAAACTTAGGGGTCTACGGCGCCAGCGCACTGCAGGTGGTTACCGGACTGAATTACGTCCATGACAAGTCGGATCTCGACTTGGTTATTCGGGAAGAGAGTATCGGCGTCCTTCGCCACGCTAAGGAGGTTTTGTCGGCGTTGGAGCGGCAGATCGGGGTGACCATAGATGTCGAGGTGATCCTTGGGTCCGGAAATGCGGTGAAACTAAAAGAACTATGCAGCCAGCAGAAGACCGTACTCATTAAGTCGATTCTGGCTGTTCATGTAATCAACAAAAGGGAAGCCATCGGTTCTTTGCCAGTTGAATATCCGGCGAACTCTGGTCGCGTCCGAGAGTAAAGCACTGCGTAATTCCATTTGAGCGAAAGGGAGACTCCATGGCTGTCGAAGCTAATAAAGTTAGTGCTCCGCCAAAGGTCGAACCGCTAGCATCTGCCTCCGGGATGGCCGATAAGGAGCGGTACTGGGCACAGAGATGGCGCGCGCTGGTGTTCGTCACTCTTCTCGGCTTTGTATACTCGGCCAACTATACCAATCATGGACCGATGGTGCCGACCCTGATCAAGCAATTGGGGATCACCTTAGCGCTGGCCGGTTTCTTTACTACTGCGACGTTCTTGACCCACGGCTTACTGCAGATTCCGGGTGGCGGATTCGCCGACCGCTACGGAGGCAAGAAGGTAGCCGCGGTCGGTCTGTTGATCATTGCGCTCGCCAACTTCATGAACGGTTTCTCGGGTTCCTATACCGAGATACTGGTCTGGAAGTTCGTCACCGGCATCGGCACCGGCTGCTGCTTCACTGGCGGTCTGCGTTATGTGCCGACTTTCTTTGCCGGCAAGGAAATTCAAGTGGCCCAGGGTGTCTACGGTGGGTCGATTCTGCTCGGTTCCGGCTTCGTCATCTATGGCGTACCGCAACTGTTGCAACGCCTTGGTTGGCATGGGGTGTTTTTCACCACCGGCGGGATGGCCGCCGTATTTCTGATCTTATGGCTCCTGTTTGCACCCGCAACCCCAAGCGGCGTGCCCAAGAAGATCGACTGGGGCTATGTGCTAGGCCGACGCAATGTCTGGCTGCTCGGCCTAGCTCAATTGGGCAGCTTCGGCACGATTACGTCCACCGGCGTGTGGGTCAACACCATGCTAATCAAGACCGTACATCTGAATCCGAAAACGGCTGGCATGGTCGGCTCATTGGTCCTCCTCCTCGGGATCTTCTCGCGTCCGTTCGGCGGGGTGATGCTGCAAAAGAAATGGTTGACACCGAAGCGCCTTCTGATCTGGGCGCATGTGATGCTGGCGCTCGGCTTCTTGTTCGTTGGGTATTCGAACACTCTTCCGATGGCGGTCGCCGGGATCTTTGCAATTGGCATTGTGGCGGGCCTGCCATTCGCCGGTATATTCAACTTTGCCGTCTATAGCTGCCCTGAAAACCCAGGCTTGGCGATGGGGTTCGTCAATACCTTTGGCGCCTTTGGGGTGATGGCGATGCCGCCGGTGATCGGCCTGTTAGTTGACACGTTCGGCACCTTCGTCAGCGGCTTCTACCTGCTGGCAGCGGTGGCCTTGGTGGGAGGCTTGGCCTCGACGCTGCTACTCAGGCGTGATGAAGTGCTCATTTGAAAACCCGGTGCTACGGCGGGGCGTGTGTATTCGGCGCCCCGCGAGCGCCATATCAAGAAGGGGGTATCTACGAAGAGTCGACAGGCGGTCGATAAAGGGGACCGGAAATGAGTGAAGGCATAGTGAATATTCTGGCCGTCATCGGGGCGTTGTCTTGCGTGTTCTGGCTGATCAAGGGCATCCTGCTCCTGGCCGCCAAGTACAAGACTCAGCCGCCCGCGGTTGCTGAAGCCCCTTCGGTTGCGCCGGACAGCGCCATCCTTGCTGCCATCACCGCCGTCGTCTACGCGATCGTCGGTCCACACCAAATCGTCGAAATCGAAGCGGTCGAACGGACCGAAGCGACCAGTGGGGACATCGCTGCCATTACGGCAGCCGTTTACGCGATCGTCGGCGCGCACCGCATAGTCAACATCTCAGCGACCGAACCTGCCGAGGACGACGTCCTCGCCATCACTGCCGCCATCTACGCCACGGTCGGTTCGTACCATAGCTTGCGGATCGAAGCCGGCCAATGACGACATCGCAGCTAATCACGTCAAATGTTTACGCGATGATGGGCGCGCGTCAACGTATGGTTCAACTCGAACGTGTCCGGGAAGACGGTCCAATAGGGCTTGGCGCCGTGTGTCCTCACTAGACCAGATAAGGAGAAAGAGAATGCAACGAAGGTTCAGAATTGCCGTCGACGGCCGCAGTTATACGGTTGTTGTCGATGAATTGTCTAGCGAGGGGCTTCCCGTCCCTTCGCCGGCCGTTGCCCCGGTGGCAGTGGCTCCAGCAGCCGCTGTGCCGGCTCCCGCCGCCACCCACGATGTGTTGGCGCCTTTGGCCGGGACCGTGTATTCGGTTGCGGTGCGCGTCGGCCAATCGATCAATGCCGGCGACACGGTCGCCGTCATCGAGGCGATGAAGATGAAGACCCAAGTCATCGCTAAGTTCGCGGGCGTGGTTCAGCGGATTGCCGACA
>Ga0302319_10013338_pt1 | contig 15413 bp, 7 predicted proteins | sample Bog_T0_2_FD_203319 | JGI IMG/M metagenome (GOLD analysis project Ga0302319, IMG submission 203319) | Peat permafrost microbial communities from Stordalen Mire near Abisko, Sweden - Bog_T0_2 | ecosystem: Environmental > Terrestrial > Soil > Wetlands > Peat | place: Sweden: Abisko, Stordalen Mire... | reverse complement strand
TGAGCAGGAGCTGGTCGAACTTGAGGTGGTTATTGCAGAGGGAGCAGGGGATGGGCGTGCGGCCGTGAAGGTACTCGTCGACGAAGGGGCGGACTACGTCCTGCTCGAAGCGCTCCTGCTGGTTGACGACGTAGTAGGGGATGCCGAGGTGCTCGGCGACGCGGCGGGCGTCGTAGACGTCGTCAAGCGAGCAGCAGCGGCCGGCCTTGGGAGCGTCGGGGATGCCGTGCTTGCCGGTGAGGCGGGTCTGGTCCCAAAGCTGGAGGGTGAGGCCGACTACGGTTTCACCGGACTGGGCGAGCATGGCCGCGACCGCTGAGGAGTCGACTCCTCCGGACATGGCTACGGCGATGGTGGTGGGCTTGGTCATGGATTGGCTTTGTGGGATCCCCGGTCCCCAAATGCAGGGACCGGGGACACCCATGTTTATTAGGGTTATCCCAGCGTGCCGGCGGCCACGGGGGACAGGGCGCGGAGGTGTTCGACGGCTTCGGGGACTACGCGCAGGACATGATCGATGTCGGCTTCGGTCGCGGTCTTGAGCAGGCTGAAGCGGAGGCTGGCGCGGGCTCGGTTCTTGTCTACGCCCATGGCCATCAGGACGTGGCTTGGCTCGGTGGCTCCGGAGTGGCAGGCGGAACCGCCGCTGACGGCGACGCCTTTCATGTCGAGAGCGATGACGAGAGCTTCGCCTTCCAGATTGTCGAACCAGATGTTGGTGGTGTTGGCGGCTCTGGGAACGGGCTTGCCGTCTGCGCCGATGCCGTTGACGCCCGTGCCGGGAAGCTCAAGGACGCTGGCTTCCAGGCGGTCGCGGAGCCGGGCGAGGCGGTAGATGGTGCCGTCGTCGAGCGAGTGCATGGCTAGCTCAGCGGCCTTGGCGAGGCCGACGATGCCGGGCACATTTTCGGTTCCGGCGCGCTGACGGCGCTCGTGGCTGCCGCCGACGAGGAGCGGGTCGATAGGGGTGCCGCGGCGAACAAACATGGCGCCGATGCCTTTGGGGCCGTGCATTTTGTGAGCGGAGATGGAGAGCAGGTGGCAGCCGATCTTGCGGACGTCGATCTCGATCTTCCCGGCGCCCTGGACTGCGTCGATGTGGAAGAAGATGCCGGTTTCGGCGGCGATCCTGCCGATCTCCTCTACGGGCTGGAGAACGCCGGTCTCGTTGTTGGCGAGCATGACGCTGATGAGGCGGGTCTCCGGGCGGATGGCGCGGAGAATGTCATTGGGATCTATGAGGCCGCTGGGCTGGGGCGCGACGAATGTGGTCTCAACGCCAACACGGGCCATGCGATTGGCGGCCTGGAGGATGGCGGAGTGTTCGATGGAGGTAGTTATGAAGTGGTCGCCGGGATGGAGCAGGCCGAAGATGGCGGTGTTGTCGCCTTCGGTGCCGCCGGAATTGAAGACTACCTCGGCGTCGTGACAGTTGAAGAAGCGCGCCATGGTCTCGCGGGCGCGGTCAACGGCAGTGCGGGCCCGCTGGCCAGGCTGGTGGATGGAGGAGGCATTGCCAAAGTGCTCGATCCAATAAGGGCGCATGGCCTCCATCACCTCGGGCAACAGGGGTGTGGTGGCATTCGCGTCCATATAGACTCTGGGCATGGCAGGGCTCTCCTTTCGAGCAAATCTATTCATTGATTGTACGAGCAATCGGGCTTTCGCGCTCCTGGATTGAAGTGAATGGGGCAATTGAGGGGCTGTATTGGGAAGGAGAGGAGTTTGGAAGCAAGGTGAGAGAGCTATGCGGGCCACTGGCTGTGGCTGGTGGACGAGTGTCCGCAACTCCCTGGTTTATGGCGGATGCAACCTTCAGCGGAAGTCATGTCTCTTAGAAAGAGAAGCTATTTCCCGACAGGCGCTTAGATGCTGGAGATGCTTAAGAAAACATGAAGTTCCGTCGCGAAAGTTGAAAACATTCACGGGTATTCTTGGTGATCTCAGAAGGCGTAACCGGCTCTGCCTAAGGTGCGTCTAAGAGGCCAATGGGAACGTCAGCGACTGCAAGAGGAATTGCCTGCTTCCACACCGCAGGAGTTTGTTGACAATAGCAAGGCCATGCGGCGATTCTGCGACAAGTACCTTTGAAAACGCGCAACATGCGGAGTTCTGAGTGTCTCAAATAGAAGACAGTACAACTGGGCAGCATGGCAGTGGAGGATCTCCGCTGGGTGTGCCTCCTTCGAAGTCGGGCAAGGGATGGATTCTCTGGGTCACCTTGCTGGTGGTGGTTGCGGTGGTGGGCTATTACTTTTACCATCGCAGCGAGGCTGCAAGCAAGGCGGCCAAGCCTAACGGCGGGGCGGGATCCGGCGCAGCGGCGGCCGGTGGCGGACGCAGAGGCATGACGGGGCCGGTTCCGGTGACAGTTGCCACGGCTACCAAGGGCGACATGGGGGTGTACCTGGATTCACTGGGTACGGTGACGCCGGTGTACACAGCGACTATTACTCCGCAGGCAAGCGGTGTGATCACCAAGGTGAATTACCGCGAAGGGCAGTTTGTCAACAAGGGTACACCACTGATCGAGATCGATCCGCGGCCCTATGAAGCGACTCTTATGGAAGCACAAGGCACCCTGGAGCATGACACCAATGTCTTGGCGCAGGCACAGATGGATCTGGAGCGCTACAGGGTGGCGTGGGCCCACAACGCCATCAATAAGCAGCTGCTGGATGACCAGGAAAAGATTGTGTTGCAGGACCAGGGGACGGTCAAGAATGACCAGGGCACGGTGAATTACGATGAGGTGCAGCTGAGCTATTGCCACATCGCTGCGCCAATCGCCGGGCAGGTCGGGCTTCGCCTGGTCGACCCGGGGAACGTCGTGCAGGCGGCCGGCACCAACCCACTGGTGGTCATTACCCAGATGCAGCCGACGACGGTGATATTCATTCTGCCCGAAGACAGTCTGGGCCAGGTTGAGGGGCAGATGCGCAAGATACGCGGTCTGCCAGTGGAGGCGTGGGATCGCAATTCTGCCAAAAAACTGGCAGAGGGCAAGCTGCTGACAATCAACAATCAGATCGATACCACGACAGGCACGGTGAAGCTGCGCGCGACCTTCGATAACAAAAACACGGCGTTGTTTCCGAACCAGTTTGTGAATACGCGGCTGCTGGTGGATACGTTGAAAGATGCGACGCTGATTCCGACGGGCGCAGTGCAGCACAATGGCGATGCGGCGTTTGTCTATGTCATCGATACTTCGGCAAATGTTGCTCACATGCGGACGGTAAAGACAGCGGTTTCCGACGGTGGCCAGGTTGCGGTGACTGGAATCAATCCGGGCGAGCAGGTGGCAACCAGCAGTTTTGACAAGCTGCAGGACAAGGTTAAGGTCACGGTCGCCAAGCCGCAGCAGGGTGCGGCCAAGCCAGCGGAGGGCAATACTCCGTGAGTCCATCCGGGCCTTTCATCCAGCGTCCTGTTGCTACCTCGCTGTTGATGGCCGCAATCCTGCTTGTGGGTATCGTTGCGTATATCCAGTTGCCGGTTTCCGCGCTACCCGAGGTCGACTATCCCACCATCCAGGTGGTGACGTTCTATCCGGGCGCGAACCCTGATGTCATGGCAACCACAGTGACGGCGCCCCTGGAGCGGCAATTTGGGCAGCTTCAGGGACTAAGCCAGATGACGTCCACGAGCTCGGGCGGCTCGTCGGTCATTGTTCTTCAGTTCGCTCTCAGTCTGAATATCGACATCGCCGAGGAAGAGGTGCAATCGGCGATTAACGCGGCGCAAAGTTTTCTGCCATCCGATCTTCCAGCGCCGCCTGTCTACAACAAGACGAATCCCGCGGACGCGCCGGTGCTGACGCTGGCTATCACGTCGAATTCGATGCCGCTGTCGCAGGTTGAGGACCTTGTAGACACCCGGCTCGCTCCCAAGCTTTCGCAGTTGAGTGGGGTGGGACTGGTGAGCATCAGCGGCGGGCAGAAGCCGGCGGTTCGCATCCAGGCCAATCCGACGGCGCTTTCGTCGTACGGGATGAACATGGAAGATCTGCGCACGGCGCTTGCCGACGCCAGCGTGAATCAGGCCAAGGGCAACTTTGACGGCCCGCACCAGGACTGGCAGATCAACGCCAATGATCAACTGTTGACGAGCGACGATTATCGCAACCTGGTGATCGCCTACAAAAACGGCGCTCCAGTGATCCTGACCGATGTGGCGCGGGTGGTAGACGGAATCGAGAACAAGAATCAGGCAGCTTGGATGAACGAGACGCCGGCTGTGATTCTGAACATTCAAAGGCAGCCAGGCGCGAATACCATCAGCGTGGTGAAGGCGATCAAGGCGGTTCTTCCGCAGCTTGAGGTCAACCTGCCGGCTTCAGTGCAGGTAATCCCGCTTACGGATTTAACGACGGCGATCAATGCTTCAGTGGATGACGTTGAGTTTGAACTTGGGCTGACAATTGTGCTCGTGGTATTGGTCATTTTCGTGTTCCTGCGCAATGTTTTGGCGACCATTATTCCTTTTGTGGCTGTGCCGCTGTCGCTGGTGGGAACGTTTGGCGCAATGTATGCACTGGGCTACAGCCTGGACAATCTCTCCCTGATGGCGCTGACCATCTCGACGGGCTTTGTGGTGGACGATGCGATCGTAATGATCGAGAATATCTCTCGCTACCTTGAAGCGGGCGATACGCCGCTGCAGGCGGCAATCAAAGGCGCGGAGCAGATTGGCTTCACGATTGTCTCGCTGACGGTATCGCTGATTGCAGTGCTGATTCCACTGTTGTTCATGGGAGGCGTGATTGGACGCCTGTTCCGCGAGTTTGCGGTGACGCTGGCGGTGACCATCATTCTTTCGGCGGTGGTTTCACTGACGCTGACGCCCATGATGTGTTCGCGGATTCTGCGCCACACCGATCCGGAAAAGCAGGGGCGCTTTTTCAAGGCATCCGAGCGAGTATTCGAGAACATCATTGCGTTTTATGGGCGCACGTTGAAGTTTGTTTTGCGTTTCCAAACGATCACAATGCTGGTGGCACTGGCCACGCTGGTGTTGACGATCTTTCTCTATATCGTCATCCCCAAAGGCTTCTTTCCGACTCAGGATACTGGCGTAATTCAAGGGATTTCGCAGGCGTCCGCAAGCATTTCATTTCCCGCAATGGAGCAGAAGCAGCAGGCGCTTGCGCGGATTGTGCTTGAGGATCCGGCGGTCGAGAGCTTGTCCTCTTTCATTGGCGCCGATGGCACAAATACAACGCTGAACAGCGGCCGGTTGTCTATCAACTTGAAGCCGATCAGCGAGCGGAGTTTAAGCGCGGCGGATGTGATTCGCAGACTGCAGAAGAAGCTGAAAGACGTTGAGGGCATAGATCTATACATGTCTCCGGTCCAGAACATCACGGTGGACGACCGCGTAAGCCGTACCCAGTATCAGTACACTCTGGAAGACCCCAATATCGACGAGCTGAATCTTTGGACAGGCAAACTGGTGGACGAGATGAAGAAGCTGCCGCAGCTTGCCGATGTGGCCACGGATCAGCAGACCGGCGGGCTGGCAGCGTCGCTGGTCATTGACCGGGCGACGGCATCGCGACTGGGGATTGCGCCGGACACGATTGACAACACGCTCTACGACGCATTTGGGCAACGGCAGATCAGCACGATGTACACGCAGTTGAACCAGTATCACGTGATTCTGGAAGCTGACCCGCAGATGCAATCGAGCCCTGCGCGGCTGCAAGACTTGTACATCCAATCGAGCGCTTCGTCGGGAGGGTCGGGGCCGGGTGCGGCATCGTCCTATGCGTCTTCGGGTTCATCGTCTGCTGGATCAAACGCGACCACAACTTCAGCGCCCTATACGCCAGCCTCCGGGGTGCTGACACCCCCTGCCACTGCGCTGAGTTCCGGCGTGGGGACAACGAGCACCTCAACCGCGTCGTCTGCGAATACGACCGTCAGTTCCACGCCTTCCAGTTCGGTACCCTTAAGCGCATTTACTCAAGTTGTGACGACGCCCGAGGCCCTTTCAATCAGCCACCAGGGGCAGTTTCCCGCAGTCACAGTGTCATTCAATCTGGCACCGGATGCGGCGCTGGGAGGGGCGATCACGGCAATCGAAAAAGCGCAGAAGAAACTGAATATGCCGGCCAGTGTGCAGTATGGATTTCAGGGTACTGCCGCTGCCTTTGAAGGCTCACTTTCGAATGAAGGGCTTTTGATTCTGGCCGCGTTGGCGGCGGTCTACATCGTGCTTGGGGTGCTGTATGAGAGCTTCATTCATCCCATCACGATTCTGTCTACGCTGCCTTCGGCGGGCCTGGGCGCGCTGCTGGCGCTGATCGTGTTCAAGCAGGATCTGAACGTGGTGGCGATCATCGGCATCATCCTGCTCATTGGCATCGTGAAAAAAAACGGCATCATGATGGTGGACTTCGCGCTGGAGGCGGAACGCTCGCGCGGCATGAATTCGACAGATGCCATTTACGAGGCGTGCCTACTGCGTTTCCGTCCCATCATGATGACCACCATGGCGGCGCTGCTGGCGGGAATACCGCTGGCGGCCGGCTCGGGTATGGGCTCGGAACTGCGGCGTCCCCTGGGCATTGCGATGGTAGGTGGACTGCTCTTGAGTCAGATACTCACGCTCTATACGACGCCGGTGATTTACATCTTCTTTGACCGCATCGGGCATCGCGTGGCACGGACGGGCAAGGCGACGGGGAACGGTGCCGAGTCGCAGCCTGCGGAGGGCGCATGAACATCTCCGCACCGTTCATCCGGCGTCCGGTAGCGACGACCCTGCTGACGGTGGGTATCACCCTGGCCGGGGCGATTGCGTTCAACGTGCTGCCAGTCTCGCCGCTGCCGCAAGTGGATTTTCCGACAATCTCAGTGCGGGGCAGCTTGCCCGGGGGAAGCCCGGAAATTATGGCTTCGTCGATTGCGACTCCGCTTGAGCGCCAGTTTGGGCATGTAGCCGGCGTGACGGAGATGACTTCGTCGAGTTCTCTGGGAAGCACCAACATCACACTTCAGTTCGATCTAAGCCGGAATATCGACGGGGCGGCGCGGGATGTGGAAGCGGCGATTAATGCGGCCCGCACATATCTTCCGGCGAACCTTCCAGGCAACCCGACCTACAGAAAAGTGAATCCGGCAGATTCGCCGATCATGATTCTTGGGTTGACCTCAGACAAGTACGACAAGCCGACGCTGTACGACGAGGCTTCGTCGGTAATTGCACAGAAGCTTTCGCAGTTGCAGGGCGTCGGCCAGGTGAACGTAGGCGGCGGCGCCGGGCCCTCGGTGCGGGTCGAGGTGAATCCGAGTCAGCTGAACAGTTACGGACTCACTATGTCGTCGGTGCAAGCAACTCTCAGCCAGCAGAATGTGCATGAGGCAGCGGGGCAGATACTGGACGGCGACAGGGTGATGGATATTATCACCAACGACCAGATGCACCAGGCAGATGATTACAAGCCCCTTGTGATGGGCTACCACAATGGTCAGGCAGTGCACCTGTCAGACGTGGCATATGTCTATAACGGGGCGCAGGATCTTCGCCAGGCGGGGTATCTGGATGGAATTCCGTCGGTGACGGTGATGATTTTTCGCCAGCCCGGCGCGAACATTATTGAGACCAACGATCGCATCAAGGCGGAGTTACCGTCGATTGAAGCGTCGATACCGCAGGGGATCAAGATCACACTTGTTCTTGACCGCACGACGACGATCCGCGCGTCGGTCAGCGACGTGGAGCGATCGCTGATCGGCTCGGTGATTCTGGTGATCCTGGTGGTTTTCATGTTTTTGCGGAGTTGGCGCGCGACCTTGATTCCTACAGTTGCGGTGCCGGCTTCGCTGATCGCCACGTTTGCCGTGATGTACATGTTTGGGTACAGCCTGGACAATCTCTCGCTGATGGCGCTGACAATCTCCACGGGGTTCGTTGTAGACGATGCGATTGTGGTGATGGAAAACATTTCGCGTTTGCGCGAGGATGGAATGTCGCCCATGGCGGCGGCGTTTGAAGGATCGAGGCAGATTGGGTTTACGATTTTCTCGATCAGCATGTCACTGATTGCGGTGTTCATTCCAATTCTGCTGATGGCCGGCATCGTGGGACGTTTGTTCCGCGAGTTTGCAGTGACGCTTTCGACGGCGATCGTGATGTCGATGATAGTTTCGTTAACGACGACGCCGATGATGTGCGCTTATGTGCTGAAGGATGAGAGCAAGGAAACGCATGGGCGGTTGTACAAGATCAGCGAAAAGGGGTTCAGTTCGCTGCTTTCGGGTTACAGTAAATCGCTGAAGTTCCTGCTGGATCATCCGGGGCCGGTGTTGGCAGTTCTACTGCTAACGATCGGGTTGAATTTTTATCTTGGGTGGATCATCCCTAAAGGGTTCTTTCCGCAGCAGGATACTGGTGCGCTTGTAGGGGCGGTGGTTGGCCCGCAGGATGCATCGTTCCCGGTGATGGACAACTCGGTGCGGCAACTGGTCAGGGTGATCAAGGCCGACCCGGCGGTGGCGCATGTGAATGCGTACACAGGCTCAGGAAACGGCGGCTTTATTTATGTTGCATTGAAGCCGCTTGCTGCGTGGAACCCGTTGGGGAACAGTTGCGTCGAGTCGGCGCCGGGATGCGATGAGCGCAAGACAGGGGCGCCGGACATCATTAACCGCCTTCGCCCGAAGATGAACCGCCTTCCGGTGGCGTCGGCTTTTTTGCAGGCAGCGCAGGACTTGCGTATTGGTGGTCGCTCCAGCGCGGCACTTTACCAATACACAATTCAGTCGGATAACGTGGCGGACCTTTCAAAGTGGGGCCCCATCCTGCTGGAACAGATGAAGAAGCTGCCGGGCTTTCAGGATGTGAATAGCGATGCGCAAAACGCAGGTCTGCAGGAGTTATTGACGTACGACCGGCCTACAGCGGCCCGGCTTGGGATTACGCCTGCGTCCCTGGACAGTTCGCTTTACAGCGCGTTCGGACAGTCGGAAGTCTCGATCATTTACACCCAGTTGAACCAGTACTACGTGGTGCTGGAAGTTGCGCCGCCTTACACGCAGGATCCGTCGAGTTTGAAGGACATTTACATGAACACGGGCGGTAAGGGCGTGATTCCTCTTTCAACAGTCACTACGGCGAAGACCAGCACGACGCCGCTGGTGATCAACCACACGAGTTCGTTTCCATCGGTGACGGTGTCGTTCAATCTGGCCACCGGCATGTCGATGAGCGACGCCGTGCGCGAGGTGGGTCAAATGCAGCAGCGCCTGGGAATGCCGGAGACGGTGCGCGGCTTTTTCGCGGGCACTGCGGCGGCTTACCAGACGTCTTTGGCCAGTGAACCCATCCTTGTGATTACGGCAATACTCGCTGTCTATATTGTACTGGGCATTCTGTATGAGAGCCTGGTGCATCCGATCACCATCATCTCGACGTTGCCGTCGGCCAGCGTAGGCGCCATGCTGGCGCTCTTGATGTTCAAGATCGACTTGAATGTGATTTCGATTATCGGCATCATTCTGCTTATCGGCATTGTTAAGAAGAACGCCATCATGATGATCGACTTCGCGCTGGTTGCGGAACGGGAGCAGGGGCTGACGACCGCGGAATCCATTTTTCAAGCATGCCAGCTTCGCTTTCGCCCTATTCTGATGACCACGATGGCGGCGATGTTCGGAGCGCTGCCGCTGGCATTTGGTACAGGCACCGGTTCTGAACTGAGGCGGCCGCTCGGCATCACGATTGTTGGCGGCTTGATTATGAGCCAATTGCTGACGCTCTATACAACGCCGGTTGTGTACCTGTTCTTCGATCGGATGCGCCTGCGGTTTGGGCCTCGCTACCATGAGGCTCATTCGTATGGAACTGCGGAGGCCTCTTAAGAATGAGCGCTGATGGAGATGTGGTTATGAGGATTTCGAAGTCCCGAGACCGTATGGTTCGGATTGGGGTGGGCGGCGCGTGTGTCGCAGTGGCGCTGGGGATGCTGGTGGGGTGCAATGTGGGGCCGAAGTATGTGCCACCCGCGAAAACTGCGCCGGCGGCGTACAAGGAGTTGCCCGCAAACTTCAAAGAGAACGGCGAGTGGACCGTGGCGCAGCCGCAGGATGCAGTGTTGCGCGGCAAATGGTGGGAGATTTTCAACGAGCCAGACCTCAATACGCTTGAAGAGCAACTCAATGTCGATAACCAGAACATCCGCGAGTCTTTCGAGAACTACATGGAGGCACGGGCGCTGGTGCGCGAGGCGCGGTCGCAACTTTTTCCAACTGTGACCCTGGGGCCGTCATACACGCGATCGCAAAGTTCGTCTACGCTTGGCTCTGGCTCCGCTGCGTCGACCACCACTGGCCAGAGCGGCGCACAGTCACAGGTGTTCTCGTTGCCGGGCGAGGTCTCATGGGAGCCTGATCTGTGGGGCAAGGTGCGCAACGCAATCAAGTCGAGCCAGTATTCGGCACAGGTTACCGCGGCGGACCTGGCCAATGAGCGCCTTTCAGAGCAGGCGAGCCTCGCAGAATATTTTTTTGAGATTCGCGGACAGGATGCGCTGCAGTCGATTCTGGATCAGATTGTGGAAGTCGACAAGCACGGCGTCGAAGTGGAGCAAGCTCGGTACGACACAGGTGTCGACGACGAAATCTCTCTTGTGAATACACAGATCACCCTGAAGAGCGCACAGGCAGCGGCAACCAACCTGAAGATTGCGCGCGCGCAGTATGAACATGCAATCGCGATGCTGGTGGGCAAGCCGGCATCGGACTTTTCGATCCCGGGGTTAGCGAAGACCGCTGCGCCCCCTCCGATCCCAGTCGGCTTGCCCTCGCAATTGTTGGAGCGGAGGCCGGATGTGGCCGCAGCGGAGCGCACTATGGCTTCAGCCAATGCACAGATCGGGATCGCTTATGCGGCGTATTACCCAACACTGACGCTGTCAGCCAGCGGTGGCGTGGAGAGTTCCGCGCTCAAAAACCTGTTCGACGCAGCCAGCAGGTTCTGGTCCGCGGGGCCGAGTCTCTCAGAAACGGTCTATGACGGGGGGCTGCGGCGCGCGACTGTGAATCAATACATTGCCACCTACAATGCGGATCTGGCGGCCTATCGGCAATCGGTTCTGACGGCCTTTCAGCAGGTGGAAGACGCATTGGCGGAGGTGCGGGTGCTGTCGTTGCAGATTGCGCAGCAGCAGTCGGTGATCGACTCTTCGCAAAAGGCGTTGGAAATCGAAAAAGGGCGGTACGAGGATGGAATCGATCCATTCACCGATGTGGTTACCGCTCAAGCCAGCCTCCTGAACAACAAGGAGTCTCTGGCGAGCCTGCAGGTTCAACAGATGACAGCGGCGGTGGGACTGGTTCAGGCCCTTGGCGGCGGTTGGGATACGACGCAGTTGCCCACCCCGGCGCAGGTGACCGAAAAGCCCAGCGCAGCGGAGACAACAATCCAGCACTAGAGTGATTAGCCCGAGGCTCGACTCTGAATCGAGCTTTGAAGGACCGGGACTCCAACTCCGCGCGGCGGATGAAGGGTGCTGCCCAACCCAGCAGGCCTAAAACCGCTATCCCATATTGCATCGTTCGGGGTATACTGCTTTCCCGCGAAGAGAAGTCCCCAGTGCGGCCGCCAAAAGTCAGGAGGTCTCGATGAAGATTACCGACACAATTGGACTGGTGTTAAAGGGCAAGAGCCACAAGACGGTGCTGTCAATAGCACCCGACCAGTTGGTCTACGAAGCTTTGGAGATGATGGCCGAGTACGATGTTGGCGCGTTGCTGGTGCTGTCCAACAATCGGCTTGAGGGTATCGTTTCCGAACGAGACTATGCTCGCAAAGGGGTTCTGATGGGGCACCTGTCAAAAGAGACCCGGGTCTCGCAGATCATGAACAGCCCGGTGGTTTCGGTCAACCCGAGACACACGGTTGATGAATGCCTGGCCCTCATGACCCAACATCGCATTCGCCATCTTCCGGTCCTAGAGGGCGACACGGTAATCGGAATCATTTCCATTGGCGACCTGGTGAAATGGGTAATCTCAGGCCAGGAGCAGACCATCCAGGCTTTGCATGGGTATATCGCGGGAGCTTATCCCGGTTAGCCTGCCGATCGAATCGCGCGCTATTTGACCAGAGTCAGTTCGACGCGTCGGTTCTGGGCCCGACCCTCTTCGGTTGAGTTGTCGGCGACTGGGTGCGACGCCCCGTATCCCTTGGCTGTGAGCCGGCTTTCGTCCACTCCATGCTCGATGAGCCAATCCATTACCGCTCCCGCGCGTTGGTCAGAGAGATTCTGGTTCACGTCGGCAGAGCCTTGACTGTCGGTATAGCCCGAGATGACCCAGTGTGAATTCGGCCGCTTATTGATGGCGGTGAGCGCCTGCTGAAGCGTGTCGGTGCTGTCAGTGCGCAGGTTGGCGGAGTTGGTGTCAAAGTGGACGCCGCGCAGCGCAACGGTGCCGTTGGCGCCGATGGAACGCTCAATGTCCCCCCCTCCACGATGGCGTTGCAATGGGATTGTGACCTGCCCGGTGGAGTCCGCCTGAAGCACTATGGGAACTGTCTTCTGATCGTATCCTTGAGCAGAGGCCGTGGCTGAGATCTGCCCGGTGGGCAGATCGGGAAGAACGCCGCTGCCGCGTGAGTCGGTCACCGCAGACGCGCCGCCGGCAATGACCGTAGCCCCGGGAATTGGCCTCTGGGTATTTGCGTCGACCACCGAAACAGTGAGCGAGGCCAGGGACGGCGCCGCAGCGCCAGCCGGACACGGGCCATAGTCCTTTTTCACGCTCTTGACCACAAAAGTGAGTTCGCCGTCGCTTTCCTCGTGGTGCTTCTTCTTGCGGGTCTTCTCTCTGGACCCGCGCAGTTGCAGGATCTGGCCGGGCTGGGCGTCGGCGACGGAACCGACGAGGTTATAGGTCTTGCCATCCTTCAAGTTCTGCAACTGGAGCCCGCCGGAGCCGGACGAGATGCAGCCCTTGAGGGAATGGTGACTGTGCATTTCGATAAGGATGACGGTACCGACGACCACGCCCGCGAGGATGGCGATGCCGACGATTTCGGCGGTCTTGTGGCTGGACGCGGGTGCGGGTGTGGGCGTGGACACGGGCAGTTCCTCCGCGCTTGCGGGAAGGCTGACTCCGCTGAGCAGGAGCGCGGCGATGGCCACCAGAGACACAATGCGGGTTCTGAAAGGCATGAACATTCCTTTTTAAAGACAGAAGGGTATGAAGACTTGCCGTGTCGATTCTGTGGACCGTCTCGCGGTCCCAACATTCAGAGGTTCGCCCAAGCCGGCCGAAAAATCATTTTGGGTGGCCGGGAAAGACAGTTGCGGGAGATCAAGCGGGCCGGCGGGCTGAGCTTGGTCTGGACCCCCGTTTGTGAGCCTTGGCTGGGTTCACTATACCGCGGGTTTGGGCGCGGACAGGGCGGTTTTCGGGAAGGTTTTCTGCCGGGGGACCCTACAGTGTCAACGGGTGCTGCGGCTGCGCGGTTTTTGATGGAGCGGGGAATGGTGGAGGCGGCGGGAGTCGAACCCGCGTCCGAAATCGTAGTCAGCCAGGAGAGTTCATGTTTTGTCCGCTTCCTTTTGGTTTCGCCCCCGGAACTCAGAACGGACAAGATGCGCCGGGAACTAGTCCGATGATCTCGCGGCTACAACACGGACCGAGAAGCAACCGCCAGCCTACTGTATGACGTCCGCTCTCAGCCCGCAGGTAAAGCCGAGGAAGACGGCAGCTTATTTAATTAAGCTGCAAGTGCCAGATTATCGTTGGCAACTTTGTTTTTGCAGGCGATTACAGGTGCCCACACCCTGACATGCCTCCTAGGCCGCAATCGATCCCGTCGAAACCGTGACGCCCCCATCTTGCCGGCACATCCTCTCTCTTGGAAGGTGCCCAGGTGCGAACCGGAAGAACTGGCTCGTGCTTGTTTCTATTCTACGCTGAATCTGGATTTGGCGGAGAAGGAGGAGATTCAGGCGCCTCTGCCGGGATAAAAGCGGGAATTGTTTCAGGGTTTTATAGGGTTTCCCCAGGGTTTGGCCGGGCTTGCGATGGGTATTTCAGGTTAAGTCGTTTCGTATCAATCGTATACGCGTCTACATAGGGGGAGGGGGGTGAATTGTTTTTTTACAGGACGAGCGGCTTTGTGGAGTGTGTGCTTAGGATGATTGTGCGCCTTTGAGGGCTAATTGGATGCAAAGTTTTGAAAAGTATTTGGGGAATTCATCGCGGCCCTCCAGGATGTCCGTCGACGCAACGGCTGCCCCCCGGATTTCACCCTGGATTCTCTGATTGATAGAGTCCGGTTTGGTTTTCCATTCCTTCCACGGGCTCGTTGAAAGGCAAGGGATTGTGTGCGCCGTCCTGCGGGACTCCGGGCAAATTCTTGGGTCAGGTCACCACACGCTGAACAGGCTGTTGCGAAACGCACCGGACAGAACAGTTTTCGGCTAATGTAAGTGGCAGGGAATAAACGGGGCTGCGGAAAAAGGGCAGATCCTGGAGTTATCCCTGCCCTTGCTTTAGCAGGGGCTGAGGCCCGGTGCTGATTTGATTGGCTTTATTGGCCCGCGACCCAGAGGGTCCCCCGAGCCGTGCCTTTGTTACAAAGCATCGAGAATCCTTATCCAGAGTGGGTTTTTCCGCAGCCTAGAGAGCCCGCGCACTTTTTGCGGCGTTTAGAGCCCGGCTGAAGCCGTGCCCTTGTTACAGAGCCTTCCCCCATGGAGTTCAGTAACAGCCTGTGAAGCGCTGGGCTAACAAACACTGCGCCTACGGCGCGATCAGAACCCGTGCGAACTCGATCAACAAAATTGCGATCTTGCGACTGCCCTGCCTGATCAAAAGTAATCAACTTCTTCTAACCGTGTGTGTGTTATTGTTTCGGAGACTCTCCCCAACATCCTTTCCTTCGCGTGAGGTCGTCGGACTGCCGTCTCGCAACAACCCCCTTGCTGCCAATGCGGCCTCATCCTGAAGTTCGTTGCCCAAATTCGTTCTCTTTCACAATTTGAACTGGAGAAACCGCTGTCTGGCGCCTTGCACGATGCCGGCCTTCTTCTGCGCAGTGGTATGCACGAGCCGGCCTCTACGGACCGGACCCACGTGGGATCCAGTCCTGATTCCAGAAAGCGACAGCTATGTCCTTCCCTGCCTTTTTCCCAACGGCGCACAAGCGCATTGATTTGCAACGGATATTCTCCCAACGCGTGGCTCCACGGCTGATTCGGAGCGCAGGGCGGCTGGCCGCGGCGGCGGTGCTGGCTGTGAGCGCGTTGGCGGCTCTGCCGCTCAACTCGCAAACAGCGCACTTCAGCGGAGCGATCGTGGCCCTGGGCAGCAGATTCGGCGGCACGGCGGGCGTCTCGGTCGACGGAAATGGCAACGTCTTTGTTGCCGACCTCAACAACAATGCGGTGAAAG
>Ga0302319_10013332_pt1 | contig 15416 bp, 11 predicted proteins | sample Bog_T0_2_FD_203319 | JGI IMG/M metagenome (GOLD analysis project Ga0302319, IMG submission 203319) | Peat permafrost microbial communities from Stordalen Mire near Abisko, Sweden - Bog_T0_2 | ecosystem: Environmental > Terrestrial > Soil > Wetlands > Peat | place: Sweden: Abisko, Stordalen Mire... | reverse complement strand
TCACCGCCCGCGCCACCCTGCGTCCTGCGTGAAATCTCCATAGCCGACCACCAGCCGACAACGCCCCGCGTCCGTCCAACGGAGCTTCCGCGGCGGCTTCGCGCCGCAGAAACTCTTAATTCGTTTCTGGCGCCGGCGCCGGGCACCGCCGGCCGGCCGGCGGCGGTGCTGCAGCTGACCCGGGCGGGCTGCGACCTTGCGCGCGGCACCATCAACCTCACGGGGCGGCGGCAGAACGGCAAGCGGCGGCCGGTGCTGCCGCTTGCCGGGTGGCTGCGGTCCCTGGCTGGCGGCGCCGGACGGGCCGGTGGTGGCGTATCGCGGGCGGCCGGTGGGCTGGATTGTCGGCAGTTTCCGGACGCTGCGCGACGGCGCCGGGTTCGGGCCGGAGGTGACCGCCCATACGCTGCGCCACCCGGTGGCGGCCGGGCTGGCGGCGCGTGGCGTGCCGGTGCTGGAGATCGCCGCAGCACCGGCCGCTATCTGCATGCGGCGCCGGACCGGCTGGCCAGCGCGCTGGAGGCGCTTGCCACGGACGTGGCCCGGCTGGCGGTCCGGCCGCCGGCCGTCCCGGCCGTCCCGGGTGCGGCCGCGCCGCAGGCCACACCCGCGACCGAATCGTTGCGTGCCGGCTGCGTGGCGGCAGGGGGGCGGCGCGGGGCGACGCAACGGGGAGGCCATTGACCGGCCACGCCAACCAACCCGGTGTGGCGGCGGGCGGTGACCCCAACCTGGCACCGGTTGGGATCGATGCTGCGGTGGGTGGCGGTGCGCCGGGCTGGCCATGCCGGCCACCGCCGCTTCCGGTCCAGCCGCCGCGCGGCAGGCAGCCATCCGGCTGGCAACCCTCCGGCGCGACCGGCTGGCCTGGGAAAGCTTGGCCGGCGGGCCGCCAGCCTGCGCGGCACGGCCACTTCCGGCTGATCGCCGCGCCGTCGTGTCGGAAGCGAGCCGCCTGGCCGCCTTGGTCGGAAAAGTGCCGGATTCCCGCGGTTTGCGTGTCCGGGATCGCGAGAATCCGGCGCCCGTGGCGGCGCCGGGCCCGGATCCGCGCCCTGGTTCCGACATCATCACGTTTGGCTTGCTTTCAACGCGGGCGCATATGCTCCAATCAATGGTCCCCATCCCATGTCTCGCCCGCGACTCGACCGCCGGGACAGCGTCCAGACAGGAGAACAAAACCAGAGTATCCACACCCCGAGTTTGGAGTCTCCGTGCGCCCCATGTTGGAGCCTGCGTGCGGGACTCGTTGTTATCCCGTGGAGTCTGCGTGCACACCCTAATAGCTATAGAATCTAATACCTTCTACTAGCCAGCGCACGCAGGCTCCAAGCTTGCGGCGCCAAGCCTTGGCCGTGCAGGGTGCGGGTATGGCCGAGGTTCACCAACTCATCATCAAGGAAGGCATTGAGGAAGCGCGCCGACAGGCGTTGACCAAGCATGAGCGCATGGTCGTGGAGGCTGCGTACCGGGTGCTCAGCGACGACGCCGAGAGGATGGGGTTTACTTACAGTGGATTTGCCCTCACGTCTCTCCCCCACAAACCCCAGCAGAGCCCGACCTGGCGCCGCGAAGGCCACAACCTGACGCTGGTTCTGCAGGCAGGGGTGGATCGCAATGAAAGAAGCCTGGGGCTGCCCTACGGCAGTTACGCCCGTTTCATCCTTCTTTTCCTGCAGAGCGAGGCGATCCGCACGCGGTCGCGGGAGATCGAACTCGGGAGGTCCATGCGAGTATGGCTGGGGTCGAAAATGGGCCTTTCCATCGGCGGCATGACCTACAAGAACGTCAGCGAGCAAGCGAAACGCATCAGCGGGTGCTCCCTGACCTTCTTCGCCGACAAGGACGGCGCCCAGATCAAGAGCCGCGGCGGCTTCGTGAAGACCGCCATCACGATGACAAACGTGATTGGCGACCAGCCCGCGCTCTGGCAGGACCGCGTTCTGCTCGATGAGGACTTCTACCGCGCCCTCAGCGAGCATCCTGTCCCCGTGAGCGAGAGTGCGTTGCGGGCGATTGGACCCCGGTCCATGGTGATCGACGTCTATATCTGGCTCGCTTACCGGCTTCATGCCCTGAAAAGGGACGTGGAAGTGGGTTGGCCCGCCCTTTTTAGCCAGTTTGGTGCCGGATTCGGAACTATTCGCCGATTCCGGCAGCATTTCCTGGAATGTCTTGCGCTGGCGGTTGCCGCCTACCCGGAGGCACTGGTCTCGATCGGCGAGCGCGGCGTCATCCTGCGCCAGTCGCGGCCGGCGATCGCGAAGGTCTGACCGCACGGAGACTCCATATCGCGGCCGACCGCGCCCGCCTGTGGCATCCGCGTACCGCTCCCAGTGCTGCGCCAAAGGCAAAAGTGCGCTGTGCCCATCTTCCTTCGAGCGTTTCGGGTTGGTAGACTGTCGGCGATCGCCGGTCGCGGCTGGCGATCGCGAAGGTTGACCGCACGGAGACTCCATATGGCGGCCGACTCGCTCGGCTGTGGAATCTGCGTACCGCGCTCAGTGCTGCGCCAAAGGCAGCCGCGTGTGGCGAATCCATCACAACCGCCGCTGGCTGTTCCCCGCAGTCGGAGACAGCGCACCGCAAACAGAACCGACGATCCATGTGCGGGTATGCCCCCAAATGGGGGTTCCGAGACCGGTATGATCAGCCAAGAGGTCGCCGACCCCGCCGGCCACAGAATGTCGGATGGGGGTAAGAAAGAGCGTTTTTAGGCTGGCCGGAGGGGGCGGCGCGCAGCACTTCGCCCGACGGGCTACGGACTGTACCGGCAGCTCCTCTTCATGGCTCGTCCCCTATGCGTTGGGGATAGGCCCGGATCTCCCGGGCAACCCTCGTTCAGCTTGGCACATGCCGGGGGCGGGCGCTGCAGGACGAAAGCCCAAACGGCGAAGACCAAGACAGACGAAGCGGAGCCCAAGAAGCCGCGCGCTTCCACCACCGAAAGGCCCGGACCATGAAGAGGGCCGATGGCGGTTTCCGGCCGGCCTACAATGTCCAGTTCGCCAGCGACACCAAGAGCACCGCCATCGCCGGTGCGCTGAGGCATCGCCGGTGTGTCGGTCGACAACAACGGCTCCGACATGCCGGGCCAGCAGCTCGCCGATGGCGGCTTCTGCAAACTGGAAAAACATCGAGGAGCTGGCACGATGTTGAGACTCTTCAAAAAATCGCCACCACGGTGGCATACAGCCAAAGCGCCAGCAAAATTCGCGGGTCCGCCGCCGGGTGACCGACCCTCCCCTCCGGCGACCGACTTGATGTTGCCAGCAGCGGAGTCACGTCGAGCCCCAGGACAAACTGCCATACCAGGCGCACCCGGCGATCTGCCTCCAACAAAACTGGTCCAGGCTGAACGGACGCCATCTCATCTGGTCGCGAATAACGGTCGCACAAGCATCCGGTTGCTGATACGCAACGGGTATTTGCTGTTGATGCGTGCTGCGATCGGAGATCGCCTGGCTCCGCGGGCGGCGACAATGCAGGACTCCCATGGCGGCAACAAAAGGCCGCGCAAATCCACTAAATTATGACACGGTAATGGGAGTCCCAGTCCGCGACTTGGGCTCTTACTTCCGGAAACGTATCAAGGAGTTTGCCGTGACGCAATGCAAGGTCGTGCAATACTGTCATCAGGCTACGCACCGCGCGCATAGCTTCGTCGTTGGGAGAGGTGTAGCAAAGCACGCCTCCGGAATACCTGATCGGATCCACCGCAAGCAGCGGCGACTCATTCTTGAACCCCATGAACCAGTCATTCCGCAAGATTTGCTCTGGATGTTCACGGAGAGATTCGTAAGGGCTCTTGTAGTGATAGGCGTGCCCGCTGGCGGCCAGTTCGGCGCCAGCCGCCAGGATTCTACTCCATCCCCTAACGAACTTGGTGATATATTGGAACGGAGATCGCTCCGAATAATGTGCGAGCCTCAGCGCATCCTGATGAAACACCTTTCCTGAAGTCCAGCCGTGCCTCACGTCATGTCCGCCATGTTGAATCTCGATGTCGCGGGTCTCCGGCCGGACACGGACGATCACTTTATAGTTCTCAGAAAGTTCGCGCCGCTTCTGGATTCGAACAGGCACGATCATCTCGGAGGCTAAGTCCGCCTGGGTGGCGATATATTCAGCCATCGGCAGCTTGATAGAAACGACGTCAGGTTCTGAGTCTGCCACCTGCTCAAGCATTGGAATCAATCCCCGAACGGTAAGGCGATCATCAAGGAACTCGTCCGCGTCGAGGCACGTCACCCAATCGGCGCCGTGCTTCGTAGCCGCTTCCCTAAAAAGAAAAGTCAGATGGTTTGCCTCGTTAAAGGATACGCATTTATTCTGTAAGACTGAGATCGGCACCCCTTCCTTGCAGAGGGATGACAGGATATCTAAGGTCCCATCCTGGCTTCCATTGTCCAGGAATATATGATGACAGACCATGGATGCTGTATGTCGGACAAAAGATTCGACAATATCAGCCTCGTCGAGGATCCGACTCGCAGCTACTAACCGCATATCCCTGCCTTTCATGCCATATCACGAAGCGTGGCGCCACCTGATTTCTTCCGCTGCAACGGTGCCAGAGCGACCTGCCACGGCCGATGCCGCGGATGCGTCCGGCCTGGATGCCGATGTCGAATTCCAATACTCCCACCCTTGCCACGCCTGTGTCAGCATCTGGACATGTTGAGGGGAGCCACTCCAGCTGCGCCTCCTTCAGCTCGCCGCCGCCGGCCGGCGGCGGCTGCAAGGGCGTCGCCGCCGTCAGCGCATCACCTGCCGGCGGCCGTCGTGTGCGTCTGCGTTGCGGTCATCGCGTCCCTCTCCCCCCAGCGTCCCGGCCGCCCGCTTTGCCGCCCGCTTTGCCGTGTCCCACTTGCACTGCGCTGATGTCACTGTCCCCTGGATGATGAGGGCCGCCCGGCATCCCGTTAGGGGCCGCGCGTTCCGGGACCGGGAGTCGCATGATCCGGAGGACAAAGCTTGCAACGGGCGGCACGGCGTTTGGTGAGTGCCATGAAGGGGGGACAGTGACACGCCGGCTGTCACCGTCCCCGGATCATGAGACTGGAATCCGATAAGAATCAGTGGCTTGTATGTGCGGGGTTCATGAGACTGTCCCTTGGATCGCGGGACTCTTGCGCTAGGATCATGCGACAGTGCGAGCATAAGGCATGGCCACGAGGAAGCCGACGCCGCACCCACGGCTTTCGCTCCAAGCCAGGAAGGCATTCCAATCTGCCGCGTAGAGCCTGACTGTCTCCGCCGCCGGTCGGCGGGGGCTTCGTCGCCGGGCAGCGCATCACCTGCCGGCGGCGGATCGGCGGTGGTTGTGTCAGTGATGCGGTCATCGCGTCCCCTCTCCGCCCGTGCGTCGGCGGGGAACCGACGCTGCAGCTCCGCCGCGGCGGCCAGCTCGCCACTCGTGTCCATGGCGGCGCAGATCGCGGTCACGTCGGCTTGGTCCAGGGCGAACATGGGGAGCATGGGCGCCATGCCGCCGGCGGGGCAAGCGGCGGTTTCCGGATGCCTTGTGTCCCGGGAACTCACGGCGTGGCCCGCCGCGGCCGAAGTTTCAGCAGGTGATCGTTAAGGACTGGGGGCGGCACGCCCAGCGGATATAGCCAGCCGCGTCCGGTGCTCCGAATTCGCTCGGCTTGTGCCCCGATGTCGAACGCCGCAACATCCAAACCCGCCTGCCAAGCCAGGCTGAGCGTGTAGCACCAGGTTTCCGGCCAGATTGACGGCAGCCAACCCAGTTGCGCCTGCTGCGAACGGATCAACGCCACCGCCTCATGCTCCCCGTAGCGTCCGCTGATATGGACACATCCGGTCGCCAGCAAACGGTCGTCGTCGCAGCTGTGGCCGACCAGACGGAATGCCAGCTTCAGCTTGCGTTTCGCCACATCGCGCGCACAGGCAAGAAGTACCTCGTAGCCCTTCTCGATGCCGATAGCCCCCACCAGGCAAATCCGGCGCACGTCATCGGAAGGCGGCCGAGGCGGCTCCTGTGGCGGGAACCTGCCGTCTTCCTCCCAGGGCATGATCTTGGTCAGGACATGGGGAAAGTGCCGGCGCATGCGGGCGGCCGCATCGTGCGACGGGACTACTACGCACGAGGCATCGGACATCTCGGCCGCCGAGCGGTCGCGCAGGGCTCGCGGCTCAGTGTCCTCCTCATTCTTCGTGCCCGCATCGGTCACGCATGCCTCGCACCCCGGTATGTCCGGCTCGCCGCAATAGCGGCTGTCGGGTCCGATCAGGCTGATCCGGGGACAGAACCAGGAATAATCATGGATAGCTATGTCGTAAGGAATCCCCAGACGCTTAAACAGTTCCAACAGCGCATGGTCATGCCCGACCAGATGGTGCACCTCCGCACGCACCGGGAGATCGGCCCTTAGGAACCCGGCCAGCAGGTCCAGTTCCGACGGAACCGCGAACCGCAGGTTGGGCGTTCCACCTTCAGGACCATTTCCCAACACGCAGTCCCGCCCCTCGCCGGCACGGCTGGCCACCGGCCAGATCACGATCGGCCGCAATCCCTCACGGCGCAGCGCCCCGGCCCGCTCCGCCACGCGCCGCTGCACACCGCCGCCCCTGCTGTGCGTCACCAGCAGGACCGATTCTGCGCCGTTACGGAAACTCTCCCAGCACGCCATGTCCAGGCGCCGGCGATGTTCCGCCAAAGGATCGGCATCCCGGAAGTCACGGATGAGTGTGTCGTAGCCTGGGTGCAGACGGTTAAGTATGCGCAAGTTCCGCTCGATCAGATGGCTTCTTGTCGAGCTGAAGGATTGGCCGCCGACATGTGCCACGAACACGCCCGGCACGGCCACGTGGCGCCAACCCAGGTGGCGGGCGCGGATGCAGAAGTCGTTCTCCTCGCCGTAGCCTTGGGCGAAAACGTCCTCGCGAAACAGACCGGTATCTTCGAGGCAGTCACGCTTGATATACATGCAGAAGCCGACAGCAGTGGGAATGTCGACCACCAGGCTTTCATTGGCACGCTGTGCGAGCGCATCGATCCGGATGGTCTCATCCCCGGTGGGCACGGGATTCGTATCGTTTACGCTGGGATAGCTGGCTATGGTTGCGTCATTGGACAGTGGTGTCGCGGTGCCGATCCCGGGTGCCGAATAGGCCGCATCGCGCAAGCGGGCCAACCAGCCCGGCGGGACGAGCGTATCACTGTTCAGGAGCACCACGTCACGGGAGGGGTCATGGCGCATGCCTGCATTGGCCGTGCACGGAAAGCCCCGATTAACCGGCTGGGTGAGCAATGTTACCTGTCTGAGCCCCGCGAGCCGGTTGAGCGCCTGTGCCACCCGCGGATCGGGGGAGGCGTCGTCCGCCACCAGCACGCGCGCCCATCGCGGCAAATCGGCCAACACCGCGTCCAAACAGGAAAGCGCCAGATCCAGCCCGCCGTATACCGGCACCACGACGTCCACCGGACGCCTTCGGTCACCGCCCCGGCGCTGACTGCCGATGACATGGGCGGGCACCGATACCAAGGGGATGAACTCCGGCACGGCCGGAGCGAGCGGAGACACCGGAAATATTTGGGCCACGGACCTCGAGGCGGCTGCCGCGCTGCGCCGTTCGGCGGACGGATCGAGTGGGCTGCCCGTCAGATCCCGCCCGTCCTCCCCCAATACGCGCACCGGTCCATCGAACTGCCGCAGCCGGGCCGCATCGACATGAAAGCCGCGGGGCCGTGCCAGCGGTTGGGGGTGCCGGATATCGGCCGCAAGGTCATCCGCCGTCACGGCAATGCCGGTCCCTCCGCCCATTGGCACGATCGACAACACCGGATCCCGGTCGGGATTGTTTGGCTGCCAGGCCCAGCCGTGGAGATCCCCGTCCGACGTATCCGCAAAGCCCTCCACGCGCATGATGGTCCCGGCCGCGATGGGACTTCCAAGGATCTCCCGCCCGCGCATGCGGACCACGATCACGCCGCCAGGTTCGGACCCGCCGGGCAATTGCGCGGTGAAGGCGCGGCCGCCGGCCTGTGCCTGCAGGGCGACGGGCAGCCCATCGATGAATGCTTTTGGCTTCGCGTGGCGCGACAGCGTGCCTGACAGCCGGACGGTAAGGGTGCCCGTGCTGTCCAGCACACACCAGCCGGGCGCGTCCAGGGCTTGCGCAATGGCATCGGCAAGCGGAGCAAAGCCCGTGGTGGCAAAGGCGTGCCGGCCCAGCGCGCACCGGAGCGCCTCTGCTGCCTGGTCACCAAGGCCCTGGAGATGGCACGCGGTGGCCAGTCCCAACCATGCTTCCCGCAGATCGTGCTGCCGTGCCACGCGGGCGTACATATCAGCTGATTCGATCCGCCGATGCGTGAGATTCAGCTCGGCGAGAGCCAAGGTCACCACCGGGTCGTCCGGCGACAGGCGCAAGGCGCGGTCAAAACAGTCCCGCGCCGTTGCGACATCACCCGCGGCTGCCGCGCCTTCCCCCTTCAGCAGGGCCTCCAAGGCCAGCTGCGTCATGCCGCGATATGGGCGGGATTGTACGGGAGCAAAACGGAGAACGGACGTTTCACGGGCCGAAGCGACCCGGCGTCCGGCCCATCAGCCCCCGGGCCCGGTAACCTGCGGAATCCGCATCTTCAGTGGGCACAACCATCCGCCACTGCCTGCTCTTTCCGCGCGTCTAATCGGATGGGGCGAAAGCGTCAATCGGAGACAGGCGGCCCGTCGCGATGCCAGCATTAAATCCCCGGTAATTCGTTAATGTAAGCGACTTGTTACCATAGACAGTTTCCGGGGCTGCGCGTTCCCGTCCACACGCTAACGGGTTGGGGCTATTTTGTGGGTTGCGCGGCCTGATACTGCCTGTTAGATTCGCTGCGATTGCACACGCCAACGTCTGGCGCTGCTCGCTAGCCTATCCTCCAACTTGAGCTAGCCTCGATTGCCCGCACTAGCGTCTGGCGCTGCCTGCTCGCCTGGCCTGCGATACCAATCCGGAGACCACTGAGCCTTTAATCGCGAAGGGAGTCCGTCGTGTCGGAAACCGTAACCGTCCCGGGTGCCAACGGCACCCCGGTCTCCGTTCAGCTGAATTCGGCCGCCAGCGCGGCGCGGGCCGGCCAGATATCGCAAAACTTGAACGCCTCCCTCGCGGCCGGCACGCTTCAGGTCAACGAGACGAATCCGGTCCAGGTAACCAAGCCGGAGGGCCAGTTCATCTTTACGACCGCCGGCAACGCCCTGGATACGGCGACCTATGGTTACAACTTCGTTACCGATCCCGTCGGGGGCAATGCGGTTACGGTTGGCTCCGGCGCCTCTTTTATATCGGGCGGCGCTGGCGACACGATCTTCGGTTCCGGGGGCGACACGATCGCGGCTGGCGCGGGCAACAACTCCATCGTTGTGGGCAGTGCGCCGGGGGCGGGGAACAACATCGTCACCGCCGACGGCAACGATACGATCAGTGCGACGGGCTCAAGCACGGTTGATGCTGGCCTTGGCGCCAACGTTTTGTTCACCGCCAATTCTGCGGGCAACCTGACAGACGTGCTGTCCAGCGGGCAGGACACGATCGTCGCGAGCGGCAGCGGGAACCAAGTCCTTATCGTTTCTGGCAATAACGGACTTGTCGTGGCCGACCAGGGCGCGGGCGGCGCCACCAGCGTTGACGCGACGGGCGCCGGTATCGGAATTCTTGGCGCCGGCGCCGGTTCACTTTCTGTTACCGTCGCCGGGGCGAACGATACGGTTTCGGCCGGAAGCGCCGGGCCAACGACCGTCGTCGCGTCCAGTAGCGCGGTGGTGTTTGGCGGCCCGGGGACTCTCCAGTTTATCGGCGAGTCCACCGGCACGCCCACCGTCATTGGATACGGTGGTTCCCAGGAGAACCTTCAGATCGGCTCGGGAGGGGCGGTCTACGTGGATAACGGCGCCGGCGCGAATGTCACCAGTGGCGCCGGGCAAGCCACCATCTTCGGCGCCGCGGACGCTGTGGTCAATATTTTCGGCAGTCAGGCGGGTGCGCTCTATGTTGCCGGTCCCGGCAATGAGACGGTCAACGCCTCGCAGTCCACAATCAGCGGAGCGAGCGGCAACCAGTTCTGGGCTGGGTCGGACCCGACGGGGCACAACCTCATGGCCGCCGGTTCGGGCACCGATACGCTGTGCGCCGGCGCTGGCAATGACACGCTGGCCGGGGGGCTGGGCAGCGACGCTTTCGTGTTCTTCAAGAGCCAGACGGCTGGCACCAACGTTACCACTGTCACGAACTTCAATAGCAGTGACAGCGTGTTCCTGGTGAATTATAACGAAACGACGCAGCAGGTTCTCGACACCGCAAATGTCGGCGGCGTCGGTTTGACTCTTACCCTGTCGGACAATACCAAGATTACCTTCGCGGGTGTAAACCAGGTGTCGACCCTTTGGGGGCACATTCTGTCAGGCTGATGGCAGGTCCGCCTGAGATATGACGGCCAAGCCGGCCCTGCGGTGCTGAACAAACCGCAGGCCGGAAGTCGGATCAAACGGGCGGCTTTGGCACAGTTTGGCCACGTGGCATTGCGGGTGGCGGTGTGCGCTGCGGCCTGTCTCCTTTCGTGATGAGGGCGAAGTTCGTCAGAATCAGAAGCCGGTCAATATCCAATGCGCCCGGCGCGCCAGTGCTCAGTTCGGCCATCGTGTAGTCGATAAGCTGCTTGACAAACCCAACCATTCCGAACTGATGGCTGTCGAATGTCCGGGACTCGGGCGACGCATCGTTCCAGGGCGGGTCAGCATACGGCGCTCCGTCAGGAAATCCGGGCAGAAACGCGGTGCCGATATCCTCGATCACGTAGTGGGCGCCGGGCTTCAGCCAGCGGGGAAACAGATAGCAGAAGGCGCGCTTGGACAGGTAGCCGATGTGCGAGGCATCATCGATGACAACGTCGAAGCTGCCGCCGGCAAGGCGGGCGGCTTCATCAAGTGCACATGGGTCATCCTGGCTGCCGCGGATGGTATGGATGCGGGGCTCGCCGCCGGTACACTGCGGTGGATCGTTGACATCAACGCCGACGATAATGGCATTGGGCAGGTAGTCGCGCCAGGTCAGCAGCGAGGCGCCGGAGAAGATGCCCAGCTCGAGTATCCGCAGCTGCGCGTGCCTGACGCCTTGAAACAGTTTTTCATATTCGGCCAGATAGAGGCGTGGCTTTCGCGTCCCGTCGTCGGTGTAGTAACGCGAGGCGATCGCGTCGAGCTCAGACCCGTCGGCACCTGGATTTGCAGCGATACCGGCGTCTGGTCCATAGTCAGATGCCCGGTGCTGTCGCGCGCCGGCAACGAAAGCGCTTGCGTCGGATTGCTCCTGTGCCTGCTGCAGCAGCAGCGCCATGCGGCGTGCCTGCAGCGCGCCGGCATCAGCAAAAGTCTCGGCGCCGCGTCGCAGAAAAGCGAAGAACTCAAATCCCTCCGGCCCGTGAAGCGACTCGATTCGCCAATCGGCGATCCCGAGCAGACCAAGCTCCAAAATGACCAGGGCGAACCCGGCTGGCGTGAACTGCCAAGCGTGATAGTCGGTATAGGGGCCCGTGGCCGTATCGTCGAACCGCGCATTCGTTTCCACCGCAGCCGCGAAACTGTCGATGAATGCTGGCTTGCCGATGGCCGAACCGGTCCACGCCAGCGCGCCGTCAATCTTTACGGCGTACGCCAACTGGTCCCAGGCCGTGCGTCGCGTATGCCGTGTCCGCCGGGCCGCATGGGCCTGCAGCACCTCGCCGGTTGATGACGGCGGCCGGAAACAGTCGAAGCAGTGGCGCCGGTCGGGAATGGCCAGGACAACGCTTCCGCCGGGCCCGAGCAGCCGCTGGGCGGCGAGCAGGAAACCCGCAGGATCGGGGATGTGCTCGATGACATGGCTGGCGATCAGCGTGTCGAACCGGCCGCGGAGACCGGCGGGCACGGCTGCGTCGAGCGGTCCTTCCCGCCAGACCGTATCCACCTCTTCGATCATCTCCAGATTGACATCGGCGCCGGCATACTTTGCTCTGAGTGAGGCACGGTCCGCATGGTCGACCACATGCGTTTGCCACCCATCGGCCTTCGGCGCGGCGGGGCTATAGCCGGGCCCGATCTCGATGATGCGGCTCGATCTGTCCGAGGTGCTGAGTATCCGCGCCTTGCGGTCCATCGCGCTGAGCCTCCCTGGCCGGGGTCTCTGTCCGCCCGGCCTAACGCAGAAACCACCGGACGATGCTTCTGCCGGCCACGGAGACCGGGAGCAGCGCACGGGCAATCCACCGAACCCTCAGGAACGGCATCAGCTGTGCCATGAAGATCCTGATGCGCGGCTTCTGCATCTGCGAGACGAAGGCGAGGTCATCGCTGGCGAGACGGAACTGCTCGTCGGTGCCGCAGCGGAGTGCCGTCTTGTATGCCACCACCATCTGCGAGAAAAACCGCGGCGCCAGCAGGTCGCGCCGGTAGAAGCGACCCAAAGCAGGCTCGTCCGGGAACAGCGCCGCCAGCTTCCGCATATACAAAGAGCGGCTTCGGTCCATGCGGGGATGGTAGGATGCGCTGCTTGCGTGGATACGCCAACGACTTAGCGGCTGCTCGATATAGGTGATGTCATAGCCGGCACGAAACAGGCGCACGAACAGGTCATCATCCTCGTAACCCATCAGGCGTTCGTCGAAGCCCCCGACCGCATTGAACGCGGCACGCGAGATCATCGAGGCTGAAGGCAGCACGAATACGTCCTGCCGCAGGCAGGTGTACAGATCCCGCTTCGGATTCGGGAAGGGGAGGGTGGACAGAAGCCCCCTGCACACCATTGACCCGTCCCGGTCTATCTGATCCAGGTTGCTGTACACCAACCCGACTTCCGACGTGGATGGCCGCCGGAACGGTTTGACCATCTCTTCCAGGTGGCCCGGATACCATGTGTCGTCCTGGTCCAGCAGCGCGATCAAGTCCCCGCCGGCGCGCGCGATGCCGAAATTGCGCGCGGCCGCCTGGCCGCCGTTTTCCTTGTGCAGCAGTTTGATCGGATATTCGGCGGCGAGCCGCTCGACGATCTGCGGTCCGCCGTCGGTCGAGCCATCGTTCACAACGAGCACCTCGTCGGGCTGCACGGTCTGCTGCTGCAGGCTTCGCAACGCCTCCTCGATGAACCGTTCGCCATTGTACAGCGGGATGACCGCGCTCACGGTGAGATCGCGCCTGTTCCAGACCGTCCGGCAGTCAGGCGGCAGCAGCCTGTCGATGAAGCGGAGATCCTCTGCCGCCAGCCGGATCAGATCCTCACGTCCGCTGCGCAACGCCTTCCTGTACTCGGCCGTCATTTGGGGGAGGAAGCGCGGCGCGAGCAGATTTTGCGCATAGCGGAGCCCGCGGACCGGATCATCCGGAAACTCCCGCACCAGCTTCCGGGCATAGACGGACCGGCTGCGCGCCATGCGTTCCGACCACGAGGCGCTATGTGAGAACAGGCGCCATTTCGTCAGCGGCCGCTCGATCCATGCATTTTCGTAGCCGGCGCGAAACAGGCGCAGGAATAGATCGTCATCCTCATAGCCCGAAAGGCGTTCATCGAATCCGCCGACCGCATTGAACGCCGCACGGGAGATCAGCGAAGCGGAGGGCAGGACAAACATGTCTTCCCGAAGGCACGACTCGATGTTGCGCTTCGGGTGAGCCGCGTTGCCTGCCGCCGATAGCGCGGACCGGGCAGTCATCAGCCCGTTTTCGTCAATCTCATCGACGTCGGAGTAGGTCCAGCCCAGATCGGCCGGGGTCCGGTTCACGAACGGCCTGACCAGTTCCTCGAGGTGGTCGGGATACCAGAGATCGTCCTGGTCGAGCAGGGCGATCAGATCCGTCCCGGCGTGTGCGACTCCGCAATTTCGGGCAGAGGACTGGCCGCCATTTTGTTGCCGCAGCAGTCTGATCGGGGTGCCGACGGCAAGCTGCTCGACGATGGCCGGGCCATCATCGACTGATCCGTCATCGACGATGATGATGTCGTGGGGGGGTAACGTCTGTGCAAGAACGCTCTTGACCGTCCCATGTATAAACCGGCCGCCGTTATGGAGCGGGATGACCACTGCTATCGTCAGGTCCGTTTTCAAGCTTCACCCCGGTGGCCGCCAAATCAAGTTCCGGGCCTTTGTAGCGCGCCAGGATCGTTCCTCATAGCCTATGTGAGCGTCAGCCATGGCCAGTTCGCGGATGCCCCGCAGGCGGCATTTGCCGGCTCCTGCAGGGCGGAACGATGGACCCACGTAAGTGATGCCCGGGCGTCCCGTCCAGCGGCGCCAACCTGCTGCCCCCGTTACCCGCAGGACCGGGCCGGTCACCGCCTGCCGGCTGGTGATGGCCGACAGCATTGAACTGTGCCGCCAAACGCGAACCCGCAGCCGATTTCCCGGAGGGCGCAAACACCGCCGGCCGCCTGACCGAGCAGCTGTTGCTGGAGCTGACCGGCGGGTGCGGCGGCCGGTCGCTGTAATGCATCGGGGCGCGCCATTCGCCGGCGGCGGTTCGTGGCGGGTGCTTCCGGGGACAGCAGGGCACCTCTGGCATCGCGTGGACGTCCGCGCGGCAGCCCCCGCTTGCGCCTTGCCGGGCGGCGCCTATGGTGACTTTGCCCGATCACGCAGGACGCCCCGCACAGCGATATTGGCGCCGTGCCCGACGGGGAGCGCATGAGCGAAACCTGGTGCCCCCGCCGGTCCGGCCGGGGCATCGTTGGCGAGGGTGTCGTATGCCGCCGCACCATGTGAAGCAGCCCGGCCGCGGCGCACCCGTCGACGTAAAGTCTCTGGCTGTGATTTTGGACCAGCATGAGGCTTCTGCGACCTGTCCGACCTCGACCTGAGCGGACGGCGCCTCTGCGACGCCGACCTGACGGGAGCCAACCTCACGCGCAGCATGCTGCGGCAAACCGACCTCAGTGGTGCAACGCTCTTCGCCGAACTGACGCACGCCGACATGAGGCAGGTGCGGCTGGTGAGGGCCGATCTGCGCGGGGTGCAAATGGCTGACGCGTGTCTGGCGGGAGCCGATCTCAGCCGTTCCGACTTTCGGGAGGGGCAGCTGCTGATGGCGAAGGCCGGCGATCTGGAGCAAACCCAAACCAGCGCCAACAGCGGGCTGCTGAATGCCGCGTCGTTCGCGGGTGCCCGCCTCGCCCCGGCAAAGCTTTCCGACAGCTTTCTGCGCCAGGCAAATTTGCGCGACGCGGACCTGCATGGCGCCGTAATGGTACGGGCCGACCTTTCGAAAGCAGACCTGAGCGGCTGCAATCTGCATGGCGCCAACCTAACTAACCCATGTTTGGCAGCGGCCAAAATAAAGCTAACATTATCAGAGGTTTACCTCGCCGGCGGAGTCCGAGTGGCACTACATTCCGCGTCGAGCGGTATCAGACGGTGTGTTTCTGGACACCCCCCGGCG
>Ga0302319_10013331_pt1 | contig 15418 bp, 15 predicted proteins | sample Bog_T0_2_FD_203319 | JGI IMG/M metagenome (GOLD analysis project Ga0302319, IMG submission 203319) | Peat permafrost microbial communities from Stordalen Mire near Abisko, Sweden - Bog_T0_2 | ecosystem: Environmental > Terrestrial > Soil > Wetlands > Peat | place: Sweden: Abisko, Stordalen Mire... | reverse complement strand
TCATCGATGTGGCGCATTTTGCGTGGATACACACCGCGACGTTTGCGGACCCAAAGAAGCCCGAGGTCGAAAGCTATACCACCGTGGAGACCGCGCAGGGCTTTTACGCCGACTATTGGAGCCGCATCGGCAACTACCCGATCGGGGTCGATGGACGCGCGCCCGCGGGATTTGAATGGCTGCGTCATTTCGATGTGCATCTGCCATTCACCGCGACGCTCACCATTCACTTTCCCGAAGGCGGACTATTGGTCATCATGAACGCCGCGTCGCCGGTGTCGGCGCGCAAGACACGGCTGTTCGCGCCGATCGCACGCAACTTCGACAAACATCTCCCGGTCGAGGACGCGCATGCGTTCAATCTGAGGATCTTCGAAGAAGACCGGCGCATCGTCGAATCTCAAAGACCCGAGCGCCTGCCGCTCGATCCGGCCTTCGAGATGCACATTCCGGCCGATGCCAGTTCAATCGCGTATCGGCGCGGACTCAAACGCATGGGACTCGGTAGATTCTTCACGTGACCGCATACCTCTTCGATTGGTGCGGATTGCTGGTGCGATGGCTGCATATCGTTGCGGGGATCGCGTGGATCGGCGCGTCGTTCTATTTCGTCTGGCTGGATAACCACCTGCAACCGACGGCGCGCGAACCCGGCATCGATCCTGGTGTGGCCGGCGAACTCTGGGCGGTCCATGGCGGCGGATTCTATCGCTCGCAGAAGTACCGTGTTGCGCCCGAAGTCCTGCCGCAAACCTTGCATTGGTTTTATTGGGAGGCCTATACGACCTGGCTGTCCGGGTTCGCGCTTTTGTGCCTGCTCTATTTTTTTCGCGCCGAGGCGTACCTCATCGACTCCGCCGTTGCACCCCTGACGAAGCCGGCCGCGATCCTGATCGGCGTGGGCGTGTTGATCGGAAGCTGGGTGATCTACGATGCTCTGTGCCGATCGCCGCTCGGAAAGCGCGAGCGTGCGCTGGGAATCGCGGTGTCGCTGGTGACGGCCTTGGAGGCCTGGGGACTTTGTCGTGTATTCAGCGGACGCGGCGCCTTCATGGTGTTCGGCTCGGCGCTCGGCACAATCATGGTGGCCAACGTGCTGTTCGTCATCATTCCCGGTCAGCGCGAATTGGTGCGCGCCAAGCTCGATGGCCGGCAGCCGGAACCGGGCCCCGGGTTGCGCGGCAAACAACGCTCGGTGCACAACACCTACTTCACCCTGCCCGTGCTGTTCGTGATGATCAGCAACCACTACGCGATGACTTACGACGCGCGCTACAACTGGATGGTGCTCATTGCGATGAGTTTCGCCGGCGCCTGTATCCGCGCCTGGTTCGTCGCGCGCCACAAGCCTTGCGCCTCGCGCGGCAGTTTTCGTGCGGCGCTGCCTGCAGTGCTCGGGGTATTGACCCTCGCCGCGCTGGTGGCCGCGCTCGCACCGACGCGTGAATCGGCGGCAGGGCGAACCGCGGACGGCGCGCCGGCCCTCGACCGGACGCCGCGCGCAGATCCCGACCGCGTGTTGCTCGTCGTCGAGCAGCGCTGCGCGCCGTGTCATTCCACGAATCCGACCGAGCCGGGCTTCAACGCAGCGCCCAACGGCGTCGTGTTGGAGACGCTCGATCAAGTGCGCGCACACCTTCCGGAAGTCCAGCGGCAGCTCTCCCTGCGAGCCATGCCGCTCGGTAATCTGACCCGAATGACGGAGGCCGAGCGCGCGTTGGTGTTGATGTGGCTTGGACACGGCGCGGCCGGCGCAGCGCACTGACATGCAAACCGGGACGCCACGCGATTTGGTGGGTTACGGCAGGCGGCCGCCGCATGCGCGATGGCCCGGCGGCGCGCGGATCGCGGTGCAATTCGTGTTGAATTTCGAGGAGGGTGCGGAGAACTGCGTGCTCGAGGGGGATGCGGCATCCGAGGTATTTCTCTCCGAAATCATCGGTGCCCAGCCATTTCCGATGCGCCATATGAGCATGGAATCCCTGTACGAATACGGCTCCCGCGCAGGTGTCTGGCGCGTATTGCGCGCCTTCGAGCGGCACGGCTTGCCGCTGACCGTATTTGCGGTCGGTCTGGCGATTCGCCGGAATGCCGAAGTCGCGGCGGCATTTCGCGAACTGGGACATGAGATTGCCTGCCACGGATTGCGCTGGATCAGTTATCAGCTGGTCGACGAGGCGACCGAGCGGTCGCACATGGCGCAAGCCGTCGCGATTTTGCGCGATGCCTTCGGTGCCGCGCCGTTGGGGTGGTACACGGGACGCGACAGTCCGCAAACACGCCGTTTGCTGGTGGAGCACGGCGGATTCGTCTACGACTCGGATTCGTACGCCGACGACCTGCCGTACTGGACCGAAGTCGCGGCGGGCGCCGGCGATACCCTGCGCCACGTTCCGCATCTCGTCGTTCCGTATGCGCTCGACACCAACGACATGCGCTTTGCGACCGCGCAAGGCTTCAATTCCGGAGCCCAGTTCTTCGAGTATCTCAAGGCGTCGTTCGACACGCTCTATCGAGAAGGAGATCCGAACGGCTTGGATGCGCCGAAGATGCTGTCGATTGGTTTGCACGGCCGGTTGGCGGGGAGGCCGGGCCGCATCGCCGCGCTCGAGCAGTTTCTGGAATACGTGCTGCAGCACCCGTACGTCTGGGTTTGCCGCCGGATCGATATTGCGCGCCACTGGCTGACGGCGCACCCGTACCGGAAACATCCGTGATCTCTCTCGACGCATTGAACCGCATGAACGCAGGCGACTTCGCGAGGGCACTCGGCGCCATTTTCGAGCATTCACCGTGGGTGGCCGAGCGTACCTACCGAGCGCAGCCCTTCGGCTCGAGGCTGGAATTGATCGATTCGATGCGCGACACGGTCGGGGCGGCGGCGGCCGAGGAGCAATTGGAGCTCATCCGTGCACATCCGCCATTGGGCGCCCGCGGCAGGATCAGAGCCGCGCTCACGGAAGCGTCGGCGGGCGAGCAGCGCCGGGCGGGGCTCGATGCCTGCAGCGCGGAGCAGTGGAAGCGCTTGGACGAACTCAATGCGGCGTACGCAGCGAAGTTCGGGATGCCGTTCATTTTGGCGGTGCGCGGTCACGACCCCTTGTCGATCATCGAGAATTTCGAGCGGCGAATGTGCAACGCGCGAGAGATCGAGCGGCGCTCGGCCTTGCGCGAAGTCGGCTTGATCGCGGGCTACCGCCTCGCGGCGGCCGTCGCCGCGCCTGCGGGAACCGAGGTGTTGGCGATGCGCGAGCGGCTTGCACTCGATGCCGGCGGGATGTCCGCCCGACTCCTCGAATGGATGCACGCGGCGGATTTGGACGTCACGTTCGGCGGACGCGGCGCGATGCTCGGCCGCCGGCACAGCGGCAAAGCGGCCGCCGAGACGCTCGTCATCGGCGCGCACTACGACGCGTACGCGCGCGCGCTGCGGTACGATTCGCAAGACGCGCTTCTGATGGGAATCGCATTGGTGCAGCAGCTTCAGGAAAAGAGCGTCCGTCTGCCCTGCGATCTATGCGTCATCGTGCCGGGCGACGGGGAGAATCGGGGTAGCGCGAACGCGGCCGACCTCGAATCGCCGACCGCTTGCGTGACACTGGCGCAGGTCGCGGGCGAGACGGGCGATGACGAAGGGAACCGATGCCTGGCATCGCTGCGTGCTGCGGGCGTTGAGGACCGAAGCCTCGCGATCGTGCGGCGTGGGCCGGCCCACGCCGGTGATCGGTCGGCGGCGTCGCCCGAGGCTTCGATGTTCGACGGCGCCGTGCGCGCGCTGGAGCAGTTCTTGGTGCACAATCACGGGACTCTCGATCACTCTCTGGCGCTTCATGGTTGAGCAACATGACCAGGCGGCGATTCTGGGCCGCAGTATCAACTTGGCCGATCCACGGCTCGGTGCCGCGGCGCTCTTTTGTTCGGATGACTTCTTCGCGCCGATGTCGCGAATGTTGAATCCGGCCGAACCGGAATGGCGCGCCGGAGTCTACGACGATCACGGTAAATGGATGGACGGATGGGAGTCGCGCCGGCGGCGCGATGGAGGACATGATTTTTGCGTCGTGCAGCTGGCGGTGCCGTGCACGCTGGCGCTGCTCGACATCGATACGCGCCACTTTACCGGCAACTACCCACCCTTTGCCTCCCTGGAGGGATGCCTCGTCATCGGCAAACCGGATGGCACGACGCAGTGGACGGAATTGCTGTCGCGCGCGCCGCTGCAGGGTAATGAGCACAACTGGTTTGAAGTGCAATCCGGCGGCGTTTGGAGTCACCTCAGGCTCAACATATATCCGGACGGTGGCATCGCGCGGCTGCGCTGCTACGGCAGCGTGTATCGAGAGTGGACTCAATCGATGTCCGGAATCGTTGATTTGGCTGCGGCTTTGAACGGCGGCCGCGCGCTCTTGTGCAGCGATGAGCATTACGGCGCGATGAGCAATTTGCTTCTGCCGGGCCGCGGCACGAGTATGGCGGACGGCTGGGAGACGCGGCGCAGGCGTGGACCCGGCTTCGATTGGGTCATTCTACGGCTGGGTCATCCCGGCCGGATCGATTCCATCGAGGTCGATACGGCCTTCTTCAGGGGCAATTACCCGCACGAAGTGTCTATCGAGGGCGCGATGGTGTGCGAAGCACAAGACGCCGATGTCGACACGAAGCCTCCCGAATGGTCGACGCTGTTGCCGCCCCAACGCCTGCAGGCAGACCAGGTGCATGCCTATCAGGCGCAGCTCGTGGATCTCGGCGCGATTTCGCACGTGCGCGTGAACATTCATCCCGATGGCGGACTGAGCCGTGTCAGGTTGTTCGGCCGGCCCGACGTTCGTTGAAGCGCGCGCGATGAGGGATATCTTATTGCGTGCGGCTCCACTGACGGCTGAGCAGTTCGCGCCCTACGGAGATGTGATTGAAATCGACGCGCGTGCATCGAGCTGGATCAACGAGGGCACGAGCCGTCGATTCGACGATTTGGCGGAGGTCGATGTGATGGAGGCGGGCGGCAGGCCGCTGATCAGCATATTCGAAGCGACACCGCGTCCGATGCCTTTCCGGGTCTGCGCAATGGAGCGTCATCCGATCTCCAGCCAGGCATTTTTCCCGCTCGAGGGGCGGCGATTTCTGATCGTCGTCGCCGAGGAGGGTCCGTTACCCATCGCCGATCGTCTGCACGTGTACCTGAGTTCCGGCGCCCAAGGCGTGAACTATCGGCGCAACACCTGGCATCACTCGCTGATCGCGCTCGATCAGCCGTCCCGTTTCCTCGTCGTCGATCGCGGCGGCCCGGGCGGGAATTGCGAGCAAGTCTCGCTCGACGAGATCGTGCGCGTGAGCGACCGTTGAGAGGCGTGGTTCAATGTATTCTCTGGGTGAGCCTGGCCGCGGCGGCGGCCGCGGCGCCCGCTCAGGCGCAAAAGCGCATGGTGCTGATCGATCAGGACGGCTCGGGACCGGGCGGCTCCAATCAGATGGCCATGATGGTGCTGCTGCAGGCGCCACAGGTCGACGTGCTCGGAATCACGATTGTGACCGGCAATGCCTGGCGCGACGACGAGGCTCGCCACACCTTGCGCATGCTGGAATTGATCGGGCGGTCCGATGTGCCGGTGGCACTGGGGGCAGTGTTCCCGCTGATCCGAACGCAGGAAGAAACGCGAATTACCTCCGGCCTGGTGGGGCAGGTGGCCTGGCTGGGGGCCTGGGGGCAGAAGCTCGAGGCCCCCGGGTCGCCGTCCCCGAAACCCGCGATGCCCGGCCCGTGGGATCTGCCGCCGCTCGAGGAGGGGGAGCCCCACACGCTGCCGATCGCCGAAGACGCCGCCCACTTTCTGATCCGGCAGGTTCGGGCGCATCCCCATCAGGTGACCCTCTACGCCGCGGGACCGCTCACGGATGTCGCGTTGGCGCTCACGATCGATCCGCATTTTGCCGAGCTGACGCAGGGACTCGTCGTCATGGGCGGCAGTTTGAATCCGAACACGGACGATCCCGAGTTCGCCACCAGTCCCCGGCATGAATTCAATTTCTGGTTCGATCCGGAAGCTGCACGCATCACGCTGCGTGCTCATTGGCCGCGCATCGATGTCACGACGGTGGATGTGTCGATCAAGGCGATGTTCTCGCAGGCGATGCTCGATGAAATATCGAAGTCCCCGAACCCGGCCGCCCGCTATATCGCCAGGTACTCGAGGGACCGCTACTACCTCTGGGATGAGTTGGCCGCGTGCGCATGGCTCGATCCGAGCATCATCACCCAGGAGCGGATTTTGTTCATGGACGTCGATGTGAGTCATGGGCCGGCTTACGGCGAGACCCTGACCTGGGGCGAGGCGCTGAAGCCCGCGATCGATTTGCAGCGGGTTCACGCCCAGGTGGACCTGGATCTGCCGAAGTTCAGCAGGATGTTCGTCGAGATGATGTCCGCGCCGACGCCGCACGGCAAGGGAGCGTCCACGCGATAAAGGTGATCAAGTTTTACGCGGGCATGTCAGGCCCGCGAGTTCCAGGCCATCTCAAATTGTTCGCTTTCGGGATAAGACGCCTGCGCACCTCGTCGAGTGGTCGATAGTGCGGAGTAAAGGAGCGCCCGCCGCACCGACTCCTCGCGCGATCGTCCGACCGCCAGCGACGCGGCCAGACAACCGACAAATGCATCTCCCGCGCCCGTCGTGTCGACGGCGGCGACGACATGACCGGCGTAATGCCGGGCCGTCCGATCGTCGACGACGACGCACCCCCGTGCGCCGAGGGTGACGATGACGCAATCGATCCCCTGGGCTCGAAGCGATGAAGCGCAGGCCAGCGCCTGGTCCACGGTTTCGACCGGCCGCGCGCCGAGCTGGGCAGCCTCGGTTTCGTTCGGCACGAGGTAGGCAACGCGATGCGCGATGCGGGCGAGATCCAAATCGCGATAGGGGGCCGGGTTGAGAATAACCGGCGTTTTGAATTCACCGCACAGCTCGATCGCGCGGTACACGGTGTCCATCGGGATTTCACACTGCAGGACCACGACACTCGCGCGCCGAATCAAAGGCCGCAGTGCTTCGAGATCCGACGGGGTGAGCCGCGCGTTGGCTCCGGGTACCACGATGATGCAATTCTTGCCGGAATCCTCGACACCGATGAGCGCAAGCCCGGTATCCGCATCTGCGATCGACTCCAGCGCATCGATGTGCACGCGCCGATCGGCCAGGCCGTTCCGCACCACGTGTCCAAAGGCATCGTTTCCCACCCGTCCGACGAAGTGCGTCGCCGCCCCGCAGGCCGCGGATGCCGCCGCCTGATTGGCACCTTTCCCGCCCAATGTGAACATCGAGGCATGGCCGATCACCGTTTCGCCAGGTTTCGGCAGCACTGCGGTACTCACCGACAGGTCGACATTCGCACTGCCGATCACAAGCACACAGGTGGCAGCGAGGCGGGTCATCGCATTTCCATGCCGTCAGATCGCGCGCGCCAGAACGCCGATCGCCGCAAGATAGAAGAAGAACATCGCGGCGAGCGCACGCACCGAGGCCGGGCCCGCGCCCGCGAATTCTTTCCAGACGAAGATGCCCCAAAGTGATGCGACCAGCGGGGCGCTCTGGCCAATGGCATAGGACACGGCGAATCCCACCGAGCTTCCCGCGACCAGGTTCGATGCAGTGCCGATGGTCCAAATGCAGCCACCGAGGAGGCCCAGCAGGTGCCAGCGTAGACCGCCGGCGAAATAGTCGCGCATGAAAACCGGGGCGCCGACCATCGGTTTTCGCATCAAGTACAGATTGAACGGTATGGTCGATAGGAGCGCCGCCGCACCGAATACGGCGAGGCTCGAAAGTGGCGAGAGAGCACCGGGTACCTTTTGCATTGAGGCCGCGGCGAGCGGCGCCCAACTTGCCATGAGCAGTCCGCTGACGAGACAGACAATGACGCCTTTGCGGGTGACCTTGAGTTCCCTTGCTTGTGCGCGATAAGCCGCGGCACAGCACAGCACAGCACGGCGATGCTCGCCAAAGCCACGCCGAGGGCCAGACCCAAAGGCGCTCCCTTGCGATCCACGATGAACGTAAGCACGGTGCCGACGATGAGCGCCGTACCGATTGCCACGGGGAACGCAACGGCGAGGCCTGCCATTGCGATCGCTGCGACCAGCAGCAAGTTCGCCAGATTGAATACCACGCCGGCCGCAGCCGCCTGCCAGAGCGAGGATGGGTTGGCCGTAAGCACGGAGGTCGGATCGTCAAACGCCCAAGCCAACAAGACGGTGCCCAGCGCCGACCCCGCGGCGTAATCCCAGTAGAAAAGCTCGAAACGGACACAGCGCGTGAGCTTGAAAGTGTTGGCCCACGATCCCCAGCAGATCATGCTCAAGATCATCAGAGTCCAAGCCATGCCCGCTGATAGCACCACGGTATACCCCGCACGCGCCCCATTTTCTTTACAGTCCAGGACGACGTGTGTTAAGTGTAATCCGTCACTGGCGGGTTGCAACGTCCGCCGGTTCGAACGCGTGCGCGGCGTGGGGGAGTGGGCATGCTGCAGCTTTTGCAACGGCGTTCGGAGGGAGATCGGATGACAACAACGAATCGCAATCCACCGTCTGCGGAGCCGTCGTCGTTTTGAACGCGACGCGGTGCCGGGGATGTTTGGCTGCGCTGTTGTGGGCTGTTTTGTCGACACCCTGCAGCGCCGCGGCCGCCGAATCTGCCGGCGAAGGTGCGCGCGCCGAACCGCTCGCCGTCAAAGTGCTGGTGATCAACCTCTTCTTCCTGGAGGCGGCGCCGTGGATCAAGGCGCTCAACCCGACGCGAGAGATTCGCGTGCCGGGACTGTCCGAAGATTATCCGGTCGTGAAATGCAATGCGCAAGCGGTATGCCAAATGACGACCGGGATGGGGCACACGAACGCCGCAGCCTCGGTCATGGCGGTGCTGTACAGCGGGTTGTTCGATGTGCGTCGGACTTATGTTCTCGTTGCGGGCATTGCCGGCATCGACCCGCGTCGCGGCACCATCGGATCGGCGGCCTGGGCACGCTATGTGGTCGATGCGGGAATCGCGCACGAGATCGATGCCCGGGAGCTGCCGCGCGGTTGGCACGACGGCTATTTTGGGGTGAACACCGACGCACCCGACCGGGTGCCCAAATTCGACTATCGCACGGAGCTGTTTCGTCTCGATGAAGCGCTTCTGCAAAGGGCGCTGGCGTTGTCGCGATCGGTCGCGCTAGAGGACGGCAAAGACCTGCGCGCCTATCGGCTGCACTACCTCGAACCGCCCGCCAACCAGCCACCTGCCGTCATTCAATGCGACACGCTTTCCAGTGATACCTGGTGGACGGGCCGGTGGCTCGGCGAGCATGCGCGCGAGTGGACCCGGTTGCTGACCGAGGGGAAGGGCACGTATTGCACCTCTCAGGAGGAGGATAACGCGGTGATGAACGCGCTGACCCGCGGGTCGCAATCCGGCCTCATCGACCTGGGGCGTGTCGCCGTGTTGCGCGCGGGCTCCGATTTCGATCGCCCTTATCCGCACCAGACGGCCTTCGCGGCGCTCAAGGCGCAGCGGATGCTGGCGGGGGCGGGAACGATCGCCGCCGACAATCTGGTGCGTGCGGGGATGCCGTTGGTCGATGCCATCGCCGGCCACTGGGAGATGTGGCAAAACGGCGTCCCGCCGGTCCCGGCGCCTTAGAGTCATGCGCGGAATGCACCGATTGCTGGAACGCTACTTCGCTCTCGCCAGCCACGGCACGACGGTGCGGACGGAAGCGCTCGCCGGGCTCACCACCTTTCTCACCATGGCCTACATCGTCGTGGTCAATCCGGTCATTTTGGGGGATGCCGGCATGCCGGTGGCGGCGGTTGCGGCCGCGACTTGCCTCGCGGCGGGATTCGGCTGCATTTTGATGGGACTTCTGTCGAACTACCCGATCGCGCTCGCCCCCGGCATGGGCCTGAACGCGTATTTCACCTACACCGTCGTCAAAGGAATGGGCCTGCCGTGGCAGACCGCGCTCGGCTGCGTGTTCTTGTCGGGGACGGCATTTTTGCTGCTGACCGTCGCGGGCGTGCGTCAGCTCATCATTCGGGCCGTGCCGCGCTCGCTGTTTTCGGCGGTGGCAGGCGGCGTCGGGCTGTTCATCGCCTTCATCGGGTTGAGCGATGCCGGGGTCATCGTCGCCAAAAGCGGCACCATGGTGGGCCTCGGGAGCCTGACCACGCCTACCGCTGCGCTGTCCATGCTGGGCTTGTTCGTGATCGCCGCCCTGCAGGCGAGAGGGGTGAAGGGCGCGATGCTGGTCGGCATCCTGCTCACTGCCGTCATCGGCTGGGTATTCGGCCTCGCGCATTTCGCGCCGGGGGCCTACAGCTTGAGCGATCTGTCGGCGACGGCATTCAAGCTCGACATACCGGCGGCCCTGAATCTGAAGGGGGGGCTCGGCATCTCGCTCATTGAGATCGTCTTCGTATTCCTGTTCGTTGATCTTTTCGACAACGTCGGCACCTTGGTGGCCGTCACCAAGAAGGCGGGTTTGACGGCCCCGGATGGGTCGATTCCGCGCCTGAATCGCATCTTGCTCACCGATTCGGCGGCCATGTTGGTAGGCGCCACGGTGGGCACCAGCCCGATCACCAGCTACATCGAAAGCGCCGCCGGCGTCGCGGTCGGCGGGCGCACCGGTCTCACCAGCATCGTCGTCGGGCTGCTGTTTTTCTGCACGCTATTCTTTGCCCCCTTGGTTCAGGCGATACCGGCGGCCGCCACCGCACCGGCATTGATCCTGGTCGGTGCACTCATGATGGGGTCGCTCGCGGAGGTGGACTGGGTGGACCCGGGGGCGGCCATTCCGGCCTTCCTCACGGTGATCATGATTCCGTTGAGCTATTCGATCGCGAACGGCCTCGCCTTCGGCATCACCAGCCATGCGGTGTTGAAACTGGTGCGAGGACAGGCCCGGTGGGCCGACTGGCTGGTGTATCTGTTGGCCGCTCTGTGCGTGGTGAGGTTCATCTATCTGGCGTGACAGCGCCTCAGGAGCGGAAAAGCCGCGAATACTGCGATTCGTGCAAAGCGCTTGCGATCGGCTGGAGGATCGCCCCGACGCCGATGCATCGATCGGGCAGCTTTGCCGCATGGTCGGCAATGGCGGGCATCGATTCGATCATCTCATGCAGTATCCGCTGACCGGCGGACTGTCCGAGGGGAACGAGTTTGATGGCGGCGAGCACCTGATTTTCACTCCACGTCCAGAGGTAGCCGCACAGCGTGTCGGCGGCGGAGATTCTCCAGCGCACCGCCGCCAGGCTGAACATGGTGCAGAACGCGGTGCCCGAGTCGAGCCAATCCGAGGCTTCGGTTATTTCCAGGGCGGCGAGCACGCGTGCCAACGATCGGCCCAGGTGCAATTCTTCGGCGCGCAGCTCGGCGGTTTCGCGGGCCGCGATGAGCTGCGCATTCCAGTGGCTGATCGCAGCGGTATCGCCTGCGTCCCAGGCACGATGAAGGCGCAGCAAGACGGGCAGATCCAGCGTGCCGACCGAGTGGCGCGCGAGCCCATTGAGCCATTCGAGGGTGCTCGATTCGTCCCGAACCCAGTCCTCCTGCACGGCGTACTCCAATCCCTGGGAGTAAGCGTACGCGCCCACCGGCAATGCCGGGCTTACCAGCATGCATAGGTGCATAAGCGCGCGCGGATCGCGACTCGCGCATCCGTCTTTCATGCGTCGTGCGCGTGCGCGTGCGAGTTGTGATAGGCGCCCACTTCGGGCTCGAAGGCCGCTTCCTCCACCGTCACGCGAAGCCCCATGCCGCGCGCCATGTCATCGAGCACATGATCGTGCAGATAGCGAAGCCAATCGTCCCCGACTTGAAGGGCAACATGACGATTGCCGAGATGGAAAGCCGCGCGGGCGAGCAGGTTCGCCCGGTCAGCGTGCAGCGACGTCACGAGTTCGAGAGCGGCCACTACTTGAATCACGCGGCCGTCGCCCGCAAGGAGCAGATCGCCCCCCCGCAATACCTGTCCGCGCACCAGAACCACACCGACCTCCTCGCCCCCCCCGAGCCGGGCGCGGAAGCGGCTGCGGCTTCTGAGACCAAAGGGCAGCACGATGCTGTCATCCGCGGCTCGCGCTTCATGCAGGCGTTGTTCGATCATGAGCATGGCGGCGTGGCCGGTGCTCAAAACAAAAAATACCGCTGCGCCAACGGCAGCACACGGGCGGGTTCGCACGTGAGCAGTTTCCCGTCCGCCCGTACTTCGTAGGTTTGCGGATCGACGTCAATCTGCGGAAGATAGTCATTGAGGATGAGGTCGCGCTTGCCCAGCGCCCGAGTTCCGCGCACCGCCACCACGCGCTTCTTCAGATCCAATCGTGCAGCGATGCCGTCGTCGATCGCCGCCTGGGAAACGAAACTTACCGAGGTCGCGGTGCGCGCGCCGCCGAGCGACCCGAACATGGGCCGGTAATGCACCGGCTGCGGCGTGGGAATCGAGGCATTCGGATCGCCCATCGGTGCCGCCGCTATCATGCCGCCCTTGATGATCATGGCGGGCTTCGCGCCGAAGAACGCCGGACGCCAAAGCACGAGGTCGGCGAGCTTGCCCACCTCGATCGAGCCCACTTCGTCCGCAATGCCGTGTGTGATCGCGGGATTGATGGTGTATTTCGCGACGTATCGGCGGGCGCGGAAATTATCATTGCGCGCACAATCTTCCGGCAGCGCTCCGCGCTGGGTCTTCATCTTGTGGGCCGTTTGCCAGGTGCGCGTGATGACTTCTCCGACGCGGCCCATCGCCTGAGAATCGGACGAAATCATCGAGAAGGCTCCGAGGTCGTGCAGGATGTCCTCGGCCGCGATGGTCTCGCGGCGGATTCGCGACTCGGCGAAGGCCACATCTTCGGCGATTGCGGAATCCAAATGATGACAAACCATGAGCATGTCCAGGTGCTCATCGATCGTGTTGATCGTGTAGGGTCGTGTCGGGTTGGTCGATGAAGGCAGCACGTGCGCCACGCCGCAAGCCTTGATGATGTCGGGCGCATGGCCGCCGCCGGCACCTTCGGTGTGATACGTGTGGATGGTCCGTCCCTTGAAGGCCGCGATGGTATCTTCGACGAAGCCGCTCTCATTCAACGTGTCGGTGTGGATCGCAACCTGGATGTCGAAGCGATCGGCGACGTTCAGGCAATTGTCGATTGCGGCGGGGGTGGTACCCCAATCTTCGTGCAGCTTGAGCCCCATGGCGCCCGCACGCACCTGCTCCTCGAGCGCTTCCGGAAGGCTGGCATTGCCCTTGCCGAGCAATCCAAAATTCATCGGCAACGCCTCGAGTGCCTGGTACATCCGTGCCAGATGCCAGGGTCCCGGGGTGCAGGTCGTGGCGGCCGTGCCGGTGGCCGGCCCGGTGCCGCCGCCGATCATGGTGGTGACTCCGCTCATCATCGCGTCCTCGACCTGTTGAGGACAAATGAAATGAATGTGGGCGTCGACGGCGCCGGCGGTCGCGATCAGGCCTTCGCCCGCAATGATCTCGGTACCGGGGCCGATCACGATGCCCACACCCGGCTGAATGTCAGGGTTGCCCGCCTTTCCGATGGCGGCGATACGCCCGTTCTTCAATCCGATGTCCGCTTTGACGATTCCCCAATGATCGAGAATGACTGCATTGGTGATCACGGTATCCGCCACTTCGTCGGCGCAGCGCTGCCCCTGACCCATGCCGTCTCGGATGACCTTGCCGCCGCCGAACTTCACCTCCTCGCCGTAGCGCGCGTGATCGTGCTCGATCTCTATCCACAATTCGGTGTCTCCGAGCCGGACACGGTCGCCGGTGGTCGGGCCGAACATTTCCGCGTACGCGCGGCGCTCGATCCGCGTCATTCCAAAGGCCCCATGATGCGGCCATTGAAGCCATAAACGACGCGTTTTCCGCCGAGCGCGACCAATTCGACGTCGCGTTGCTGGCCCGGCTCGAAGCGCACCGCGGTGCCCGCCGGAATGTTGAGTCGAAAGCCGCGCGTCTGCGCGCGCTCGAATTCGAGCGCGGCGTTGGTTTCGAAGAAGTGGTAGTGCGAGCCGACTTGAATGGGGCGATCGCCGGTATTGGCGACCGAGATACGGCGCGTTTCGCGGCCTTCGTTCAGTATCAGGTCGCCGGGTGGAGTGCTGATTTCGCCGGGTATCATGCGCGCCTCAAGTGATCGGGTGATGCACGGTCACAAGCTTGGTGCCGTCGGGGAAGGTCGCCTCGACTTGAACCTCGGCGATCATCTCGGCCACTCCCTCCATGACGTCGCCGGCTGTGAGCAGGGTGGCCCCGTGGCTCATCAGCTCGGCAACGGTGCGCCCATCGCGGGCGCCTTCCAAGATGGCGGCCGAGATGTAAGCAACCGCCTCCGGATAATTGAGTTTGAGGCCGCGCGCCCTGCGCCGCTCGGCCAGCAATCCCGCGGTGAAAATCAACAACTTGTCTTTCTCGCGTGGCGACAATTCCATCGGAAAACTCAGGTGGCCCAGATTCGCGGCGTCACGGCCTCACGGTCGGCCAAGGTCGGTCGCAACGCGCGCCACAACGCTGCGAAGGCTGTTTTGAGGCAATCGGTGCGGCGAGCGACTGCGCGGCAGACCAGCACGTTCTCGATGAGCGTACACGCAACCGTCCGTTCGATACAATTATCGGGAAGTGCCGCGCGGGCCAAATCCAGATCTTGCCGCCCCGCCGGGTAGAACATGGCGGTACCCAGCGCGTGATGATCGGCCAAGCCCCAGCGGGGCGAGAGGTTGGCGCGCGTCACCGCCAGCCGCTCGAGGAGCAGGGGACTGCCTTCCCGCCACAGCTCGAATCCGAGCCGCAATTCGCCTCCTTCGAGATCTCGGCCGCTTGCCGGAAGACCCAGGCATCCGATTTCCCAGCCAATGAATCGCGCACTTCCCGACAGATCCACGATCGTGCGCAGGTCGACCGCTGAGTTCGGATAAAAGATGTTTTCCTGTGGAAGCCACTCGAGCGTAGCGCTGCGCACGCTGAATGTCTGCACCACCCGGGCCGGGCCTGCCTCGCCGCGGCGATAGAACTTGCCGGCCGCGGGTGTCGTCAACAGGGCGTGCGATCCGGTCTCGAGATCCGCATGCAGCTCGAGCGAATCGCCGCTGGCAACGCCGCCGGGCGGGTGAATCACGTAGACGTGGCATGGCCCGCTCGACCTCGCCCCGGCAGAATCCGCCTCCGGGTAAAACGCCTTTTGGACCAGCAGGGGGCCCACATGACGGCGACCTGTGAGGCGGGTTCCCGACCTGAGCTGCTGAAAATTCAGCTCCAATCGAGCGAGCCACCCCGGGCCGGACGCGGCCGCTTCCGTCATCGCGCGGGGGGGCGCCGCATGCAGATGGGCTGGGTGGTCCACGGTGTGGGCCATCGTACCCGAAAGGCA
>Ga0302319_10013330_pt1 | contig 15418 bp, 8 predicted proteins | sample Bog_T0_2_FD_203319 | JGI IMG/M metagenome (GOLD analysis project Ga0302319, IMG submission 203319) | Peat permafrost microbial communities from Stordalen Mire near Abisko, Sweden - Bog_T0_2 | ecosystem: Environmental > Terrestrial > Soil > Wetlands > Peat | place: Sweden: Abisko, Stordalen Mire... | reverse complement strand
CAGCAGTTCGCAGGACATCGTTGGACCTACACCTACCCAGTTCATCCCGTGGCCTTCACCAACGATTTCGCGATGAGTGCGACCGCCGTCACGCAGGCGGAATACAGGTGCGCAACCGGTTTGAATCCCACGCTTCATCCGGGCGACGATCGCCGTCCGGTCGACAACGTGTCCTGGTTTGACGCCGTCCTCTATTGCAACGCCTTGAGCGCCCGCGATCACCTGGCCCCTGTATATGTCTTCTCCTCCGTCGTCCGGAACGGCACAGGTGTCGCGATCGACCTGCCCGATCTAAGGATCAATATTCGGGCCCCGGGCTACCGCCTCCTCACCTCGGCCGAGTTTGAATTTGTTGTGCGCGCCGGAACCACGAGCCGCTGGTTCTTCGGTGACACCGACGACGACCAGGCCAAGTCCAAGGACTATGCGCGGAGCGAGCTGAATTCCGGGAATACCCCCCATCCCGTCGGGATGCTGAAGCCAAACGCGCTTGGAATCTACGACATGACGGGAAACCTCTGGATGTGGTGCAACGACTGGTGCGGGGGCGAATACCCATCTACGCGCCAGGTCGATCCCGAGGGCCCCCCGTCCGGCCAGGAGCGCGTTGCCCGCGGCGGCGCGTTCAAGAACGACATCAATCACCAGCGCTCCGCGTACCACTGGCAGTGGGCGCCTGATCTTCACAATTTCGAGGTGGGCTTTCGGATCGCCCGGACGCTCCCCAGGGATCCGGAGTCGCCGCTCCCTTTTGCCGACATCAACGAGGGCACATGGTACAAGATCGTTGCCGTCCACAGCGGCAAACCCCTGGAAATTGCGGACGGCCCGGGACCCGGCCAGGCCGGCCGATTGCTCCAGCAGCATGTGGCCACCGGAGCCGACAACCAATTGTTTCGATTCAAGAGATGCCAAAGCGGCTATTACCAGATTATCCCCAAGGTGGGCGGTGCCCTGCAGATCCGGGGTGCCTCAATGCTCGACCACGCGTCGGTTGAGGCGGGCCCATCCAATGAAGCCGACAACCAGCTGTTCACCTTGGTTAAGGACACCGACGACGCCTACAGCATCGTCGTCAAGAGCAACGGCTACGGCTTCGATGTTTCGGGGGGAGCAGGCTCGGTGGGCGATGGTGCCCATGTCATCGTCTACCCTTGCGGCAATGCACTTAATCACAAGTTTGAGATCGTTGAGGCGACGCTCGCCGACTTTAAGCCCGTGGTCGCCCCGCTCGCAAAGGTGCCCGCCTATCGTCCGCCGTTTGACGCGGCAGCGGTTGGGATGCGCCCCCTGTTCGACGGAAAGACGCTCAACGGATGGGTCGGGGACCCGGCGTGCTGGAGCGTCGTTGACGGCGCGATCGTCGGCGTCAAAGGCAACCAGAACCTGATGAGCGCGGAGGACTTCGATGACTTTCGGATCATCGTTTCAACGATCCAGGTCGATTCTCCCACCAACCACCAGGGGATCGGGTTCTGGGGAGAAAGGCTCCCCGAGAGGACGTTCGGGTACGGGGGCTGCATAGACTTCATGCCGCCCATGAACTGGACCTGGGACTACACCACGAACCGCGGTGCGAACGGCACCATGAGGCTGAGCCGGGACGTGGACAAGGACCTGGGCATCACCCGGTCCGAGTGGACTCAGGCCGAGATCCTGGTGAACCGCTCCCAAGGCCGCGTCCGCATGGCCGTAAATGGAATCGAGGTCATCGATTACACGGATCGGAATCCCTCGCGCTTCAAATCCGGCCCGATCGGCCTGCAGGCCCATGGCGGCAACCGCGACGTCCGGTACAAAGATATTTTTATTGAGGCCGCCCCGAAGCAATCCCGACTGATCACACTGAAAGACTAAGGCCCTTCTCCCCAAAAGGCCGGCGGCGAGCCGGCTTAGATTTTGGCCCCATCGCTTAATCCCAAACGCTCCGTTCAATGCCTCACTTCAGCCCGCAAGCACCTTTCCGCCGTGCGCTCCAAGCCGGAGCCTTCCTCATTGCACTTCCCGCGGCGCTTCTGGGCGCCGAACCGGTACCAAGCCCCAGGGAAATCATCCCCCTCGACGCAGGATGGCGATTCCAGCTGGGCGACGAGCCCGCGGCAAAGACTCCTTCCTTCAACGACACGACCTGGCGCGTCCTGGACCTGCCGCATGACTGGAGCATCGAAGGGGCCTTCACCCCGCCTCCGGAAGGCGACAAAGATGGCGGATACTTCACGCACGGCATCGGCTGGTACCGGAGAAGCTTCACCCTACCCGCCTCAGCGGCGGCCAAAAAGGTCGTCGTGGAGTTCGACGGCGTCTATATGAACAGCGACGTCTGGATCAACGGCCATTTCCTAGGGCGCAGGCCCTATGGATTCGTCGAATTCCGCTACGACCTCACGGAATTCCTGACGGGTGACGGGACGCCGAACATCCTTTCCGTGCGGGTCGACGACTCCGCAGAGCCGGCGCTGCGCTGGTATGCGGGCTCTGGCATCTACCGCAGCGTCCGTCTGATCGCGACGGCCTACACCCATTTCAGGCTGGATGGCGGCATCAGGATCTCGACGCCGCAGGTCTCGGCGGACGAGGCCGTGGTCCAGTGCGATGCCATAATCGACGCCCATTTCTTCACGGAGGCGGAGCGCCTGGCGTGGCTCAAGGATGCGTGGCATGCGAAACCGGCAAAGCGCGAGCTGGTCCTGACAAGCACCGTCATTGCCCCTGACGGATCCGAGGTTGCGGCCACGGTCTCGAGGCTCGGCCTTCAAAGCATGCGCCCCGGCCAGCGCGCCACGCAATGGGTCACGGTCAGGAAGCCCAGCCTCTGGTCCGACCGAACCCCGGTCCTCTACCGCCTGCGTAGCACGCTGGCTCTGAACGGGGGCACCCTCGACGAGACCACGACCCCATTCGGCATCCGCCAGCTCACGTTTGACCAGGACCGGGGACTGCTCGTCAACGGGCAGCCCACAAAACTGAAGGGCGTCTGCCTGCACCAGGAGGCCGGATCGTTCGGCAACGCCGTTCCGGCCGCCGTCTGGGCCTGGCGGCTGGAACGCCTGAAAGAGATGGGCTGCAATGCTGTCCGGACAAGCCATCACCCGTTTGCACCGGAATTCTACGATCTCTGCGACCGGCTCGGCCTTTATGTCTTTGACGAGGCATTCGACGAGTGGACCCGCGACTGGCCCTACAACTACACCGAGAATCCGCGGGGCAAGTCGCAATACGGATACCACCTATACTTCGAGCAGTGGCACGAGGACGACCTACGCTCCATGCTGCGCCGCGACCGCAACCATCCCAGCGTCGTCCTCTACAGCATCGGCAACGAGATTCCTAACCAGCTTGACGACGACGGCTGGAAGACCGCGAAGGCGCTGGTCGCCATCTGCCACGACGAAGACCCGACCCGACCGGCCACCTCAGCGTGTGACCAATCCTTCGTGTCTTCGCGCAACGGCTTCATGGACGCGCTTGACCTCGCGGGCTACAATTACATCGACCGCATCTACGGGGACCGCACCTACGCCCCCGAGCGCGAACGGTTTCCCCGCCGCTTGTGCCTCGGGACCGAGACGTCCAGCCAGGTCCGAAACTGGATCGGCGTGCGCGACAACCCCTTCGTGATCGGCGAGTTCATTTGGACGGGCATCGACTACCTCGGTGAGTCCCACGCGTTCCCCAGGCGAGGCTCGAGCTCCGGCTTCCTCGACCTTGCCGGAGGAAGGAAGCCCGAGTACTTCAGGCGCGCCGCCTATTGGCGTGATGACCCCGTCCTGCAGCTCAGCGTCCTCACCGGCGAGAAGCCCGACCGGCCCACGCGGCCCGAGGCCTCCCTGATCAAATGGAATTGGCCCGCTGGGGCCCCCCTCACCGTTCGAGCCGTGACAAACTGCGACGAGGTCGAGCTCTTTCTCAATGGGGTTTCCCTCGGCCGCCACCCGGTGTCGCATGATGTCTACGCCAGCGACTGGACGGTCCCCTTCGCCCCGGGCGTGTTGTCCGCCGTTGCCTACGTGGCGGGCCAGAAGGCGGCCTCCCAGGAACTTCGCACCGCCGGCGCCCCCGCCAATCTGAGGATCACGCCGCTTCCATCGCCAATCGCCAGCAACATCTCCCTTTATGACATCTCGGTGGTCGACGCCGCAGGCCGGGCCGTCACGGACGCCGTGCCTCCGGTCACGGTGCGCGTCGAGGGAGCCGCGCGCCTGATCGGCCTAGACACGGGCGACCTCGGCTATGGCGGTTCGTTCAAGACCTCGACACGTGACGCCTACCTCGGCCGGGTGCTTGCCACGGTCGAGAGCACGGCCCAACAGGGCACCCTTCGCATAGCGGCCACGACGCCCGGCCTGCCCGACGCTGCCTTCGCCACCGATTTCAACAGGTCAGCCGGCGCAAAGGCCGCACCCCGTTGAACGTCTCTCCAAGACCCAGCCGACCCGATGCACCTTTGCCAACTCGCTCGATGAATATGCCGCGCATCCTGCGCACCGCGATGCTTGCCCTCCTTCTGACCCAGACAATGCAGGCCGTGGAAATGTTCGTGTACTTTGGATCCCATAGCCTATCCCCCGGCGTGGGATTTTCGCTCGCGCGGTTCGATACGGACACCGGCGCCCTCTCCAGGCCCCAATTCCTCCTTGAGGCCAAGGAACCCGCATTCTTCGTGGTTTCCTCCGACGGATCCCGCCTCTACACATGCAACTCCGGAACGCCCGGCGGGCTCTCCTCGTACGCGGTGGAGCCGCACACGGGGCACCTCGCGCTCCTCAATCGCGCCCTGGCCGGCGGAGGCGACACAAGCTTCATCAGCCTCGACAAGGCCGGCCGCCACGTCCTCGTGGCAAACTACGACGGAGGCAGCGTCGCCGTTTTCGCCCTGAGGCCGGACGGCTCCATCGGCGACTGGACGGCCTTCGACCAGCACAGGGGCCAAAGCGTGAATCCGGTTCGGCAGACCCATGCCTATGCCCACGCAATCGTCCTGGATCCGGCCAACAGGTTCGCCCTGGTTCCGGATCTCGGCGTCGACAGGCTGTACGTCTACCGCTACGACGAGGCGACCGGGGGCCTTGAGCCGAATGTGCCGGCCTATGTCCCCATCGCGCCCGGCTCGGGGCCGCGGCACGTCCGATTCCATCCGAATGGGCGCTGGGTCTACCTGATCAACGAGATCGCCAGCACGATCGTGGCCTTCACCTGGGATCCCGCGGCCGGGACACTCGCGCCGTTCCAGACCGTTTCCACGCTCCCGGCCGATTTCAAAGGAGTGAGCGCTTGCGCCGAGCTTGAGATCCATCCCAACGGAAGGTTCATCTATGGCTCCAACCGCGGACATGACAGCGTTGCCGTCTTCGCGATAGACCAGGTCACGGGAAAGCTCTCGTCGATTGAGTTCCAATCGAGCGGCGGGAAGACGCCGCGCAACTTCGCCTTCGACCCGACCGCCCGATGGATAATCCTCACAAACCAGGACAGCAGCACTGCAGTGGTCTTCCGGGTCAACGCCAACTCGGGGCGCCTTACCCAAACCGGCGATCCGGTGCCCGTTCCCTCGCCGTTCTGCGAGCGTTTCCTGCCCATCCAATAAAGGTCGCACCCCATTCATGAACAAGGCCATTCTTGCCAGCCTCTCCCTTTTGACGCTGATGCCAGTGATCTGCGGCGCCTCAGACAAGGGAAGCGGTCCGCCTCCCGCGAACACGCCTTCCCCGAGAGCATACGTGAACCTCGACCTCGGCTGGCGTTTCAGCACCGGAGACGCACCGACCGCAATGGAGCCCGGATTCGATGATTCGGGATGGCGAACCGTGAGCGTACCCCATGATTGGAGCGTCGAGGGACCCTTCGATCCGAGCTTGGGAAGCGGCAACGGCTTTGCGCCCGGAGGCATCGCATGGTACCGGCGGCACTTCCACATGGACCCGGCGGACGCAGGCAAGACGGTTGTCGCCGAGCTGGACGGCGTCTATGACAACGCCGAGGTATGGCTGAACGGGTTCCTCGTGGGTGGCCGACCTTACGGGTTCGAGAGCTTCACGTGCGACCTGACCCATGGGGTGAAATTTGGGGATGCCGACAACGTCCTTAGCGTCCGCGTGGACCACTCGCGTGTCGCAGACTCGCGATGGTACACCGGTTCAGGGATCTACCGCCATGTGCGGCTGTGCGTGGCCAACGCCCTTCACGTGGCCCATTGGGGAACGGCGGTGACGACCCCGGTGGTCACCGCGGATGCTGCCGCGATCCACATCGAGACGAGCGTGCAGAATGACTCAAACGAGCCCCGATCCTTTGCCCTTGTTTCCGACGTGGTCGATCCCAGAGGCCAGATCGCTGGGAGCTCAACAACGCAGGCGACCGTGGACGCCGGTTCTGTAGGGGTCCTGTCGCAGGATGTGCGGATCCTCAAACCGCAACTTTGGTCAACGGAGAAGCCGCAACTTTACCGGGTGCTCACCCGCCTGGCGGGCCCCTTCGGAGGGGACGACCTCTCGACACCGTTTGGGATCCGCACGCTGGGCTTCGACCCCAACACGGGATTCTCGCTCAATGGCGTTGCGATGAAGCTCAAAGGTGTCTGCGTGCACCAGGATGGCGGAAGCGTCGGCGTAGCCATTCCCGCCCGGGTATGGGAGCGGCGCCTGCTCGCATTGAAGGCGCTGGGCGTGAATGCCATCCGAACCAGCCACAATCCCCCGGCCCCCGAATTCCTGGACCTGTGCGACCAACTGGGCTTTCTCGTCATGGACGAGGCCTTTGACGAGTTCACACCGGGGAAAAACAAGTGGATCGAGGGTTGGACCGTGGGGGTCCCGAGCCATTTTGGATACAGCGAGCATTTCGCGGAATGGTCCGTACGCGATATCCAGGACGTCGTGCTGCGCGATCGGAACCATCCGAGCATCATCATGTGGAGCATCGGAAATGAGATCGATGGTTCCAACGATCCCTTCACAGACCCGGTTCTTGGGAAGGATTATCATCCCGGCAACCCGCCCGCTACGGATATGGTCAAATGGGGCCAGCCCCTGGTTGCGGCAGTGAAGCAGCTCGATCGCACACGGCCGGTGACGGCGGCCCTGGCGGGCGTGGAAATGTCCAACGCCGTCGGCTTCGCCCAGATCCTGGACATCGCCGGGTACAACTACCAGGAGTACCGGTACGCCTCGGACCACGTGAAATACCCGGGACGTTTCATCTACGGCAGCGAGAACAGCCATGCCTATTCGGCCTGGGTCGCGGCCCGCGACAACCCGTCCATATGCGGCCAGTTTCTCTGGACCGGGATCGACTATTTGGGGGAGGCCAGGCCTTGGCCGGCTCGGGCCAACCCGGACGGCCTCTTGGATTTGTGCGGCTTTGTTAAGCCCCTCGGGCGGTTCCGCCAGGGCCTATGGAGCCAGCAGCCGATGGTCTACCTATGCGCAGAAGAGACAGGAAGGGCCCAGGAGGCGGCGGCAGACACTAGAAGGGCGGTCGGACGGGAGTCGTGGAACTGGCAGGATGGCGCACCCATCACCGTGTCATGCTTCACGAATTGCCCCGAGGTGACCTTGCTCCTGAACGGGGTGCCGGTCGGCACCAAGACCTCAGCCGATGCCCAGGAGGGAATCCTTAGCTGGAAGCTCCCGTTTTCCAAGGGTGTCCTCAAGGCCGTGGCGAAACGAGGCAGCCAGGAGATATGCGAATTCGAGCTCCAGACAGCGGGAGTCCCCTATCGGATTGTACTGCATGCTGACGTGACCCAGCTGGCGGCGAACGGACAGGATGTCGCGCAAATTGAATATGACGTCGTCGATGGGGCCGGCGTGCGAATCCCGGATGCGGAATCCGAGATCAGCGTCGAATTGTCCGGCCCTGCTCGGATCCTGGGAATAGGCAATGGAGACGTGGCCAATAGCGAGCCCGTGACGGCGCCGAGTCACCGCGCTTTCCAAGGGCGGGGGCTGGTCATCATTCAATCGACTGAGGACAAGGGTGCGATTTCCCTGAAGGCATCGGCCGCCAGCCTTGAACCGGCAACAATCACCCTAGCTAGCCGCTGATCCTACTTCCGCGGCGAACATCGGCCAGAAGGGCATCATCGTCGACGCACAGTTGGCGCCCCCGCCCGGACTTGAACCGGGACAAGCGGTTTAGGAGGCCGCTGAGTTTTGTTAATAATCATACTGTTATGCGATCATTGATGGAATGGGGGATGGAATTGGTCCATTGCCCCCGAGGATGCGCGCTCGAAAGGGTTGCAACAGCGTTCCTGCGACCCTAGCCGGAACGGGTGATCCCAAACATTGGCACCCGTTTGAAGCACGCGCGCCTAGGGGCTTGTCTGGTCCTCTTCGCCTTTGCGGCAATGGACTCATTCGCCGGCCGGCGGGAGGTCGCCGTCATCTATCGCGACAGCAGCGAAGCCGGGAGGGTCGAGCTTGAGAGGGGGACGCTTGTCAGCGTAAACGGCGTGCCGGGGGAGACCCGATTCCAATGCGCCTCCCCATCGACAGGACGAGTCACCCTGGTCCTCGATGGTGACTCTTCCGAATATGGCAGCCAGTCGACAATCGTCTCGTTGGCGGGTGCAAGGAACCCCTTCACCTTCTTCCTGCGCGACGTCGACAGGCGATATCCTATCCTCATTCCGGCCTTCGGCGTCGCGGTAACCGAGGCCGCCGATCCAAGGACCTACGCCGAGATCGAGGCCGAAATCCGGGGCCGCGGGCTCAAGTCGAAGCTCCGGCAGATAGAGGATGAGCCGGAGGAGAGTTTCGCCTCGGCCGCAGCCAGCGTCCGGGACATGCCGTGCCCCACCTGGCTCGGCCTCGGGCGCGATATCCGCATCTTCTCGGTCGGCGAGCGGCTCGACTCGATCGAGCCGCGCAATCACGGCGTCGGAGTCGAGCTTCCCGAGAACAAGAACAGACCGGTCTCCTACAATCTACTTATGGGGCGGGGCTGGGGCGTCCGCGACGAGATCTCGAGGCGCCTCGAGGACGGCTGCCTCCCGATCCTTCACGGCACCTTGATGGATGACGGTGTCTCCTACTCTCTCACCGCATTCGCGTCCCTGGAGGCGAGCCCGTTGGTGGCGGCAACGGTGCGCGGCACCCCCTTTGAAGTCGCGGACCATTTCAGCCTCGGAGAGATGACAACGCCTGAGCAGGAGCGGCGGTTCACCGAGGTCGGCGCGGGGCAGATGAGCCAGTCTGAGGAGACCGTCCTCTTCCTGCGCGCGATCGCCGTTAACACGTCCGCCGCCCCGCGCTACGCGTTCTTCAAGAACCCCTACCCCTTGGGCCTGGGCGCGGCTGAGTGGGGCCTGGACTCCAGTACGGGATTCGCACGGTATGCCGCGTCGGGGCGCGTCTTCGCCGTGTCCAAGCTGGACGGCAAGCCTCTCGCCCAGGAAGAGGTTTCCGTCCTGCTAAAGCCCGGGGCGTCCGCCGTTTTCGACGTCTTCCTGCCGCACCAGCCGATCGCTCCCGAGCGCGGCGCGCGGCTGTACGGCCAGGACTTCGAGGTTCGCCACGGCGAGGCCCGGGCATATTGGCTGTCGAAGCTGAAGTCCGCGGCGCGGATCCGGCTTCCGGAGCCCCGCATAGAGGAGATGATCAAGGCGGGGCTCCTGCACCTGGACCTCGTGGCCTACGGGACCGAGCCCGGAGGGACACTTGCTCCAACGATCGGGATCTACGGCCCGATCGGCTCGGAGAGCTCGCCGATCATCCAATTCATGGACTCCATGGGACTGCACGACGAGGCCCGTCGGTCTCTGGAGTACTTCCTCGACAAGCAGCATGAGTCCGGATTCATGCAGAATTTCTCCGGATACATGCTCGAGACCGGCGCGGCACTTTGGAGCATGGGCGAGCACTACCGCTACACGAGGGACGACGCGTGGGTGCGGCGGATCGAGCCGAAGCTCGTGAAGGCCTGCCAGTACATCGAGGAATGGCGGAGAAGGAATCTCAGGGAGGATCTCCGGGGGAAGGGCTACGGGATGCTGGAGGGAAAGACCGCCGATCCCGAGGACCCGTACCGGTCGTTCATGCTGAATGGCTACCATTTCCTGGGTATGAGCCGTGTGGCCGAGATGCTGGCACTCGTGGATCCGCCTGAGTCGGCCAGGTGGCGCAAGAAGGCCGATGCCCTAAAGGGGGACATCCGCGTCGCCGCATTCGAGGCCATGGCCCGCGCCCCTGTCGTCGCCCTAGGGGACGGAACGTGGGTTCCAACCGTCCCGCCATGGGTCGAGGCTCGCGGCGCGCTGTTGCTCCACGCCGAGGGCGGCAGCTGGTTCACCCATGGTTCTGTGGCGACCAGGGATTCCCTCCTAGGGCCGCTCTACCTGGTGTTCCAGGAGGTATTTGAGCCGGACGAGCCAATGGCGACCTTCCTTCTGGAATCCAACAGCGAGCTGATGACGAGCCGAAACGTCGCATTCAGCCAGCCCTACTACAGCCGACACGACTGGGTTCACCTGCGCCGCGGCGAAACAAAAGCGTTCCTCAAGGACTATTACAATTCGGTCGCGAGCCTCGCGGACAGGGATACCTACACGTTCTGGGAGCACTTCTTCCATCAAAGCCCCCATAAGACGCACGAGGAGGCGTGGTTCCTGATGCAGACCCGCTGGATGCTCTACATGGAGCACGGAGACACGCTCGAGCTCCTTCCGGGCGTTCCCCGAGACTACCTGCGCGAGGGAAGCACCATCGAGCTCGACCGCGTGGCCTCTTATTTCGGCCCGCTGATCCTGCGCGTGGAATCAAAAACTGGATCCGGACGAATCGAGGCCCGGATCGAGTGCGCATCCGGACATGGTCTGCGAATTGTTGAAATCCGTCTGCCCCATCCCGATGGCTTGAAGCCCAGGCGTGTGGAGGGCGGAGTGTACGACCCGGCAACCGAGCGCGTCCGTATCGCCGATTTCTCGGGATCCGCAACCGTGGTGGCGGAGTTCGACTAAGAGCGGGATCCCGGTCGGGAAGGTCCCTTAACGGGTCAAGAGTCAGGAATCGAAAAGGCCGCCCCCCGATATAGGGGTGGCTCAGGAGCCGCGGCATTTCAATATCACCGGAGGAATTCGCCCACGACCGGCCACAAGACTTCTCCCCAACGAGCGGTTGCGGACCCGGCCAACGTCCAGAGCGGTGCCCCCGCCCAGACTTGGGCCAGGACAGGCGGTTTAGGAAACCGCCATCTTTCGTTTGAAATCCATTGCTTACGGAATTTCGAACGAAATGGGGGGTCGACCCAAATCATCGCAAGTTTCAGGTGGGTTAACGACGTTGTTTACGATTTGGCCAGAGTCCCAGTAACAAACCCGTTTAGGCTCTCACCCCTAGCAATCGCTTTGAGCGCAACCTTTCGGTGTATCTCGGGAGATAGCCGGACCACAAACTTTCCGCTGAAAAGCTTGTCTGCAGTTTCTTCTGGCATTGGCTTTCCTTCGGTTAGCAGAAGGTTAACCCACTCCTCGACGATAGCGTGCAGTTGCTTGATCACCCCGAACTCGGTTTTGCCATGACAGCTTTGTCAAATCGGTGCGGAGCAGGCGGTCGGCTCCGGGCTTTACATGGCAAAGGCGGTGTTGAGCGGTCGTGGCGACGAAGTGATCGACCTATTGAAAACGAACTTCTTTCGCTGAGAGCGGCCCCGACGCGAGCGCCCGCCAATAATGCCGGGTTCATTCGCGTAAACATTTTGGCGGTTGGGGTGCACGCGCCGGTGCAGGAGCTGTTAATTGCTTCCGCCAGGCGTCTTCTACCAACTCGCTGAGTAGCCCTCGGATGGGCCGAGGGTGGGCCTACTTTTTATCCGATTTGCTCGGCGGTAAGAGGGCCGGCGGCGGCGTTTTCTGCGAATTCCAAAATGCCGCCGCGCCCCCAACTATGAAGAACACCAAAATGCCCACGATCATCCACAAATTCACCTTCGTTGTCCGCCGGTGCACGTTCACCTCGGGGAATCCGCTGCTGTCTTTGTCGATCGACATCTGAATATTGACACCGTGCACCCGCGCGGGTGCCCGCATGAGCCGAACAATGGCCGTTAGTTTCGGGCGGCCATGGGCCGCAGTACTTTCAGCTCGAAGCCACTGTGCCTAGTGGAGTTGGAGAAACCCGAGGGACGCTCTGGCCGGGCGGTAGTTATCGGCGCTAGCTTCATCGTTCTTGAGCCGGACTCCCTTGCTTGTGCATCCCGGGTTTCACGAGTGTGATCCCAAGCTGATCGTCGGTATGAGCCGGGGAAGCGTCTCCTCTGAGTCGGGTAACACCCCATGGCCGCCGACCGTCGGCGGGCGTACGCTCGCTGGCACAGAAGCAAGCCGGAGGTCCGCCAATCAGATAAGTGGTCCGGTATGCCAAACAGAGGGAGTGGTTTGTGTCACAGAATCTCAAGAAACCCCAATGCGAGAAATTTTCCGATGCGGACTGCCGGCACCGGCCGTCGACGCGTGGAAGTTGGAGAAGCCAGCCACGATCATGTCATGAATAGAAACTCGAGAGGGCATGGCGAATTGGACCCAAAGCTCCCGCATGAGAAAAAGACTACCAATGCCTCAAGGCGATAAATCCAGCTATACTGACAAACAGAAGCGTCAGGCGGAGCACATCGAGGCCGGCTACGAGAAGAAGGGGCTCAGCGTGAAGACTGCGGAAGCCCGGGCTTGGGCAACCGTCAATAAGCTCACGGGCGGGGGAAATAAGAGCGGATCCGGTAGAAAAAAAGGATAAATTGACAATGACACACCCAATCCAACCGATCTCGGAGCGGTTTCCCGCTTTGGAGGAACAGGAGATTACGTTTACGTTCCACGGTCCCGAGGCAAGGAGAGTCGGGCTAGCCGGCTCCTTCAATGGCTGGCACCCGGAGGCCAACCCTCTTGAACGCTCGGCTTCCGGAGATTGGGCCGCACGGCTGAAGCTCAGGTCGGGCCAGTATCAATATCGGTTCGTCGCGGACGGCATCTGGACGGCCGATCCTGGGGCTCAGAAGAGCGCGGCTAATCCTTATGGAGGATTCAACTCAGTTCTAATCGTGGGGCTGGAAGACAGTACAGACCTGCTGTGACCTGATCGATGCACCATAGGTCGAGCATTCTAGCGCGATATCGCATGAGCCTCACCGCTCGGTCGCCTGGTGCCTTTGAAGGGATGCGGTCAGGCACAACATGACGGCCGCCCTGTTCCGCCAATGGCGACGGGAATTGCATCCGCCTTGAATCAAGGCATTCTAGCATGAACGACCTCTTCTTCGCCCGCTCGCAAATGGCGATGTCCTTGGCGTTCCATATTGTGTTCGCCGCTCTGGGCATCGGGATGCCGATGCTCATGGTCATGGCGGAGGGAGCCCACATCATCACTCGGAAGCCGGTTTATCTGGAGCTAAGCCAACGGTGGGCAAAGGGCACCGCGATCCTCTTCGCGGTCGGTGCGGTCTCTGGCACGGTCTTGTCATTCGAACTCGGTCTTCTCTGGCCGGCCTTCATGGCCAAGGCAGGGGCGGTTATAGGCATGCCCTTCTCCCTCGAGGGTTTCGCTTTTTTCGCAGAGGCGATCTTCATCGGCGTCTATCTTTATGGCCGGAGCCGTCTGTCTCCGCTGCTGCACTGGCTTGTCGGTGTCGTCGTCGCCATCAGCGGCATCCTTTCCGGTATCTTTGTCGTGACGGCCAATGCATGGATGAATGCGCCGGCCGGCTTCAAATTGGTCCACGGCAAGTTCACCGAGATCGACCCGGTCGCAGCCATGTTGAACCAGGCGAGCTTTCATGAAGTCCTCCACATGACTCTGGCAGCCTTTGTCGCGACCGGCTTTGCCGTGGCCTCGGTGCATGCTTTCCTCCTGCTACGGAATCCGAACAGCCTATTTCACCGCAGTGCGCTGGGGCTTGCCCTGGCGGTCGCGGGCATCAGCATCCCGCTGCAGATCGCCAGCGGAGACCTAAGCGCCAGGGTCACGGGCCGGCTGCAGCCCGCCAAGCTTGCGGCGATGGAAGCCCTCTACCGGACTCAAACGAGAGCACCGGTTCTCATCGGAGGAATTCCCGACGATGCGGCGCTCACCGTTAGATGCGCGCTCACGATTCCGAGTGGCCTGAGTCTTCTGCTCGCCGATGACCCTTCCGCCAGGGTCGCCGGCTTGGAGGAATTTCCCCGCAATGACTGGCCGGATGTGCGGATGGTTCATTGGTCATTTGACCTGATGGTTCTTTCGGGTTTCGCGATGCTGGCCGTGGCCGCGTGGTCAGGCTGGTTCCTATGCAGGCGACGGCCGCTGGCGGATCACCCGTCACTGTTGCGCGCTCTGGTTGCTACCGGGCCGCTGGGTTTTGTTGCGATCGAGGCCGGCTGGGTGGTGACCGAGGTCGGTCGCCAGCCATGGATCATCTACAATGTCATGCGGACGAAGGACGCCGTCACACCAATGCCAGGGATTGCGGCCCCCTTCTTCGCCTTCACCGTTTTGTATCTGTTTCTCGCTTTCGTCGTCTTCTCCCTCCTGCGCCGCCAATTCCTGGAGACAGACGGGGCGGTCGTCAGGCCGCACCCTGCTTGATATCATGCTCGAACTCGCCGTCACCGTCTCCCTGTTGCTGTCACTCATCCTGTATGCGCTTACTGGCGGGGCCGATTTTGGCGGCGGCATCTGGGATTTTCTGGCGGTTGGGCCGCGCGCCGAACGGCAACGGAGGGCGATCGCGGCCGCCATCGCGCCCATCTGGGAAGCCAACCACGTCTGGCTTATCCTCATCGTGGTGGTGCTGTTCACAGGGTTTCCGGTGGGTTTCGCAACGATGATGACCGCGTTGAATATTCCCGTCACGTTGATGCTAATCGGGATAGTGTTGCGCGGTTCGGCTTTTATTTTTGGAAGTTACAAGTCGCAGTCGGCCGATGTTCAGCGGCATTGGTCCATGGCATTCGGCATCGCAAGCGTGTTTACGCCGTTTTTGCAAGGTGTGATCCTGGGCGCGCTTGCCACCGGCAAGATTCACGTCGCGAACGACCAGGTGACGACAGGTTTCTTTTCCGGCTGGCTGACACTGTTCGCCATCGCTTGTGGTGTGTTTGCGCTTGGCCTCTTTGCGTTCTTGGCGGCCACCTACCTGACGCTTGATGCGAAGGACCAGCCCGACCTCCAGAACGATTTCCGGTTGCGGGCAATCTGGTCCGCGCTGGCCCTCTGGCCAATAAGCGGAGTTGTTTTTCTCGCCGCCCGTCAAGGCGCTGCAGCGCTTTTTGGCGGATTGGCGAGTTGGTGGGCCCCTCTTCTGCTTGGTGCCACGTGCGTCACCGCCGTCAGCGCGCTCATGGCTCTGTGGTGGCGCCAGTTTGCAATGGCGCGGGTGGCAGCAGCGGGCCAGGTGACGCTCATCTTTGTCGGCTGGAGCTTGGCGCAATATCCAAACCTTATAACGCCGG
>Ga0302319_10013329_pt1 | contig 15419 bp, 11 predicted proteins | sample Bog_T0_2_FD_203319 | JGI IMG/M metagenome (GOLD analysis project Ga0302319, IMG submission 203319) | Peat permafrost microbial communities from Stordalen Mire near Abisko, Sweden - Bog_T0_2 | ecosystem: Environmental > Terrestrial > Soil > Wetlands > Peat | place: Sweden: Abisko, Stordalen Mire... | reverse complement strand
TTGTTGATGGCAAAGGACTTACGAATTCACCCCCTCGATATAAAGGACTTACAAAGCAACAAACCTCCATTCTGCACCAATCTTGCGACAGACAATAAGGGGAATCCTTCCACGCGCTCGCTTTTCCACGCACGTTTTTCTCGCAAAAATTGCGTTGGAGTCAGTCTGATTCCCCTCAAAAGTGATTCGAAATTGGAAATATCCGACCCCGAAAAGACTCAGTTTCCTGCGGACGTTGCATCCGCAGCAGCGCGCTTTTCCTCAATCTTCTTCAGCGTCTCTCGCCAGCGCTTGCTTTTCCCGCCGTCCAGCGAGTCCTCAACCGCCTTGCGATAGCCGCCAAGGTAGATCGAGTAAAGAATCGCCAGCGAGCAGCCAATGCCCCAAAGGAAGCCCACGCACAACCCAAGAATCGCAGCCGGACCGAACTCGATCATCGCGCACAACCTTTCCCGCGCTGCAACTCTTGTCGGTCGCTCAAGATCAAAACAAAATTCGCGCTGTCATCCTGAGCGAAAGGGGCCCCAAACGCTTTTCAGTTTGGGGGTGGAGAGTCGAAGGATCCGCATTTGCTTTTCAATGAACTTCCCGCGCGTTCGTTACACAGCGACCGTGAAACTATCCTCAGTCCGCGTCACCGCGTGGTAAAGCGTGTCCCGCTCCACCGGAACGCGTCCCGCCTCGGTGATCAGCCGGCAAAGCTGCTTGCGCGTCATCCCCTGTGGCGTAGTCGCTCCAGCATCGTGGTAGATCTTCTCCTCGACGACCGTTCCGTCCAGATCATCGGCGCCAAAGCGCAGCGCAATCTGCGCAATCTTCGGCGTCAGCATCTGCCAATACGCCTTGATGTGCGGAAAGTTATCCAGCAGCAGCCGGCTCACCGCAATCTGCCGGATGTCCGTCAGTCCCGTAGTCACCGGCAAATGGTCCAGCGGCGTATTCTCCGGGTGGAACGCAAGCGGGATGAACGTCTGGAACCCGCCCGTCTCGTCCTGCACCGTCCTGAGCTTCAGCAGGTGATCCACGCGGTCCTCGTCGTTCTCGATATGCCCGTAAAGCATCGTCGCATTTGACCGGAAGCCCAGCTTATGCGCCAGCCGCGCCGTCTCCAGCCACTCGCTCCCATCGATCTTGTGATCGCAAATGATCGACCGAACCCGCGCCGCGAAGATCTCCGCGCCGCCGCCAGGCATCGAGTCCACCCCAGCGTCCCTCATCCTGATCAGCGTCTCTTCTATGCTCAGCTTCGCCCGCCGCGCCAGATACGCAACCTCCACCATCGTGAAGGCCTTGATATGCACTTTCGGGAAGCGCACCTTCAACCCGCTCACCAGGTCCAGAAAGTACTCCAGCGGCAGATCCGGATGCAGCCCGCCGACAATGTGGAACTCCGTCACCGCCTCCGAGTACCCCGAAGCAGCCGTCTCAAACGCCTCTTCCAGCGCCATCGTGTATCCGGCAGGATCGCCCTTCTTCCGTCCAAACGCGCACAGCTTGCACGCCGCCACGCACACGTTGGTCGGATTGATATGGCGATTGACGTTGAAGTAGGTCACATCCCCATGCAGCCGCTCGCGCACAAAGTTGGCCAGCCACCCCACCGCCAGCACGTCGGACGAGCCATAAAGCGTGACGCCGTCGGCGAAGCTGAGCCGCCCTCCCGCCATCACTTTGGCGGCAATGGGTTCAAGTCGTGGGTCGTGGCTCCGAAATCCCAGAGGGGCACGAAATGTCTGGGGGCTGCCGTGTTCCGCGGTCTCGGTCTGCATATCTAGATGATACAGAATCCCCGGAATGGATTCATCCCAGGAGAGAATTCATCTCTGCCCGCTGCCCACTCCGCCGCCCACCGGCTCAACCACAACACCGTCAAACAGTGACGCCGCCACCAGCCGATCTCCCGCCGTACGCACCGCCCCCACCTTATACCCCGTCCGCCACCACTTCCACGTCATCGTCTTGGTGTCGATTCCATAAATCTGGTCGCTGGTATGCGAACTCGCAAGCACCTGGTGCTGGTTCGCGTCATAACCGAGATCGTCCACGTCGCGGAACGGAAGCCGCTGAATCCATCTCCACGACTTGCCCATGTCCAGGGTGAAGTACACCCCCTCCCGAGCCCCCAGCCAGAGCGTACCATCCGGCGTAAACAGAACCTGGTGGATCCGCGTCAGCATCGTCGGAATCTGCATGGGCGACCAGGTCACCCCGGAGTCCTTTTAATAAACGACTCCATCACCTCGCGCCGCTGCCATGTTGGCGCCATGCGCCGTAACAGCTAGGTACTCGCCTGAGTCCATCACCGGCCCTCCCTGCCAGCTTGCGCCCTGATCCTTGCTGGTCAATAGGCCGATGCTCGTTGAGGCAAGCCAAATGTCTCCTGAGGCATCCACGGCGCTGACCCTGCTTTCGAGCTCAATCGGAGCTTCCTTGACCTTTTTCTCCACATTGATTCGTTTGCCATGCACAGACTCGGTTGCCGCCTTCGCAACAGTGTTCGCAACCGTGTTTCGAGGCTCCCAATGCGAAGAGCCGCCAGCCGCATCGCTCTGTTTCAACGCAAAGATCCCGTGGTTGGTTGCCGCAATGATCGTCCCGTCTGAGGCCTGTGAAAGGGCAAAGACGTCCCTCCCTTCAAGGCCTTCGCCAATCTGCTGCCAGTTCGCCCCTCCATTGACGGTTACGAAGGCCCCACCGAAGGTCTTGTCGTTCACGACTCCCGCGTACATCCGCTGTGGGTCGGCGCGGTCCACCAGCAGCGCATCCACCTTGCGCTCCGAGAATCCCTCATTGGACCCGGTAAAGGTTACCCCGGCATCTGTGCTGGCCATCACCCCACCGCGATCCGTCGCCATCAGCACATGGTTTGAGTCGTTGGGGTCCACAAAGACATCGTTCACGATGACTTCCGGGCCGGTCATTGCTTTGAAGTTCTTGCCCCCGTCGGTAGTCTTGTAAAGCCCCTCGGTAGTTCCCGCGTACACAACTTCGCGGTTTTCAGGGTCCTGCATCAGGACGCGCGTTCTGCGTGCGTCGCTGGGAATGCCTTGAATCTTATGGAACATCTCCCCCGCGTTCTCGCTTTTGTATATTCCGCTGCACGCGCTCAGGAAGACGGTGCGTGGCTTGACGGGATCGACGATGATCGAGAACACATCGGAATCTTCGATTACGCCCTGCTTGATGTTCTTCCAGGTCTTGCCGCCATCCGTCGTCTTCCACGGCAGGTGCCATGTGCCCGCATAAACGATTGCCGGGTCAGCCGGGTCCACAGCAAGCGACTCAACTTCATGAATCTCCTTGCTGCCTGGAGGGCTGATCAGTTCCCAGGTCACACCGGAATCCTGCGAACGGTACACCCCTTGAAGAGTTCCAGCGAACAGGGTTCTTGCGTTCGATGGAGCCTGGACGAAAGCCAGGATCGACTGGCCGCGCAGGGCTTCGACCTGCTTCCAGAGCCTGCCCCCATCCCGGCTTATCCACAACCCTCCCCCCGGTTCATCGATCCTCCATGCACCCGCGAAAATTGTAGAAGGATTCGCCTCGTCCACTACGATGCTATCCAGCACCATGTCGTCAGCGGCGTCCAATTGCACAAGCCTTGTCCAACTGGCGCCGCTGTTTGTGGACTCGTACAACCAGCCGGCGGTAGTTCCGAGATACAGGTGATTCGGATGCCCAGGTACGGCCGCAAATGCACGCGCGTCGCCTCCGGCTGGGCCAACGGCACTCCACAGCTTTTGGGCATGCAGTGTTGTGATTGGAATTGTCGCAACGAAAAGGAAGACAGTCAGAGCAAGATCGGCGCCCCTGCTCTGAGACTTGATACGAGTTCGCATGAAGCTCATTGATTGAGGAAACTCCCAGGATAGCGAGACGTATATCGATATTATCGCTCAAAAATGGATAAGGCTGGCCGGTTTCCCGGTCAGCCTCGAATCGTTGCAGGAGGAATTACTAAGCTTTTATTGTTCCGAGCCTCCCGGAGTGACTTGAGAGGCTCGGAGATTGGTTCACCGTGCAGGTATCCCGCTTTGTTGCCTACTTCTTTTGCGGTGGCTTGGCGCCGCCCACGACGGGATGCTTCTTCTTGTGAGCAGGCTTGGCACCCAGGGGCTTGCGCACCTGAGCCTTCACCTTGGTTTCGTCAACCGGTGTGGTTCCGGTCACGTCGGTTGTGAAGGTTGCACCCGCTGGCACCAGGTAGTCTTCCACCGTCTGGCCATCCGTCATACCAGTCGCAACGCTGATGCGGGAAGCATCAATGCCCTTCTCGGTAACCAGATATTCCTTGGTGTTGACTGCGCGCTGTGCTGCGGCATCCTCTACCTTGATGTGCTTGTTCTTCATGGAGAGCTTTTCTTCCTTCTCCATCTTGGCCTTCTCGGCGGCATCTGATTCACCGACGATTACGGCCTTCGCATCCGACTGGCGCTGCAGATCGAGAGCAACTTCGTCCAGGCAAGCCTTGGCTTCGTTATCTACACGAGTCGGCCGAACCTTGTCTTTGGTGAAGGTGATTGAGCACAGAGCCGAAGTCTTGGCTTGCGGCGCAACATAGGGCGCCGTGATGGTCACGGTGGTGTTGGCGCTCGCCGTTTGACCCTTGTCATCCGATACGTTGCAAGTGATTCCTACTGCCCCCGTCGGTGCGCCGGCGGAAGAGAAGGAAGCTTCCGTGCCCGTGCCGCTGATGGAACCAGCAGATGCCGTGTAGCTGTAGGTGAGCGGCCGGTTCTGCGGGCTCACACCAACCGATGTAATCGTGCTCGGGTCGCCCGGCTTGATCGTGCTCGGGTTCGCCGTGCAGGTGATGGTCGGCGGCTCGTAGGCCTTGACCGTAAAGCTGGCCGAGCAGTCGGCTGCCTCGCCGGGCTTCAAGCCTTCCTTGCCAGCCTTGCCTTCCTTCACAGATCCCTTCACCGTGTAGGAACCCGCAGCCAGTGAGCCAGTCGCGATCGTCACGGTGGTGGCAGTGCCGGAAGCGCCTGCGCCAGACCACGAGTAGACAACGTTGTCCTTGGGGTCAAGCGCGCCAGCGGTCGCTGTCACGGTTACCGGTTCGCCAGGGAACACGGCGCTCGGGGTGGCCGAGCAAGCCAGAGTTACCGGCGGCGGCGGTGCAAAGGTTCCAATGTGATAAACAAAGCCCGCGCTCAGGCGAGCCATGTTGAAGTTGCCACGAAGCCCAGGGGATACATCCCAGTTCTCGTGCGTGTACTGGTAGTCGGCCTGGAAGATGCGAATCGCGAGATGGTGGTTGAAGACCGGCGTGTTGTAGTCCATGCCGCCACCAGCGGTCAGGACCGCGCCGAAGGCATCGTCGGTTGAACCGGGAATGATGCCGGCGTATTCCACACCCACAAGGGCATGCACGAATGGCGTCACGTCAGCAGACGGGAAACGGAAAATCACGCCGCCGCCGCCGCCCGTAAAGTCGTTCCGCGCCCATGTCGAACCGCAACTCGGGCATTCGGGGTAATACACGTTTTGGTTGGGAATATGCTCGTCGACTTCCAGCTGCAATCCGGCATACTTGTTGAAGTAGCGAGCCACACTGAATATTGAGCCGTAGTTGACGCTGTTGGCAGTCGTTCCAGCCGATGTCGAGCCGTGGGGTGCCAGGTAGCTATAACCTGCGAAAATATCCCACTTCGAGATTGAAGGATCGCTGGAAGCTGCCGGCTTGGCGGTTTCCTGAGCAGCCAAGGCTGATGGCAAAGCTGCCAGAAGAGCCAGGGCGAGAACCCAGCAAGAAGTTTTTGGTACTCGAGAGAACATGCGTTTTTCCTCCGCAACAGATCTGAACAACCAGTGAATGAAAGCTGTTTCGAGCTCAATAATCGGCTCGGACTAACGCGATTCCGTAAAACCCGGAAAGACAAGTGTCCCTACAGCATGATTAAACGTACCATAGGTACATTCTGTGAGAACTTTTTTTTCAACAACATGCAGTATTCAATTGTTAAACATTCGCATAATCTGGCCTAATTACCTCCGTAACTTACCGTCGGAATTGTGGCCCCGTCTCGTTCCTGAATATCAACCTGCATTCAGCGTCTTCAAGAGACTTCGCGGCTCGCGCTGTATTTTTTCCTGTAAAAGCGTTATGGCATATAGAAGCTGTTCCGGCCGCGGGGGACATCCAGGGACATAAACATCAACCGGAATCACCTGATTGACTCCCTGGACCAATGCATAATTATTGAAAACCCCACCAGACGTCGCACAGGCCCCCATGGAAATGACCCACTTCGGCTCCGGCATCTGGTCGTAAAGCCTGCGAATCACGGGCGCCATTTTGTGGGACACGCGGCCCGCAATCACCATCAAATCCGATTGCCGCGGCGACGGGCGAAAAACTTCCGCCCCAAACCGCGCAACATCAAACCGCGATGCGCCCATCGACATCATTTCGATTGCGCAGCACGCCAGACCAAATGTCATGGGCCAAACTGAGTTCTTGCGGATCCAGTTCACGGCAAAATCGAGCGATGTCAGAAAAACACCCTCCGGCTCCTCAAACCCATAACTGACTTCGTTCAGCTTCACGCGATTCTTCGCGCTGCTTTCGAGGGCTCCGAAAAGGTAGTGGTCCCGCTCCGCTGTGGCCGCCATGGTTCTACTATAACCCGTTTTGCCGTGCCGAGAAACGGTCACTTTTGCACTTCCCTTGGTTATCCTTGACTGGGTTCTCCGTTTCATCGTCCTTTTTCATTCCGAACAGGCCCCCCGCGTCGCTCCCAGGCCGGCCGGAGCCTTCCATGTCGACGGCAGCCATAAGGTTATCGAGAACCGAATCCAGCCGAGCCTTCCCAGCGGTGTGGATTTTCCCCCAGCCGCAGGCTCGAAAGTATGCGGCGTTCGCACTGCCCGCTGGGCCCAGTCCTCCGCAAATGGCGCAGCGTCCCCAATCCCCGGCGTCAGCCGCGCATCCAAAATCTGAAACTGTCCCGCGCCGGAATCCCGCGAAAGCTGCATCAGTTTCGATACTGCCCCGTTCGTTCCCGCACTGGATTGCCCTTTGTTACCGCTCCCCGCCGTGGAAGAGCGCCCGTTGCTTTTCATGGCAAGAAAGATCTGCCGCGCCGTTTGAAAATCTGCCGTACTCGTCAGAAAACGAAAACTGCGCGGGTTCCAGCCGATCACGTCCTGCGCTCTCGTGCCGAATGTCGTTCCGACTTCCCGCTCGTTGATCGAGTCATAAGGCGGCGTGGCCAGCAGCAACGAATCCGGATACCCTGCTGCCTGCTCACGGTCCACAACCAGATCCCAGCCGCTGTAGCCCGCCTTTTCCGACTCCGGCTTGTCGGCGTCAATTGGGAGCACCCGAAAAGCCCAGCCCTCGCCGATCGCCTTCTTCCATTCCTGCCCAGCGGCAACTTCCCCCTGAATCACAACCTTCTCGCACACCGTCTTGTCAGGCGTCGAAGCCTTTGCAAGCGTCGCCATGGCCAGCAGCACCAGCACTGTCCCGCGCCTCAATCCAAGCCAGTTGATCATCAATCCCTCAGCGTCCCTTTGCTCAACCCTCGCACATCTTGGTTTCAGTCGCCAACCCAACTCCGTATACCGGTATGCGGTGTGATTCCAAGTTCTTTGAAAAGCCTCGGGCGCTCGGCACAAACTTTGGCCTAGCCTGTTACGCTGTCAAACGAGGCATTTTCGACATGCTCAAAATTGAAGCCGTTCTCCAGCCCTCAAAGCTGGATGCCGTGAAAGACGCCCTGCTCGAGGCAGGCATCGAAGGCATGACCATTCTTGAAGCCCGCGGCCACGGCCGCCAAAAGGGCCACACCGAGTTCTACCGCGGCCGCGAATACACCGTCGACCTCCTGCCAAAGGTGAAGATCGAGCTGGTTATCCCCGACGACATGAAGGATAAGGCCATCGCAGCCATCGTCGGCGCAGCCCGCACCGGCCGCATCGGCGACGGAAAAATCTTCGTCAGCGAAATCCAGGACGCCATCCGCATCCGCAACGACGAACGCGGCGAGTCCGCCCTCTGATTCGCCCACTACCCTGGGTGCCCCCGGTCTGGATTCTCAGACCGGGGATCGCCAGACCCCTGGGCCGTTCACGATTTTCTGTAGCGGTTCACTTTGAAGGGTACGGGCTTCAGCCCCCGAGGGAATGCGCTTTCCAAACTAACTCACAGCCGGATTTTCCCACCTTCCTTCGAAGCCTTTCTCCTCCTCCACTCAGCAAGCCCCGCGACGATCGCCCCGTGCCTCGCGGCCTGCTCAGGCGAAAGTGGTGCCCACCTGGACTTGCGCAGAATGTCCTTGAACATATAGCCGGACCGAAAAAAGTAGGGACGGACCTCCAGGAAACAGAGAGCGGCCTCCATCGCGAGAGGGTCGCCAGAGAGAATTCGCTCCTATGCCCCCTTGAATCCGCCCGGGAACGCAAGTGCATCAATCCGGCCGTGGAACTCAGCACACGCCTGACCATGCTCGCTCCCGTCGCTTTCGTTTACCCGGGTTTGCAGCCGGACTATCTCCGCCGCATTGTCGCGAATTGTCTGTCTGATTCGAACTGAGTCCATCGTGCCGCCACGAAATCAGCGCGGTTCCTACCCCTCACGCCAATATCTTAAGCCCGTGCTTCTCCACAATATCCAGCAGCTTCAGCGCCATTCCACTCGGCTTCTTCGCGCCCGACTCCCACTTCTCCACCGTCGATTCGCTCGTATTTAAATACCGCGCAAAAACCGGCTGGCTTACCTTCTGGCTCACACGAATCCGCTTGATCCGCTTCGGTTCCATCTGCGGCGGAACCGACAGGAACGACTCGTCAAACTCCCGCATCGTCGCCTTGTCGATATTCCCAGCCTCGTACATGCCCGTAACGGCGCTATGGATTGCTTCAAAAGCGTCGCTCTTGTACTTCCGTTTAGTCGCCATGGCAAATCTCCACCAATTTTCCTAGTTGTAGTTCCCGCGCTATGCCGCCGCCAGATTCTCGGCCATACAGGGCAGCGAGTGCTCGAAACTCCACCAGTTCGTCCTCACGTATATTCGCCCGGTCCTTCTGTGCGAAAAGATAGGCATAAACCCAGTACCGCCCGCTTTTGGCAACAACGATCGAGCGATACAGATTCTTACCCAGCCGCTTCTTGTAAACCCCACCACCCACATCGTCCGCTTGCCCGAGCATCATCTGGAGAATTGCGATACACAATTCGCGATCCAGAATCTGCGCCTTGAACGCCGCTTTTGAAAACCAGGCTGTCTTGAAAACTCGTGCCGACCGCCCAGTTTCTCGCGCCATGGACATAATGTAGCACCTGGTCCTACCAAAACCCACCGAAAATGCCTTTTCAAGCCACTGCGTCTGTCGGAAAGCGTCTCCGCCCAAAGCCCCAGGCAACTCCGTTCCGGCAATTCATTCCTATCCATTTCCCCTTCCCACCCTCAAAACTCCCCACCAGCCAAAAAATCGCTTATCCTGTTAACAATTCCTTACTTGCTTCGGCGAGCCTCACACAATCCTTATGAATCCAGTCGCTTTGGCGGTTGACGATCTTCGGGAGCAGTATACGCGGGAGATGGCGCTTGTTCGCCAGACCTGCGAACGCACCGGCGACGGCACCGCCGCCATCCGCCGTCGCTCCGCCGTGGTCGACCGTATCCTCATTGAAATGTGGCGCAGAGCCTTCGCCGGGCAGCCCGCAACCAACATTTCCCTGCTCGCCCTCGGCGGCTACGGTCGCAAAGATCTCTTCCCCTACTCCGACATCGACGTCCTCTTCGCCTTCGCCGACGAAAAGACCGAAGAGCAGTCCCACGAAGCGGTACGAGCAGTCATTCAAGGCATGTGGGATGTCGGCCTCCGCGCCAGCCCCAGTTCCCGCACCCTCAAAGAAGCAGCCCGCTTCGACCCCGACAATCTCGAATTCACCCTCGCCACCCTCGACCGCCGCTTCCTCGCCGGCCAGTTCCCCCTCTACCAGCAACTCCATCAAACCGTGCTCCCCGGCCTGGTCCTGAGCGAGTGGAACACCATCACCCAGAAGCTCGGCGAAATCGCCCGCGCCCGCCACGCCAAGTACGGCAACACCATCTTCCACCTGGAGCCCAATCTCAAGGAGTGTCCCGGCGGCCTGCGCGACTACCATCTCGCCGTGTGGTTTGCGCTGCTCTTTCACCTCAAGGAAACCAGGGAGTGGCCCCGCCAGCGCGGAGGCGTGTTTCAGTCCGCTCGCGGAGACGCCGAGGCCGCCTTCGACTTCCTCGCCGCCGCCCGATGTTTCCTCCACTTCCGCCACGGCCGCGACGACAATACCCTCGACTGGCAGTCCCAGGACGAAGCCGCCGCCAACTCCATCGGCCTGGAAACTCGCGGCACCGCCGACCCCAGCTACTGGATGCGGACCTACTACCGCCACGCGCGCATCATCTATCGCCGCGCCGCCCTCCTCATGGAGCACCTGCCCGCCCCGGTCAGCTTCTACAAGCAGTTCCGCCGCCGCCGCACACCAATTGCCGGGACCGACTTCATGCTCGATCAGAGCCGAATCGACATCGTTCCCGGCGCGCAGTTCAATGACACCAGCGCAATCCTGCGCATCTTCTCGCTCATGGCCACCCACGGCTACACGCTGTCGCAAGCCGCCGAAGACCGCATCACCGACGCGCTCCCCGCCCTCGCCATCCATATTCCCGAGGGGCCATATCTGTGGAACGCCCTCCGCGAAGTCCTCATGGGCCCCCACGCCGCCCACGCCCTTCGCACCATGCATGCTCTCGGCGTCCTTGAGATGCTCATCCCCGAGTTCCACGGCATTGACGCCCTCGTAATCCGCGACAGCTACCACCGCTACACCGTCGACGAGCACACCTTCCTCACCATCGACAACGTCCACTGCCTCCGCCAGCCCACCCACGAGTACGAGCAGCGCCTGGCCCAGCTTTTGCCGGAGATCGATCGCCTCGATCTGTTCCTGCTAGCCCTCCTGCTTCACGACACCGGCAAAGCCCGCCGCACCGGCGAACATGCCGGCCAAAGTGTCGAACTCGCCGACGCCTTTCTCGCCCGCCTCGACTTTGACTCCGAAGAGCGCGAGTCCATCCTGAAGCTCATCAAGCTTCATCTGGAAATGTCCAACGCCCTCCGTCGCGATATCTTCGATCCGGAAAACGTTCGCAGCTTCTCTGAGAAAATCGGCAACCCCCAGTTGCTCAAAATGCTCACCCTCATGACCTTCGCCGACATCAAGGCCGTCAACCCCGACGCCCTCACCCCCTGGAAGGCCGAGAATCTCTGGCAGTTTTACATGTCCACTGCCAACTTCATGGACCGCTCAGTCGACGAGGTCCGCTACCACGCCGCTATCGACCCCACCCTCCTCAACCGCATCCGCTCCATGGTCCCGCCCACTCAATACGAGGCCCTCCGCCACTTCCTTGAAGGCCTTCCCCAGCGCTACCTCCAAACCCGCCTCCCCGAACAGATCCGCAACCACTTCCAGATGGCCCTGAACCTCGACAACGACTCGGTTCAGCTCGATCTCCGCCCCAACCGCCAGCTCTTCGACCTCACCGTCATCACCCGCGATCGCACCCGCCTCTTCGCCGACGTCGCCGGAACCCTCGCCGCCTGGGGCATGAACATCGTCAAGGCCGGTGCCTTCTCCAACGAAGCCGGAGTCATCGTCGACAGCTTCCACTTCACCGACGTCTTTCACACCCTCGAGCTCAACCCCAGCGAGAAAGACCGCTTCCTGGCCAACCTGCACGACGTAGTGGCCCAGAAGATCTCAGTCCAGCAGCTTCTCGAGGCCCGCCGCCACCTCAACCACCCCAACAATCTCAAGGTTGAAGTCGCCACCCGCCTCCAGTTCGATTCCGATTCCTCCACCCACTCCACGCTGCTCCAGGTTGTCTCCCAGGACACCCCCGGCCTGCTCCGCCAGATCGCCCTCACCCTCGGCGCGCACCAATGCGACATCAAAGTGGCGCTAATCGACACCGAAGGCGAGACTGCCATCGACGTCTTCTACCTGACCAGCCATGAAAACAAGCTCTCCGAAGAAGTCCAGCAAACCCTTGCCGCCAACCTGACCGGCGCCCTCGAAGCCATGAGAGCCCCATCCGGCGCGTAGCCCCCCACCTGTCACCCCGGCATCTTGACTTGAATGTTGCGAGTTCTGGCTGAATTGAAGCTACAGCACCCACAAGCGCCCCGTAGGGTCCGAAGGATAATAGCCCAGGACAAGCGGAGCGCAGTCCTGGGTAGAGCGCCACAATTCCCCCGCGACCTGTAGGGGCGCTGTGAAACGCTCTCTATTCTTTGGAAGGATAAAGGGCTCCGAATGCTTCTCAGCTCGGGTTGCTGAGTCCAAGGATCTACTTTTGTTTTTCGGGCTTCCCTCACCCCACCCGCTCATACCCCAAATAGACCGGCTCCCAGACATACCCCGCAATCTCCGCCCTCAGGTCATCCCCATCCGCAAGCCCGGAAACCCCCTCCGCAATCGCCTGCCTTCCCACCGCCTCGGCCACAATCAGTCCCACCTTGCGCGACTCCCCAATCGGCGGCAGCAGCCGTCCATCCTTGTCCTCCCGCGCCGGCGACAGCCCCGCCAGCGCCTTGGCCGCGGCCATAATCATCCCGTCAGTCACCCGCCGCGCGCGCGACACAAGAATCCCAAGCGCCAGCCCCGGAAAAATATACGAGTTATTCGTCTGCGCAATCGGAATCAGCTTCCCATTCACCTCAACCGGAGCAAACGGACTACCGGTCCCAAGTATCGCCCGCCCCTCCGTCCAGTCCAGCAGATCGGCCGGCGTAGCCTCCGCGCACGAAGTTGGATTCGACAACGGAAAAATAATCGGCCTGGGCGTATGACTTCCCATCGCCTTCACAATCTCTTCCGTAAACGCCCCAGCCTGCGCCGAGGTGCCCACCAGCGCCGTGATCCCCGCATTCCGCACCACGTCCAGCAGGGAAACATCTTCGCCGCCTTCCAACTCCCACAGCGCAACATCCGCCCGCGGCCGCATCCACTCCCTCTGCCCGTCGCGAATCCCGCGCGCCCCCTCCACCAGCAGGCCATAGCGATTGAACGCATAAATCCGCCCCCGCGCCTCGGCCTCCGTTAGTCCTTCTTCCTCCATCGCCGTCCGCAGCAAGTTCGCGATCCCCAGCCCCGCGCCACCCGACCCGAACAGCGCAATCCGCTGCTCTTTAAGCGGAACTCCCGTCGCATTCACCGCCGCCAGCAGCGTCGCCGTCGTCACCGCCGCCGTCCCCTGAATATCATCGTTGAAAGTGCAAAGCCTGTCGCGATACCGCTCCAGCAGCGTCGCCGCGTTGGTCCCCGCAAAATCTTCCCACTGCAGCAAAATATGCGGCCAGCGCTTCATCACCGCGGTCACAAACGCCTCCACAAAATCCGCGTACTCCTGTCCCCGCACTCTCGGGTTCTGCCAGCCAATGTAGATAGGATCGTGCAACAGCGTTTCGTTGTCCGTGCCCACATCCAGCAGCACCGGCAAGCAATGCTCCGGCGGAATCCCCGCCAGCGCCGTATACAGCGCCATCTTCCCAATCGGAATCCCCATCCCGCCCGCGCCCTGGTCGCCGAGCCCCAGAATCCGCTCCCCATCGCTCACCACAATGCAGCGCACATCGTCGTACCGCGGGTCCGCCAGCAACTGCTCAATCCTGTCTCGATTCGGATAGCTGATAAACAGCCCGCGCGGCCTGCGCCAGATCTCGGAAAACCGCTGGCATCCCTCACCCACCGCAGGCGTATAAACCACCGGCAGCAACTCCTCCGTATGCTCCGCAATCAGCGAGTAGAAAAGCGTCTCGTTGTTGTCCTGCAGATCGCGCATATTGCTGTACTTGCCAAAGGCCGTCTCCCGGCTCGCAAGCACCCGCATCCGCCGCGCCCGCTGATCCTCAAGAGTTCCAACATGCGGTGGCAGCAGCCCGTGCAGCCCAAACGCATCACGTTCCGCTTCCGTAAACGCCGTGCCCTTGTTGAACCGCGAATTGAACAGCAGATCAACGCCGTGCAACCGCATCGGTAACACTCTTTCCTCACCCGCATCCGACCCTTGCCAATCCATGCTCACTTGCCCGTTCTCCTGTCACTACTGTTCATAACCACCATACTGTCATCCCGAGCGCAGCCGAGGGATCTGCGGCTGCATTTCGGGTTTATTGACTAGGAGCAGGGATCACCTGAGCGGAGTCAAAAGCCTGCCCTGAGCGAAGTCGAAAGCGACCTGCTTTTCTGTAGCTCATAGCGTGACAATGTAGACCCATCAATGAGTGCTTCAGACACAGCACTCTACTGCTCTTCGACGATTGCCAAATCCCACGGCGCCAAAGTCAATTCAGCAGCCTTCCCAACGGTCTTCCCGTCAAGCAAATCCGTTCCCGGCCCGTATTGGTAGTCGAGTTTCACCTCGGCGCCAGAGTAGTTGAAGTAATAGTGGATCCGCTTGCCAGCGCGATTCACGCCATGCTCCACATGCACCGCCGACGGCAACCCCTGGTCCGTCTCCGCAAGCCCGATCTTCTGCAACTCCCCCTTCAGAATCGCCGTCTGCAACTCATCCGAAAGATAAGTCCCTTCATACAGCAGCGTTCCCCCGCCAAACTCGTTCTCTGTAATCGCCGGCCACTTCCCAAAGAATGGATGGTCGTAGTAAGCCAGCGCCTTGGCATGTTCCAGCATCAGAAACTCCGCCCAGTAATACGCCTTGTTGTCCTCGCCCGCATGATACGGATCGCCCTTCAACCCAAGCGGCCGCTCCAGGTTCGAAAACTCCTGGTAGTTGATCCCCGCGGCCTCCCGCAGCGGCCCCGGCGCACGCTCCCACCGCACCGCCGAGTTCTCGTTCGCAAACCCGCTCTTGAACGTCATCACCACATGCCCGCCGTTCTTCACATAGTCTGAAATCCGCTTCAGCAGCGCATCGTCCGAGATGTAAAGCACCGGCACAATCAGCAGCTTGTACTGCGAAAAATCCTGCGTCTCCGGAAACACAAAGTCCGCGCCCACATTCATGTCGTAAAGCGCCTTGTGCATCTGCTGCACCACCGATGCATACCCATCCGCATCCCCCGACCAGCTACGCGCCGGCACTCCCCCGCCATACGGCATAAAGCTGATCGCATTCGCCGAGTCGCGACTCCACAAAATCGCCACATCGTTGTGAATCTTCAAGCCCACAATCTGCGGCCCAATCTTCTGCAACTCGTGCGCCGTCCGGCTCATCTCCGCGTACTCGCGATTCGGCTCCAGATCGTGCGACAAAATCCCCTTCCAATAGGTCTCCTGGTTCGCCGCAATCGAAGCCCAGTGCCAGTACTCCACCATATTTGCGCCGCTCGCCAGGTAGGTATAAACATCCTCGCGCAGTTGCCCGTCATACGGCGGAAACTGGCTCTGCGAAGTC
>Ga0302319_10013328_pt1 | contig 15420 bp, 11 predicted proteins | sample Bog_T0_2_FD_203319 | JGI IMG/M metagenome (GOLD analysis project Ga0302319, IMG submission 203319) | Peat permafrost microbial communities from Stordalen Mire near Abisko, Sweden - Bog_T0_2 | ecosystem: Environmental > Terrestrial > Soil > Wetlands > Peat | place: Sweden: Abisko, Stordalen Mire... | reverse complement strand
GTGGAAGGGCGAAGGGTGCGGACAGCCTTGAAATCTCGTACGACGCGCGGGCGCCGTGCGCGGACAGCTTGTGGACAAGGGAGATCCGCAAATAGGGAGCCCGATCCACCGAGAAATGCAGTGCGAACGGTGACACGAGATGCGTGGACAGCTTGTGGACAAGGGGTTCGCGCGCGCCTGCCGCGCGCCAGACCACGTAGATTGCCGGGCCAATCAAACTTTCGAAGCGCGATACGCTCATGGACAAGGCGTTCTCACCGTGGTGGCGCTCGTCCCACCGTGGTGTCGCTCGTCCGGTAGGGGTGGACGGAAGGGGCTTTTTTCCGGGAAATCGACGGCTTGCGCTAGCGTTGCCGTTCATGAGGGAAGCCGCTCTTGTGCTGCTGCTCGCGGCGTGCGGCTCCGGGGCGTCATCGCATTCCGCGTCGGCCTCCCACGGCGCGAGCACAGGTCGGGCGGACGCGACGGCCGACGCCGCAACGACCGCGACCTCCGACGCGGACGGTCCCGAGTCCCGCGGTTCCGTGGCTGACGACGCGGGATGGGCTGACGTGATCGGCGCGACCAGCGATGCCGGCTGGGGCGACGCGCGCGCTCAGGACGCCGGATCGAGCTGCACCCCCTTCCCGTGCGCCGCGGGCCAGTTCTGCCTCGACACCATAGGAACGCCGCTTGGCGGCAACGAGGTGCAGTCATCCTGCAGCGATCTCCCAGACCTGTGCCAGGCGGCGCCCACCTGCGAGTGCCTCCTGCAGGCGGTCCTCTGTGCACGCGAGTGCGTCGCGCAGGGTACGGCCATCACCGTGAGCTGCTGGGTGTCCGTCGTGTCGCCACCGTGACGTCGCCCTCTCCCCGGGTCATTCACGCGACCGGCGGCGCCTCGACCCGCCGCCGCGTGTCCCTCGTCCTCGCATTCCTCGTTCTGGCGGGCTGCTCCTCGGCCGGCGCGATCTCGAGGGGCGACGCGGGTAAGTCCGCTGGGCACGCCGAAAGCGGATCCATGACCGTTGCGCCCGACGGCGACGTCGCTCGGGCGCCCACCATCGACGCGGCTCCTCCCGATGCCTGCGACCCCGCACGCCGCGGGACCTGCTCGTCCGGTCGCTGCCTGGAGATTTTGGCGTCAGAGCAGTTCAGCCCCGTAGGGGTCGCGGTCGCCCCGACAGGCGTCTACTGGACGAACAGCGCTCGGGGGATCGCGCGCACGGGCAGCGTCGTGACCGTGCCGCTCTGCGGCGGGGCGCCGCGCACGATCGCTTCGGGGCGGAACGGCCCGTCCGGCATCGCTCTCGACGGCCTCGGCGTCTTCTGGGGCGAGACAGGGTCGGGCTCGCCCGATGCCGCGGCCCCTGGTGGCGTGGTCTCGGCGCCGCTCGGCGCGGCTTCGGATAGCGATGGCCCGATGGTGATTGCGTCGGCCGAGTGGGCGTCCGGTTTCGTCGCCCTCGACGCCGCGAATGTTTACTGGGCGAACGACACGGCGCTGGTGAAGGTCCCGCGTGGGGGCGGTGTCGTCACGACGCTCGCCACGCAGACCGGGGTGGGGCACATCGCGGTCGACTCCACGACCCTCTACTGGGCCGCGTTGGAGGCGGGGGTGATGAGCGTGCCGCTTCACGGCGGCACGCCAACCACGCTCGCCTCGGCCGACTACGCGCTCGACGTCGCCGTAGACGCGACGAGCGTCTACTGGGTCGACGCACTGGGCCCCTCGACCGTGAAGAAGTGCGCCATCGGGAACTGCGGCGCGACAGTGGTCACGCTCGCGTCAGGGCAGGTGTACGCCGTGGCCGTCGCGGTCGACGCGACGAGTGTCTACTGGGTCAACTCGTGCAGCGCCGTGACCGACACCTGCAGCGGTGGCTCCGTCGTGAAGGTTGCCCTGGGCGGAGGCACGCCCGTGACGCTCGCCGAGGCGCATGGGGCGCCGGTGGCGATCGCCGTGGATGAGACGAGCGTCTACTGGACGGAGGCAGCGTCGTTCGGCACTGTGATGAAACTGACCCCCAAGTGAGCACGGAAGCCGCCTCTGCGGTGGCTACGTCGGGCTCGTGGATGCCCGTCTGCGTGCCGCCAGCGAGGGTCGGATGAACCATTGCTTTCCCTGGCGGTCGACCCACAAGGTCACGCCGAGCTCCGCGCCGCCCTGCGGGGCCCCCTTCTCCTGATCTGGCCCCGGCTCATGCGCGTGACGGCGGCATGTCTCGTCGCTAACCTCGCTGACGTGTCCCTCCTCGAGCGCCTCTTCCCGCACCATCTGCGCGACGTCCACGCGCCGACCCGACTCATCGTGCGCGGGACGCTGGCCTCTGCGAGTACCGCCGCGAGCCCGTTCACGCCCGTCCACGCCGTCGTGCTCCGGTACGAGCTGGTCCTGCGTCGCATCGGTCCCTACCGGCGGACGGACGGCCCCAACGAGGACCCCTACGACTACACGGTCGCCTACACCAGCCCGCTGCTCGCGGAGCCGGCCATCCTCGTCGAGACACCGGACGGCCTCGTCAGCGTCCCCACGTTGACGCTCGAGGTGCGCTTCGCGAGCCAGGGCCGCCCAGAGCCGCTCGTCGGTGCGGTGCCTGCAGAGCTGGCCGCGCAGGTCGCGCGCGTCGAGGCGGCCGCGAAAGACGAGGTCTGCTACCGCGAGCAGTTTCTCCTTCAGGGGGATCCGATTGAGCTCGAAGCGTGCATTCGACCGGACGCGGGCGGCGGCGGCGGCACCGGTCCGTACCGCGCGGGCGTCGGAGCCGGCTACGTCGTGTGTGAGGCGCACCCGAAGCTCGTGGAGCTGCGCGGGGACGTCGTGTGACGGACCGCTGCGCAAGACGGGAGGCTCAGGCTGTCGCGGCGCACCTCGATTGCCGACGCTATTGCAACCGGTCATCACCCGCTGTCGCACTCGGCCTGGAAGAGCGCCGCCGCGCGCGCAGGATCGGCGGGTGTGCCTTTGCCGTCCCGGAGCGCACGGGCGAGCGCGTGGCGAGGTCCGCGATGCGCCCACGAGCTCGGCGGCCTTGAGCGCCGCCTCGAGACCCTTCGCGGTCCGAGCCTTGCCGACCTCCGTGAGCGCGACCTCGATGTCCTCAGAGGGAACAAAGCCCAGCATCCGCTTCGCGAGGTCGTCAAGGATCCGAGCGCGCTCGAGAAGAGCCTCGTCCGTGACGGCCAGATGCGGATGGAAGGCCTTCCCCCTCCACCAGGGGCGATGCGGATGCCGACGCTAGCGCAGCGGGGGAGCGGAGCTGACGGTGAACGACCACGACTCCGTCGCCCGCACGGCGAGACCTGCCGAGATGCAGGACAGGGGGCGACACTTGGGGCATCGTCGAGAGATGAGAAAGCCCGCCTCCCGCGACCTCAAGGTGGTGCCTATCGCCGACGCGAGGGAGCGCCGGCGCGCGAGGGTCGCTCGCGAGCACTGGGCAGCGGCGACGGAGTCGGTGCCGGAGGGACCCGACGCTGCCTCGAATTTCACCATGCTCGGCAACATCGCGCTGATCGATGGGCTCCACGAGGACGCCATCACGGCGTTCTCTCGCGCGCTGGAGCTTGCGCCGAAGGACGTCAGCGCGCGCACGGGGCGCGGTCGGGCCCGCGCGGCGCTCGGAGAGCACGCGCTCGCGCTGAGCGATTTCGACGCCGCGCTGCTCGCGGGTGACACGACGCTGGCCCACCTGGGCCGCTCCGGCGCGCTCGCCATGCTGGGTCGGCTGGAGGAGGCGGTCGCTGCAACGTCTCGCGCCATTTCCGCCGCGCCCGACCGCGCCGATGCCTACTACACGCGCGCCGTGTACCGCAGTCAGCTGGACGCGGACGACCCGGGGGTGAGAGCCGATCTCGATCGCGCCGTCGAGCTGGCGCCAAAGGAGACGAGCTACCTCCGCGCCCGCGCCGAGCACCGGAGGAACGCGGAGGAGTTCGACCTGGCCGCAAGCGATTTCGACCACCTCGTCGCTCTCCGACCGGAGGACGCGACGATGCACTATCTACGCGGCAAGTGCCTGCTCGACGCGGCAGCGGGGGCGCTGCACGCCGAGAGGCCTCGATTCGAGGCTGCGCTCGTCTCGCTCGAGAGGGGCCTCGAGCTCGCGCCGAACGACGGCCAGCTCCGCTCGAAACTCCTGTACGCCATCGTGTGCGTGTGCGAATGCATGAACGATACGGACGCGCACCTCGCCGCGCTCGATCGCGCGATCGAGGAGATGCCCAACGAGGCGCCGCTCCTCCACGTGCGGGCGGACCGTCGGCGGCGTCGGGGCGATGCGGCGGGCGCCGCGTCTGACCTGACGAGGCTGAAGGACCTCGGGATCAAGCTCTGACTCGGCGGCCGGCGAGCTCGACCTCTGTTCCTCGCCGGCGTGGGGACGCAGCTCCGGTACCGCCGCGTCTGCGGCGGGCGTTCTCCCCGTGCGCGACGGATGCAACGACCGTCGCGCCAAGGAGCAGTGTGGCTTTCATGCCGCACTCATACTTCCTCATCGACGCGACCGCTCCGATCGCCGCAATGAGAGGGCGCGTCCCACCGCCGCCACGTGCTTCATGGCGGGAACGAGCGCTTCGCCAACCTCTCCGAGCGCCTGGGTCAGCTTCGACATCCCAGTCCGGGCACCCTCCAGCAATGCGTCTCTTGGCCTCGTTTCGGCCGGAGGCCTCCTCACCACACGATTCAGCGAGGAAGGGCGCGGGCGTGCCTCCGACGAGCGGACGGCGAGGAGACTCGCCAGCACGCCGTCGACCTCCTCGACCGTCCGAGTCGCGGGACCGGCGCCGGTGATCGATCGATAGAGGTCCGTCTCGCTGAACAGCCACGCCGCATACGCTCGGACCGAGTGCTCGGGGTGGGAGCTTCCGTGGCTCCTCTCCTGATTCGCGATGGTCTCCTCGACGAGGGCTCGACACGACTCCAGGTACGCGCGCGGCTCGAGCGCCAACGCCGGCGCCGAGCGGCCCGCCAAGGACCGCAGCTCGAGACGGAGAGCCGCGTCGAGATCTCGGCAGGCAAGAAGCCCAAAGCGGTCGGCGGTGAGCTCGCCCGCCATCAAGAGAGCGCGCGTCTCGTCGGCAAAGGCGTTGTCCGGAGTCGAACGTGCCCACGCGTACCTGGGATTCGCCAGATGGGCGATCACGTGCCCGATCTCGTGTCCGAGCACGGCGAGCAGCTGACCTCCGTCGAGCGAGGCAAGGAAGCCACCATGGAACTCGACGCCGACCGGGTTCCCGAACAGCACCGCAGACGCGTTGTCGTGGACGCCGCCATCGGACTGATAGAGCTCGATCGTGTCGTCGAGGCCGAGCCTCTCCATCGCCAGCTCTGCGGCCGCGCACGGCACGGGCGCGATGGCCGGAGTGAGGAGGAGCGCCCTGCTGCGAAGGTCTCGGCGTCGCAGCGCGGTATTCGATTCGGAGAGGCTGTAGCGGTCGTCGAAGGCCCCGACGCGCGCGCTCACGATGCGCTCCGCAGAGACGCGCACCCGCTCGACGTCGATCGGCGACTTCATCTTCGGGCATACGGGCGAGGGCTCCCCGTTGTTCCCTCCGACCGCGACGATGTACTTCAGCCGTGTCGCTCGTCCAGCGGGTGACTCGTGGGGCACCCTCATCTGCGAGGATGCCGGGGCCCGTCGCCGGCACGCGCGTGTCGTGCATCAGCACGCAGCGCTCCGTGTCGGCGGACCGGGGCGGCGAGTACGGGGCTGCATGGGTCATGCAGCGGTGGGCCCTACTGCGGGACCCTCGGGCCGGTTCGGAGCGAGCGACAGCGTCCTCACGAAAGGATCACCAAGGGATTACTCGGAGAACCGGCGCGCATCGCTAGGATGACCGACGGATGGACGGAGATGGTCGAACGGCTGAACCGTGAGAACACCGACGACGGTCCGATAACCTCGCGCACGTTTCGGTTCTCCGTGAACCGACAGGGAGAAAGCTTTATGCGTATCGCGTCTCAGCAAGGAACCTCCGACCACCCCGTCGATTCGCCCCGGACGCGATGCGCGCAAGAGCCGCGGCGAGACTGCTCGTTCGTCCGATCGATCCCCTTCCTGCGGTCCACCGTGACGCTCGTCACGGCCTCCGGGATGCTCGCCATGACGGCGTGCGGGAGCGACGCCACCGAGACGTCCGACTCCGGCGCCCAGCAGGAGTCCAGCTCGGTCACGAGCAGCACCACGAGGTCCAGCAGCGAACGGAAGGACGGCGGCGCGTCGACGACGTCGTCGAGCACGAGTCGCGCCAGCTCCGGCTCGACGGCGGACGCAGGCTCGACATCGGACGGCTCCGGATCCGCATCGAGCTCCGAGTCGAGCTCGGGCTCCACCTCCGGCTCCACTTCGGGCTCCACGTCCGGCAGTAGCTCCTCGTCGAGCTCCAGCGGTTCCACCTACACGGTCGGTGGCACTGTCGCCGGGCTCTCGGCGTCGGGCCTCGTCCTGCAAGACAACGGCGGAAACAGCACCGCCGTCGGCGCCAATGGCAACTTCGTCTTCTCGACCCCGCTCGCCGAGGGGGCGACCTACTCCGTCAGCATCGCCTCCCAGCCCACCGGCCAGATCTGCAGCGCGAGCCACGGCGCCGGCACGATCGCGGGCGCCAACGTCACGGACGTGTACGTGACCTGCGTCGCGAGCGCGATGGCCTACACGATCTCCGGCACCGTGACGGGGCTCACGGGCACGGGCCTCGTCCTCGAAGACAACGGCGCCGACGCTCTCCCCGTCAGCACGAACGGCTCGTTCACGTTCGCGACCCCGGTCGCGACCAACTCCAGCTACGCCGTGACGGTGGGCACCCAGCCCGCAGGGCAGACCTGCACCGTGACCAACGGCTCGGGCACGGTCTCCGGCGCGAACGTGAGCGGGGTCCAGGTCACCTGCGCGGCGACCGCCTACACGGTCGGGGGTACGGTCACGGGCTTGACGGGGACGGGGCTCGTCCTGGCGGACAACGCGACCGACACGCTCCACGTCACGGCGAGCGGGGCGTTCACCTTCGGGCAGCCCGTGGCGAAGGGGGCGACCTACACGGTCACGGTAGAGACCCAGCCCGCGGGGCAGACTTGCACCGTGATGGCCGGCACCGGGACGGTCGGCTCCGCCAACGTGACCGGCGTGGCGGTGACATGCGCCGCCAGCTTCACCCTCGGGGGGACGTTGTCCGGTGTCGCAGGCAACCTGACGATCGACAACAACGGCATGGCCGCCCTGATCGACTCGAACGACGGGCCTTTCACGCTCCCCGGGACGTTCCCCAGCGGCACCGCCTACTCCGTCACCGTGGCGTCGCCGCCGCCCAACGAGACGTGCCAGGTCACCAACGGGACGGGCACCATCGCGGGGGCAAACGTCAACAACATCCAGATCGCGTGCAGCACCAAGACGTACACCGTCGGTGGCACGGTGAGCGGATTCACCGGCACGGGGCTCGTCCTCCAGGACAACGGTGGCGACGCGCTGCCGATCACCGCGAACGGCACCTTCACGTTCGCGACCCCGGTGGCGACCGGCAGCCCGTACGCGGTGACCGTCAAGACCGAGCCCACGGGGCCCGTCGAATTCTGCACCGTCAGCAACGGGGCGGGCACCATGGGGACGGCGAACGTCACCAACGTGTCGGTCGTGTGCTCGACGAGCATCTACACGGTGGGCGGGAGCGCGAGCGGCCTCTCGGGGCCGGTCGTCATCCAGGACGATGGCGGCGACAACCTCACCGTGCCGGGGAACGGGGCGTTCACGTTCCCGACCAAGCTCGCGAACATGTCCAACTACGACGTCACCGTCCTCTCGTCGGGCCTGACGCAGAGCTGCACCGCCACGGGCGGGCAGGGCGCGATCGCCGGGGCGAACGTGACGACCGTGTCGCTCTCGTGCTCCGCGACGAAGGCTCGCTTCGCCTACATCCCCAGCGGCGGCGCGAGCGTCACGAGCTACGGCCTCGACGGCACGACCGGGGCGCTGATGAGCCCCCTCTCGGCCGGGGGTCACCTGCTGATGAACCACATCGCGCTGAACCCTGCGGGCACGTTCGCCTACGCGACCGACTTCGGGAACGCCAACACGATGGGGTACAACCCGGGCGCGGTCGTCGCCTACGCGGTGAACGCCGCGACGGGCGCGCTCACGGAGCTCGCCGGCAGCCCCTACGCGGCGCCCAACAACGCGGGCAACCCCGACGGGATCGTCGTCGACCCGCTCGACAGGTTCGTCTACTCGGCCAACGACGTCGGCAACACGGTCTCGGGCTACACGATCAACGCGGCGACCGGCGCCCTCACGTCCGTGGGCGCGCCCGTCATCGTCGGCACCAGCCCGGGCCCGATGGCCATCGACGGCGCGGGGAAGTACCTGTACGTCGGCAACGAGAACGACACGACCATCTCCGCCTTCGCCATCAACGCCGCCACCGGTGTGTTGACGCCGGTCGCCGGCAGCCCGTTCACGCTCCCGAACACCACGGGCTTCGGCGGGTCTGCGCACGGGCTCGAGGTCGCGAGCAACGGGCTGCTCTACGTCAGCGACTACTGGGGCGCGGTCGACGCGTTCACGATCGGCGCCGCCGGGGGGCTCACGCTGGTCACGGGGGGAAGCCTCCACATCGTGGGCCAGAGCACCTTCCAGAACATCACCGTGAACGCAGGGAGCACTCGCGGTTACATGGCGTCCTACAACACCGGCGCCATCGTAGGCTTCTCCATCGCCGCCTCCGGCGTTCCCTCGCAGATCGCAGGCAGCCCCTTCTCGGGCCTGGTCTCGCCCAACGGCGTGGTGCTGCACCCGTCGGGGAACGTCCTCTACACCGCGAACTGGGTGAATCAGGTCGCGGTCTACGCCGTCGCTCCGTCGGGCGTGCTCACCCAGATCGTGGGGAGTCCCTTCACCGTCCAGGGCGACGCGACCAGCATCACGATCACGCCGTAGCGCCGCCGTCGGCCCACACCGAGCGTCGAGTCCGCCAGTCCGGAGCCGCGACGCGTGCGAGGCCGAGGTGTCGCGCGGGAGAACGCCGTGCAAGCTGCACGCGTCCGTGCCGTCGAAGAAACTCGGGCGACCCGAAGCCGGGCGGCGATAGAGTCGGCCCGATGTCTCGCCTCGCCCTCCAGCGCGTCACGACCGGCCTCGCCCTCATCCCGATAGGAACCGGCGTCCTCGGGCTCCTCGGCCTCCGCGACCCGCTCTATGTCCGGTTCGGCGTCATCCCGAACACGGTCCTCGACTCGAACCTCCGATTCTTCAGCGGCTTCTGGCTCGGCGGAGGGCTCGCCATGCTCTGGCTCGTGCCCCGCATCGAGAAGGAGGGGGCGCTCTTCCGCGCGCTCTGGTGCATGATCTTCCTCGGCGGCATCGGCCGTGTCGCCTCTCTCGCGGCCGTCGGGCTCCCGCCGGTCCCGCTCGGGCCGGTCCTCGGTGTCCTCCTGCTCGAGCTCGTCGGCGCTCCGATCTTCGTCGCGTGGCAGCGACGCGTCGAGCGCGAGCACGCGGCGCGCTGATCGGCGTCGTCTCGAGTCACCAGTCCGCGTTCTTCAGCCACCGCACAAATCCTCGTAGCCCGGCGGGCGGTTCGTCGATGCGAAACGTGTCGTCAAATGACGTGGCGACCACCGTCGTGAACACACCCTCGTCGTAAACATCGCCGACCGCAGTGACAATGTACCAGTCTTGCGTGGGGACCGGCCACGTGAGCGGCGCTCCGTCGATCGTCACGACGGCCAACGGTCTCTCCCCCGCGTGTCCGGCGACGACCGAGTAGCCGAAGCGAACGGGCACCTCGACGTGAACGGGGAGCACGGACCACGAGACCAAACATGCAGACGGCGGACACTCGCTGCCCCAGGGAACCCGGGAGGCGCCGGGCTCGCGCGGCGCCTGCGGGTAAAGAGCGAAGTGATTGGTCCGCTCGTTCGCAGCGAGCGCCCTGGAGACGTTCGCGTACGTCCCCGCCTCCGCGTGGAAGGCCTCCTCGGCGGCCCGAATCGCCTGGACCATGTGCGTGCCCTCGGTGCGGCGGCGCATCCGAAAGTCCGCCAGGCGCAGCCATGCGCGCTCGGCGACGACAGCCATGAACGCGAGAGCGACGGGCATGACGATGCAGCCGGCCGCGATTCGATCCCACCTGCGAGGGGGCCGCGCGCCCTTCGGGTCGGAGTGAGCGTTCGTCACGCGCTGTTCGGCGGAGCCTTGGAGCCCACGTTCTTCACTGTAGCGCGATCCATCCGCCGGCGACGTCGAATGCGCGTGCTTCATGAGCACATCGGTTGCGCCAGACTGCCGGCGTGTGCACGCAAAGAGCGTGCGCGTTCCTCTCGTCTCGCGGAGCTTCTCGGTGGTCGTCTCGCTTCTCCTTGGCGCCTGCGCGGCGTCGGCGCCCCTGCCGCCGAATCCGGTGTGCGCGCATCTGGCGACGATCAAGCCCTGCGCGGTCGACCCCAGCACCGACTCACCCGAGAAGCTCCAGTCGAAGCGACTGAGCACGATCCGAACACGGGAGTTCGTGAACACCGAGGCCACCGTGACCGTGCGCTGTTCCCGCTCGGAGACGTTCACGATGCTGTCGTCGTACGACGCCTGCATCGCGAGCATCGACGCGATGCTGCCCCAGGCGACCGCCGAGGCCGCGGCGCGGCGCGGCGCCGCTGGGCCCGCGGTCGCCGCGCTCCGCGCAGACGCGCGCTATGCGCCAGCACGGGAGAAATACCGCAAGTCGGTTATCCTACAGTCCGCGGCGTGCAAGACGTCGGACGGCCCGGCTACGGACACCGGGTGCGGGTTCGCGTCAAGCGAACCCATCGAGCCGGTAAGAACACTTCGGCTCAGGGTGCTGTCGCGCTGGGATTGAACGGGATCGGCGTCGCCTGCGGCGCGATCGAGGGGATCATTCGTGGGTCGCCGCTCAGGTTGACGCGACTCTGCCCGTGGTTCACCGCAGTGAGCTCGGTCGCCAGCTCGCTCTCGAGCGCAGGGGTGGAAGCCGTGCCCTGCGTGAGCGCGGGCACGACGAACTGTGTCATGAAGTTCCCGAGGTCCGTGACCTCGTCGTTCGTCTCGATGTCGGCGGTCATGCTGAAGACGGCGTCGTACTCCGGCATGACGACGATGAACTGACCTCGCCACCCGTCCGTCCAGTGCACCTCGGTGCCCCAATCCGAACGATGCCACCAGAACCAGCCGTAGTTCTGATAACCCGGTGTGACGCCCGCACCGGTGTTCACGTACGCCGTCCAGCTCGTGTCGACCCAGCTCTGCGAGAGGATCTGCTTCGAGCCCCAGAGACCGTGGTTCAGGAAGAGAATCCCGAACTTCTGCATATCGATCGGCCGAATGCGCAGGCCATAGGCCGCCAGGTCGATCCCCGTCGGATCTTCACCGACCCATTCCGCATTCTTGAACCCCATCGGGCCGAGCAGCACCTCCACGCCGAAGTCGAACAGGCGCTTGCCCGTGGCGTACTGCACGGCGCCGCCGGCCAGCATGGGGGTGATGTCGTTGTACTGGTACGAGGTCCCCGGTGCCGGCAAGAGCGCCTGCGTCAGCGCGAACTCGACGCGATTGGGCGCCACCCAGAACGCCGCGCCGCGTGCCACGGAGGCATCCGAATAGTCGTGGGGGGGCTCGAGCGCGTCGAGCGCCTGCATGCCCATCACGTCCTTGAGCGTGACCCCGCCGAAGCGCGCTTCGTTGCCGGCGTCACCGAAGAGCCAGGCAGGAAGAAGGCCGGAGACCGAGGCGTCCGTACTCGACAGAATCCCGCGGTCGAGCGCCGCCCCGACGATCGCGGAGGTGAACGACTTGCTGGTCGACATCATGAACTCGGCTTCGTCCCGCACGATCCCTGGCGTATACAGCTCGTAGGCGAGCTCCCCGTGCCGCGAGAGCAAGAGCGAGAATATGCGGACGTCGGGGTTGTTCAGAACCCACGTGGTCATCGCGATGAGCGGCGGCAGACTGAGACCGAGCGCGGCGGGATCGACGGAGGGAAGATCGGACGAGGGTGCCCCGGAGTCCCCCGTCGCTGCCGCCTCGACCAGGCTGGCTGCGTCACGTCCGACCGACGCTTCGCGCTTCGACGCGGAGTCCCCTGTCGCCGTTGCATCCATCGAGCTGGCCGCGTCACGTCCAGTCGAGGCGTCTCTCCTCACGGACGCAGCGGGGCTCGCCTGGGAGCATGCCGCAAGGAGCAACGCCAGCAACGGCGCATCGATGTGTCGCGCAGAACGCGTGGCCCCCATGGCGCCAGCCTACCATGGGCGGTGGTCTCGGGCTCCCGTGTCGCGGCGCTGCCACATCGACGGCGCTGCACCGATGGCCCGACGCAGGAGAGGCGACGCGGCGTTGGTTCAGTCCGCGACGTAAACAGGCGACCATCGATCGGCCAAGAGCGCATCGAGGTCAGCGTCGGCCATGGCGTTTCCGAACTGCGCGGCAATCGTTTCGACGATCGCCGCGCTCGACGGAGGGCTCAGCGGCGGAGCGCGCTGGAGTCCGCCTGAACCCGTTGCATGTGGGCCGCCTGTCGGAGCGTTCGACAGAGCTCATCGAAGCTCACAGGCTTGCTGAGGAAACGGTAGAGCGCCCCCGCGTTGATGGCGTGCACAGCCGAGGGGAGTCCGGGGTCGCCCGTCAGCATGATGCGGACGATCTTCGGGTAAGCCGCGCGGATTCGACGGAGAAAATCAGAGCCCGCGAGCCCCGGCATGCGCTCGTCCGAGACGACGATGTCGACGGTTCTCTCGGCGAGGATCGCGAGCCCCTCGACGGCTGACTCCGCCGTGATCAGCGTGTAGGGCTGCCGGCTCAGCGAGCGCGTCATCGCGCGGAGCAACGACGGCTCGTCGTCCACGAACAGAACCACGGGCAGCGGGAGCTCTGGGGTCGGCTTCATCATGGCGGACCGTTCACGACGCTGCCACGCCGGCGTCAATTTCGGCCGAGGTCGAGGTCGAGGGTGGTGTCTCGATCGGCAAGCGAATGAAGAACGTCGTCCCCTCACCGAGGCGCGTCTCGAACGTGAGCTGCCCGCGGTGGTGCTCGTTCACGGCAGTCCGCGCGATCGCGAGCCCCTGGCCTGTCCCTTTCCCGACCTCCTTCGTCGTGAAGAACGGGTCGAACACCCGTGCCTGGATGCTCTCCGCGATGCCCGTCCCCGTGTCGCGAATCGAGATCACCGCCCACTCACCCTCGCGCCACGACCGGATCGTTATCTCGCCCCTCTCCTCCGTTCCCCCGACGACGCCCTCGATCGCGTGCGCGGCGTTGACGATGATGTTGAGGATCGCCTGCGCGATATCGCTCAGGCGACACGTCACGAGGGGGAGCTCGCCGAGCTCGGTCCGCACGTCCGCGAAGTACTTGTACTCGTTGATCGCGATCGCGACGGTGCTCTGGATCGCGCGGTTGAGATCGGCGGGCAACATGTCCCCTTCCGAGGGGTGTACGAAATCCTTGAGAGAGCGGACGATGGTCGCCACGCGCGCGAGCCCGCTGATGCAGCTGTCGAACGCCTGGGGCACGTTCACACGCAGGAACGGGAGGTCCGCCTCATCCTCGGCCTTCTCCGCCGCCAGGGCGATCGCGGCCATGGGCGAGCCTGCGATCGCCGCGCGCCGGAGCTCTTGGATCTGGTCGAAGAGGGCGAAGAGCGTGCTCACCGCGTCGCGCAGGAAGTGGATACTGTCACCGACGAACTGGACGGGCGTGTTGATCTCGTGGGCGATGCCCGACGCGAGCGTGCCGAGCAGCGCCATCGGGCGCCCTGCGATGACCTCCCCCTCCACGCGCTTTCTCTCGGTGATGTCCTGCGACACGAGCACCGCCCCGACGATTTGCCCGGCCATGCGCATCGGGGCGATGCGAGACTCGAACCAGACGACCGATCCATCGGGGGCGGGCGTCGAGACCTCGTACGAGCGGGTCGCCCCGCTCGTGTACACCTCCTCGAGCACCTCGGCCATGAACGCGTGGCGACTCGGCGCGAAGTACTGCAGCCACGAGCTGCCAATCGTCCCCTCCCGCGTGTACTGCGGCAAAGTCTGATTGATGAACTCGATGGTGCCCTGTCGGCTGACCTCGATGATGAACGCCGGCGCGAACGTGAGCAGGAGGTCGAGACGCAGGCAGGTGTCGCGCGATGCGCGTATCGCAGCCTCCTGCTGCTGTTCGCGAGCCCGATCGCTCGTGACGTCCCGAACGACGACCAACGTCATCGCCGAGGTCGCGCCGAGCGGCGCGAGCGATACCTCCATGAGGAACGTCCGACCGGGCCGGAGACCGCGAAGCTCCACGGAGCAGGCCGTATCTTCGCCGGCGGGCGGTGCGACATCGCGACGTCCCGCGGCCATCCCACGCCAGCGGAGCCGCGACTCCGCGTCCACGAGCGCTTCGAACGTCGACCCCTCGAGCGACGAGCAGCTGAAGCAGCGCTCGGCTCGGGCGTTCGCGAGGACAATGTATCCGTCCGCGTCGAGCAAGAGCATCGCCATGGGCGCCGCAGCGATCACGGATCGCTCTACGGCCACGAGATCTTCGAACACCATCGAGGTCTGACCGCTCATCTCGGTCACTCGTACGGTCGTCACGGCGCGGGGTTTAGCTATTCCGCCCACCATCTCCGTTCAAGGAGCGACACCGCCCGCCGTTCCAGAAGCGAAGAGAGACATTTTTCGATGCGCGATCATTGGTTGCAGACGCGACAGGCGGTTCGATGAGGCCGCTCCGGCTCATCCTCGTCGATGACGAACGAAACGTCCTGGAGGGGCTCCGACGGCTCCTGCGTCCGCTGCGCGCAACCTGGGAGGTTCGCACGGCGACGTCCGGCGTCGAAGCCCTCGCGTTGCTCGACGCGCAGCCGGCTGACGTCATCGTCACCGACATGCGGATGCCCGCAATGGACGGCGCGCGCCTGCTCTCGATCGTCAAGGAGCGTGCGCCCGACACCATCCGGATCGTCCTGTCGGGCCAGACCGACCACGCCACCGCGCTCCGGGTGATCCCTCTCGCACACCAGTTTCTCGGCAAGCCGTGCGATCCGGTCGAGCTCCTCGCTGGGCTCTCGCGAATCGCCCACGCGCTCGAGTCCCTGAACGACGCGACCGTCTGCGAGGTCGCCGGACATCTCGGCTGGCTCCCCGCGGCCCCGACCGTCTGCTCGCGGCTCACGACGCTCCTCCGCGACGAGCTCGTCGACGTCACCGTGATCGGACACGTCATCGAGACGGACCCCGCGCTCGCGACGAAGCTGCTGCAGCTGACGAACTCGCCGTTCTTCGGGGTCCGTCGGCACGTCTCGAGCATCGTCGAGGCGGTCACGTACCTGGGACTCTCGCTCGTCAGGAGCCTGGTGGTGGCGTTCGCCGTCGACGATCTCCCCGTGCGCGCGGCGAGCTTCGACCTGGGGGCCTTCCAGCGGCGATCGATGCGCACGGCGGCGATGGCGCGC
>Ga0302319_10013325_pt1 | contig 15421 bp, 13 predicted proteins | sample Bog_T0_2_FD_203319 | JGI IMG/M metagenome (GOLD analysis project Ga0302319, IMG submission 203319) | Peat permafrost microbial communities from Stordalen Mire near Abisko, Sweden - Bog_T0_2 | ecosystem: Environmental > Terrestrial > Soil > Wetlands > Peat | place: Sweden: Abisko, Stordalen Mire... | reverse complement strand
TGGCCTTGGCAGCCGTGCGGAGTCGAGTCCGGCCAACCGGGTTCACCTTTGCCTTCGCTCCCCCCATCACGTAAAAAAACTTTTGAGACAGTCTCGGCACCGGCGGCACGTAGGGAATGGGCGGTTTGGCAAACGCCGCGTTCCCGGACATGCAGGTGACGACCCACGCCGCACAGGGCGGGACCGCCTCCACCGGCAGCCGCTTGTAGGCCAGGCTTACCGTGTTCACTTGTTGCTTTTTCATAGCAGTATTCTTTCTCTTTGACTGTTGATGAACCAGGCGCCATCCGGAGGAAACCACCTCAGCTTCGCGCTGCGCCCGTGTTACAAAAGCTAACATAGCAATAGCAATGCCACAGATTATCTAAATATAATTTGATGGTGCCACAACAGCATCATTAGTTTTGGTATGCAGCGCATTTGGAACCAAATGCCCGTCCCGCAACGGGTTGCGCTAAAAGACTGTGACAGATTGTCGCGCTATTCGATTTTTTCCACCCGGCAAAAATGTCACGAGACGGGAAACAAACGTGACGAGACGCGAATTTCGCGGCGCGTGTTTCGCTGCAAACATCGTTTGTTGATAAACAAACGCCGCGACATTCGCGTCACGCGTCACGACATTCGCGTCTCGTCAGTCCAAATTCCTCGCTCGCGGGAGGGGTGGGTTGGCTCGCGCAGGGAGCCGACAGCTTCCCGCCTGCCGCGACGAGCGCGAGCACGGCGGGCAGCGCGGGAAACGCCTTGGGTAGGGACGGCGCGCTGCGCCGTCCGGTCATCGCAGCGCGATGACCCTACCTTGGAAATATCCCGTCCGGCACGGACCCTCAAAGCAAGTCCTTTTGCACCGGCGCGGGGCGGATGCCTCACCGCCACAACTCGCCAGCATCTGGACGATGATGTCCTTCAGGTGCGCATCACGATGCTTGCGGTAAAATTCCCCCCGGAACGAGGTGTAGGGAAAGTATTTGCCGGGGAAACCGGGAAAGCGTTGGTTCCATCGCGCGGACAGCGGGCCGGCATGTCGTCGCATTCCCTGTTTCTCGGCGGACCGTGCCACGATGTTCCCGTGCCGGAACTCGTTAAGGAGTCCCGCCAGGGCTTCCATGGCCGGTTCACTCTGAACGGACGTCATGCGACATTGCTCCGGGCTGGATCGTGTTGATTTGCTGGCTTAAGCCGGATCGCCGGCGAATGCCGAGCGCTGCAAGCTGTTCCAACACCTGCCGCACGGAAACCGACGGCATCGGCTCGCTGACCACGGTGGGCATGGGCGGCGCTACGGGACAGAAAAAACTTCGCATCCGTGCTTGCGCCCAAAAGCCCAGCGCAACCACGGCGATGATGGCGAACGCAATTCCAATTCCGAATTTCTGCCAGCGGTTCATCTGGCAAACTAGATTTCGTAATTATCAAGGGGCATATTTTCGTTGGGTTGATGAAGAAGATTTGGGTCGGTTGCTGGCATTAACCGCATTAGTAAAGTTCCATCCTTAATCTTTTTATCGAGCTTTACACCGATTTCTTGCCCATTGACGAGTTTGGTTTCCTCGCACCTCTGATGATTGGTTTCAATAGAAACGACTGTTGCACCCATTGCTCCATTTGGACGTCTCGCAATCAAGCGTTCACCAACTCGTATATACCCCGGGTTGCAGCGAAGCCCGACAATGTTCCCGCTAAACACTTTGATCACCTGCCCGACATTGTCGTTAATGCGAGTTTCGACAATCCGGCTTAAAATATTCCTCTCAATCATTTCCGACAAATTGCCACAGAGTATTCGAATGAAATCGGCGTAGGACGCAAGCTCGCTGACCGAGACAATTTCATTGTAACTGACGCTTCCGTGGGATGCTTGGTTCCGGCGCTCCACTATTTCATGCAGTAGTGTCTCAGGCGTCTCTGTTGAGTCACGAGTCAGCATGAATATTTTCAGATCAGGCTGCTTTTTCACGAAGGAAAGACAGTCGCAAAATCCAAGGTAACCAAATATCCTCGCAAGAATATCAGCGCGATAATTCTGAGGATCAATTAAGAACGCATCTGGTAACAATTTATAGTTGCGCTGTCCGCGGAGGCCATCAACAAGACCCGATGCTATCGTTTCCTCCGCTAGATGTTTATATGGGCTGCTCTCACTCCACTTTTGCATTATTTGGCCAGCGCCAATACGATGCTGGCTCCGGGTAGAAGGTGGAAGATCAGAATAAGACGCGAAGATCTCTGGGAGTCGGCGCAAATAATCTTGGACGAGTTCTTCAACAAAGTATTCATAAAGCGCATATAATCTCGTTACAGCCGCACAATGATCGTAAATCATCCAACTGATTCGATTTGGTCCTCTGGAGAGTATTTGAGCAAATGCTTGATCACTTGTGACCAGCGCATGGCCGGAAACCTGTAATTCGCGCAGGCGTGAGTCCACTGCAAGAAGGCTTTTAAGAGCCTCAATCTCTTGAATAAGCCTTCCTGTGAGGCTGGAGAACATAGAGCGCAATTAGGCCGCGAAGTGCTCAAGCATTCCCCGGAATAGATTAATCCTGCCTTCCACGTCATTTTTGGTGTTTTTTTGCCCGGTAAATGTCCCTGCGGGTTGCTCTGCAAATAGCCGCCTAGTTGCATCTATAATTTCGTTTCTATGAGATTTAAGCGTGTCAGCTTCATTCAAGAATAAGCTACATCCGACCATAACGGCATCCGCGTAAGCAATCTGCGCACGTTCTGACCACCGAATTTTGTCTTTGTCCCAAGGATGGAAGAGATGGTCTTCGTAAATTGCTGCCGCAAGTTCTATTGTTCGCAGAAAAACATCACGAAGAACGTCAATATCTTCAACCTGAAATCGCCGCGCACGAACCATATACTGATCTAAGAATGTCTGCATTCCGCCCCGATATTGAGCCGCGTGTCTTAATGCAAAGAATCTAAGTATAATTTCAGCATCTCGCATTTGAGCAAAATGGGGCCTTTTTAGCAACTCTTCGGGCGGATTCTGCTCTTCGTCAGCACCGTATGGCGGCAAACCCCACGCCTTCCTCATTAAGGGATGCTTCGTGAGCTCCATAAGTAGTTCATCAAACTTGCCATGATAGATACAGTGCCGAATTTCTTGGTTTGTCAAAGTTACACCACCTGTATTCAACCGTTCAAAAACCTGTTGCCTAAGGAGAGCCTCTTCATCGGTCGTTGCAGCAGATTCTTTTAGTAAAACTATGTAAGAAATCGCACGGCGATCAAGGCCCTTTCGTATTTCCGACGGTAATCTTTTGTAAATCCGCCCATTTAGTTCTGGCCATTGCTCAAGACCGCATAACTTCAATCTATCAGAATAAAATTCATTGATTGATGTGATCCTCTGTTGTCCGTCCATGACTTCATATTTTGCGAAATCAGATTCGTATACGAACAATGGCGGCACGGGGATGTTCATAATGAACGATTCGATTAGCTTCGACTGTCTATGGTCATCCCATCTTTGCCTGCGTTGATAAAAAGGACGCAATTGCATCCAATTCGGACGTTTTAAAGCTTCGACAAAGTTTGGTAATTGTTCACGATTCATTTCGGTAACAATGCGAAGCTCACGCTTCCCATACTTTTGGTTAATTTCATCGTCTGTGAGAATTCTCTCGGGTTCAGTCTTGGCTGTTTCCCACATCCTCAGTTCAGTTGGAGATTTAATCAGTTGTGACATAATTTCATTAGTTAATTGGTGTCAGCTTCATTCTTGGCCGCGTCGGCAGCGATGTGTTTCTCAAACCCGATGTAATTCCGTGCGTTGGCGTTTTTGGCCAGCGCGGACAACGCTTCGAGTTCCAACCGGCGCAGGATGGCCGGGCGCTTGGCGCAGACCGCAGTCCAAAGTCCGGCTCCCATTTCAATGGCATAGCCGCTGGACAATGTCTGGTGGTTTCCTTTCGCCATGATGCGACGAGTGTGCGCCGGAAAGCGAAAAAGCGAAAGCAAAAATATCAGGGGCAAAAGCTGAAACTCTGACATGCTGACATGCTGAAAACGGCAGGGAATAGCGGAAATTGGGAAAGCAGAAAACTGCCAGTGAAATAGGCCAAGCCATTTCACGGGCCGAGGGTGCCGATTGATTGAAATGGCAGGGTCGGCGCGCTGCGCCGACTGGACGCCGCAGCGCGGCGTCCATACCAAACATCTGTGGCCAAATCAGCCGGGAGGCAATTGGAGCGCCACCAGTCGGAGTTGTTTTCGATGAGGTGGAACGCCTCCCGCTGCGAGGGTCCTTGCGGACGGCCACCGCCGGGTCGCAGCGCGGCCCGACCCACCAACATTGAGCCGGTAGGGCAGAGCTGCTGCTCTGCCGGGATATTGGAGCCGCGCGGCAGCACGGCCCTGCCATGAACTCCGGCTCCTCGCAGCGCGGCGTCCCTGCCCAAACATCTGTGGCCACCGGTGTTCATCCGTGGTTGAACAACAAAATCAGAAATTGGGAAACCGGAACGCATTTCTCATAGGCGGATTATTTGTTGTTGGTGAGCATTTTTCGTTCGGTCACCACGGCCACGGCACGAATTTGCATAAAAACGCCGCATCGGTGCCGCTGCGAATGTCCGTTCCGGCTCCGGGGTCAAAATTGCAAGTCCAACTGAAGCTCCCGCTAAGATAGAAGGCATTGGAATGCGGGTCTATCGCAATGGCCCAGGCCGAGGCATCTCCGGGAGAGCCGAAAGTTCGCGTCCATTGGTAAGTTCCATCCGGCCCCAGCTTGACCAGAAAGGCGTTTTCATAGTTGGGCGCGGTGCGGAGGTCGCTGCCGGCAGGGTTGAAATTGACCGTGTCGTTGAAAACGCCGTAGCAATACGGATTGCCCGCCGCATCCACCACCACGGACCTCACATCGTCGTCGTTGGTGCCGCCCCAGCTTTTGCCCCAGAGATAATTCCCGCTGCCATCATACTCGCATATAAACGCATCAGCGCCGCCGTAATTCGTGTGAATGTCGGGCGGGCCGCCCAGATGAAAGTCAACATTGGTCCGGTTGAAGTCCACGTTCACACTGGCGAATTGGCCGACCATATAAACGGAGTTGGTTCCCTGTGCCAACACCTGCGGACCGGTCTCAAGGTTGGTGCCGCCCCAGGTTCGCGTCCACAGGAGATTTCCGTCGGCGGGATCAAATTTGCTGAGGAAAACATCGGTCATGCCCCAGTAAGCGGGATTGACATCGGCCGTGTCCAAGTTGGCAGGCCCAGTGCCGGGATTATCCGCCGGGCTGTTGGTCTTGCCGCCGCCATGCGGATCAAAGTCAATGTCGGCGCTGGCATACAAACCCGAGGCATACACAAATCCGGCCGGATCCACAGCTATTCCCGGACAGTCATCATACAGTCCTCCGCCCCAGGTGTCGGACCAGAGATAATGGCCGTTGGAGTCAAGCTTCATCAACCACGCGTCGAAAAATCCGTGGTTCGTTTGCCAGTGCGCGGTGGATTCCCAAGGGCTGAAGTTGACCGGCTCATTCGTTAAAACAGAATAATCTCCGACGGCATACACGTTCGTCCCACTCACCGTGATGGTATAAGACTCACCGCCTGCATGTCCGCCCCAGGCGCGCACCCACTGGGCGTTGCCATTGGAATCGAATTTACAGATCATCATGTTGTTCGCCCCCGTCGCGTTCGAGGTGATGCTGGTCAGCCCGAAGAAATTGAACGAGTATTGAAACAGTCCCGACGCATACACTCCGTTGGTGGCGTCCACGGCCACGCCATTGGCGGAACATCGGCCATTGGTCGAACCCCAGTTTCTGACCCACTGAAAATTTCCGTTCGCATCAAACTTGCTGAGGTAGGCGTTGGCGGCGGTCGGACCATTGGCCGTGGCGCTGTTGGTCGCCGGTCCCGGATTGAAATCCACCGTTCCCTGATATTCCCCGGACACATACACATTACCGTAGGTATCCACCGCGCAGGAATGGGCGATTTCGCCGTTCCAATTGTTGACCGTTCCACCCCAGGTTGCCGCCCAGGCTTCGTTGATGACCGGATCGCTCTGCCAGCTTGTGTTTCCGACGCCGTCCTGGCAGAGGATGCTTTTCAGGTTTTTTGCCGTGATGCTCGTGCCGGCGGTTCCGTTCGTATTGCTGTGAAGCAGGTTGGTGTTGATGTCAAATAGCGCGTAGGTCTGGCTTGGGTTGATGATCACCAGATGGTTGGTTCCAGACCCGCCGTTAATCCAACAGGTATCGTGCCCGGCCGACAGCGTGTTGGTGATGGTGCTGTTGCCGTTGCCGCCGAGTTGAAATATCCAGTCATCTCCGGTTCCGCCCCCGGCAAACAGGGTGTTGTGGCCGCCGCCGCCATTCTGCCAGATAAAATTGCCGCCGTTGCCGCCGACCGCCGTTAGATGATTGTTTCCCGCACCGCCATCCTGTATCAGAACTTCCTGCTTGCCCGAGCTGGCGGCGTTGAGGGTTAGCACGTCATCGCCGCCGTTGCCGAGTTGGATCAGGCAATCAGGCGCGGCGGTGGCAGAATTTTGCAGGTTGTCGTTGCCCTCCGTGCCGACGTTGGTAACGCAATTGCCCACCCACGGCCCGACTGCCCATTGGGACGGGAAGAATGGCTGTCCGAGTTGACTGCATCTTTCGGCAACATACCAGCGGTTGGTGAGTGAAGGGCCGGCCAGGATACGCCAGAATCCGGTTTGCGCCGAAGCCATGTTGTCCGTGCAGCCCAAGGTGCTGCCGTTGTCAACCCACGTGAGCTGCACGGTGCTGGCATCCAGCACCGCCGTGGCAGTGAAATAAACGTTGGTCTGGGCTGTGACCTTCCAGCCGCAAACCACCATGGCGACACACAAAGCGACCGCTTTCATACCACACGTAAAGGATCCCGATTGCTGTCACTATTATTTGCCATGCGGCGAAGTGTGCGCCGGAAAGCGGGCAGCGGCAAGTTTTAGAAAAAGCAGAAACGCTTAAATGCTGAAATCTCAAAGGCAAATCCTGAAACGCTGAAATATTGACATGCTGGAATCCGCGTAAAGCTCCGCCACGCGGCATCTGTGGTTAAACCGTTTCCCCCGGCCACGCTTGTTTCAGGAACTGGATGAATTGGTTCATGGCGGGCGACAGTCTTCATTTGAGTGTTTTGAGCCGGTGGTGAAGGTCTTTCCGGTTGATGAGGTCAATCACCTGCAAATGGTCGGGGTGCAGGCGGAAGAACAGCCGGTAATCCGAACCAATCCGCTGCCGCATCACGTTCGGCACCTGCTTGAGCCGCAAGGCGCCCACGAACGCCGCCGGCTCGCCCGCCGCCAGCCGCCCCACCATGATGACCGCCGCGCGGGCGACCTGGCGCGGAAAAAATTCGAGCGTCTGCTGAAATCCCTTCGGAAACTCGATGAGCCTGACCGGATGAATTTCCGGCGTGTCCTGCGGCAGCAGCAGTTCCTCCTCATGGTCGGGTTCCGATTCATCGGGCGCGGCAGGCGCGGCGCTTTGCCGGAGGGCGTCGAGGTCGGACTGCGCCTTTTGGAGTTCGCGGCGCAGGGTGTTGCGCTCGTTGTGCCGTTCCTTGAGGGCTTCACGCAGGGTTTCAACTTTTTCGCGCAGTTCGCGCAACGCGGCCTCGTCGGCGGGCACCGATGTCGCGTCGGCGGGCCGGGGCGCGGGTTGGGGCCGGGATTCGCGCCGGGAAATTTCCCTTTGGAGCCGGATCATGGATTCCTTGAGCTGCTGCACTTCCTGGACCTTGCCATCGAGCCGGTGCTGGGCTTCGCGCAAGGCCGCCGCGTCGCGGGCTTCGTCCTTGAGTTCCGCGAGCCGCCGGTCAATCACGTCGCTGAACGGGTCGTCCAGCGGGAGATTCAGCCGGTCGCGCACCATCAGCACCTGTTCCAGCCATTGGGCGGCGCGGTCGGGCGCGGCCAGCGGCAGCACGCTGCGGTAAAGCAGGATGCCCAGGGCGGGAAACTGGGAGGCGGAGACGCCCTGGGCCAGCGCCTGCATGGTTTGATGATTTTCCGTTTGCAGGGCCTGACGGGCGGTGTCCTCGATCAATTGCAGGCAGCGCGCGGCATCATCCCCGGCCAGCAGGAGGCGCGCGGCCAGGTCCAGTTTGTCCTCGGTAAAACCCTGGGGCTGGCGGAGGCGCAGCAGGCGTTGCGCAATGTCCCGGCGGCCGGCCCCGGTGGCGGCTAGCATCGCGGCATTCCAGGCTTCCAAAAATCCATCGGACCAGCCCAGAATTTCCATGGCCTCCGCCGCGCGATCCAGCAGCTTGCAGAACACCAGCCGCGACAGATACCGGGGGTGCAGCGCGGGGGCGATTTTCCGGGGATCCAACGGGGTCAACTCACACGCAATGGCCTTGTCCAATTCCGCTCCCGTGAGATGCTCTTCCATGCTGGCTTCCAATTCGTCAAACGTCATCCCGGCCACACTGGTGGATTCATGCAGCCGTTTCTGGTCCTTTTCATAACAGCAGTGCTTGTATTTTTTGCCGCTGCCGCAGTGACACGGTTCATTGCGGCCCAGCCGTGGAACCGAGCGCCGCATGGTGAAGCTGCCGAGGGCAATGGCAGGGTTGGGTTTTTCGTGAACCAGCTCCTCTATGGGCTTGCGGTAATCGGCCACTATGCTCGCATCTACACGCGCGGCCTCCACATCAAGGTTATGCCATTGTTTGTCCTTCAATTTCGAGTAACGCTGCCGGAGCAGGGCCGTCAAATCATTGTCCCCCGTCCGCATCGCCAGAAACCGCAACATGGAAAAGGTATTAATGTCATCTTTTTTGATGCTGTTCGGCTTGAGCCGGCGCGCGGCCGCCCGGGCCAGCGGCATCAAGGCCGCCGGCAGGCTTTTGCCGGGTTGTTCGAGAGTCAAAGCGGCGGCCAGATGCAGGGCGGTCGCCTCCATCACTGGTTCCAGCCGTGTATTTTGAACCGCCGCCAGCAAATGCGCTGGAACATCCCCGTGCATCTGTATGGCCACCCGGCCCATCCATTGTTCGCTGGGAAAAAACTTGGTTCCGTGCTCCAGATGCCGCGCATCCATCCGCCGTCCCGCATGGGTCGCCGTCACGGTCACCGCCATGAAGGTTAGGACGTCATCGGCCGCAATGATTTCGGCCAGCAGGCTGTCCAGTCCGGCATCGTCCGGCGGCAGCAGCCCCGCCATCTGCCGCATCACGGCCCGATGGAAAGGGATGTCGTCAATCAGGTGTCGCAATTCAGGATTCATGGTTTGAGTATAGAATAAATCGTGCCAATTGGAAATAGGGGGTGGCAGCCGTCCTGGCTGCCGGTTTTCAACCACGGATCAACACGGATTTTTAACCACTGATTGGCGCTAATGGGCGCTGATGGCAGGAGCCGGCGGCGGCATTGTTCGGACAGAATGCCTCCAGATTTACTCCGCCCAAAGTTAATGGGTTTGGCGGTGATGAGCGAAGATGAGCGGTTTCAGCCTTCGGCTTTCGCCTTTTGATTTCTGTTTTTGTTATTCAACCACAAATAAGCTGAAGGCGTAACGGCAATTCGCGTCGTCGGAACGCGGCTCTCCGAGCCGCAGCACATCCGAAACTTCCAACGTCGCCGGCAAATCACCGCGCCCCCGGTCTGGCGAAGCTGCTGCGGGTCAGGAGACCCGCGCTCCAATGGCAGTTTCAACAGATACGCGACCGGCGTGAAACGTTGCAAGAAGCAACCGGCGCAACCCAGCCTGCCGGATGAAAGTTCGGAGGATGATTCGCGTTACCGTCCAACTGTTTAGAAATGGGTGACCCCTTACAACGCCCGCCCGGCAATCATCGGCTGGCAGGCTCGAGTTGGAAGGGCGGCAAATGAAGTTCGTCTGACGGTCCGTTGGTGAATTTGATGTCTGATTTGAATTCCTGGTCGTAGCCCTTGGCCTTGATGGTCAAATTAAAAATTCCTTTTTGCGGCAGGCAGTAAAATGAAAATGCACCATTCGTTTGTGTGCCCGTGGCCTCCAAGGCACCCATCTGCCCGACGGTTTCAACCCTCATCCCCAGCTCCACTCCGGCATCCGGTATCGGCCTGCCGTCAACGTCCAGCACCGTGCCGGACAGCACGAACGCCTTTTGCAGATGCAAGTCGAGCTGCGTGGCCGTTTCATCAAGATTGCTGATCACGGCCAGGTTGTGCGTGTAATCGCGCGCCAACAGCACATGTCCCGCGCCGGGTGGAAAAGGCTGCCAGTGGATGACGTATTTTCCATCCGGGTCACTTTCGACCGGCACATATCCCGGGCTCCATCTAAAAACGTTCAGATCCACATCCGCCAACGGATTGCCGGCCGGATCGAACACCGTGCCGGTGGTCCTGATCCGTTTTCCATTGCCCGCATCGGATGTCAACTGGATGATGATATTTGTGTCTCCACCGCGGGCGGTGATTCTGGTTCCATTACCACTGCTCAAGGTTTCGCCTTCCACAGTGGCGTCGGCCGTAAGCTGAACCTCTCCGTCGCAAACTTCGTCAAAGATAAAATCTCCGTGGAGGTCAGATCGCGTTTGGGACCATCGCTGTTGTTGTCCCTGGCCTCCAAATTCCACACTGGCTCCGGGAAGAGGATTCCCGTCCAGATCCAGCACTCTCCCGGCAAGTATCAAGTTGGCGCGTTTGAGGACAAAAGTTGGAAACTCGTATCTGTTTGTATGGGTATCTTTTTCCTGGACAGATTTATAACCGGTGCCAAAGCCTTTGGCGGTGATGGCATCGAAAAAGCCATAATTGCGTCCTTGTGGCAAGGCAGGAATGGAAAATGTCCCGCGCGCGTCCACTGGCATCGGGCTAGGCAACACCTTGGGCGTCATTTGACCGTATTCCATGCCGATATTTACGACGGCATTGGTAATCGGCGCGCCGGTGGTATCGGTCACGGCACCTGAAAACGTAATTCCCGGTTGTAAGGTCAGGTCAAGATTCGTTGGAATCCGGTCAAATTCCCGGATGGCTGCCAGATTCCGCTCCAAACTCCGGGCCAATACACAATTCGTCGGACAAATGATGCCTTCCCAACTTTCATTTTCCCGGCTTATTTTTAGTCTTAATTCGTATCGCCCCTGGTTGTCCGTCGTGGTTTCGGCGTAGTCCGGCGCATCAGGGTATGCTCCCGGATGGAATGAGACGATTGCGCCCGGGACTGGCACGCCGGAGGAATCGCGCACCGTGCCGGCAATGACCGGCGCCGGCGTCAGTGCAAGTTGGATTTGGTTCACGGTGTTGGTCTGGATTTCAACCTCGGCTCTTTGCTGAAACCAGTCTTTCCTTGCGAAAAAGTAATTCCTGCCGGCGGGCACACGAAGCAGCGCCAAGCCATTCGTATCGGTATAAACCATGGATCGGCCGGATGAAACGGCCACGTCCGCCAGCGGTTCCAGATTGTCCGTGTCAACCACTGTTACTTTCACCAATGCTCCTTTGGAAACCTGAATCAACACATTGCCCGGGGTCTTTCCCGCCCGGACTGTCACCAATTGGCTTACGTCGGCCGGTATCCAGTCGGGCGGTGAGCCGGGAACCGAGGGCATGATATTATACTCTGCTGGTTCAACATCCGGGATGCGAAACGTCCCGTCGGATCCGCTCACGGCCGGTTCCGTCAATATGCCGCTTCCAGTGGTTGACATGATCTGGATTTTTACCCCCGCGAGCGGACGGCCGGTTTCCTCCACGACGACTTTCCCCTCGATGTTTCCCGCCGGACCGAGCACGAGTTCGATGTCCTTTTGGCCGGAGTGAAAATCCCACATTCCATTTTTCTTCTGCTGCGCCTTGCCGGCCTTGCTGGCCGATAATCCGGCATGGGCGCCGGGCGGAAAATTCTCGATGCGGAACAGTCCTTGCGCGTCGGTCGTGGCGGAAAAGCAAGCGCGGGCCGCCTTTCCCCAAAGCGGATTGTCCCACGCTTCCCTCGTGTTGGGATCGCCAAGCATGGCGTCGGAAACCCACACCCTGGCCCCGGCCACCGGCCGGTCATTCTCGTCGAGCACGGCGCCCGCGAGTGTTGTGGGAGGCGCCAGGACCAGTGAAGCATGGGGCGCCTGGCTGCCGGGCGTCCAGTTGTGCCAGACCGGAGCGAAACCGGCTTTATTCACCACCACCAGCGTTGTGCCGGGCGAAGACGAAACCACAAACGCGCCGTTGCTGTCCGTGATCAATTGCTGCTTGAATTCCGGCGGCTCATCCGAACCCCTAAAAGCAGATCCGGACTGCGCTGGAGAATAATAATAGTCCACCGTTGCGCCCGCCACCGGCCGGCCCTGCGCATCCACGACTGTGCCGGCGTATTTGACATTTGACTGCGCAAGACTGATGGAGGCGCAAATGATGGTGAGGGCAAAAACCAGTGGCATTTTCATATCATTCTATTTTTGGAGGCGCAGTGTGAATCCACCCATTATGACACGGCAACCGGCAATCTATTAGAAGAAATTTCCCGCCATGACAACTGCCAACGGGCAAAATGTGCAGGGAATTCTGACAGTTGAACACGACCACCTGGGCCGGATTGCCCCTGCCCAAAGACGCCTGGCGCCAGATGCAATTCAAGCTGGACCTGAAAACCTGTGAAAAACTGGAAGCGCTGTTAAAGCAACGCGGCCTTCACAGCCGGGATGAATTGATCGCGCAACTGGCAGCCGCAGCCTGACCGGCGTGAATCGTTGCAAAAAGCAACCGGCGCAACCCAGCCTTTGGTATTTGTTTCCTCCCTCCGCCTTCCGCCTTCCGCCTCTTGCCGCGTGGTGGAGCTTTACGCGGTTTCCGCTTTCAGCCTTCAGCCTTTAGGCTGGCTGGGGGGCTGACGTGCCGTTTGCCGCTGGTCTTTTGGTGAAAAGACTTTACCCTGCGCGCCCGATGCTCGAACCATTGACCAATTCCCAGATCCGCAAATTCAAGGCCGCCGCGCAACTCATGGACGCCACGCTCAAAGTCGGCAAGGCTGGCTTGAGCGACGGCTTCATCCGCACCGTCTCCGATGAATTGAACCGGCACGAACTGGTCAAAATAAAATTCGCCGAGTTCAAGGAAGAGAAGAAAACCCTCGCGCCATTGCTCGCCGAAAAAACTTCCAGCCACCTCGTCATGCGCGTCGGCAACGTCATGGTGCTGCACCGGCCCAAGCCGGCGGCGGAAGAGGCGGCGGGCGAATGATTCTGACGGAGCGCGTCCACGACCGGATGCCGTTCATTATTCACCCGGGGAATTATAAATATTGGTTGGGTGACCGCGAAGTGCCTAAATATGTGCGCGGTTAAAATAATTAGCGTTCATCAGCGTCCATTAGCGGTTCAAAATCCGTGTTCATCCGCGGTTAAATCGTTTCTCCCGGCTCCGGCTGTTTCAGGAATTCGATGAATTGCCGCAGCGCGGGCGAGAGTTTGAGGTGTTTCCGGTGGATGGCGGCCACCGGCACGGTGTGACGTCCGTTTTCAAACGGCGCCGCCGCCAGTTCGCGCCGGGCCACTTCGTCGCGCACCAGGCGTTCGGGCAAAATCGCCACGCCGGCCTCCACCTTCAGCGCCTGCTTGAGCGGCTCGATGGCATTGAACTGGTGGCGGGGCCGGTAGAGGTGCCGTTCGTGCATCGGCACCGCGTTGAACAGCGGCAGCCACGGCAGCTGCGTCCAGACGATGAGGGGCTGCCCCTTCAATTGCGCCAGCGTGACCATCGGCAGCCGCGCGAGCGGGTGTTCCGGCAGACACACCAGCACGAACGGCACTTCACGAAAAATCTCGACGGCCAGCCCCGGCAGATGCCGCGGGCAGGGAACGAGGCCCAGGTCCACCTCGTTGCGGAGGACGGCTTGATGGACGCGCCATGGTTTCGAGACAAACCTGGACCTCCACCTTGGGCAGCGCGGCCTTGAGCTGGTCGAGCATGGACGGCAGGCGATGCAGGCCGATGCTGTAACACGCGGCCACGTGAAGGGTCTCAATGCCGGACGCCCTGACCCTGGCCACCTGAGCGCCCATTTCGTCGGCCAGGCCGACAATACGCCGGCATTCTTCGTAGGAAATATGTCCGGCGGCATTCAGATGAATGCTGCGGAGGCCGGGCAGCGCCAGCGGCTGGCCGAAGGCCTTTTCCACGGCATGGAACTGGTGGCTGGCATTGGCCGGGGTGCAGTGGTGGATGCGAGCGGCGTCGGTGAAGCTGTGAGTGGCTGCCGCGTCAATGAAGATCCGCACCGTTTCCAGTTGCATGAGGGCATGGCTTAATAAAAAACGGAAATGCCGTCAAGGGGGCGCCGGAGTGATTTTTTTTGAACCAAAACGGCTTGAGTTACGTCTGTTAATGTGTCAAACAATAAAATCTGATTATGGGCATGAAAACGACACTGGCGCTGTTCACCTCATTAACCCTGGCGTCGGCGGCAATGGCCGTCGAGGTCGGCAAGCCCGCGCCGGATTTTACCGTCACGGACATCACCGGCAAGCCCGTCAAGTTGAGCGATTACGCGGGGAAAATTGTCGTCATTGAATCCTACAATTCCGACTGCCCGTATTGCCACAACCAATACAAGACCGGCGCGATGCAGGCGCTGCAAGAGGAACTGGCCACCAATGGCGTCGTGTGGCTGCTGGTGAATTCCGTGAACCCGAAAAATTTCAGCCATCGCACGCCGGAACAGGCACGGAAGGAAATGGCCGCGGAAAAAATGGATGTGACGGCGTGGATTGACGACAGCTCCGGCGCCATCGGCCATCTTTACGGCATGGAAACGACGCCGCACATGTTCGTCATTGATAAGAGCGGAACGCTGGTTTATGACGGCGCGATTGACAACCAGCCCGATCCGTTTCACGACCCTGCCAAGGCAAGAAATTACGTCCGCGAAGCCGTGGATGCATTGCTTGCCGGAAAGCTTATTGAAGTTTCGCAGACGAAGCCCTACGGTTGCAGTGTTAAATACGCGGATTAGAATTTATAAATTTCCCCATAAAAGGCGCTGTTCACCAGCGCCTTTTATTCCCGTCAGTGTTTGTAATCAGTTGAGGGCGTTTTGTCCTGCATCAAGACCGGGATGCGCAACCGGGGCGGCGGTGGAAAACTGCTGGGTTGAATTGGCGCGGCAGATGAACGCCTGGGAGCGGTTGAAAGTCATAAACGGCGCAATTTTGTGTTGGACAACGAGTCCAGCCCGTTTTACAACGGTTCCGTGAAGCAGGATAGACTGAACACGCAAATGGATGGGCTGAATACCCAGCCGTCTACTAATTGTTAGGCATCATCGCGTTTTATGCGCATACCACATTACATCACCACGGCAGCTTTGCTGGCGGTATTGGCTAGCAGGCCGCTGCAAAACGGGGTGATTTTTGCCTGAACTGTATTTTGGTCATGGTTAAATCTGTTACTGGTCACTGCGGAGCGCGGGTTTTTGTTCGTAAAGAGCCGCGCGCGGCTGCTTTAACCG
>Ga0302319_10013324_pt1 | contig 15422 bp, 14 predicted proteins | sample Bog_T0_2_FD_203319 | JGI IMG/M metagenome (GOLD analysis project Ga0302319, IMG submission 203319) | Peat permafrost microbial communities from Stordalen Mire near Abisko, Sweden - Bog_T0_2 | ecosystem: Environmental > Terrestrial > Soil > Wetlands > Peat | place: Sweden: Abisko, Stordalen Mire... | reverse complement strand
GACGGACTTGGCGGTCGGGTGGTAGTTGAACTGGGCGTTGTTGTTCGAGTCCGTGCTCCAGGCCCCCGTGCTGTAGTCGAGGGTGAAGGGCGCGGCCTTGGCCACCGTGGTCGCGGCGCCGTTTGCGTCGGCCGGCAACGGGCTCCCGTCCTTGTCGGTTCCGTCCTGCATCTGGTAGGCCGGGGTTCCATCGGCGTTCTTGGTGGGCTTGCCGTTCGCGTCGAGCACCGGGAGCGGGTTGCCCTTGTCATCCGTCTGCGGCACCTGCGCAACCTGGTAGTTGACCGCAACTCCGTTGGATAGGTGATACCCGACATCGCCCTGCTTGTGCTGCACCCGGTATGCAATCGCTATAAAGGAGAAGACCACCAGGGCGGTGATCTGGATCACGTTGATGGCAAGGTTCACCGCCGTGCTTCCGATGACACCCCGGTACGCGATGTACGAGACGAAGATCGCGAAGCCCACGCAGAACACATACATCAGCAGCGGGCTGTTGTAGGTGGTGCTGAAGGTGTCCGGGAAGAAGAACGGGGCGAGGTACCCGATCAGGAGGGCGGTGACGCCGACCATCAGGCCGGGATACACCCAGTAGTACAGGTGGCTTGCCCAGCCTGTGAAGAACTTCACAACACGGGCAAACCGGAAGGCCTTGGACTTCGCCAGGAATGCCTGTTCGGCGTAGAAGTAGGAGGATCCGGCGCCAGGATAGAGCTTGGAGAGCTCGGCATAGCTCACGGCCGTCGCGTAACAGAGGAGCAGTGCCAGAAACATGCCGAACCACATGGCGCAGCCGGCACCTGGTGCGCCGTAGAGCGCCTGTTCTTCGAAGGTAAGCCACAGGAACGCGCCGGGCGCGATCAGGGCCATGGCATTAACTGTCAGACCGGTGAGGCCCAGGGTGGGCTTCATCGTCGCGGTAGGGGTGGGGGAGGCTTCGGGCATAGGATTGTCGTGTTATGATTGTCTGAGTTTCTCTTAACACCCGCATAACTAGCGTTTTATATGCCATTAACATTCGTTAAAAGAACATGAGAACCGCGGCGTTTCCCGTAAAAAAACCGTTAACGGGTACTCAGGCTGCTTCGCCTCGCCAGAACGCATCTTATAGGTCCAATGCGGGGACGCACAAGGTGCGCCGGGACCCCTTCCATGCTTGCCACTCCAAGGTGCCCTTGCGAGCTTCGGGCGCTTTTTGGGCGCGCAGCGGCAGGTTACCTATCAGCGGTTCGAGATTTCCACGCCCGGGGAGCAGGTCGGCGTCCATAACCCAACGCCGATTGCCGGTACCACCCTGACCGATGAATCCCAAGATCCACCTCGTCCTGAGAGTCTCAACCCTGGTCGCCCTGCTTTGTTTGTTTGCAAACATGGCCTTTTGCGCCGTCGCACCCAGATCCGGGCAAACCCCCGCGGAGATGGCCAGGCGGATCGCCGACCTGGAAGCCTACGTGCGAAACACGGCGCCATCGACCGACGGCGTCCTGGCCGGTACCCCGGGTCCCGGGCACAATGGGTGGCTGATGACCTCCTCGGCGCTGGTCCTCTTCATGACACTGCCGGGGCTGGCCCTTTTTTATGGCGGCCTTGTGCGGGCGAAGAACGTCCTCTCGGTGCTCGCCCAGTGCCTTGGGATCGCGGGCCTGGTGACGATCCTTTGGTGGGCCGTCGGCTACAGCCTGGTGTTCGGAAAGAGCTTCAACAGCGGGATCCTGGGAGGGTCCGAGTACTTCTTCTTCCGGGGGGTGGATTCGATGCCCAATCCCGACTACGCCTACTGGATTTCGCAGAACGTGTTCGCGATGTTCCAGCTGATGTTTGCGATCATCACGCCGGCGCTGATCGTCGGGGCGATCGCAGAGCGCCTGAAGTTTTCCTCGGTACTTGTGTTCGTGGCGGCCTGGATGCTGGTCGTCTACTTCCCCCTCGCGCACATGGTCTGGGGAATCACGGGGCGAATGAACGGTGTTTTCAACCCCGGCGCCTCGATCAGGGCAGTCGACTTTGCGGGGGGCACGGTCGTGCACATGTCGTCGGGCTGGTCGGCCCTCGTGCTTTGCCTGATCCTTGGGCCCCGCATGGGCTTCCGCAAGGTGCCCATGCCCCCCCACAGCATTGTATTGTGCATGGTTGGCACCGGCATGCTCTGGGTGGGCTGGTACGGGTTCAACGCCGGTTCTGCGCTGGGGGCCGATGGAATCTCCGCCAATGCCTTTACAACCACCACGCTGGCGACGGCTGTCGCGATGGTCAGCTGGAGCGCCCTTGAATGGGCCTTCCGAGGAAAACCGAGTGTGCTGGGTTTCTGCTCCGGGGCGGTGGCGGGGTTGGTGGTCATCACGCCGGCATGCGGCTTCGTCACGCCGGGATCGGCCGTCCTGATCGGGGTCCTGGCCGGCGCCGTGCCCTTCTTCGCCTGCACGAAGATCAAGAACATGTTCGGATACGACGATGCCCTCGACACGTTCGGCGTCCATGGGGTGGGGGGCACGCTGGGAGCGCTGCTGACCGGCTTCCTGGCCACCTCGGCGGTGAATGGCAACCTGACAGCAAACCTGGGTGGAATCGTCGGTCGGACCCTGTGGATCGAGCAGCTCAAGGCGATGGGGTTCACCATCTTGCTGGCGACCGTCTCCACGGCCGCCCTGGCGTATGCGACCAAGGCCCTTGTGGGGCTCCGGCCCACGCCCGAGGAGGAAGAGGTGGGGCTCGATCTGTCCGAGCATGGGGAACCGGGCTACCATCACGAATAGGCGGGTTGCCTGCGACTTTTCCGGGAGCGGGGTGTTCTAGACATGAAAGATGCCCCATTTGTCCAAAACGAACCCAGGGACGTGAGTCCGGTTGCAGACTTTACCACCTTCATGCGCCAATACCAAAACATGGTGTTCAGCACGGCCGTGCGGCTTGTCAACGACGAGGCGGTCGCCGAGGACATCTCGCAGGACACCTTCCTGAAGGCCTACGAGCACTTCGACATGCTGGCGGTCAGCCCGACCGCCGGCGGGTGGCTAAAGACCGTGGCCACGCGGCTTGGGCTGAACCACCTCCAGCGCTATCGCCGCCGCTGGAGCTTCTTTTCAGAGCTCGGACGGGGAGGGGAGTCCGGCGATGGTTCGGAGCAGCCGGAGGTGGAGTTTGCGGCCCCGGAAACTTTTTTTGAGGGCGTGGACGCCGAGGAACGAGGAAGCCAGGCCCGGGAGGCCGTCGCCCAGCTCCCCGAGCACCAGCGCATCCCCCTCATCCTCTACCACTACGACGACCTGTCCTATGAGGAGATCTCCCGGCAGCTCGGGACATCGCTTTCCAAGGTCAAGACCGACATCCTTCGCGGCCGTGCCGCGCTGGCGAAGCTCCTGATCGCTACCAACACCCCCCATCCATGAACCTCAACGATCCCAAGAAGCTCGAGGAATTTGTCCAGAGGGCGGTGGCCGCCATTCCAGAACGCCGCGCCCCGCGCTCGCTCGAGGCCCGGGTGCTGGCGGAGATCGACCGGCGGGCGGCCCTTCCCTGGTGGCGCCGTTCGTACGGTTTCTGGCCTGCGCCGATGCGCGGCGTGTTCCTTGTTTTGTCAGCCGCCGCCGCCGCCGTTCTGATCGCCGGGTTCATGACATTTTTTCAAGGCTCCGGCACGGCCGAGGCTGCCAATGAGGTGGCCCGGCGGTTTGCGTGGCTCAGCCTCGCCGGGGAAACTGTCGAAACGCTTCTGGCCGCCGCGAGGAACGCCGTCGGCTCCCTTCCGTCCCTCTGGGTATACGGGGCGCTCGCGGCCGTGGGCGCCTGCTACGCCACGCTGGCCTGCGTTGGCGCCGCCGCCTACAAGACCTTTTTTGTCCGCCGATAACCCCAAATTCTCAGCTCCATGAACCTCCACCACCGCATCCGTCTCGCTACAGCCCTCCTTGCGCTCTGCCTCGCACCCGTGTCCGCCCTTCGCGCCGACGATGGCGACAGGGTTGCCGTGGGATCCGACAATCATATCGCAGCCGGTGAGAAGGCGTCCCACGACGCGGTCGCCGTGATGGGAAGCCTGACGGTGGATGGGGAGGTCGCCCATGACTCCGTGGCGGTGTTTGGCTCGAACATCCTCAACGGTTCGACCGGCCATGATGACGTGGCCGTGCTGGGGGACGTGGCCGTGAACGGCCATGTCGGGCACGATGTGGTTGCGGTTCTTGGCGACGTGACCCTCGGGCCGAACGCCCGCGTGGAACACGATGTTGTCAGCGTCTGCGGGACGGTCCACAGGGATCCTGGAGCCGTGGTGCTCGGCAATGTCATCCAGCCGGCTCCCATCGGGCACCATCCCTTCGGAATCCCGTTTGGCTCCTGGTGGTCGCATAGCCTCAGCTCGGGCCGGCTGCTCTCGTTCAGCCCGGCCATGACCTGGCTCTGGATGCTTCACCTGGTGTTCCTTGGGCTCTATGCGCTCCTCGCGCTGGCGTTCCCAAACGCCGTGACCCGCTGCGGCGATGTGCTCAAGGACCGGCCTGGGATCACCGTTCTCACCGGCCTGCTCTCCCTCGTGGCCCTCCCGGTCCTGTTCATCCTTCTTCTCATCACCATCATCGGAATCCCGGTTGCCCTGCTTGCCCTGCCGCTGGCCATCGCCTGCCTGTTCTTCTTTGGCAAGGCGGGCGTCTACGGGCTGATCGGCCGGAGCATCTTCGGGAAGAATATCACCCCCATTGTGGCCGTGGTTCTCGGAGGCTCCGTGGTTCTGCTTCTCGGCCTGGTTCCCCTGTTGGGCCTGATGATTGCGGTCCTGATCGCAGCCCTCGGATTCAGCTGCGGCATCACATTTCTGCTGACGAAGATGCAGCGACCGGTGCCCGCGGCGCCCCCCGCGCCTCCTCCGGCACCAGCACCTGCGGCAAGCCCGATGGCTGCTCCGCCGGCCGACACAATTCCTGGGAATGCGCCCCAGACTCCCCCATCCCCGGAGGCCCCCCCGGTCCTGGCGCCGCCGGTGCAGCAGTCGGCACCCGCCCAAGCCTTGTTCCAGATCTCCCAGGTCGGGCTTCCGCGGGCCGGATTTTGGATCCGGGCCGGCGCGCTCCTGATCGACCTGATCCTGGTCGGCATGGTCGCGGCGCCCTTCAGGCACGTCATCAACATGAGCCAGTATAATGGCAGCGTAAGCTTCGACTCCCCGGGCATGCTGCCGCTGCTGGCGCTTTATGGGGCCCTGATGTGGAAACTCCGCGGGACGACGGTCGGCGGCATCATCTTCGGCCTGAAGGTCGTGCGCCTCGACGACCGCCCGATCGACTGGGCCACGGCCATCGTTCGGGCCTTGGGCTGCTTCCTCTCGCTCATCGCCTTCGGACTCGGCTTCATCTGGGTGGCATTCGACCAGGACAAGCAGTCCTGGCACGACAAGATCGCCGGAACGGTGGTGGTCCGGGTTCCCAAGGGCGTTTCGCTGATTTGATGGGGAAGGGGGCAGGGGCGCTTTTCTTCTCGCACTGGTGGTATTTTGGATTTCGCTAGCGCCCATATCTATGGCACCACTCGTCGGCATCATCATGGGAAGCGCTTCGGACTGGGACACCATGCAGCACACGGCCCTGACCCTCGATTCGCTCGGGATACCCTGCGAAAAACGGGTGATCAGCGCACACCGAACCCCCCAGCTGATGTACGAATGGGGCACCGGGGCCGCGGCGCGGGGGCTCAAGGTGGTCATTGCCGGGGCGGGCGGTGCCGCCCACCTCGCCGGCGTGGCAGCTGCGCTGACCGCGCTTCCGGTGCTCGGGGTTCCCATGGAGTCTGCCTCGCTCAAGGGACTGGATTCACTTCTTTCCATGGTCCAGATGCCGGGAGGAGTGCCTGTGGCCACCTTTGCGATCGGAAAGCCCGGCGCAATCAACGCGGCGCTTTTCGCGGCGGCGATCCTCGCCCACGGAGACCCGAGGATCAAGACGGCCCTGGACGATTACCGTGCGGCCCAGTCGAAGAAGGTCGCGGAGACCAAGCTGCCGTAAGGGGTCCCCCCTTTGCCAATTTTGCGGCGTCCTCCGGCGTGTCGACGTCGAAGCTGAGCTCGGGCAAGTCCACGGCTGCCACCCGACCTGGGTCGGCATTTAAAAGGGATCGCGCGCCGTCCTCGCCTGTGACCGAGGCAAGGGCCGCGAAATGCTCGTGGAGGAACAACGCCGGAGCTCCAAGGCGCCCTTCGTAACGGGCGGCTGCGATCCCGAGTCCGGTCGCCTGTTGGGCCGTGACGAGCTTCACGATCGATTTCGCCGAGAACGCGGGTTGGTCCGCCAGTGCCACGAGGGCTGCCTCCAGCGACTGCGAGAACTGTCCCAGGGCCGCAACCCCGGCTCGAATCGACGATGCCATGCCCTCCGTCCATGCGGGGTTGTCCACAGGGAGGACGGGCAGGCGGGCAAGCGCGGGGCGGATCCTGTCCGCATTGGCCCCGAGAACGACAACGACCGGCCATGCGCCGGCCGCGAGGGCAGCCTCGGCGGCGTTTGCCACAAGAGGAGTTCCGCCGGAAAGGAGCAGTTGCTTGGGGGAGCCCAGCCGGCTCGAGGGCCCGGCAGCCAGGATCATGCAGCCAAAACGCAGGTCAGGCATGAATGCTCCCTTTCTTGGTGCGGAGGGGCCTAGCATCCTTTCCCGACAACGCAGACTGCATTTCGGCTAAAATGCTGAGCGCGACCTCTTCGGGGGTTTCCGCTCCCAGGTTGAGGCCGGCCGGGGCATGCAGCTTCCCTCCCCCCGGCAAGGCGTCCCAGGAGCCGGCAAGACCCAGCTCGTCCAGAATCCTAGCCGTCCTCTGCTTCGGGCCGAGCATCCCAAGGTAGCGAAGCGGCTGCTCCAGCAGGTCCCCTAGCAACTGCCGGTCGTGCGCAAAATGATGGGTCATGACCACGGCCAAGGAACCAGGGCCAGGGGAGACCTGCGCGACGAGCCCTTCTGCAGGCGCGGTCGCAAGCCTGGTTGTGCCTGGGAAGCGCTCGGTCGTGACCAAGGCGGGGCGGGGGTCGGCAACGGTCACATTCCATCCCAGGGCAAAGGCTGATCCCGCAAGGGGCCGGGCGTCGTCGCCTGCCCCAAAAATGTAAAGCCGGGGAGGCGGATTGATGACCTGACGGTAGATAGAAGGGATAGAAGGGGTCAGGCTGTTAAATGTTAAATCCGCTGCGGATTTAACCTTTAACAGCCTGACCCCTTCCGCCAGCCTCGTCCCGAGCAACGCTGGGTCTTTCGCCTGCCACACTATTTCCAGCGCAGTTGGGGTACCCGACTCAAAATTGGCTGCAAGGGCGGCTGCCCATGGAGGATTGCCTAGCAGGGGTTCCAGCAGCACTCCGACAACCCCTTGGCATCCCATTCCGGAGCCCCATACCAGGTCGTTCTCCGAAGTTGTGTCATAAACATGGAGGGAGGGGAGCCCTTTCGCGGCCACTTCCCCGGCATGAAGCAGGATATCCTCCTCAAGGCAGCCGCCGCTCACCGAACCGATGCGGCGGCCATCCGATGTCACGAGGAGCCTGGCACCGGGCCTGCGGTATGAGGAACCCTTAACGGTCACTAGAGTTCCCAAAACATTGCGACCTCCCTTCATTTCCGAGGCGAGATGGCGGAGGATCTCTTGAAGTTCCTTCATCCTTAACTTACAAACAGTTAGCTGGTTGCTGGATTTTGCAAGTTCCCGGTGCTCACCGCCGGCCGCGCCTGCGGCCAGAAGATTGTTAACTAAATGTAACCGGAAGCCTTACTTATGGGCTGCTAGAATGGGGTTGCGTCGGCATGGAGGATGCTGTTGTCCAAATCCAAGCAAAATCGGCTCCAGCCGTGTTGTGATGGCTCCATACACTAACCTAAAGACATCGCTTAGACTATGAACAAACATTCCGTAAGGAAGTTTCTGGCCGCGCTTTCCCTGATTTTGGGGGCCGGCTCCGTTCTGACCGTGGGGGTTCGGGCACAGACCGCCAGTACCACCACTCCAGCCGCAACGACATCGAGTGATGATTCCGACCAGTCAGTCCAGCTCCAGAAGTACGTTGTGACGGGATCGAACATCCCCACGGCGGCCGAGGCGCTGGCCGTCCCGGTCATCTCGATCAATGTGGACCAGATGCAGAACAGCGGTGTTGAAACGAACACCTTGGACGTGCTCCGCAAGATGGTTCCCTCGATCTCGGGAATCGGAAGCGAGAATGCCAACATCCAGACCGCTTCGACCTACGGTGGCGCGCAGTTGTCCATCCACGGGCTTGCAGCCCTGGTGCTCGTCAACGGACAGAGGGTGGCGACCAGCTCGGCGGAAGCCGTGGGAGCCAATACGTTCGTCGACCTCAACCTGATCCCCCCGAGCGCGATCCAATCGATCGACGTCCTCCAAGACGGAGCGTCGGCCATTTACGGCTCGGATGCGTTGGGCGGCGTGATCAACATCAATCTCAAGAAAGACTACAACGGATGGGACGTCCATTCGCATTGGGGCGAGAGCCCGAACGACGGCCATTACACGGAACGGACGTTCTCCGTTGTCGGCGGCGTCTCGAACGGGAAGGACTCCATCACGATGTCGGCCGAGTACACCTCGAATCCGTACATCCTGTTCAGCCAGCGGCCGGACACAGCCCACTACGGCGCGAGCGTGAACATCCCCGGCGTTGTTGACATCTACAACACGGTCGCAGGGGGCGTGGGCCCCTTGAGCGGAACGGTTCCGGCCGGCGGCACGGGCGGCGACGAGTTCTACATCCTTGCGCCGGGCGTCAATGCGCCCCCGGCAGGAGGGAATTACACCATGGCGCAGCTCGTGTCCATGGGGGTGTATGTCGACCTTGGAAACGCGGAAGATCCGGTCACCGGCCCGGCGGTCCTGCAGAAGGTTTATGCGAACCTGAACCTCGCCGCCCATCAGACCCTTTCGGAAAGCCTGAAGCGCGCGAGCGGTTCGGCAGACTGGGAGCACAAGTTCAACGATTCCCTGTCGGCGTCGGCCACGATCCTGTATTCCCAGACTGTCACAGAATCCACGCTGAACGCCCAGCCGCTCTATCCGCAGATCGACAACCCGACGGACCCTTGGTTGGACGAGAACCTGGACTTTGGAACGCCGACCCCGACCCTAGCGGCGGGCGACCAGTTCTTCTCCTACACCGCGCCGTCGAGTCCGTTCTCGCTGAATTTTCTCCAGGAAGGGGAGACCTACAGCCTGGACCCCAATGGCAACCCCTACCCGAGCGGCAACGACGTGACCGCCCACAACCGGTTCGAGGCGTATCCCCGCATCTTCCAGAACACCTCGAGCCAGCTCGACGCGATGGGCCAAATCGACGGCAAGATCGGAAACGACTATTCGTGGACGGCGTCGATCGACACCAGCCGCCAACAGCTAAACTACCAGAATCAGAATGTGCTGAGCGCGGCCAACTTCCAAACGGACCTGAACAACGGCACCCTCAACCCGTTTGCCATCACCCAGGCGCCGGGCGTCCTGCCTGGAGACCTTCTTGGAACTGCGTTTGTGCAAGGGGTTACCGACCTGACCGTAGGCGAGCTCATCGTTCGCGGTTCCCCCTGGGATCTTCCGGGCGGCAAAGCGAGCTTTGCCCTTGGCACCAGCTTCTCCCGCGACGTGCTCAACGCGCAGTCCGACCAGAACTCCCAGGACAACGGCTGGATTGCCGCGCCGACGATCATTCCGCTCGACCGGCAGCGCAAATGGCTCTCCTACTTCGGCGAGCTTGAGGTTCCACTCGTGGGCGACCAGCAGAAGATCCCCGGGATCTACAGCCTGAACCTGGATCTTGCGGGCCGGAACGACGACTACTACGGCGTCGGCGACTCCAAGACCCCCAAGGTTTCGGTGAAGTACGAGCCCCTCTCGGATGACTTTGCCATCCGGGCGACCGCCGGGAAGTCCTTCCTGGCGCCGCCTCTCTACCTCCTCTACGGACCCACCAACCAGGGTTCTTCGGAATCGATCAATTACACGCCCCTCGGGTCCTCAACCGAGTACCAGAACGTGCAATTCCAGGCTGCGGGTGGATCCAACCCCAACCTCAAGCCGGCGAAGGGAACCGACTGGACCCTCGGATTTATCCTCGAACCCAAGCAGGTGAAGGGATTGAACGTGACCTTCGATTATTTCGAATCGGTGACCCACGACTTCTTCGGGATCATCCCGGAGCAGACGATCATACAGAGCGTTGAGGACCTGGGACCGGCGTCTCCCTACAATAGCCTGATCCAATTCGGGTCCATCGGGGGAGCCAATCCGACTGCGCCCGGCCAGATCAGCACCCACCCTTCCCATTCCATCTGGATCATCGACAATGAAATCAACGTTGGCTCGACGGCGATCAAGGGATGGGATTCCACCGTGGAGTACAATCTTCCCACCAAGGAAGCGGGCACCTTCGACCTCGAGTCCCAGATCACGTTCTACAACAGCTACCTGTTCCAGGCCGTACCGACGGAGAATTACTACCAGTACGCCGGAACTGCATCGCAGAACGAGGGCACGACGTCCCGCTACCGGCTCTACACGACCCTGGACTGGAAGCACAGGGGCTGGGAAGTCACCACCAACAACACATTCATTCCTTCCGTTCGGGACATCGGCACCGGCGGTTCGACCGCCTCGGCTCCGACTCATGTCAACCGGTACATCCAGGAGGACTTCGCAGTGGGGTATCATTTCCACAATCTCCCCAACCTGGCCTTCCTGGACGGGTTGACCGTCACGGCGGGTGTGGACAATGCGTTCAACGAGAATGTGCCGTTTGATTCCAGCGCGTTCCCGGACACGTATGGCGACGTGGGCAACTACAACGGCGCCATTGGCCGGATGTACTACCTCGATTGCGACTACAAGTTCTGATCGCGACTGAGTCGTCTTATTCTTGCGAGCGCCCCCGGAGAAATCCGGGGGCGCTTTTTGTTGCCCGCGCTGCCTGTGGCAGCGGACAACAATCGCGGCGTAGCCCCGCTTGGCTCGGGCGCAGCCAGACAGGGTTCATTCGGCTGCTGGCGGTAGGGACGGGCGGCCCGCCCGTCCGTGCCTAAGCTCGGGCCATTTAAGGCAGGTTCAACACCCTGTCACCTGGACCTTCACGAACTTCGGGGCAAGGAGGTGGTTCAGGCTGAAAGCGGCCAGGTACCCAAACGTGCAGATCGCGAAGAGGACGGCGTAGCCACCTGAAATGTTGCCCGAAGCCTTGAAGGCATCGAGAAGCTTGCCGCAGAAGACGGGGAAGATCATCCCGCCGATCGCGCCGGCGAGGCCGCCGATCCCGAGGACCGAGGCGACTGCGCTCTTGGGGAACATGTCGGACACGGAGGTGAAGAGGTTTGCCGACCAGGTCTGGTGTGCGCCGCAGGCAAGTCCGAGAAGCAGGACTGCCGTCCAATTGCCGGCTGCCCCGACCAGCAGGATCGGCAATGTGCAGAGGGCCGAGACAAGCATGACCGTCTTGCGCGCGCGGGTCACGGTCCAGCCATGCTTGACCAGGGTGCCGGTGAACCAGCCGCCAAACACGCTCAGAACCGAGACCAGGGCGTAAATGGCTGCCAGCAGGGGCCAGTTTTTGGTGATGTTCAGCCCGCGCGACTTGTTGAAGTAGTCCGGCAGCCAGATCAGGAAAAACCACCAGGTCGGGTCCGTGATGAACTTTCCGGCGATGAACGACCAGGTCTGCGGGTACTTGAGCAGGTTTGACCACGGAATCTTTCCTTCCTCCGGAAGGGACCCGGCGCCGTCCTCGATGTGGGCCAGCTCGCCCTGGCTGAGGCGCTTGGATCGCTCCGGCACGTCGTAAAAGGGCAGCCAGAGCGCCAGCCATGCGGCACCCGCCACCGCCGCAACGACGAACGTAGCCTGCCATCCCCAATTGACCGCGATCCAGGGGACGATCAGGGGCGCGAGCATGGCGCCGCAGTTCGAGCCGCAGTTGAGAAAGGTCGTGGCCAGGGCGCGCTCCCTCTGGGGGAACCAGAGCGCGATCGATTTGATGCCGGCCGGAAAATTACCACCCTCCGCGGCGCCCAGGCCCGCCCGCGCGATGACGAAGCCGCGAAGGTTTGTGGCGAAGGCGTGGCCAAAGGCAGCAAGGCTCCAGGCGGCCACGGAGATTGCATAGCCGAGCCTCGTTCCGAAGGCATCGATGAACCATCCGAACGCCATCTGGCTGACCGCGTAGGCGCCCTGGAAGGCGGAATTCACCCATCCGAAGTCCGCATTCGTCCAATGCATCCTTTCGTCGAGGATCGGCTTGATCAGCGAAAGAATCTGCCGGTCGGCATAGTTGATGGTGGTGGCGAGGAAGAGCAGCGCGCACACGAACCATCGATATCGGCCCAGACGGGCCGTGGGCTGGCTGGGGTGGGCCATCGTAGTCTTCCAACACCGTGCCAGGCTCAGCCTCTGGAGACCGGCCTTCTACTGCTTTGCCGGGCTGGCGGTCGATGGCGGAGGGGCCGGCGGCGCCTGGAGGCGGACCGGGGGATATCCCTCGGTTGAAATCTCAATCTTGTCGCCGGGCGCGAAGGTGTCGGGGTCGGTCCAAAACCTCCCGATTGTGAACGCCGACGTCTTGTCCTGGCCCGACGAGGACGACTTGACCGAGATCTTGAGCTGGCCCGGCAGCAGGGTCCGCACCCGCAGCTTGAAGGCCGCCGGGGCGGCCGTCCCGGAAGGGGGTGGCACGCGGTAGAATCCGGCGTAGATGGGCAGCCGGCCGGACTTTCCGAACTGGCGCCGGGACTGGCTGAAGATGCGGGCAAGCTGCTGCAATTGGAGCTGCAGACGGCCCTTTTCCGCGGTTGCTTCGTCCAACTTGGCCTGGATCTGCGCAATCTGGGCCTGGGTCGCGGCAAGGTCCGCCTTTGCGGATGTGAGCGCGGCACCGGCCAGCCCAAGCTGGAACTTGAGGCGATGCTCCTGACGGGCCAGGACCGCGGCGCCGGCGACGGCGAGCAGGAATGCCGCCAGAAGAAGGACGATGGGGAGCCGGCTGCGGCCTCCGGTTTTTGGGGTTGTATCCATACAGCGGAAAAAATGGGCCACGAGCCCGGGAAGGGAAAGTTTGCGCAGTCAAGGAGCTCGATTTGGGCAGGGCAAGCCCCAAGAATTCGTGCAACCTTCGCCAATTGCAGGCGTCTCGACAACGGAGCCCGCGAGGGCCACCCTGTTCCCCGCCATGAATTCCCCGACCGCCGTGATGGACCGCCAGCCCCCAGAATCCCGCTTCCCCGCGTTGCAAGGCGGGCGAAGGCGGAGCGAGGAAGGATTCACCCTTCTCGAAATCCTGCTGGCTCTGGGAATCCTCGCGATGCTGGTTGCGCTGGCGGTCACCAACGTTGGCAAGATCCTCGGGGGTGCGCAGGACTCCGTCGCCAAGACGTTTGTCCGCGAGACCATGAAGACGCCCCTCACCGCCTATCGGATCAGCATGGGCGACTACCCGTCCACCGAGGAGGGACTCCAGGCGCTCCTCACGAGCCCGGAGGGAAAGTCGGACCGCTGGCGCGGCCCCTATGCCGATGTGACCGGCGGGAAGCTTCCCCTGGACCCTTGGGGCGAACCCTACCAGTACCGCTGCCCCGGGACCCACAACAAGGACGGCTTCGATCTCTGGTCCAAGGGGCCGGACAAGACCGACGGCACCGAGGATGACATCGGGAACTGGTGACCGGACCCGCGGGGGCTTCACGCTGCTCGAGATCCTGCTGGCCCTTGCCCTGATCGCCGCGATCGCCGCCGCGACCATCGGACTGTCGACGAATCTCCTCAACGACCGGGCGGCCACGCCTGAGGATGTTTTCTGGAAGGCTTCCGAGGCGGCCCGCAAGCTGGCATTGAAATCGGGAGCGGAGGTGGACCTGGCGTTCGATGACAAGCTGAAGGCGTACACGATCAGCGACGGAGGCTCGATCGAGGCGCTGCCGGTCCCGAAGGCCGATCCGGACCTGAGCGTGGACTTCCTGGGGCCGCCGGGAAGCGGCACGTCGTCTGTCCTGCTGGGCGGGACGCTTCTCGAGACCGGATCGGTGTCCCATGCCTCGTACTACGAGGACGGGACCTGCTCCTCGTACCGCCTGCAGATCCGGTCCAAGGGGTCGGCCCACGTCCTCTCGATCGATCCCTGGACCTGCGCGAAAGTGCTGACGCAATCGGAGGGGAAGCCATGAAGCTGCGGACGGGCTTCACCCTCCCCGAGGTCATGGTCGCGCTGCTGATCTTCGCGCTCGCCGCGATCGTGCTTGGCGCGTCGTATGTGAACATCCTCCGGGGCTACCAGGTCGCAGACCGCCTGGCCGGCGAGGACCAGGACGTTGCCTTCGCGCGCCAGGAGCTGCTCACCCAGCCGGATCTCGCGACCGCGGAAAAGGGCGACGCATTCGACACGGTCGATGGAAGGCATGTCTCCTGGAGCGCGGCGATCACCCCGGCATCCACGACAGACCTGTTCTCGGTCGAATTCACCTGCGACATCACCGAGCCGTCGCCGAAGCCGCCCACGAAGGTGGTCGAGGACTTCATGCTGCTGCGCCCGACCTGGTCGGATGCCACCGACCGCACCAACCTGCGGCAGGCGGCGGCGAACCGCATCGCCGTCCTCCACGGAAAGCAACAGCCATGAGGGAAAGGGGATTCACCCTCCTGGAGGTGCTGGTGTCGCTGGCGATCGTGGCGCTGATCCTGGTCGCGATGAACACGTTTGTCTTTTCCATGGGCGAACTCTGGGGCCGCCGGGCGGACGTGCGGCTCTTCGACCAGCATGTGAACGCCGTCACGCGGTTCCTCGCGGGCGAACTGAGGACGGCGACGTTTCCGCCTGCCGCCCGGGCCTTCGCCACGCCCGTGACGGGCGAGCCCATCACGCCCCAGAACGGGATCTCCGGCAACCTCATCACCTTTGAGCTGCCGGCCGGCAGCCGCTTCCTCTCGTGGCCCGACCGGCCGCTCCCCGAGGTTGTATGCTCCCTCCAGGCGCGCGAGGGCGAGGGCCTGTACCTTCTCTGGCATTCCCGGCTGGAGACGCGCTTTGCCGAGGATCCCCCGAGGGAAACGCTGCTCACGCCGCTGGTGACGGCGCTTTCCTACGATTACTACGATGACAGCTTCAAGCGGTGGACGACGGAGGCGGTCCTTCGCACGGACGCGAACAACCAGCCGGTGCCCCCGCAGCGCCTTCGTCTGAAGTTTGCCTACCGGACCCTCACCAGGGAAACCACCGTGCCGGTGCCCGCGGCCCTGGCGTCGCTCCCAAACTTTTGAGCCAATGAACCACCCAGGATCCAGGCTCACCTGCAGACGGGTAGGGACGGGCGGCCCGCCCGTCCGCCGACACACGGGAGGCGAGGCCGTGCCTCGGAAATCGAAACTCGGTCGGGATTTCTCCTCCGGATCGATTCTCGTCATCGTCATGGTGACGCTTCTC
>Ga0302319_10013322_pt1 | contig 15423 bp, 14 predicted proteins | sample Bog_T0_2_FD_203319 | JGI IMG/M metagenome (GOLD analysis project Ga0302319, IMG submission 203319) | Peat permafrost microbial communities from Stordalen Mire near Abisko, Sweden - Bog_T0_2 | ecosystem: Environmental > Terrestrial > Soil > Wetlands > Peat | place: Sweden: Abisko, Stordalen Mire... | reverse complement strand
CATCGACGAGAACGAGACCATCGAGGGCGCTCCGGGCCTCAAGGACGAGCACCTCAGCATCTTCGACTGCGCCTTCAAGCCCACCAACGGGGTGCGCAGCATCCACTGGATGGGCCACCTGAAGATGATGTCGGCCGTGCAGCCCTTCATCTCGGGCGCGCTGTCCAAGACCGTGAACATGCCCAACGAGTGCACGGTCGAGGACATCATGACCGCCTACACCGAGAGCTGGAAGATGGGCATCAAGGCCCTGGCGGTGTACCGGGACGGCAGCAAGCGCAGCCAGCCCCTGAACACCAGCCTGGACAAGCTCAAGGATTCCTCGGGCAAGAACGGCGAGGCCTCGGGGGAGACCCCGCGCCTGCAGCGCCGGCGCCTGCCCGATGAGCGCGCCGCGATCACCCACAAGTTCAGCATCTCGGGCCACGAGGGCTACCTGACGGTGGGCCTGTACGAGGACAACACCCCGGGCGAGATCTTCGTCACCATGGCCAAGGAAGGCTCGGCGGTCTCGGGCCTGGTGGACGCAGTGGCCACCCTCACCAGCATCACCCTGCAGTACGGGGTGCCGATGGAGGTGCTCTGCCGCAAGTTCATCCACACCCGCTTCGAGCCCAACGGCTTCACCAACAACCCGAACATCCCCATGGCGAAGTCGATCCTGGACTACATCTTCCGCTGGCTGGAGCTCAAGTTCGTCCTGCCCAAGGAGTCGTCGGCCCAGGAGTCCCAGTCCGAGTCCCTCAACGTCATGGGCGAGTCGAACAAGCCCGTGGCAGGAGCCAAGCCGGCCAACATGCCGGTGGCCTTCGCGCCCCAGGTGGACGTCAAGGTGAAGCGCGCGGCCCGCACCCAGGTGGCCTTCCAGGTGGAGAGCGACGCCCCTCCCTGCCCGGAATGCGGCGATATCATGGTGCGCAGCGGCAGCTGCCACAAGTGCATCAGCTGCGGCACCACGAGCGGCTGCTCCTAGGCCGCAGGGCCGGCGCCGGCGGCCCTTTCAGGCCGGTGCCAACGCCTCCCCGACAGCCGCCGTGGAAATCCACGGCGGCTGTTTCTTTTCGGCCCGGCCCGGCGCCGCGCGGCGGTCCACATTTCGCGGGCGGGGCCCTATAATGGCGGTTTGCGAACGAAAGGACGGAATGTGGCCCTACAGTTCAGGTCGGAGCTGACCCCGGCGCACGTGCGGGAGGCGACGGCGGGCATCTTTTGGCGGCAGGTGACCAAGCCGCTGGTCCTCTCGGGCGCCGCCGCGGTCTTCGCCGCCGCCCAGGGCATCCTGTGGGCGGTACTGCCCGGTTTCGGCTGGCAATGGCATGCCGCGCTGGCGGGCATGATGTCGGCCGGCCTGGCGGGAGGCCTGGCCTTCGCCTCGTCCCACTACCAGTCCCTGGCCCTGGCCAACTTCGCCCGCTTCAAGGGCGCGCCGGTGGAGGCCAGCCTGGAGCGGGATTCCTACCGGTACGCGGCGGACTGGGGAAGTGGTTCCATAGAATGGTCCAGGTTCCAGAGCCTGTGGTGCCTGGACGGGGTGTGGGTCCTGCTGCAACACGCCGAGGGCGGGGCCAGCGTGCTGCTGCCTTCGGCGGACCTGGACGAGGAAGCGCGGGGCTTCCTGAGGCAGCGCATGGCCGAGGTGCGGGCCGAGGTGCTGGACTGATGCTGGGCTGGCTGCTGGGGCTGCTATGGCTGCTGTGCCTGAAGGCCTGGCTGGCGTCGCACCTTCTGGTGGACGCCGACACCCTGGTGGTGGCCGACCTCTGGCAGGCCCTGTCCAAGGGCGGGTCGCTGGGCGACTGGATCATGTGCCCGCACCCCTATGTGTTCCCGGACCTGCTGCTCTACGGTGTGGCCGCGCTGCTGGCCAAGGGGGTGGCGGCGCGGCAGGCCGCCTTCGGCCTGGTCGAAGGCTTCTTCCTCTGGTGGACCCTGGCCCGGTTGATGAAGCGCCTGCTGGACCTCGACGGGTCCACGGCCCGCGCCTTTGCCGGGGCGGGCCTGCTGCTGCTGCTGCTGTTCCTGGACCCCGGAAGCGGCCTGGGCCAGATCTTCAGCCCGGGCTACCACGGCGGGGCCCTCTTGTGCGCCATGGCATGGCTGGCCTGGGCCCTGGGGCAGGACCGCCGTCCCTCGTCCTGGCCGGGGACCGTCTGGGCAGCCCTGGGCCTGGGCCTGGCCTGGGCCTCGGACCAGCTGGTCCCGGCCTGGGTGCTGGCGCCAGGCCTGTTGCTGAGCGCGGCCCTGACCGGGCGGGCCCGCCGGAAGATCTGGGCCGCAGCCGGGCTGGCCTGCGTTTTTCGGGAGCTCACGCTCTGGTTCTGGCACGGGGAGGGCATGCGGATCGCCACCTACCGCCTGTCCTTCTTCTGGGACCACGCCTTCGGCCTGCTGGGCTCGCTGGCCTCGGAGCTGGCCCCGGCCGCGCAGCTGTCGCTGGGGCCGCTGCTGCTGGCCCTGCTGGCCCTGGGCCTGCTCTGGGGCCTGGCGCGCGAGGTCCCGGCCGCCGGCTGGCTGGCGGCGGCGGCCTGCCTGCTGCTGGCGTCCTGGCTGGCGCTGGGGGCCCTTGAGGGCCATGCTTCCGGGCGCTACGGCGCGGGCTTCGTGTGGCTGAGCGCACCCTGGGTCCCCCTGCTGCTCAGCCGGCGCTTCGGCGGCGGGCCCCAGCCGCTGCTCGCCTGCGGCCTGCTCGGCGTGCTGTGGCTGGGCTGGCTGAGCCCGCCTCCGCAGGATCCGCCCGAAATGGCGCAGGCCCGCTGGCTGGACGCCCAGGCGCAGGCTCTCGGGATGGATCACGGCATGGCGGACTACGCCCATGCGCGCCCGCTGCGCCTGCTTGGGGACCGGGATCTTGGCCTCGTGCCGGTGATCACCGACAAGCTCGGGCTGGCCCCCTATGCCTGGTCCGTGGACCGCAAGGCCTTCGATGTCCCGGTCCGGCCGCAGTTCGTGGTCATCAATGGGCTCGATCCGCGGGCCATCCTGGCCCGCCTGGGCCCCCCGTCCGGTAAGGCAGGCGGTCCAGGCATTGAGTTGTGGCTGTATCCCCGCCCTGGCCCGGCTGTTCCAGGCATCTGAGGCAGGCATGAACGAGCATGATTTCGACGGGGACCGGCCCAGGCAGCTGCTGGTGTGCACCTTTGGCGCGGACTGTGGGGCGGCGCTTAAGGCGCGCGATGGCGCGCCGCACGCCCTCGCGGACGCGCTGAAATCGGCGCGCAATGAAGCCGGGCTCAGGCGCAGCCTGTACGTGACCAAAACGGGGTGCATGGGCTGGTGCGAAAGCGCGCCGGTGGTCCAGCTGCTCCCTGAGGGGCGGATCTTCAGGGATGTGGAGGTGGGCGAGGCCGCCGCGGTGGTCCAGGCCTGTCTCGACGGCGGGTCAACGCTGCAGGAACGCTTGGTGTGGGATTATGGCTGCCCAAGGGCGGACAACGAGTCCCGGCGCGCCCGGCGCCCGGACTGAGGGCGCCTTGGACGCCGCCCCGGACAGCCTGCTGCGCCTGAAGGCGCTCTTTGACGGCGCCATGGCCGGGCTCGAGGGCGTGGAAGCCAAGAGGCTCTTCGGCTGTGACGGTTATTTCGTCAACGGGAACATTTTTGCGTTGGTCTGGAAGGAGGGGCGTCTGGGCCTGCGTTTCACGGACGAATCAAGCCGGCTCGGGCTGATGGCCCTGCCAGGGGCGGAGAGCTGGTCCGTGGGCCGCAGCGTGATGCGGCGCTGGGTTCTCGTGCCCGTCGACCTGCATGCCCGGCCGGCCATGCTCCGGCGCTGGACCAGCCAGGCCTGGGCCGAGGCCCTGGAGCGTCCGCCCCGCGAGGCCGTCACCCGCCGCAAGGGGGCCCGGCGGGTCCGCCCCGCGGTCTTCAGGCGCCTGCCCTGAGACGGGCCGGCCTCAGCTGTTGGCCTTCATGTCCAGGCACAGGACCAGCTTCGTGCCGTCGCGTCGGTGCACCAGGCTGGCGACCGTGCGGCAGTGGTTGCCCGAAAGGCGGGAGAGGTACAGTTCAGTAGTGTAGCGTTCCAGGCCCCCGTCGATGAGGCTGTAGAAGTAGACCTTGTGGGAGTGGTCCGAGCCTTTGGGTGAGGGCGCGAAGAGGCGGTTGGCCTGGCCTTGGGCGCCCGCCTGGGTGTGGGTGGCGGTGATCTGGACGCCCTCCCGGTCCAGCATGTAGGCGCATTCGAGGTCCGTCTCGCTGAGCACGAGCCCGGCCAGCAGGCCGTCGTACTGGGCCGCGTCGGCGAAGGTCAGGGTGCCGCGGATGGCGTCGCTGAGGCGCCGCATCTTCTGGGCCTGGGACCGGCGGTCATGGATGGCGGCCACCGCCGTTTCGCGAAGGCGCCGGGCCGCGGCGTTGACCGCGGGCGCGAGCGCCTCGAAGTCCACCTTTTCGGGCGCCAGTGGGCGGCTGAAAAAGAAGCCCTGGAAGAGCTCCGCCCCCAGCGCGGCGCAGGTATCGACCTCCGCCTGGGATTCGACGCCTTCGGCGAGGATCACGCAACCGGTGCGGTGCCCCAGGCCCACGAGGGACTTGAAGGTCTCCTGCTTGAAGTAGTCGGTGTCGATGTCCTGCACCAGGCTGCGGTCGAGCTTCAGGATGTGGGGCCGCAGGGTGGCCACCCTGGGCAGGTTGCTTTCGCCGGCTCCGAGGTCGTCCAGGGCGATGAGGAAGGCCAGATCCCGGTGGTGGTCGACAAAGCGCCGGAGCGCGGCGGTGTCGATGACCCGGCTTTCGTTTATTTCGAGCACCACATCGCAGGGTTTCAGTCCCGCGGCTTCCACGGCCTGGGCAATGGAGCCGGAGCCGACGACCCCCTGGTCGATGACGGAGGCCTCTATATTGATGAAGAGCAGGGGCTTGGGCGGCTCCAGCTGGGGCATGGCGTTGAAGGTGCCCAGGGCCTTGCGCCGGCACAGGCGGTCCAGGTCGAGCAGGCGGCCTTCCTGGCGGGCCATCTCGAACATCTGCAGGACATTGAGCTGGGGCAGTCCGGGCCGGCTTCCGGGCCGCGCTAGGGCCTCGAGCCCGACGACGCCGTTCTGCTTGAGGGAAACGATGGGCTGGTAGTGGATGCCCAGGTTTTCGTCCTGGATCAGGGTGTTGAGTTCGCTGGTGGCAGGCATGGCGGACCTTCGGCGTGGAAGAGGCGTGGCTGGTGACGCAAGAATATACTGCAAAAATGATGCCACAATGCCTGATATTGCCTGCAATTCTTCAAAATCCCTGCAGGGGCGCCGGGCGCGGCCTGGTAGCCGGCCCGGCGCCTGCCTTGGAGGGCCGGGTCAGACCCCCTTTTCCCCTGTCCGGATGCGCAGGCCCTGCTCGACATTGAAGACGAAGATCTTGCCGTCCCCGAATTCGCCGGTGCGCGCGGCCTTGACGATGGCATCCACCACCTTCTTGGCCTGGGCCGGGCCTTCCACCACCACCTCGATCTTGAGCTTGGTCAGCAGGCTCATGGTGACCTGGTCGCGGTAGTGCTCCTTGACCCCTTTCTGCCTGCCGTGGCCCTGGACTTCGCTCACGGTGATCCCTGGGTAATCGACTTCGGCGAGCGCGAGCATGATCTTTCTGAGCGCGCCTGGCCGCACGAAGGCTTCCACTTTTTTCAGCGTCATGGGCTTGGTCTCCTTTGGTTGGGGGCGGCGTCAGATCTCGTAGCCGGCTTCGCTGTGCTGGCTCAGGTCGAGCCCGAGCTCCTCGTCGCGCCGGCTGACTCGGAAGCCGAGGGTCCAGTCCACGATCTTGAACACGATGGTCGTGCCCACGACCGCGAAGGCCGCCGTGGCCAGGACCGCGACCGCTTGGATGCCGAGCTGGGCGGGGCCGCCGTCGGCGCCCGCCGGGTTGATCAGCTTGCTTGCCAGAAGGCCGGTGGCCAGGGCGCCGAAGGTGCCGCCCACGCCGTGGACCCCGAAGGCGTCCAGGCTGTCGTCGTAGCCCAGGCGGGATTTCATGGTGACCGCGAAGACGCAGATCGGGGACACCAGGGCGCCCAGCAGCAGCGCCGAGGCGGGGCTGATGAAGCCCGCCGCGGGCGTCACCGCCACCAGGCCTGCGACGCAGCCCGAGGCGGCGCCCAGGGCGGTCGGCTTGCCGTGCATGATCCATTCCGCGGCCAGCCAGGTGAGGGTCGCCGCAGCGGCCGCGGTGTTGGTGTTGACGAAGGCGTAGGCGGCCAGGCCGTTGGCGGCCAGGGCGCTGCCGGCGTTGAAGCCGAACCATCCGAACCAGAGCAGGCCCGCGCCCAGCATCACCATGGTCGTGTTGTGGGGCAGCATGTTCTGCTCCCCCAGGCCGTTGCGCTGGCCCAGCAGCAGGGCCGCGGTCAGGGCCGAGAAGCCGCTGAGGATGTGCACCACGGTGCCGCCGGCGAAGTCCAGGGCGCCCATGTCATGCAGGAAGCCGTGAGGACCCCACACCCAGCGGCAGACCGGGCTGTAGACGAAGAGGCTCCACAGCACGGCGAAGGCGAGGAAGCTGCTGAATTTCACGCGCTCGGCGATGGCGCCCGAGATGAGGGCCACGGTGATGATGGCGAACTTCATCTGGAAGGCCATGAACACCAGGTGGGGGATCGTCGGCGCGTAGTCCGCGTTGACGTCCGGGCCGACCTTGTTGAGCAGGGCGAAGTCGAAGCCGCCGATGAGGTTGTGCAGCATGCCGCGGGGGCTGAAGGCCAGGCTGTAGCCCACCAGGACCCAAACGACGCTGATGACCGCCAGCATGAGGAAGCTGTGCATGAGCGTGCTCAGGACATTCTTCTTGCGCACCATGCCGCCGTAGAAAAGGCCGAGCCCGGGAGTCATGAGCAGGACCATGGCGGCGGACAGCAGGACAAAGGCGGTGTCGCCGGAATTAAGGGTAGAGACGGCGGCGGGCGGGGCAGGGGGCGGCACAGCGGCGGCCAGGGCATCGGCGGCCAGCCGCGCAGGCAGGCTGACGCCGGCCAGTAGGCGGAAGAGCATGGGACCTCCTTTGGTCAAGTGCGGCCCGGCTTCGCGCCGCGTGATGCGTTCCTTATGCACGCGACAAGACAGGGCCTCCCTACGTCGGGGGCCGCGGCTGTGCGTGGTGTTGTCAGGGTTGGGTACCGGGGACCAAGGATTCCAGGTCCGTGGACAGGATCGGCGGCTTCGCCGAGCAGGGCTATGACTTGAAACACAGATCGTTCCCTGCAGCCTCAACCCTGAGGCTGACTGTGGTGCGTCAGTGTTCTATTTTGTAGCAATTTGGGTGCCATGGAAATTTGTTGAAAAGTGCTTGGAAACAAACAAAGAAGGCTTGCGAAGCTCTGACAAAAACGTAAGATTTGACAAGAAGCGCATGCCCTGACCGGCCATAGCCATGGCGTCAGGATGGAGAATGCACACGGAAGGGGTCGGGATGGCAGCGGATTTTTATGGGGATCTGTTGGCGCAGAAGGGGCCGATCCTGAAGCGGCTGCTGGATGCGGCGGTGAAGAAGGGATCCCCCACGGTCACCGAGCACCATTATCAGGCCGGCCAGTTGATCTTCTATGCGGGCAATGAGCCCTTCGGGGTGTATTACATCCACCACGGGGTGGTGAAGCTCCTGAAATCCGGCAAGGCCGGGCGCCTGCACATCACCTACATGGGCGGCGCCGGGGACCTGTTCGGGTACCGTGCCCTCCTAGCGGGCGAGCTCTACAAGGTCACGGCCGAGTCCCACCACAGCACCAAAGTATCCTTCATCAAGAAGGAATTCTTCCTGGAGCATCTGCGCAAGGACCGGGAGCTCAGCCACCTGCTGCTGAAGCTGTTGAGTGTTGAGCTGGGGGATGTCGAGGACCGCCTGGTGGGGGCGGCGCAGGTATCGGCCGAACAGAGGGTGGCGCGGGTGCTGTGCTTCCTGGTGCGGACCTACGGGCTTGAGCAGTCCGGGCGCCTCCGCATCGAGCTGTCGCGGACGGACATGTCCGAGTTGTCGGACACCGCTTCCGAGACCCTGATCCGCTGCCTTGCAGACCTGGAGCAGCGGGCCCTCATTGCCCGGGACAAGGAAGGCCTGAGGATCCTGGACCTTGAGGCGCTGGTCCAGGAGGCCGGGCAGGCCTGAAAACAACGATCCCAACCAGGGGTTTGGTTGGGATCCGGTGCTCTTCTGCTTTCCGCCGGGGAGTGCCTACGGGCGGACGCCGCTCGGGCTAGTAGCTGAAGAGGTAGTACGCCGACAGGCCGGTGATGGCCACGATGACGATGATCGGGGTGAGGATCTCTTGCATGGTGTTCTCCTTGTGTGGGTGCCCCCAGGGCCGGGCACAAGGAAATCATAATCCCTTTGTCTAAAATGGCTCATAACGTGGGTCGGACTACAGACTGATCTTGGTCAGGTTACATTTTTATGAGGTCTTTACGCGCAGATGGACTTCCTTCCGGAATCCCCTTGGCAGGCCTGCGTAAAGGGCGGGCGGCCGGACTGAGAGTCGCCCCATGAATAACGAAGGACCGGCCCGCAAAGGCCGGTCCTTCTTGTTCTTCCGTTCCACTCTTTCCGTTTCTGAGGTTTCTGTTCGTGGCGCCTCTTGGATCCTGCCGCGGTCTAGACCGCCACCACGCCGGTCTCGCCGGTCCTGATGCGCAGGGCTTCGTCGGCGTCGAGGACCCAGACCTTGCCGTCACCGAACTTGCCCGAGGCCAGGGACTTCTGCATCACTTCGAGCACGTGGGGGACGTCCCAGTCATTGACCAGGATCTCCACCCGCGTCTTGGGCAGGAACTTGATCTTCTCGGCCGCCTCGCCTGAGCGCGAGCCGCGCTGGCGTCCGAAGCCCTTCACGTCCGTGACGGTCATGCCCATGAGCAGGCCTTCCCCCGTCAGAGCGTCCACAAGTTCGTCCAGGCTGTCGGGACGGATGATGGCCGAGACCATCTTCAGTCCGTAGCTCTTGTGGACCGTGGTGACCAGCACGTAGAGCAGTCCGATCGCCGCCCAGCCGCCCGCGATGTAGAAGCAGATGGAGGCTTCGGTCTTGTTGTCCGCGGTGCCGGTCAGGTTGAGGTAGAAGATGCCGCCGCACATGAGGATGTTCAGGATCAGGCCGCCCAGCGGGACCAGCAGGTGCTTCAGCGCGCTGAAGTCCGGGCGGTCCTTGTAGGCGATCCAGGTCCAGATGCAGACCAGTCCGTACAGCACGAAGGTGCCGAAATTCGACGCCAGGGTGATGCCGGTCAGGCCCACGACGGACTGCACTCCGATGGCCGCGATGACGCAGGAGACCAGTACCAGCACTCCGATGACCGTATGGGGGGTCTTGTTGTCGGGGTGCAGGAAGGCCAGGAATTCCGGCAGTTCGCGGTCCTCAGCCATGCCGTTGGTGACGCGGACGGCGGTGTTGATGCAGCTGAGGGTCGTTCCCACCACCGCGATGATGACGGTGATGGCCATGACCACCATGAGCCCGAAGCCCACGCCGGGGAGCACGTGATTGCCCAGGGCGACGCACATGTCGCCGATGGGCGCCGAGGAGTTGCCCATGGCGGCCAGGCCCGTGACGGTCTGGGTGATCATCACCGGCGCCGCGGCCGCCGCAGGTGCAGCCGCCTGTGCGGTCCCGGTCACCGCCGCGGCCGCGGGAGCGGCCACGCTGGCGACACCGGTGAGCTTGTCGCTGACCATGTAGCTGGCGGCGAAGTACTCGAACAGGTAGGCGATCACACCCTGCACAAAGAGGGCGATGATGATGGCCTTGGGGATGGTCTTCTCGGGGTCCTTGGTTTCCGGGGCCATGGCCGTGGAGCTTTCGAAACCGACCAGGATCAGGATGGCGATCGTGGCCTGCACCAGCACGCCCTGGATCGAGTGGAACTTCACCACGTCAAAGGCGTCCGAAAAGGCCCACTGGGCTGCGGTGGCGCCCTCGGGGTTCTTGATGCGGTACACGATGGCCAGGAGGCTGAAGACCACCAGGGCGACCCACTGGATGATGTTGATCCAGATGTTGGTGACCGTCGAGCCCGTCACGCCCTTGTAGGCGATGAAGCCAACCAGGAACGCGAAGATCACGCCGATGGTGATGAGCGAGGGGTTCGACAGCGTGTTGTTGGTGAAGGCCGTGTACAGGTAGCCGATCAGCGTGGCGAACATGGCCACCATCACGCCCGGATACACCCAGTAGAACAGATGGGCCGCCCAGCCCGTGGCCAGCTTGGACAGGCGCGCCATGGAGGTGGGCATGGCCCGCTTCTCCTTGCGGCTGTCCAGGAAGGCCTGCTCAGCGAAGTAGGTGCAGCTGGCGAAGCCGGCCTGGGGGTAGAGCTTGGCGAGTTCGGCGTACGCAAAGGCCGTGAGGAATGCCAGGACCAGGGCGAGCAGGATGCCGGCCCACATGTCCGGGGCGCACGAGGCGCCGCTAGGCAGGGTGGCCGAGGCCTGGACCTGGTAGGTGATCCAAAGGAAGGCTCCCGGCGCGATCAGTGCCATCGCGTTCATGGAGGAGCCCAGAAGTCCTAGCGTGGGTTTAATACCCAGCGCGTTTTCTCGAGATTCAGCCATTGTGGCCTCTGTGGTTCAGCCCAGCACCATCGCAGGACTGGAGTAATGGAGAGTTACAGTACGGGTCGCCCTTGACCATCTTGCACATTGAAGTAACTGCAAGTTCGGTGCCAAAACCATGTTTGATAAAGTCCTTTCGTTTCAACGCTTTTTGGGATGTCCCGGGCATTACGCTTTTGTCAGTTCCGACAGGCGCGTCATGCCCGACAGGCCGCGGCCGGGCCGGCCTCAGAGGGCCTTGGGGCCCTTTTCCTGGGTGCGGATGCGGTAGGCCTGCTCCACCGGGCTGACGAAGATCTTGCCGTCGCCGACGCTGCCGCTGCGGCAGACGTCCATGATGGTGGCGATGATCTTCTTCACGGCCCGGTCGGCGGCGATGATCTCGATTCGGAGCTTCGGCAGGAAGTGGGTCTGGTAGCGGGCGCCTTTCCATTGCTGCTCCATGCCCCGCTGCTTCCCGTGGCCTTCGATGCGGGTCACCATCATGCCGGGGTATCCGACTTCTGAGAGGTGGTGCCTGAGGGGCTCCAGCTTCTCGGGCCGGACGATCGCTTCGATGCGCTTCATGCTCACGGGTGCCTCCCTTGGTTTCGCGGTCCTGGCCGGCCGCCTGCCCCTGAAAAAGAAGAAGCCCCCGGGCGTGTCGCCCCGGGGGCTTCAATGTCCGGTCCCCGCCCTGGGGACCGCAGATCCTGCGCCTGAACGTTCCTAGAAGCTGTAGACCGCGGCGTAGGTGATGGTGTTCTGGACCTGGCTCCAGGTCGCCGTCTGGCCCGCCCCGTTGGGCACGTTGCCCGTCAGGAACTCATAGCGGTCCGAGGCGTCAGCCCGGTACTCCAGGATGTGCGACAGCGGGCCCATGGCGTACTTCAGGGTCACGGTGATGTCGTCGAGCTGGTAGGGCGCGGTTCCGCTCACGATGCCCGCGTGGGCGGCCTGGGCCGGCGTCAGGTTGATCGCGTTGACGCCCGTCGAGGATCCGAAGTCGGGGTTGAACCACTGCTCAAAGCGGGGCGACACGGTGAAGCTGCCCATGGTGTAGGTGGCATACAACGCATAGCCCTGCTGCTTGGGGCTGAAGGCCTTGGTTCCCGTGGGCACGACCGGCTGAATGTAGTCCTTCAGAAGGTATTCGCCGGTGAAGCTGAGGGAATCCGTGGCCGTGTACGCGGCGACCAGGTTGAACCAGTCGATGTTGGCGATGTCGCCCGTGGCGTCGGTGCCGACCGTGGCCCCGCCCAGCGTATTGGCCGGGTTGAGGTAGTAGGTGCCGGTCAGGCTCAGGCCCTTCACGCCGGAATAGGCGATGATGGCGCCCCAGTCCTTGCCGGAATTCACCACGTTGTCCACGCTGTTGCCGTTGTCCACGAAGCCCGAAACCACCAGGCTGCCGGGGAGCGCGTAGTCCAGGCGCAGTCCGGTCTCGTAGAGCGGCTCATTGTAGAAGAGCAGCGAGCGGCTGAAATTGGCGTTCGAGGGCAGGTAGGTGACCTCGTTGCCGATGGGGGTGCCGAACTTGCCCAGGGTGAAGGTGGCGTTGCCGAAGACCTGGGTGACGTAGGCCTGGCCGATCTCCACCGAATCCAGGGTGCTGCCGTCGACGTTGTACAGGTTGGCCAGGGGCCCCAGCAGCAGGTCCACGAAGTAGCCGGTGTTGGAGGCGGTGTCGCCCTGCTTCAGGGTCAGCTCGCCGCCGCCGAAGGTGAACTGGTTGGTGGTGGTGTCAAAGGCGCGGTACTGAAGGGGCTGGACCGACGAGGCCGAGCTGTCGGCCGGGCGGTTGAGGGAGAACTGGTAGTACTCGTCGACATAGCCGCCCACCGTGAGCTTGCCGTACCAGGGGACCGGGGTGGGGGTGGGGGCCGGGGTGGCTGCCGCAGCCGCCGTGGGGGTGCTGTCTGCCAGGGCGAAGGCGGGGGCTGCGAGGGCGCCAAGCAGCAGGCCTCCGGTCAAAAGATGTTTCTTCGTGCGCTTCATGGTTCCTCCTAGAGGGTGTCGTTCCGTCCAGAGCGTCGTGCCTTGCGCAAGAACACACCCGGGATGGGATGCATTATGCAACTTGCAAGATGCAAGACTGGTGCCAAAGCTTCGCAGCCGTAAATCCTTGTGGAACAAGGCTTCCGGCCGCGGTTCCTGGTTACGCTTTTGTCATGTTCGACACGATTTCGACACAATCCCCGCGTTTCACGGCGCCCAGGGCCGGCGCCTCCCCAGGATCCGGTCCCGGGCGCCGTGAAGCGGGTGTCTCGATCCGGCGTGTGGCGGCCGGTGCCGAGTGGTGCGCAGGCCCTACTTGGCCTGCAAGTCCTCGGAAAGCAGGATCGCCTCGGCGATCTCCCGCATGGGCTTGCGGCGGTTCATGCTTTCCTTCTGTATGTAGCGGTGGGCGGCCGGCTCGTCCATGCCCTTCTTCTTCATGAGGACGGCCTTGGCTTTGGTCACCATCTTGCGGTTCTCCAGGTCCTCCTGGAACGCGGCGGTGGCCGACTGCAGGCGGGCGTTCTCGATGGCGATGGCGGCCTGGCTGGCCACAAGCGAGAGCATCTTGGTGTCGTCTTCGCTGTAGATGCGGGAGTGCTGCGAGTAGCTGTTGATGACCCCGATGGCCTGCCCCCGGATCAGCATGGGCACGCAGAGCATGCTGACGATGCCCTCCTGCCGGGCGATTTCCTTGAAGCCGAAGTTCTTTTCGTCGCTGACGTCCACGACCACCTGGGGCAGCTTCGTCTGCAGGGCCTTGCCTGAGACGCTCTTGTCCGCCAGGACGCTGGGCTTGTCCCGGTAGGCCGGCGAAAGGCTCTGGGTCGCGGCGATGCTGAGCGTGCGGGAACTCTCGTCATAGAGCAGGATCGACACGATCTTGCTGTCCATGAGGTCCGCGGTCACGGACACGATCACCTGCAGGACGTCGCTCAGGCTGAGGTCGAAGCCCAGGACCTGGCTGATGCGGTGCAGGAGGTTGAGCTCCCTGGCGTTTCTGGCGGCGGCGCTTTCGGACATGACAACCTCGTCATAGGCGTGTGCAGGACATCTAGTGCAAGGCCCGTGCCAAAGGCGGTCCGCGGCGTCGCGGACCGGGTCCGCGGCCCCGTCCGCTTGCGCGCCAAGGGGTTTTGAATTCGGGCACCCGGACGGACCAAGGCTTTGCCGTCAGGGGACGGAGGCGGGAGGACCGCCCGCCGGAAACTCTGACAAAAGCGTGCGACAAGAATGTCAGTCACGACAATGCGCCCCGGAGCGGGCCTTTCGCTTGACCAAGGGGCCTGCAGCGCCTAGAATCCACTGGAAAAGAGCTTGTCTTTCAAGAGGAAACCAGCCTTTTATGGCCCGAGTCGCGTGCGCGAAATGCAATTCGGAGATCAAGCTTGGTGCTGACCAGGATGAGGGCAGCGAGATCCAGTGCCCCTCCTGCAAGGCCGAGCTCAAGGTCATCACGGATGGGGAATATCTCCAGACCGTTGAGAAGGCGCCGGCCTAGGCGCGCCTGTTTTTGAACGATCCATGCGCCGCCAGGCAGGATTCAGGCGGCCGTCATCATTCGCCTTTCATAAAAACGTGTGACAAATCCGGCGTCTGCGTTGTGGAAGGCCACAAGGAGCATTCATGTCATCCATCAAGCGTGTGCATGCCCGGCAGATCCTCGATTCGCGGGGCAACCCCACCATTGAAGTGGACGTCCAGCTGCACGACGGCGCCTTCGGGCGCGCGGCGGTCCCCTCCGGCGCCAGCACCGGCGTGCACGAGGCGGTCGAGCTGCGCGACGGCGACAAGTCCCGCTACCTCGGCAAGGGCGTCCTCAAGGCGGTGGAGAACGTCAACACGATCCTGGGGCCGAAGCTGATCGGCTTTGAGGCCGCGGACCAGCGCGCCCTCGATGCGGCGATGATCGCCCTCGACGGCACGGAGAACAAGGGCAAGCTCGGCGCCAACGCCATCCTCGGCGTGAGCATGGCCGCGGCCAAGGCCAGCGCGGCCAGCAGCGGCATGCCCCTGTTCCGCTACCTGGGCGGCAGCAACGCCAACACCTTGCCGGTGCCCATGGCCAACATCATCAACGGCGGCAAACACGCCGACAACAAGGTCGATTTTCAGGAGTTCATGGTGATGCCGGTGGGCGCCAAGAGCTTCAGCGAAGGCATCCGCATGGTGGCGGAGACCTTCCATGCGCTGAAGGCGGTGCTGAAGAAGGCCGGGCAGAACACCAACGTGGGCGACGAGGGCGGCTTCGCCCCCAACATCGAGAACGAGGAGAGCATCAAGTACATCCTCGAGGCGATCGAGAAGGCCGGCTACAAGGCGGGACGCGACAAGGACATGGCCATCGCCATGGACTGCGCCAGCAGCGAGCTCTTCGAGGAAGGCGGCCAGAAGGGCTACAAGTTCTGGAAGTCCAACCCGGACAAGCTGTTCACGGCGGAGCAGGTGGTGGACCTGCTGGCCGGCTGGGTGGAGAAGTACCCCATCGTCAGCATCGAGGATCCGCTGGACCAGGACGACTGGGCCGGCTACAAGCACATGACCGAGCGCCTGGGCAGGAAGATTCAGATCGTGGGCGACGACATCTTCGTCACCAACCCCAAGCGCCTGAAGAAGGGCATCACCGAGGGCTGCGCCAACAGCATCCTCATCAAGGTCAACCAGATCGGGACCCTGACCGAGACCTTCGACGCCGTCACCATGGCGCAGAAGGCGGGCTGGACGACGGTCATCTCGCACCGCAGCGGCGAGACCGAGGACAGCACGCTGGCGGACATCGCCGTCGCCCTGAACACCGGGCAGATCAAGACGGGTTCGGCGAGCCGCACGGACCGGGTCGCGAAGTACAACCAGCTGCTGCGCATCGAGGAAGCCCTCGGGGCGCAGGCCGTGTACCCGGGCCTGGCGGCGTTCTACAACCTCTAGCCGCTG
>Ga0302319_10013321_pt1 | contig 15424 bp, 14 predicted proteins | sample Bog_T0_2_FD_203319 | JGI IMG/M metagenome (GOLD analysis project Ga0302319, IMG submission 203319) | Peat permafrost microbial communities from Stordalen Mire near Abisko, Sweden - Bog_T0_2 | ecosystem: Environmental > Terrestrial > Soil > Wetlands > Peat | place: Sweden: Abisko, Stordalen Mire... | reverse complement strand
TTATGGGCTGCTACCAGCTCGGACTATTTTGATTTTCAGAGATTCAGCGGCGGCGACTTTGTTGGCGCGCTTGCGGAGATGCTGTCGGCGGAATCGCTGACGCGCGTGCTCTATCCTGATGATTCGACCAGCCGGGGAAAGAGTTTGCGTTTTGTGCAGGAGTATTTTCTGGTCGCCTGTTCGCTGGCCGATTTGGTGCGACGGTTTCGCGATGACAATTCGGATTGGAGCCAGTTGCCGGAACATGTCGCGATTCAGCTGAACGACACGCATCCCTCACTGTCGGTTCCTGAATTGATGCGGATTCTACTGGATGATGCCAGGCTCGGCTGGGATCAGGCATGGGACATCACCTTGCACACACTCGCCTACACGAATCACACGCTTTTGCCGGAGGCACTGGAGAAATGGCCCGTCGAATGGTTCAGGGTGCTTCTTCCCCGTCATCTGGAAATCATTTATGAGATCAACCGCAGATTGCTGGATGAGGTGCGGACTAAATTTCCGGGCCAGGAAGACCGGGTCGAGAAGATGAGCCTTGTGGAAGAAACGGGTGAAAGAACCATACGAATGGCGAATCTCGCGATCGTTGGATCGCACAGTACCAATGGTGTATCCGCCATCCATACTCATCTCTTGCGCTCCACAACCGTCAAAGATTTGGCGGACATGTACCCGCGGCGGTTCAACAACAAAACCAACGGCGTGACGCCGCGCCGCTGGCTGCTACTTGCCAACCCTGCTTTGAGCCGCACGATTACCGAATCCATAGGAGAAGGATGGATTACTGACCTCGCGGAACTTCACAAGCTCAATCCCCTCGCGGAGGACAAAGCGTTTCGCGACGCTTTCCGAAAAGCCAAACATGAAGCGAAGGTGACGTTTTCGGATTGGCTTGCGGCCAGCACCGGGCAACGGGTGGACCCCGATACCATCTTTGATTGCCAGATCAAGCGGATCCACGAATACAAACGGCAATTGTTGAATGCCTTGCGCATTGTCGTGTTCTACAACCGGCTTCGCGCTAATCCCGATCTTGTGATGGCCCCAAGAACATTCTTCTTTGCCGGCAAGGCCGCTCCCGCCTACCACTTGGCAAAGGTCATTATCAAGTTCCTCAATAATCTGGCGGTCACCATCGATTCCGATCCGTCTCTGCACGGCAAGCTGAAGGTAGTATTTGTTCCCGAATATTCCGTTACCCTGGCGGAACGACTGATTCCGGCAGGCGATGTTTCGAATCAAATCTCAACCGCTGGATATGAAGCAAGCGGAACCAGCAACATGAAGTTCATGATCAACGGCGCGCTTACGCTTGGCACCCGTGATGGCGCGACCATTGAAATGGCACAGCAAGCGGGAGAAGAAAACTTCTTCCTGTTCGGCCTGACGGCAAGGCAGGTAGCGGACAGCCGCGGATGGTACAGCCCTTACTGGCACTACGAACATGATTCGGAGACCCGCGTCGCGCTGGACCTGATCTTTTCCGGGCATTTTAACGGCGATGAACCGGGCATCTTTGATGAACTGCGAGAGACGCTCCTGACAAGTGGCGATCACTACATGCACCTCGCGGATTTGCGTTCCTATCTCAACGCTGATCAGCAACTGACTCACCTTTACGCCGATCAGGATGCCTGGGCGCGCAAAGCGATCTTAAATGTGGCAGCTTCGGGCCAATTCTCCAGCGACCGAACCATCTCCCAATATGCGTCAGAGATTTGGAATCTCAAACCCTGTGCTATGACCCAGTCTCTCACCTAGAACGGATCAGTAATGACGATTTCATCACTTGCCGGGAAACCGGCCCCGAAGGATATCCTTGTGGACCTTGACCGGCTCAACCGGGAATACTATGAACGAAAGCCGGATCTTTCCGATCCCGCACAGCGGGTCAGCTTCGGTACCAGCGGGCACCGCGGTTCGTCTCTGCTTGGTACATTTAATGAGGCCCATATCCTCGCCATCACCCAGGCGATCTGCGATTACCGGCGCGGTAAGCAGATTGATGGCCCCCTGTACATGGGCAAAGATACGCACGCTCTATCGGCTCCCGCCCAACGCACCGCATTGGAGGTTCTGGCCGCCAACCATGTGGAAACGATCATCCAGCCCGACGACGGAGTGACCCCCGTTCCGGTCATTTCACATGCGATCCTCACCTATAACCGTGGAAGGCGACACGCATTCGCTGACGGCATTGCAGTCACGCCGTCACACAATCCGCCGGAAGACGGCGGATTCAAATACAATTCAACCAATGGCGGCCCCGCGGACATCGACATCACAGGATGGGTACAGGATCGCGCTAACGAACTGATGCGCTCCAAGAATAACGGTGTGCAGCGGATGCCCTATGCCCCTGCGCTGAGTGCCGAGACCACCCATGCGGCCGATTTTGTCCTGCCCTACGTGAATGACCTGCGGAATGTCGTGGATATGGATGCGATTCACAATGCCGGCCTTAAGCTGGGCGTGGACCCGCTTGGCGGCTCGTCGCTTGCTTACTGGGGGCCGATCAATTCCATCTACAAGCTAGACATCACAGTTGTCAACAAAAAGATCGATCCGCAATTTGCCTTCATGACGGTGGACCATGATGGCCAGATTCGCATGGATTGTTCCAGCCCTTACGCGATGGCCAGACTCGTCGGGATGAAAGATAAGTTCCGCGTTGCGTTCGCAAACGACCCCGACGCGGATCGGCACGGAATTGTGACTCCATCAGCTGGTTTGATGAATCCGAATCATTATCTCGCGGTCGCCATCGGTTATCTGCTAACCCATCGCCCGAAGTGGTCGCCGAATGTGATGGTCGGCAAGACGGTAGTCAGCAGCAGCATGATCGATCGAGTCGTGCACAAGGCCGGTCGCAAGCTTTATGAAGTGCCGGTCGGTTTCAAATGGTTCTCCCCCGGACTATTCGACGGAACTCTTTGCTTTGGTGGCGAGGAAAGCGCCGGCGCCAGCTTTCTAAGGCTTGATGGAACGGCATGGACCACCGACAAGGACGGCCCGATCATGGATCTGCTCGCGGCGGAGATTACCGCCCGAACCGGCAAAGATCCCGGCGAACACTATCGGCAACTGACTGCGGAGTTTGGCACATCCTACTACACGCGCATCGATGCGCCGGCCACGCCAGATCAGAAATCTCGGCTTTCCAAGCTGTCCCCCGCAGCGGTGAAAGAATCACAGCTGGCAGGTGATCCCATTACGGCCAAGCTCACTAAAGCGCCGGGCAATCACGCTGTCATCGGGGGTCTGAAAGTGATCACGGTACGCGGATGGTTTGCTGCCCGACCCTCTGGGACCGAAAGCATCTACAAGATTTATGCCGAGAGCTTTCACGATCAGAAGCATCTACAAACGATCCTCGATGAAGCCCAGCACATCGTGAACAACGCCCTTGCCGCAGCACCAAAGGCCTGATTTGTAGTTTGCAGATTTCAATATTTTATTTCGAGTGGATTGCGATTCAATGTATTCGGCTTCTCCATATGGGGTTAGACACGCACATTGAGGCGTTATCGTGATGGGAACTGGTTTTTTCTCCGTCCCATGTCCGCGAGCGGACAGACGGCACATAGAAAGACCTGTCAAATGGGCGAAGCAGGACTTGGGCACGAGGTCGCCGTGACTTGGTTGGCATTCTGCCTTCACAGTAACCACGAACCGTGCACCAGTCCCTAACCGAGGAAGACATAATGACAACAGCTACCGCGATCAAGAAGCAAATTCCCAAAGAACAACAATGGATCAAGCTTGCGACGCCCACTGATCTGGCATCGGCGGCGACGCGCGACATCTCCGGCGCCATGAACGCTGTGCTTGCCGACGTGTTCGCGCTCTATTTGAAAACCAAGAACTTCCACTGGCACCTGAGCGGCCCGCATTTTCGCGACTATCATCTGATGTTCGATGAGCAGGCCAGTCAAATCTTTGCCATGACAGATCCGATTGCCGAGCGCGTGCGCAAGATCGGCGCGCTCACGATCAAGTCCATCGGCCACATTTCCAAGCTCCAGCGAATCGCGGACAACGAAGCGGACTACGTTGAGCCCGAAGATATGCTCGCCGAGTTGTGTGAGGACAACAAGACTTTTGCGGCCAGACTGCGTGAAGTTCATAATGTTTGCGGTGAGCATCGTGACTTCGCCACAGCCAGCCTGATCGAGATCTGGATCGATGAAACAGAACGGCGGACGTGGTTCCTGTTCGAGGCCAGCGGACGCGAAATGACCAGCGGGCACTGAAACGCCGGAATGTTCGAGTTCTGGGACTCGGTGGGTGGTCAGTATTCGATGGATTCCGCATAGATGCTCTCACGACATCGTCAGATTCCGGAACTGCCCATCCGCCCGCGCGTCCATCCCCTTTCCGGCAGAATCACCCGCTCTTATCCCGTGGGCCGGCAGAGCTTTTCTCGCTCGGATCAAGGCCAACAGCTTACGCTGACCATCAGGTCCGATCATCCCCTCGCAGTGAATGTTCGAGCCAACCTCGTGACTACACTGATGTCCAAGGATGGCAAATCGTGGACGCCAATCCCCTTCGATCAGGCGGACGAACAAACGCTGACCTGCCGCATGACGCCCGACCATCCCGGTTTACACTCGTTCCGGGCGGAGTTCTCGCCGGACAACGGTGCCAGTTGGATCAGGGACAGTGTCCCTGATGCATGGATTTTGATTGATCCGCCCCAAGTGGATGCTCTGCGAGTTTACACGCTGATTCCCACCGTCTCTGGAACAATCGCCGACTGGATGGGCGACTTGAAACGCATCGGCGATATGGGCTTCAACGCAATTCACCTGCTGCCCATAACGGCAATGGATGCCTCGCAAAGCCCTTATTCGGCGAAAGACCTGTATGACATCGACCACAGCTACCTGATAACCGGGACAAAACAAGACGGCCTTTCGCAGTTGGAAGATTTTATTGCGGCGGCAAAGGATCACAACATCCGGCTCATCTTCGACCTGGTGCTCAATCATGTTGGTGTAACCAGCACAATAGTCCGCCGTGCGCCGGATTGGATCACACCGGACCAGAACGAGCCGGACGGTTTGAAACGCGCGAGCTACTGGTGCAGCCAGGGTTGGAGAAGTTGGAACGATCTGGTCTTGATCAACTACGAGCACCCCTCCGAAGCCATCCGCTCGGAGATCTGGTCCTATATGATTGACTACGCCCTGTTCTGGGCGAAATACGCTGACGATACCGGTGGCTTTGTGCGTTTCGACAACCTGCACAGCAGCAATCCCGATTTTGTCTCAGCGCTAACCAGCGCCCTGCATAATTCATATCCCCAGGTCGGCGTTCTGGCTGAGTATTTCACCGATGAGAGCACGCTGCTGCGTACCGGACCCCAGTGGGGATTGAATCTGAATCTGGCCACACCCTGGAACTTTAAGTTCGTCCCGCAGCTTCGGGACTACCTGACGTACATCCACCGTGTTTCGGAACATATTCGCTATTTCATGCCGATCACTTCGCACGATTGCGGCTCGCCCGTTCAGGAGTTTGGCACCGCCGATGCCACAGTCCCCCGGTATGTCGCCGCCGCGTTGCTCGGGACCGGCGCGACCGGAATGCCGCAAGGGGTGGAACTCGGCGAGAAAGAGCGTATCGATTTCATCGGCCGAAAGCCGGCAATGCCCTATCCCGCCAAAGCCAGGTTCGCGGAGTTTATCAGAAGGGTCAACGCCATACTGGTCAAGTATTCCGCCTTCCGCCGCGGTGAAAACTGCTGGTTTGTCGACAACGGGCATCCGGCAATCATCGCCGCGTTCCGGCGTGATTCGGATCCAGCGGCGCAAGGGTTTCTCGTTGTCTGCAATTTCGACACATTCAACTCGCAGCATATCGTGATTGAGCTCGGGCCGATATTGAGAAAAGAAGGTTCCATTGCATGCATTGACTTGCTAAGCGGCCACACTCGGGTCTTTCCGCGTTCCAAAATGGAACTGCTACTTCCGCCTTGTGGAGTGCAGGTGTTGCAATTCTGAGTGTGGAACTCAGGCCGTTTCCGCGTTTACCAATAAACCTTTCTATAACAACTGAACGGCCAGCAATCGAATGCCCGCTTCGGGTTCACGATATCCACCCGTAGGAAGTGTCCACGGCATCCCCCTCAATTCCCGTCAAAGTGCGGATATGAATCAAGCGCCCTTTATTGCAGTGGAATTTAGAGAAGCCGGGTCATACGATGAACCAGCGATATCAAGAAGCTCTTGGCATCGCCAATCTTCACAAGGTGGTCTGTATGGCTGAGAAAAGCATGTATTCACGCGGCGGCAGCGGCATGACAACCGGTGGCTTGGACGACTATCTCGGCCCAGAGGCTCAAGACTTTTCGAACTTGCCTGAGCACATTGAAGAGCCCGCAAAGGTTGACGAAGAGCTCCGTAAAATGGATTGCAATAAGACTGATGCTGACGAAGCTGTCTGCAAGATTGCCGAGGCGGAGAAACGGGAGGCCGCTAAGATTGCTGCAGCGCACCGCTAGCCGACCTTGGTTCTACACACCTGCCACCTGCGCGTTAATAAGCCGTTATTGGGAGGAATGGCAAGCTGACGGTGGTTCAGTTCAATTGAGCGAACACCGCACAAAGAAGCACAGAGCACATCACTGCGCCGGCATCCCACCGCTCGGAATTAATCGCGGATATCATCGTTGTCCAGTTGACGCCGTTGCCTCAATATTTGACTCCTGAGGGCGATTCGACGCCGATGGTCCCCGTGGCCGCTTCCATGATTGGTCAAGAGAGATCACCTTACATTCTGCCTCTTCCTTGGCCTTCACCTGAAGCTGGATGTCCTTACAGGTACGCTTTCGCATGAACGCGATACTGCATGGAATGCGACCAATAGATATAGGTCTTTTACCAATTCCAGAATATTCTTATCAACTTGTAAAATCGATCATGGCTTCGCGGATCAGCAATGCAGAGTAGCTGAATTGTTGGGATAAAAAGGGCCTGCACAGGTAGACAGGGAGGGGGGAACCCTGATCCGGGGAAACCGTGCAGGCCGCAAGAAGTATTGGTGTTCAACCGCAGAGATGAACTCGCAGGAACTTCATCGGTTTAACATGTGAACTGGGGTGCCGCCCCAGTAACCCTGGTACCCAAATGAACCAAAGGCACCGAAGACCCATAGACACAGGAAGACAATAAAGAGAAACGAAAAGCCGCTTGTTGGGTAATAGCCCCAGCCTCTGCTGTGAGGCCATACCGGGGTGACACCAATGCAAAGAACAATCATGAACCAAAACAAAATCCACATCAACATGATAAGTCTCCAAAAGTCAGAAGAACGATTTACGTGACCATACCGAGAGTAAAACGCCACACGGATATGGTCTGTCCGGTAGCGGACGGTTCAGGAATAAATGCGAAACTATTTCTCTTCATCGGAGAAGCACCTTGTCGCCTCCGCACGGCAACGAGGATTAACGTCTTCACCGGCAGGATGACGCATGGAAGTTGAATTTGACGATTTCGTTATATTTCGCCTCCCTGTTCCACATCACCGGTCGCTTCAGCGTGGCTGATTTCGCCTTCAGCGCCTGGCTCTGCACCTTGATGTGGAGTTTCGTTGCCGGGTTCGTCGGGGTTGATCGTAGCGGCGTCGGTTCCACTGTGATCGACGTAATCACCCTGAGCGCTTGCGGCCGCTCCATGCGTGCCCGGCTTGATCTTGCGATGACGTCGCTTCAGTTTTCCACCGCGCGCGGTCTTCGACGGATCGACTGCATCGTCGGGCCCATCGATGTGACCCAGGACCGGCTTGGCGGAAAAGCCAGCGTTATCACCAAAACCAATTACATCTGTGTCGATATCACCTCCGCTGTCTTTGCCGTCCTTTCCACCGGCACTGCCAACGCCGGTCGTTCGGACGCTCTGCGCTCCGGAATACCCCGGCGTGCTTCCCGCAGGTCGGTTTTCGATTCCCTCCGCGCGGGCGGTGTCGATCGCCTGCTGGGTGGTCATGCCAAAATCGCTGTTGCCGCCAAAATGCCGAGCGGAATCAGCATCGCTGCCGACTTTTCCGCTGAAGTGCTCTCTGAGTGCCATTACCTGTTCCTTTCAATTGAACGAGATGAACACAGCAATTACCACACCAATCAGTCACCTTAAGCAATGAAACGACGGCGAAACTGCAAGGAGTCGACCGTTTTCGATGGGAGAAAAGAATTTCGCCGCAGGCAACAATTTGCCGTTGGCAGAATAGGCGTGGCGATCTACAACCGCGTAGATCGATTTTCGGATGACTAACGAAAGGGTAAGTCGGCTTTTCGCCGGAAGACCCGTTTAACGAGTAAGCCGACGCGAGTGAACACCATGCGTGTTTGCTCGCGTCGGCTTTTTTGCGTTCGGCGATCTTGTTCTCAAGTGGAATGAAACATGAATAACAGATCAAGGAGACTCTATGCGGCGCGTTGGAATCGCGGCAGATCACGGGGGCTTGGAATTAAAGCAGCAGTTAGCCGAGCAGCTTCGTGGCTCAGGCTTCGAGGTCGTAGACTTCGGCGCCCATCATCTGGACCCCGCGGATGATTACCCCGACTTTGTCATACCGCTGGCCAGAGCGGTTGGCGCCTCAGAAATTGAGCGTGGGGTAGCGATCTGCGGCAGCGGTGTGGGGGCGTCGATCGCTGCCAACAAGATTCCCGGTGTGAGAGCGGGATTGATTCATGATGTCTTTTCGGCTCACCAGGGCGTCGAGGATGACGACATGAACGTCTTCTGCCTAGGCGGTAAGGTCATCGGCTCAGCCCTCGCCTGGGAGCTGCTGGAGATGTTTCTGGCCGCGCAGTTTAGCGGAGCGGTACGACATCAACGGCGTATTGAAAAAGTGAAGGCGCTTGAGAACCAGATGTCTCACGCGCAGCGCTCTGCATCGCAAATGTGAATCTTTGCTGAAAAGCGAGAAAGGAACCCATGGAACTGGGAATGATCGGTTTGGGCAGGATGGGGTCCAATATGGTGCGCCGACTCCGACGCGCTGGCCACCAATGTGTCGTTTACGATATTCACCGTGATGCCGTAGATACTCTGGTAAATGAGGGAGCTATCGGGACCCAGTCGATCAATGCTTTCGTAAAGAAGCTAACACGACCCCGCGCAATCTGGTTAATGGTTCCGGCGGCTGCAGTCGATCCCACCTTAAAGCTCCTCGTCCCGCTTCTAGAACCAAATGATGTAATCGTCGATGGTGGCAATTCTTACTACCACGATGACCTTCGCCGCGCCGTCGAGTTGAAAACAAAAGGCATTCATTATGTAGATGTAGGAACCAGCGGCGGGGTCTGGGGATCTGAGCGAGGCTACTGTCTGATGATTGGAGGGGAGCAATCCGTGGTTGGTCGCCTCGATCCTCTTTTCTCCGCATTGGCTCCGAGCATTGATGCCGCGCCGCGCACGCCCGGTCGGGAGAGTGTCAAAGGCACCGCGGAACATGGCTACTTGCACTGTGGGCCCAGCGGTGCTGGCCACTTCGTCAAAATGGTTCACAACGGCATCGAATACGGCATCATGGCTTCCTATGCCGAGGGCTTGAATATTCTGAAGAACGCCAACGCCGGGAAACAGAAGCGCAAGATCGACGCAGAGACCACACCGCTGCGTCGCCCGGAACACTACCAGTACGACTTGAACATGGCGGACATTGCCGAGGTCTGGCGGCGCGGAAGCGTGATCGCCTCATGGCTGCTGGATCTGGCTGCGACCGCGCTTGTTGATAGTCCAGATCTCAACAACTTCACAGGTCGGGTTTCGGATTCTGGCGAAGGGCGCTGGACGATCGCGGCGGCAATCGATGAATCGGTCCCGGCTCCTGTTCTCAGCGCGGCGCTCTACGAACGATTCAGTTCCCGTGGTGATGACGACTTCGCTGAAAAGCTGTTGTCGGCCCTACGCTATGGATTTGGCGGTCATAGGGAAACGCCGACCTCCACGGATGAGGGCACGTAATAGCCACCTTATGCCGGGAAATCTCGATCACACACTTCTGCCCCTCAGCACTATTCAGGAAACAATGATGAACTCCACTCAAAAGCTTCACAATATCGGCCAGAGCCTCTGGCTGGACAATATCACGCGCGGACTACTGACGAGCGGCACGCTCGGCAAGTATATCCGTGATTTCTCCGTGACCGGCCTCACTTCCAATCCGACGATCTTTGAGCATGCCATCGGTAAAAGCGCGGACTATGACGCTGCCATCCGGCAGAAAGTCTCTGAGGGAAAGTCAGGTGAATGGTTGTTTTTCGAGTTGGCGATCGAAGATTTGCGGAAAGCCGCTGACTTGTTCCTTCCGATTCACGAATTGACGAACGGGGTGGATGGCTGGGTATCTCTGGAGGTGTCGCCATTGCTGGCGAACGACACCGCGGGAACGCTGACGGCAGCCAGGGCTCTTCATGCCGGCGCGGATCGTCCCAATCTGTTCATCAAAATTCCTGGAACGGCTGAAGGTTTGCCTGCCATCGAGCAGGCGATCTTTGAAGGGTTGCCGGTCAATGTAACGCTGCTGTTCAGCAGCGAGCAGTATGTCGCAGCGGCAGAGGCATATATGCGCGGAATAGAGCGCAGGATTACCGCCGGGCTAAACCCAGCTGTCGGTTCGGTGGCGTCGATGTTTATCAGCCGATGGGACGTGGCGGTGGCCGAGACCTCACCACCGGAAATACGAAATCAACTTGGTATTGCCGTCGCAGCCCTGACATACAAGGCCTACCGCGTGCTTGTCGATTCACCACGCCATCAGCGCATTCTAAACGAAGGGGGAAGACGTCAGCGCCTTCTATGGGCCAGCACAGGAACTAAAGACTCTTCTGCGTCAGACACCCTATACGTCCAGTCACTGGCGGCACCCTGTACGATCAACACCATGCCTGAGAAGACGCTAAATGCCTTCGCGCAACATGGAAAACTTGGACCGAATCTCCCGGAAAGTCATCACGACTGCTTTGAAGTGTTGGCCAGATTCCATAAGGCGGGCATTGATGTTCACGCATTGGGAAACCTCCTCCAGCAAGAGGGGGCAGAGGGATTCATCAAATCCTGGAACGGACTTCTTAAATCCATTGCTTTTAAGAGCCATGCACTCAGGAAAGCGATATGAATACGAAGCTAAACATAAAAGTGCTTGTCATTGATATCGGTGGGACGTTCGTCAAGCTCCTGGCCACGGGAGAGACCAAACCCAGCGAGTTTCCTTCCAATTCATCATTGACGCCCGAGCAGTTGGTTACCGGAGTGCTCAAGGCCGCCCAGGGCTGGCACTTTTCGGCGATCTCAATCGGCTTCCCCGGCCCGGTCCTTCATGGTCATGCGGTGTCCGAGCCGTTCAACCTCGGCATCGGCTGGGTGGGCTTTGATTTTAATAAAGCGTTCAATTGCCCGGTTCGCCTGAGCAATGATGCGGCCATGCAGGCCTTGGGGAGCTACTCCGGCGGTAAAATGCTTTTCCTAGGCATGGGCACCGGGCTTGGTTCAGCAATGATCGTTGACAGCATTGTGGAACCGATGGAGCTTGGGCATCTGCCATATCTGGATGCTACTTTCGAGGACTACGTCGGGGTTCGCGGGTTCAAAAGATATGGGGAACTTAAATGGCGCACATACGTCGCTGATGTTGTCGCGCGGTTTATTCAGGCCCTTGAGCCGGACGAAGTAGTTCTCGGCGGAGGCAACGTTCACAATCTAGGCACGTTGCCGGTTGGTTGCCGTATGGGCAACAACGACAATGCATTTGTAGGGGGATTTCGACTTTGGAACACCCGACACGGAAATACCAGCTATGTCAAAGACTCACCCGCTCCCAACATCGTCCTATCGTGCATGGAAAGCCCTGCAATCACACTTTGAATCGATTCACGATCAGCAACTGACCAGGATTTTTGCAGATGATCCAAACCGAGGTACGCGCCTGACCCTGGAGGCGATCGGCGTGTATCTCGACTATTCGAAGAATCGAATCACTGACCAAACCATCAAACTGCTGCTGGAATTGGCTGGAGAATGCGGCCTGCGGGGCCGGATCGACGCGATGTTCCGTGGCGACAAAATCAATGTCACCGAGAAGCGAGCGGTTCTTCATGTGGCGCTGCGCGCGCCAAAAGAAGAGTCGATTAGTGCTGATGGTATCGACGTCGTTCCACTCGTTCACGCCGTCCTGGACAAGATGGCACACTTTTCCGATCAAGTTCGCGGTGGGTACTGGAAGGGCCACTCCGGGAAACGAATTCGCAATGTCATCAATATTGGCATCGGCGGCTCTGACCTGGGCCCGGTCATGGCTTTTGAAGCGCTCAAATACTACAGCCAGCGTGACTTGACGTTCCGATTCATTTCGAACGTGGATGCCACCGACTTTGCCGAAGCGACGTTTGACCTTGATCCGGCCGAGACCTTGTTCATCATTTCATCCAAAACGTTTACCACTCTGGAAACCATGACCAATGCACGCAGCGCTCGGGATTGGTCGCTCAAGAGTCTCAAAGATCCAGAGGCCGTCGCCAGGCATTTCGTCGCTGTTTCGACCAATACCGAAGAGGTGAAGAAGTTCGGCATCGACCCTGCAAACATGTTCGAGTTCTGGGACTGGGTGGGCGGCAGATATTCGATGGACTCTGCGATCGGTCTTTCAACAATGGTCGCAATCGGGCCAGCTCACTTCCGCGCGATGTTGGATGGCTTTCATCAAATGGATGAGCATTTCCGAACCGCACCGTTTGAACGTAATCTACCGGTTCTGATGGGACTGCTCGCGGTTTGGTACAACAATTTCTTTGCCGCTCAGACCATTGCGGTGCTTCCCTATGAACAATATTTAAAGCGCTTTCCCGCCTATCTCCAGCAACTAACCATGGAGAGCAACGGCAAACACGTCACTCTCGATGGAACGAAGGTCACCTACCAAACTGGGCCTATCTACTGGGGCGAGCCTGGCACAAATGGGCAGCACTCTTTCTATCAGATGATTCATCAGGGAACCAAACTGATTCCGTGCGACTTTATCGCCTTCGCCCAGCCGCTCAATCCGTTGGGTCAGCACCATGACATCCTGCTGGCCAATGTGTTTGCCCAAGCCCAGGCGCTTGCCTTCGGCAAAACCGCGCACGCTGTCGCAGCCGAAGGCACACCCGCATGGCTTGTTCCCGCCCGGACCTTTGAGGGTGATCGTCCCTCCAACACCATCATGCTGGATCAACTGACGCCGCAAGCGTTGGGTAAACTCGTGGCGCTCTATGAACACAGCGTGTTCACGCAAGGCAGCATCTGGCAGATCGATTCGTTTGATCAGTGGGGTGTGGAACTCGGCAAGGTGCTGGCGCAGCGCATACTGCCCGAACTCTCCCATCATGGCGACTCTCAACTCAGCCACGACAGTTCGACTAATGCTTTGATCCGGCGATATCTCCAGCTTAAGGATAAGAATGTCAAACAGAGCCAATGAACTACAAGTTGACGAACTGCCCGGCCAGCGCCCTCAGTTCAAGGTTGTAAGTCACTCAAATCTCATCTATTTCTGGCCAGTCTGGGGCTTTGGCTTGGCCATGGCAACCCTGTCATATGGTGGTGGTAGCCGGCTGCTCATCATTCCCGAAGATACGACTGTAAAAGCCGTTGTTGTTGACAAGAAGATACATACTTACGAGTTGTCCGTACCCAGCAACTATGACACAGTTCTGAGCCGAGCGACCGCTGTTCCGCTCGGAAAGGAAATCTTTCCCTACCGCATTGAACAGAATCCTCTTCCTCATCTTATCTTCACAATCGTACTTCTTGTGGTGATCATGGCCACCTCGGTCACTCTTCGTGGTCTATGGTCAGTCATCAACTTTATGGGCATCCTGATTCTGGCCCTTCTACTTTATATGCTGGGCTGGTGGGGCCCGATCCTCACCGACGTTGGCCACCTTCACCTGTATCTCAGCGGCGCGGCATATGTTTTCACTTCCCTGATCCTGCTCTGTTATTGGCTCATGGTCGTCTTCGTCTTCGACCAGCGACGGTTCATTATCTTTTCGCCTGGTCAGATCATCGTCCATCGGGAAGTTGGCGACCGGCAGGAGGTCTATGACACTGGCGGCGTGACGGTCACGAAGCGCCGCAACGACGTGATTCGGCACCGGTTACTAGGATTGGGCGCCGGGGATCTTATGGTGAGCACCGCCGACGGACGACATGAGTTTGAGCTGCCCAACGTACTTCTAGCCGATGGAAAGATCCTCCAGATCTCCGAGGCAATGAAGATCCGACCGGTCATGGAACGGTAGCCACGATAGCAAACCAATTCACCAAACTAACAAAACCTTGTGTTGACAAGGTAATTCTTTTGAAAGGTCCAAGATGAGAACTGTTTTACGTATCGCAGCGGCGCTTACTCTCTCTACTCTCGCAGGTTGCATGTCAAACGGCCCAAGGGGCGGCGAAGCGGCGACCAATGAGGGATTCACCATCAGTGTTCCTGGTCTTGAAACCGACATCAAGCAAGGAAACACACAAACCGTCACCGTCTCGCTGCAAAGGGGTGACTACTTCAAGCAGGATGTGGCGGTGCAGATCAAGTCCACGGCGGGTGTCACCGTTGCCCCTGCCAGTGTTCTAATTAGGGCGAGTGAAAGCCCCGACCTGCAGGTTCAGATCACCGCGAGCAAGGACGCAGCTCTTGGCGATTATGGAGTTTTCGTGACTGGCACTCCACCTAAAGGCGAGCCGACGTCGGCCAATTTCAATGTGAAGGTAATCGCTCAGTAGTTGTGATCGCCGGTATAACGCACAGAAGCGCGGCAGCCACTATTTGCTGCCGCGCTTCCTTTGTATTGTTTCAACTCAGCAATCAGACGAGAACCGCGGAATCAGCCATGTGAACGTTAGTTTCCGACGCGCCATGGCTGGTCAGTATGTCCTTGGCGCGGGTTACCTCCTCGGCTGTCCCATGAAGAATAAGCATGAACTTTCCCGCCTTGAGGGAAGTCTCATATTTCAAGATGCTATTTTTCGGAATTCCGATGCTGTAGAGGCCAGCGCCCAACGCGCTGAGCCCGCCAACAACAACGGCACCTTCGAGGGCCGCCACGATCCAAGTGACGACCGGGCCGAACATCACCAGTGGGCCAATTCCGGGTATCATGAAGAAGGCCGACCCGAATAAGAGACCCCAGAAGCCTCCCCAAAAGGCTCCGTATTTCCCCCAGAGCGCCATTCGATCGCCTGAGGTGTAATAACCAACGACATCTTCGTCGGTATGATATTCTTTTCCAACAATTGACAGAGACTTCATATCGAAGCCTGCCTCCTGCAATTCCTTCACACCTGACTCGGCCTGAGTGTGTTGGTTAAACAACGCGACAACTGAATTCTGATGCAACATAACTTCTCCTAAAAAGGGTTGGCTGGCGGCGAAG
>Ga0302319_10013319_pt1 | contig 15426 bp, 9 predicted proteins | sample Bog_T0_2_FD_203319 | JGI IMG/M metagenome (GOLD analysis project Ga0302319, IMG submission 203319) | Peat permafrost microbial communities from Stordalen Mire near Abisko, Sweden - Bog_T0_2 | ecosystem: Environmental > Terrestrial > Soil > Wetlands > Peat | place: Sweden: Abisko, Stordalen Mire... | reverse complement strand
TGCCACCTCTGCGCGACTGCGACGGTGACGACCAAGATGTTCTGATTGCGATGACGTCTTGTTCATGCATCCAGTCAATCATGTAATCTACGCCTGCAAAAGTATGCCCTTGCCCGAACGGATACAATTGAGCTGCAGAAAGCTCGGCTGGGGCCGCGTTCCAGGAGGGCCGCCTCCGCCGCGATTTTCGGTGCCTTGCAAGCGCACCAGCTTCGCCTCAAAATCACGCAGCGACTTCACAGTGACCACGTCGTCCGTAGCCAGCTTCTTTTCGTAGCCATCAATGGCCTCGCGCACTGCGACCGCCTGGTGGTAAAGCGAGTAAGTCTCCGTGACAGCCGCGCTGATTTGTTGGTGCAGTTCAAACTGCCGCTCAAGCGCATCCTGGCTTACCTTTACCCGCGGATCAATCGCCACTTCCAACGGCTGCTTGTATGTCATCCCATCGACCGTGAGGCGGACCTCGTAGGTTCCGGGAATCACCAATGACCCCTGTGGCTCACCAGGCGTGTTCTGATAAAGCGCGGAGATGGGGTAGTTGTGGCGCACCGCCTGCGGCGACGCGAAACGCAAATCCCACACAAAGCGATTGTCGCCCGCGCGCTTTGTGAGGTTTTGCGGCAGTGCCAGCCAATAGTCCGGGACCGTTGGCGGAGGCTCCGGATTCGCCGCAATCGGCCCTGAATCGAATAGCCGCACCAACCCTCCCTTGCTGTCGTAAATCGCCAATGTGATGTCGTTCTTCGGTTCCGAGCGAAGATAGAAATTCAGGATCGCCCCGTTCGGTGGATTCTGCCCCGCGGGCAGCTCCGGCGGGATTGGCGTATCTCCGTTCAGGTCCATCTGCACCCGCAGCGCTCGCCCCGGCTCGTAGAGCGTAGCCGGTTGATTGAGAACCGTTGCATTGATTTGCCGCAGCGGGGAAATGTCATCCAGAATCCAGAAGGAACGTCCGTACGTTGCGGCCACAAGATCGTCGCCATGAATCTGCAAATCGCGCACCGAAGTTGCGGGCATGTTCAACTGCAAATCGTTCCAATGGTCGCCGTCATCGAACGAAACATATGTTGCATTTTCGGTACCCGCGAACAGCAGTCCCCTGCGCTCGGGATCTTCGCGGATCACGCGCGCAAAATCTCCGTTGGCAATTCCGGCGGTGATCTCCTGCCAGGTCTTGCCGAAATCATGTGTCCGATAAATGTGTGGAGTGTTGTCGTTCTCCTCATGACGATCTACCGCAGTATAAGCTGTCGCCGCATCGTAATGGGAGGCCTCAAGAATGCTGATGTTGGAGTATTGGCTAAGCCCCTCCGGGGTCACCTTGGTCCAGGTCTTCCCATTGTCCCGCGTCAGTTGGATCAGCCCATTGGTGGTGCCTGTCCAGATTTCTCCTGCCGCCACGGACGAAGGCGAAAACGTATTGATTGCTGTGCGATTCGGGGGAGTCATGGTTTCGCTCGCTTCGCGCGTCCGGGCCGGCTTGCCGTTGTTGTCTGGATTCGCATCGGCCGTTGCCCTTGCCTGCTGCTCTTCATGCGCATTCGCATCTACGCTGCCCGGCCGCTCTGTCAGATCCGGACTGATCGCCTTCCAGTGCGTGCCCGCGTCTGAAGTCTGCAGCAGAAACTGCGTCGCCATGTAAAACACGTGCCCATCCTGCGGAGAGAAGGCAAGCGGCGGATTTTGCGCCGTACGATAGTTGGCAGCGCGGCTCAGAGATGGGGAGATGGTCTGCACCTGCCGATTGACGCGATTCAGCAGCACCAGCCCGCGCGCCGGGCCGCCCGCATAGATCATATTCGGGTCCAAAGGGGAGGGCAAGATATAACCAAATTCATAAGCGGCCACCGGGTCCCAATCGAGAAAAGTAATCGCCCCGTAGTCCCCGCGGCTTAGCGTTGCAACGGAGCCCGAATCCTGCTGCGTCCCATAGACCCAATAGGGCCACCGATTGTCGGTGGACATGTGGTAAATCTGCGCCGTCGGCTGGTTGTACCACGAACTCCAGGTTGCGCCTTTGTCCTGGCTGATTGTCGCGCCCTGGTCGGATGCCATGATTATCCGCTTTGGGTCGACCGGGTCGATCCAAAGAGCGTGATTGTCATCGCCGCCCGGAGCTCCCTTGAAGGAGATGAACGTGTGCCCGCCATCCGTCGAGCGATAGAGCGACGTCTGCGCAACGTAGATCGTGTTCGGATCCTTGGGATCGATGAACACGCGGCTGAAGTAGCCGCTGCCTGTCACGCGCGGATCGGTCGTGCCCTTAGTCCATGTTGCGCCCGCATCGTCAGAGCGGTAGAAGCCCGCACTTTCGCTTCGGCTGGCAGCGATGACGGCATACACGCGATTGCCGCCCATGTCAGTGGCCAGCCCTATGCGCCCAAGTTCTCCGTCCGGCAATCCCGGAGATTTGAGTTGAGTCCACGTCTCTCCGTTGTCGGTGGTTTTGTAAATCGCTCCGCCCTTGTTGCCGACAATCAGATCAGCCGTGTTTCCCGGCGGGCAGTAGTGGTGCCAAAGCGAGGCATAGCCAATGTTCTTGTTCACGGGGTCGAATGCGACATCAATGCCCCCCATTTCGTCGGTTCCCGCCAGCGTCTTCTTCCATGTATTGCCGCCGTCGGTCGTCTTGTAGATGCCGCGATTCGGATTCTGAGAGAACGTCTTTCCGAGCGCGGCAACAACGACCACGTCCGCATTCGCCGGGTCAATCCACATCGCGCCAATGTGTCCGGTCTCTTCAAGTCCCGCATGCGTCCAGGTGCGGCCGGCGTCTTCCGACTTCCATACTCCGTTGCCAAAGTTCGCCGCCGAGCCCACCATCGAAACGTCGCCCGTGCCCACATATACGACGCTTGGATTGGGCGGACTCACCACGATGGCGCCAATTGAGGCCACCTTGATCTGGTCGGCAATCGGAGTCCATACCGTGCCACCATCCACCGTCTTCCAGACCCCGCCACCCGGCGAGCCCATGTAGTAGACAGCAGCGTTTCCGGGAATCCCTGCAACTGCCGAAACGCGCCCTGCGCGGAATGGGCCTATGTTACGCCACTTCATTCCGTCATAGAACGAGGGGTTCACTTGCTGGGCAGCCAACGAAGAGGCAGTGAGGGCAACAAAGAGGGAAGCGAAGAGAAGTTTTTTCATGATCGGATCTCTATGCCCGCGCAGGGCAGGGTTGGGCTCAATGGATTTCGTTGAATTGTCATCTCCATCGAGGGTGGAGTCTGCGCCAAGCATACAAGCTCGCACCGCAATGAAAACAACTCGAATCTCAATTCCAGACTCAAGCAGTACGTCTGTCCGCTAAGCAGGGAACATCCTGGCGTTTCACTGAGCTCCCGAACTGTGCAACCCGACCCGCGGGTTCGCTCTCGAAAGTGTCTTGATGCTAACCTGTTGATATCGCGCTTGCGGCTCGTCCAGTCAGACGATGACTTCCGCGGCTGAAACGGCAGCCAGGATCGGGGCTATCCGGACCGAGCGAGACCGTTCTTCACCGAGCGCAAGGTGTTGGTTCTAAACGTGGCCCCGTAGCTCAGGTGGATAGAGCGACGGTTTCCTAAACCGCAGGTCGGAAGTTCGAATCTTCCCGGGGTCACCACTGCCGCAATCACATTAGGTCCACCTGATTCGAACCGGATCACCTTTTGACTTTGCGCCTCAGCCCAGCTATAAAAGTTGATGTCATGGAAAATGCTTCCATGACATACCGGCTGTCTCCCTCCAGAGCAGCGTTCTTCACCACAGCAATCGCCAGGATGCTCGGGAAAGCGGTGAAAGTCCGCTACTGCCCCGCAACTGTGAGCGCCCCTGTCTTCCCGTCCGTCTCGTCAGACAAAAGGGAAGTGCAGGATTTCAGCCCGGGTTTCTTCGCCATGCGCGATTGGCCCCGGAAAACCACTGATCGCCGGCCGAAGGCCGAGCTTTTGGGAAGGTGGCTGATGCAGGCGCAAGTCAGGAGACCGGTCCTAGGCGTCACTACCCGCTTGCGTTCCGAGGGGAACGAAGGAGCTGTTCATGTCTATCTCCGCGCGACCGCGCGCACGGCTCACCCGTGCGCTTACCGCCTTCCTGCTGGTTTTTCACCTCGTTTTCTTCGCCCCGGTCGCTACGGCCGCCACCGTCCGCGGGGTGGTTACTGACCCATCCGGCGCCACTGTCACAGGCGCAACCGTCAATCTGCTTTCCAGCGGAAAAGTGATCGCAAATGGTGTTTCCGCAGCTGACGGCAGCTTTCAAATCACGACCGGTACTCCGGGAAGGTTTGTGCTCGTTGTCCAGGCCGAGAGCTTCCGGCAAGTGCAAACGCATGTGTTTTATGCAGGTGCGTTGGACTACATCGAGCGCAATGTCGTGCTTGAACCGGAGTGGGTGAGAGAGTCCATGGTTGTCACTGCCACGGGAACCCCAACACCGCAGGCGCAGACCGGCGCGGCGACAAGCGTCATCGGTCCGCTGGACCTATCCCTGCGCGATGACCTGGTGAGTGAACTGCGGATGATGCCAGGCACCTTTGTGGTGCAGACCGGGCAGATGGGCTCGCAAAGCTCGCTCTTCGTCCGTGGCGGCGACTCCGACTCCAACAAGGTGATCCTCGACGGCGTGAGTGCCGGAGATCTGGGAGGCCGTTTCGATTTTGGTCCGCTCTCCACCACGGCCGTCGAGAGCGCCGAGGTCTATCGCGGGCCGAACTCCAGCCTCTATGGCGCGGACGCGGCTAGCGGAGTTATCAGCGTCACCACCCCGCGTGGCACCACCAGCTTTCCGTCTCTGCTCTTCCACGGGGATGCCGGCAGCTTCGATACATCGCGCGAGGAACTCGAGGTTGCCGGAGCCCACAACAAGCTCGACTACCTGGGGGCGTTCAGCTGGCTCCAGACAGCCAACAACCTTCCTAATGACGAGTATCATGTGGCCACAACCGCAGCTAATCTCGGGTGGCAGCCGAATGGAGCCACGCAACTTCGCGCCACGGTGCATTATGGCGTGGATGCGACGGGTGTTCCCAACGCCTGGGATTTTTACCATGTTGCCGACCAGGCCACGGAAAAAGATCAGGACCTGTTCCTTTCCGGATCCCTGGAGAATCAGACCACCGCGGCCTTTCACCAAAGCGCGCGCTACGGCGCAACGCGCAAGCGCGAGCAGTATAGCCTGTGGTCGCAGAGCGGAAGCGGCACATACGACGCCTACGGAGACAGCTTTGGCGACGTGGTGCATATAACCGGGGCCAATGGTTACACGGTGACCGGGCAGGCGCTGTTGGATTATTTCAACTATTCCGGCGTCTACCCCCTAGGCAACCAGATTGTCTCCAACCGCGATCAACTGGTCTACCAAGGAGACTATCGCTTCACGCCGCACCTCATGGCGACGGCAGGTTTCCATTACGAAGACGAGCGAGGCGCAGCGCCCAACAGCACCTATCTCACCCCGGTTGAGCGGACCAACTATGACTACATCGCCGCTGTGCATGGCGACTTCAAGAGCCGATTCTTCTACACTCTGGGCGGAAGCCTGGAGCGCTATTCGCTCTTCGGCACCCAGACCTCGCCGCGCGCCGGGCTCTCCTACTATGTGTTGCGGCCGCGAACGGGAATCTTCAGCGGGACGCGCGTCCTTTTCAACTTCGGCGATGCCGTCCGAGAGCCATCGCTGACCGACCAGTTTTACTCGCTGTACAGCTTCCTTCAGACCAACGGCGGCCAATCGACGATCCAGCAGTTGAAGATCAGCCCGCTTGCAGCCCCATCCACGCGCACCTACGAAGGCGGCATGGAGCAGGCCTTCTTCGGGGAGCGCCTGATTTTCCGCACCAGCTTCTTCCACAATGAGTTCGGCCGGCAGATCGAGTATGTGGGTCTGGACCTGATCCCCGAACTGCTGCCCGGCCTGAGCGCAGCCCAACAGAACCAGTTAGAGCAGACGCTGCAGGCTGACGGCGCTTACGAGCAAAGTCTCAACACCGAGGCCTATCGCGGTCTCGGCGTTGAAACAACTGTTGAGGGCGGCATCGGCAAGAACATTTTCCTGCGGGGCGGCTACACCTACCTCGATGCAGTTGTGCAGCGCTCCTTCGCCAATGCCGATGTGGCGTTGCTGGGCCCGATTCCAACTTACAACGGTGTTCCGAACGGCATTCCAATCGGAGTCGATTCACCCCTGCAGGGCGCTCGCCCCTTTCGCCGTGCGCCGCATACCGGATTCCTTTCGGCTACCTACGAATCCAGGAAGATCACGGGCCTGCTGAAAGCCGCCTTTGCCAGCCGTTCCGACGACTCGGATTTTCTGGCATACGACGATCTCAACGGCGGAAACAGCCTGCTGCTGCCCAATCGCAATCTCGATTACGGCTACGCCAAGCTCGACCTCGGTGGCAGCTATCAGCTCTTGAATTGGGTAAGCATCTACGGCCAGGCTGAAAACCTGACCAATAACCAACACATTGCCCCCATCGGCTACCCCAGCCTGCCCTTCACAGTTCGTGCCGGACTTCGGCTTCAATGGGGACTTGGAGCGCCAAAGTAGCTCATGTTTATCTCACCCGCAGCACAATGATGGTTTCGTCGTCGAAGCGGTCATGAGCGCCCTGAAAGACGGCTACATCGGCGAGAATGGCGTCGGCGATGTCTGCCGACGGCAGATCGCGATTTGCACAGAGGAGGCCGGCAAGCCGGTCTTCTCCGTACATCTCGCCGAGGGCGTTCTCCGCATCGGTGATGCCATCGGAGATAAAAACGATTGCGTCGCCGGGTTCCGTTGCGAGGTAAAGTTCCTCATACTCGACGTTTGGAAAAAGACCGAGCGGGAAGCCCTCCGCTCTGACCGTGGTCGATTGGCCAGCGCGGCAAAGAATCGGCTGGATCGCGCCTGAATTGGCGACCCGCAGGGTCAGGTTCTCATCGTTCCAAAGGGCAAAAAGCAGGGTCACATACTGCGAGTCGAGTTTGCGCTCCTGAATTGCGTTGTTGAGTGTGGCCAGCATCTGTGCCGGTTCCGGCAGTTGCGCGGCGGCTGAGCGCATGATGCCGCTTACCAGTGCGGCAAACAGTGCGGCCGGGGCGGCCTTGCCGCTTACATCTCCGAGCACAATCGCGGTTCGGCCCGGCCCATAGTCGATAAAGTCGTAGAGATCGCCGCCGATGGTTCGCGCGGGCAAAAAGCGGACGGCCATCTCCGCGTGGGGATGCTCGGGTGCAACCGTCGGCAGGAGGCGCAGCTGGACCTCGCGGGCCATGGCGATGTCCTTTTCCAGCTGCCGCTCCTGGCGGCGAACTGCCTGGTAGAGGCGGGCATTCTCGATGGAGATGGCTACCTGGGCGGCGAGGGTGGTCAACATGCGCTCATGCTCTTCGTTGAAGAAGCCGGCGCGGGTGTGTTCCAGGTCAAGAACGCCGATGATGCGTCCCTTGTAGAACAGTGGTACGACCAGTTCGGAGCGCGTCTCCGGGTTCATGGGCAGGTAGCGCGGGTCTTTGCGGACATCCGGCACGTTGATGGTGCGCCACTCACGGACTGCTGCTCCTACGAGGCCACTGGAGATCGCGATGCGCCGCAATGGTGCATGTGCGTACCCAAATCGCCAGGCGTAGCGCGTGATCAAGGTCTCACCCTTGTCGTCCAGGAGCATGATGGTGAACATCTGGTAGTCAATGAGGCGGCGCAAGAGCTGACCCACGCGCTCAAGGAGTGGATCGAGGTCGAGGATGGAGGTCAGGTCGACCGCAATTTCATTCAGCACGGAAAGTGTCTGTGCCTGGCGCGAGACGCGGGTGTACAGGCGGGCGTTCTCAATGGCCTGGGCGATGCGCGAAGCGGTCAACGTGAGCAGATGGAGGTGTTCGGGGCGAAAGTAATCTGCCTGCTCGCTCTCGATGTCCATAACGCCGATGAGGCGGTTTTTCGCGATCAAGGGAACAGCCAATTCAGAGCGCACTTCAGAGTTGACAGCAATGTAATTCTCGGACGTGGTGACATCGTTGAGCAGAATGGGCTTGCGGGTCTGTGCCACCTGGCCGATGACTCCGCGGCCCATGGGAATACGGAGGCGCTCGGTGTGGGCGGTGTGGCCGATCTGGAAGCGCATGCGCAGGTCGTGGGTGCGGTCGTTCAGCAGCAGAATGGCGAAGATGCGGTAGTCGATGACCGCGCGCACCAACTCCGAGGTCCGTTTGAGCAAAGTCTCCAGATCCAGGGTCGTGTTCAGGGCATCTGCCATCTGGACAAGGTAGGTCAAGTCCGCCATCTCGACGCGGGCGTTGACGGGATCGAGATGCGCATGCGGGTTTGCCGGATCGGCGGGGCGGTAGTCTCCCTCAAGCTCAGGCGGTTCAGACGGAGGTGGCGGAAGTGTGGACATTCGATGCAATGCAGATGATAGCGGATATAGGGGCGAGGGAACAGGGAACAGGGACCAGGGTTTCTGGAGCCGTAGGGGCGAAAATGAAGGTTTTTGGTGGTTTTTGTGTCTGTAAGTCCTTTATTTCGAGGGGTAAGATCTGTAAGTGCCTTTGTTATCAACAAAAGGCATAGGGGGGGTAGTGGGGTGCGGGCCTGGTACGAACGGGGCGCATGCCTGAATGGGGAAAAAGGAGGATTTCACCCAATTTGGAAGTCATAAATCAAGTGTGCGCGCCGGGAATGAATTAATCTGCAAAACCGGAGATTTTTTTTGAGCTGCTTCCATAGCAGGTGATCGCGGTGGTGCGATTAAGCGCCAGAGTGCGGTTGGTTTGAGCGCCAGGTGCGGAGGCGGAGGCTGTTGGCCAAGACGCAGATGGAGCTGAGGGCCATGGCGGCGGCGGCCAGCCAGGGGGTGAGGAGGATGTGGAACCAGGGGTAGAGGAGTCCGGCGGCGAGGGGAATGCCGAGGACGTTATAGCCGACTGCCCAGAAAAGGTTCTCGCGCATGATGCGGATGGTGGCGCGGGCCAGGGCAATGGCGTCAGGAATGGCGGAGGGCAGGGCGCGAAGGAGCAGGACGTCTCCAGCTTCCTGGGCGAGGTCGGCTCCGGAGCCCATGGCAATGCCGGCGTCAGCCTGGGCGAGTGCGGCGGCGTCGTTGATACCGTCGCCAACCATGGCGACGCGGAGGCCCTGGTGCTGGAGATCGCGGATGCGGGCGAGTTTGCCGGCGGGGTCGAGGGCTGCTTCTACTTCTGAGATTCCGGCCTGCTGGGCGATGGGGGCGGCAGCGGCGGCGGTGTCGCCGGTGAGCATGAGGACGCGGATGCCGAGATGGCGGAGGGCGGAGACGGCTTCCGCTGCGTCTGGGCGGAGGGCGTCCTGAGCGTCGAAGTAGCCTACGGCGGCATGGTCGAGAGCCATCCAGAGGCGGGTGACACCGGGCTGGGGCGGGAGGATTTGATCAGGGATGGGGATGAAGAGTTCCCGGAAGAGTGTTTCATTTCCGAGGAGACATTCGAGTCCTTCGACCTTGGCGCTGAGGCCGCGGCCGGGGAAAATTTGCAGGTCCTGGGCGGGTTTCCAGGTGAGTGCGTTGAGGCGGGCTTGATCGACGATGGCGTGGGCGAGCGGGTGGTTGGACTGCTCTTCCGCGGCGGCGGCGAGACGCAGCAGGTCGTTGACGAGGCGTTTGGTGAGGGAACGGACTCCGGCAAGGACGGGGCGGCCGACGGTGATGGTGCCGGTTTTGTCGAGGACTACGACATCGAGGTGGGCGACGCGTTCGAGGGCTTCTCCGCCTTTGAAGAGGATGCCGATTTGGGCTCCACGGCCGACAGCGACAGTGAGGGCAGCGGGGACGGCGAGTCCCATGGCGCAGGGGCAGGCGACGACCAGGACCGCCACAGTGTTGGCCAGGGCCAAGGTGAGCGAATGGGTGAAGTAGAGCCAGGCGGCAAAGGTGATGAGGGCGAGCGCGAGTACGGCGGGGACGAAGATGGCGCTGGCGCGGTCGGCGAGCCGCTCCATGGGTGCTCGGGAGGACTGCGCCTGCTGGACCATGCGGGTGATCTGGGCAAGGACGGTGTCTTCTCCGAGGGACTGGGCGCGGCAGGTGACTGCGCCGTCGTAGTTGAGGGAGCCGGCGAGGACGCGGCCGCCGGGGGCGCGGGGCTCAGGGGTTGGCTCGCCGGTGAGCATGGATTCGTCGACCGAGGTACGGCCTTCGGTGATGATGGCGTCGACGGGGAAGCGCTCGCCGGGTAGGACGAGGACGCTGTCGCCGGGGTGAATTTCGCCGAGGGGGACGATGGCCTGGACGCCGTTGATGACGCGGCGGGCGGTGACAGGCTTGAGCCGGGCAAGGGAGTTGAGGGCGGCCAGCGCTCGCTGCTTGGCTCGGCCTTCGAGGCTTTTGCCGAGGAGGAGGAATCCGAGAATGAGCAGGACAGCGTCAAAGTAGACCTGGCGGCCATTGGCGGGGAGAATGGTGGCGTAGGCAGACCAGGCGAAGGCAACGATGGTGCCCAGGCTCACGAGGGTGTTCATGTTGGTGGTGCGGTGTTTGAGGGCGTTCCAGGCGTTTTGGTAGATGGCGCGGCCGGCCCAGACGGCGATTGCGGCAGTGAGGAGCAGCAGGGACCAGCGCAGGAGGGCCGCGGGGAGCTGATAGAGCCAGGGAACCCAATCCATGAGGGTGTGATCCATAGGGCCCATGGACGCACCGAGGGGCATGGAGAGCAGCATGGCGGCTGCGCCGGCAGCGAGGGTTACCCAGGCTTTGAGGTTGGCGTTCCCGGCGGGCGGCGGGGTGGAGGCTTTGTCTTGTGCGGCACGGGGAAGGACGGCGTCGTAGCCTGCGCCGCGAATGGCTTCGAGGAGGGATTCGGGCGAGGCGAGGGTGGGATCAAAGGCCAAGGTGGCGCGGTTGGCCATGAGATCGACGTGAGCGGATTGGACACCGGGGGCGGCTGAGAGGGCGGATTGGACGTGATGCTGGCAGGAGGTGCAGGTCATCCCCAGGATGGGAAGCGTGAGGGATTGGGTTGCTGGTGCGGTCACCTAGTCTTCCAATCGTGCGGGGTAACCTGCCTTGGCCAGGGCGGCCAGTGCCGCATCGACGGGCGCGGTGGATTGGGTGGAGGCGAATCGGGCTGCGCCGACACGGACTTCTTTCACTTCAAGGCCTGGTGTGGAAGCCAAAGCCTGGCTGACGCGGCGGATACAGGAACCACAGTGCATGTTGTCGATGCGGAGAGTGAACTCGCTCAAAGGTGGACTCCTGTACTAGTTCGATGATAGCGCGGTGGAAAAGATGCTTGAGAGCAGGCAACAGGCAATAGACAATAGGGAATAGGGGATGATGGACCAGGGGCTGAGGGACTAAGGTAAGGGAAGAGTTGATTGTCGGGAGGGGCGATGCAGCGGGAGTATCCTGAGACGCCGTTGGTGGGCGTGGGTGCGGTGGTGGTGAAGGACGGGCGGATGCTGCTGGTGCGGCGGGGGCATGAGCCTTCGAAGGGGCGGTGGTCGCTGCCGGGAGGGATGCTGGAGTTGGGGGAAGCGCTGACTGCGGGCGTGGTGCGCGAGGTGGAGGAGGAAACCGGGCTGACGATAGAGGTTGTGGAACTGGTGGAGTTGCTGGACCGGATTCATCGCGAAGGGGAACGGGTTCGGTACCATTATGTGATTGCCGACTACCTTTGCCGTGTCGTGGGTGGGGAGTTGATTGCGGCGAGCGATGCGGAGGCGGTGCGCTGGGTTGAGCACTCGGAGTGGAACGGCCATAGCGCGCTGAATTTGGATCCGCTGACGGTGCGGGTGATGGAAATAGGTTGGCGAAGGGCGCGGGAGCTTGAGACGGATGGGAAGGGGCTCTGAAATTGGGTAAGACGTTGGTGTTGATTGCTGGACTGGTGGTTTTGATTACGGGCCTGGGCTTCTTGTGGCGGCCGGTGAGCTATCTGAACGGGTGGATGTATGCGATGGACAGTCTGGCGGGGGTCGCAAATCGAGAGGTTACGGTTGGCGGGCATCGGGTGCACTACGAGGTGGAAGGGCCGTTGGATGGGCCGGCGGTGGTGTTGGTGCATGGTTTAGGAGGACGCGCGGAAGACTGGCGTAATTTGGCGCCGTTTATTGCGAAGGCGGGCTTTCGCGTGTATCTGCCGGACTTGCCGGGGTATGGGAGGAGTGAAAAGCCGGCGGATTTTTCGTACTCCGTCCGCGACGAGGCGGCTGTGGTGGTGGGGTTTCTGGACGCGCTTGGTTTGAAACGGGTGGATCTGGGCGGCTGGTCGATGGGCGGGGCGATTGTGCAGCATGTGGCGGCGGATCATCCGGATCGGGTGAGGCGGCTGATGCTGTTTGATTCGGCGGGTCTGTTTGTATTGCCGGCGTGGAATGTGGAGCTGTTTACGCCCAAATCCGCCGCGGAACTGGAGGAGTTGGACGTGCTGCTGATGCCGAATCCGCCGAGGCTGCCGGGATTTGTGGCGCGGGATATTTTGCGGGTGTCAGACGAGCGGGCGTGGATTATTCATCGCGCGCTTTCGACGATGTTGACGGGCATGGACGCGACCGACAAGCTGCTACCGGAACTGAAGATGCCGGTGCTGATGGTGTGGGGCAGCGACGACCGGATCATGCCGGTGAGCCAGGGAGGGGCAATGCACAGGCTGGTTCCGCAGTCGGAGTTGGACGTGGCGGCGGGTTGCGGGCATTTGGCGCCGGGGCAGTGTGCGCCGCAGATGGAGTCGCAGGTGGTTGGTTTCTTGAAGAAATAGGTGCCGGCGGATTGGGAACCGCGCTTGAGCCGACGCGGGCGGGGACGCCCACGCGACAGCCGGTCTGGTGACCGGCGCTACTATCTGATGCTGTCGTTTATAGGGGGTCTATCAAGGCTTTGTCGGGGATTCTCGTGAGGCTTGCAATGGTCTGCATGGCGCCTGGATAGATGGACAGGGCCGTGGGGGCGAATGTACGGCCGAAGCTGGTGACCATGAAGCGGGAGAGGGTAGTGGCCAGCAACATGCCGCGATGGAGATGGCTTTTGAGGGCCTGGTGATACTCATTTGAGGATTTGCCGGCGAGGTGCATTGCCGCGGCGAGGGATGCGCTGTGCAGGGCGATGGACATGCCGTCTCCGGTGAAGGACGGGATGCAGGCGGCCTGGTCGCCGAGGCGCCATAGATTTGGAAGGTTGGGACCGCCGGCGAGATAGCCATAGGGGATTGCCGAAACGGCCAAGGGCCGGTCCCAGAGCGGCAAAGCGCCTTGGAGCCTTTGGGCGAGGTGCGGGGTCTGCTGCTGGATGGAGGCGAGGAGCTTCGGCCAGTCGCCGGTCTTGCGCAGGGCCGAGCGGCGCACGACAAGGCAGAGGGTTGCCGCATCGCCTTCGACGAGCGAGAGCCCGCCATATCCGCCTTTGAACAGGTAGAGGTCCATATACTCGCGCAGGGCTTCAGTTTGCTCGGCGGCGAGACGCCATTGCATTTTGAAGCCGACCATGTCGCCATGCGAGGCGGAGACGCGCTCACGTCCGCGCATGTCGTGTTTGCCAGTGGCGAGAAAGACGGTTGGCGCGGAGTGGGATGCTCCGTCGCGGAGATGGGCGGTCCAGAAGTTTTTTCGTTCGGCGAGGTTCTCAACGAAGGCGCCGCGGAGGACGGTGCAGCCGGCCAGGGTGGCGCAGACGAGGAGTGCCTCGTCGAGGACTGAGCGGGAGAGCGAGAGCGCGGTGAAGGGGAGCGCGGTTTCAATGACGCGGCGGGGCGAGGCGAGGCGGAGAAAACGGATGGGCTGAGCCCCGAGAGTGAGGGGGTCTATGCCGGCAAGGCGGAGATAGTGGACGGCTTCGCGGCTGAGGAATTCGCCGCAGACTTTGTGATGCGGGGTGCGCTCGCGCTCGAGGAGAGTGACTTCGCGTCCGGCCTGAGCAAGGCGAAGGGCGGCAAGGGAGCCGGCAAGGCCTCCGCCGATGACGAGATGGGCCGAATGGATGGGGGCGGTCCAGGATCGAACACTAGGCGGCATGGAAGAGCATGGTTTCTGCGGTAAGTCCGGGACCGAAGGACATGGCGCAGCCGCGCTGGCCGCTTTGGGCGTGCTCAAGGATGTCGTGCAGGACGAACATGACGGTGGCGGAGGACATGTTGCCGTAGCGCGCGAGAACGGAGCGAGACGCGGCGAGTGCGGCGGCAGGAAGTGCGAGGCCTTTTTCCACGGCGTCGAGGACGGAGCGGCCGCCGGGGTGGACGGCCCATAGGTCGATGGAGAGCGGGTCCGCTCCCCGCGTGACCTGGTGGCTGAGGTGCTTGAGGGCGCTGCCGATTTCGCCAGGAACCTGACCGGAGAGGTGCATGTCGAAGCCGAGTTCGCCGATGCGCCAGGTGATGAGGTGGGAAGTACTGGGGATGCGGAGGGCGAGGAAGCTGTCTATGGCGATGCCATCGGGTTGGGCGCTGACGAGCGAGGCGGCCGAGCCATCGGCGAAGACGAGAAAGGAGAGGACTTGCTCGAGTTGGTCGGTCTCCTGGAAGTGGAGTGAGCAGAGTTCGAGGTTCAGGACGATGACGCGCGCCTGGGGTTCTGAGCGGACGATGTGGTGGGCGGCTTTGAGGGCATTGATGGCCGCGTAGCAGCCCATGAAGCCAATCATGGTGCGCTCGACGGAGGGGTTGAGTCCAAGGTGGTTCACGACTTCAAAGTCGAGGCCTGGTGCGTAGAGGCCGGTGCAGGATGTGACGATGACATGGGTGACGGAGTCGCGTTCTTCCCGCGTGAGGGAGAGGTTGTCGAGCGCGTTTCGGGCCAACTCCGGGGCAAAGCGCTCAAAGAATTCCATGCGGCGCGCGGTGGGCGGAAAGTTGCCGGGGACGTAGAGGCCTTCGGAGTCCTGCCAGACGCCGTCTTCAGTTGCGATGGGCTTAACGAAGGAGTAACGGTGTTCAATGGCGGAGAGGCGGGCCATGCGGCGAAAGAGATTGCGCGGAGTGCCTTCGGGGATCATGCCGGTGGCGAAGTTGATAAAGGCTTGATGTACATCGTTGGGCGGGACCGCCGTTGCGATGCGATTGATGAAGGCAGTTGTCACTTCGGCTCACCCTGGAGGAAAGAGGCTTTTTCGACGCGTTCCAATGAAGTCTACACCGTGAGACGGGCGGGCCCGAGTATGGTTGGCAGAGGGACTGTTGATACCGTGAATTAAAAGCAAAAGAGCCGCGCAGGGCGGCTCATCGAGATGAGCTTGATGGAATTTTGGGCTAGGGCATTCTCCATTTGACTGTTTACTGTTCGCCCAAGGCTCATGTGCTCTCCCACCCATTGTGCAAAGGACGCACAATGGATGGGGTACGGTGGATTCAGTTATCACTCAAGTTGAAAACGCACTAGTGTAGTGCGTCACACGGATAGGCTTTTATTCCTTGCGGCTTGAGCGCGGGTGACTTTTTCCAGGATGTCTGTGGCTTTGGCGGTCCAGATGAAGGGCTTTGGGTTGTCGTTGTGCCGGTCGAT
>Ga0302319_10013318_pt1 | contig 15427 bp, 14 predicted proteins | sample Bog_T0_2_FD_203319 | JGI IMG/M metagenome (GOLD analysis project Ga0302319, IMG submission 203319) | Peat permafrost microbial communities from Stordalen Mire near Abisko, Sweden - Bog_T0_2 | ecosystem: Environmental > Terrestrial > Soil > Wetlands > Peat | place: Sweden: Abisko, Stordalen Mire... | reverse complement strand
GGCCCTTCGCTTACCCCAGGAGAGGGGTGGAAAGCCTCGAAATTGGGCCGTTTTCAAAATGAGGGGATTCCTGAGGCGTGCAGCCCCCCTCTATATGCAGAGCGTAAAATCGGTGACGCATGCTCAATTGCCTATTTCCAGCCCGCCCGTCATTTCCGATTTTTTCCTCCGCTCCGGCCTCGGCCTGCGACTGCGCGCGCCGACGTCGGGCGGCCACGGGATGACACTCAAGACATTGAAATCGGCTCGTTGCGACCAGAAGTTACACTGACGCGCCGGTCAATCGCCGAGGCTGATCCCGCAAAGCCGCGCTCCCCCGCGTCTCTCCCGAGGGCGCCGTATCAGCGGCTCGCCGCGGCGCTCGCATACTCGATAAACTCCCGCACGAAATGCGTCGCCCGCAGCCCGTCGAGGTCCTGGGTGGTGCGGGCAATGTGGACGCGCGCCAGTTCCGGGTCCCGCTCCGAGGCCAGGAAGGCGTGGATGCGCGCCTGCAGCGCCTCGGCGGTCAACGGCGAGCGGAACACCTTCATGCACGCGAGCATCGGCGGGGCGCGAACGACGATCCAGTCCGGATCGAGAGTGGCCTCGCTCGCGGCGACGCCGGTTTCCTCTTCGAGTTCGCGTTTGACGCTGGCGAGCAGATCGACCTTGCCGTCGAATACGTCCGTCAGGTCGGGTGTGCCGGCGGCGAAATAGATCTGGCCGGCGTTGGCGGTATGCGCGCTCATTTCGCCGAGCAGAAACGCGCCGTCGGCGCTGCGCAGCGCCGCCATCGAGAAGCCGTTGAGCACGCTCGCATCCGGCGAACCGAAATCCCGCCAGGACAGGAAATTCGAATAGGCGGTCTCGAAGAACGCGCCGCGTAAAGCCAACCGCCCGTCGGCGCGCGACGTGAACTCATAGTGCGAGTTCAACAGCACCCGGCCGTCGAACAGTTTCGGCTGCGAGGCGCGCCGCTTCGCCCAATTCGCGGCGATGTCCGCGGCGCGCTCGCGGGCAAAACCCCAGTCGAACGGCTCCAGCGCGAAGTCGAGTTCGGCGACCTCGAGAATCTCGGTCATACGTCGATGGTTCCCTCGCAGATGAGGCGCACCGAGCCGCCGATGGTCGCGTCGACCAGTCGTCCGCTCTCGACCTTGAGGCCGAGCGAGATCTGGCTGGGACGGCCCATCTCAAAACCTTGCTCGATCAGATACATCGTTTCGCCGTCGGCGGGCGGTTCATAGGCCATCAGCGCGCCGGCCAAAGCCGCGGCGGCCGAGCCGGTCGCCGGGTCCTCATAGATGCCCCAGCCGGAGGCGAACATGCGGGCATGGAAATGCGAGCCGCTGTCGACGACCTCGCGCGTGTACAGATAGACGCAGGGGCCGCCGTCGGCGCCCCAGTGCTTCCGGTCCGGTTTTACCCGGGCGAGCGCATCCAGTCCCTTGACCGGCACGAACAGGTTCGGCGTGCCCGCGCCGTAAACGGCGGGACGATGCGCGTCGAAGCCGATGTCGCTTTCCTCGAGCCCGAGGTCGGCGGCAAGGGTGGCGTTGTCCGGCGCAGGGTCCAAGAATTCCGGCAGTTTGGGCAGGTGGAAATAGGCGGCCATCGCTTCGCCGCGCCGATGGCGGGCGACGCAGACGACCGGGCCGACTTTCTCTTCGAGCACGACGCGCACGTCCTGCCCGCGCAGCATGTCGCGGGCGCGCAGATGCGCGAGCAAGACCGCGGTCCCGACGGTGGGATGGCCCGCGAACGGCAGTTCGCGCGACGGGGTGAAAATGCGCAGTGCGGCGGTGTTCACGGGGTCGCGGGGATCGCGCACGAACACGGTTTCGGCGAGGTTGAACTCGCGCGCGATTCTCTGCATCCGCGCCTCGTCGAGCCCCTGAGTGTCGAGCACGACGGCGAGCGGATTGCCGGCGAGCGGTTCCGAGGCGAACACATCGAGCGTGTAATAGGCGCGGCGCATGTCGGTCCTCTAGAGCGGCTCCGGCGCAAACAGGCGCCTCGGGTTCACGATCTCGTCCTGCGCTGCTATCAACGCGAGTTCCCGCTGACCCCGCGCGGCGGTGGCGGCGACCACGGCGTAGACGCTGCTGGCGGCGCTGGCAAGCGCGTGGGGCGCCAAGCGGGACGTCAACACGTGGGCCAGAAACAGCGCCGAAAGCAGATCGCCGGCGCCGTTGACGTCCACCGGGAATCTCGGCGTGCGCAATCGCCAGAACCCGGAATCGTCGCCGACGACCATGTCGATCGCATCCGCTGGCGTGTCGTCGAGTCTGAGCGAGGTCACGAGCACGATCTTCGGTCCCCGCGCGCGCAACGCGGCGATGGCCGCCTTCGCGGATGGGACGTCGCGCGCCTCGGCGCCCGTGAGCCAGCCGAGTTCGAAAGCGTTGGGGGTGGCGATATCGGCGCGCGGCAGGGCGCGTTCGCGGAAGAATTCGGCGACTCCCGGCGCCGTGTAGACCCCTTTGCCGACGTCGCCGATGACGGGATCGCAGGCGTAGATCGCGTTCGCCGAGGCTCCCCGCAACGCGTCCAGCGCCCGCAGCGCGGCCTCGCCGATTTCGACCTTGCCGATGTAGCCGGTCAGCAGCGCCGCGCAGTTTGCGAGCGCGCCGACCGCTTGCAGCCCCGCCACGCAGTCGTCGATCAGCGTCGCCTCGAATGCTCGCCCTCGCCAGCCGGGATAGCCCGCATGGCAGGAGAACTGCACGGTGTGGATCGGCAGAACCTCGCGCCCCAGCCGCTGCAACGCAAACAAGGCGGCGCTGTTGCCGACATGGCCGTAGACGACGTGGGACTGGATCGAGAGAATCGCGCCGGGCATGACGCCAGCGGACACGCTTTCGTCAGCGCCGTAAAGTCTCGCGCAGCCAAGCGATGGTTTCCGGCAATCGCTGAGCCATCGCCAGATGTCCCGCGCCTTCGACGGTGAGGAAGGTTTTCGGCGCGTTGGCGAGGTCGAACAATTTGCGGCCAAAACGGTAGGGGACGACCGGGTCCGCGGTTCCGTGGACGATCAGCAGCGGCGCATGGACGTCGCCGATGAGCCGGTCGCTCTCGAAGCGATCTTTCAGCAGCCAGCGCACCGGGAAGATCGGATAGCGCGCTGCGGCGACGTCGGTGACGGAAGAATAGGGCGAGTTGAGCACGAGCGCGCCGATCTCGTGGGTCGCGGCGACGCCCACGGCGACGCCAGAGCCCAACGATTCCCCGAGCAAGACGATGCGCTGCCGGGCAACCCGCGTGATCGCCTCACGATAGGCGGCCTCGCCGTCGAGGCGCAGGCCCGCCTCGCTCGGCGTTCCCGTCGAGCCGCCATAGCCGCGGTACTTGAGCGCGAGCACGCCGAACCCTGAATCGGCGAAGGCGCGCAAGCGGCCGGCGATGTCGCCGACCCCGCCGCCGTTGCCGTGGAAATAGACGATGAGCGGCGCGTCCTGTCTGGGCGCAATGAACCACGCCAACAAGGACTCGCCGTCGCCGTTGCGTAAATGCAGCCGTTCGGCCTGCGGCAGGCCGACCGCAGCCGGCGCAACTTCGCCGACGTTGGGAAAATAGGTGTGTTTCCGTTGCGCGAGATAGAGCGTCGTCAGTACGCAAAAGTAGAGGACGACAGCTGTCGACAAAACGATTTTCAACAATCTGAGGGTCATGGCCGTTCCTCAGGCGTTCTGTCGAACTTCCGCGATCTGCACGACGTCAGCCCCTTCACGCAGACGAAAACCGCCGCGACGCATGTCGCGGCGGTTTTTGGGAAGTCTCGTCGAAGTCAGGCTCGGGCGGCGGCCTCGACCGCGCGCTCGTGGCTCTTCTCGCGTCCGTCTATCGACTCGTATTTCTGCAACTCAGCCTGCGCGTCCTCGAGGGCGGCTTTCGCTTCGTCATGCTGGGCCGTCAGGTCGGCAATCGAGCGCTTCAAATTGTCACGGCGCTGGGCCGCGGCGCGGGCATAGGTCGGATAGGCGAAATGATGGATATCGGTGATGCCGGCGCGTTTTTCCTCGTTGGCGATCTCCCGATCGAGGTCTCCGATCATGCGGGTGAATTCGCTGGTCATCAGTTCGATCTGACGAACGCGGCGTCGCTTCTCATCGACTTGGAATTTCTTGAGACGAATGAGCGTGTCCCGCGATTTCATTTGTACGCACTCCTAGACACGATACCCCCTTTGGCGCGGCGTCGCCGTTAGCCATACGCTGCGGAACTATGTGACGATGACTCAGGAAGGTTGCTCTTTTGTTACGCAAATCGACGAAAATTGGGGTTGGGTAGGGGGCGAGGGATAAAATTATCGTCAAATGTGACGATTTTCCCCATCCTTGCGCGAGGCTGTTAGGGCTTCGTTTACCCGCGTCGTTAACACTCCGTTTCAAGCGCTGGTTCGTTCGGGCGCGAAATTTCGATCGGAAAAGCCCGCAAGGGCTGCAAAGGCCGAGTGTCGAGTCTGTTGAATCGCTTGGAAGAGAGTCTTAAACTTTTACGTTAACGAGTGACGTAAGGGATCTTCCTTGAGATTCAACCGAGTAAAGATATTTCGGTGCTGAATCGATCGGGACTTGCGCAAGGGAATCAGAGTTTGTTAACCATTTTGGGCCAACACAAGTGCCGATTCGGCTGGTCTGCTTTGGCCGTTCCGGTCGGGGTCCAGGAAGCCGTGTCGCCGGAGCGCGCCGCTTCGGTCGCAGAGTCACTGGCAAAGGCGGGGATCTGACATGCGGGTGCTACTGATCGAAGACGACGCCGCGACGGCGCAGAGCATTGAACTGATGTTGAAGTCGGAAAACTTCAACGTCTACGTAACCGACCTTGGCGAGGAGGGCATCGACCTCGGCAAGTTGTACGATTACGACATCATCCTGCTCGACTTGAACCTGCCCGACATGTCCGGCTACGAGGTGCTGCGCGCGCTGCGCGTCACCAAGATCAAGACGCCCATACTCATACTTTCCGGCATGGGCGGCATCGAGGACAAGGTCAAAGGCCTCATCCATGGCGCCGACGACTATCTGACCAAGCCGTTCCACAAGGACGAGTTGGTCGCGCGCATTCACGCCATCGTCCGTCGCTCGAAGGGCCACGCCCAATCGGTCATCGTGACCGGCGACCTGATCGTCAATCTCGACCAGAAGACGGTCGAAGTCGACGGCGCCCGGGTGCATCTGACCGGTAAGGAATATCAGATGCTCGAGCTGCTCTCCCTGCGTAAGGGCACGACGCTGACCAAGGAGATGTTCCTCAACCATCTCTACGGCGGCATGGACGAGCCCGAACTCAAGATCATCGACGTCTTCATCTGCAAGCTTCGCAAGAAACTGGCGACGGCGTCCAACGGACGCAATTATATCGAAACGGTGTGGGGTCGCGGCTATGTGCTGCGCGAACCGCCGCCGGGTGAGGAACGCATCCCGGCTTGACGCCGGAAAAGCTCTTCCCCGCGAGACCCCGTCGACCCCGCCCCGGCGGGGTCTTGCTTTTTGGGGGGTGCGCGACGCCCGCGAACTGATTTGACGGGAAGGCCGGCGCGGGCCAAATTCGCCTCGGAAATTGGGGACGGCCGACGAGGCGGCGGCATGAAGAGGGCCTGTCCGGGACGAAATTTACGACGCGATGGGGCGGCGCGCTCGCGCCTTCCTTTCTTCGGCGCAGAACTCTGCGTCTTCGCGACGACGCTCAGCTTTCCGCGACACGCCCACGACGAATACGGCGTCGGTCTCATTGTCGCCGGGGCGCAGACGTCGTGGAGCGGGCGCGGCGAAGTGGAGGCCGTCGCCGGAGACATGATTTCCGTCAATCCCGGCGAGATCCACGACGGCGCGTCGCTCGGCGGGGCTGCGCGGCGCTGGCGCATGATCTATTTCGACCCTGACGGCATGCGCCGCCTGTTCGCCGACGACGTGCGCGGCGATGTCGAATTCGCCGCTCCACAACTGCGCGACCACAGCGCGTCGGCTCGACTCGCCGAGGCGTTTGCGGCGCGCGACGGGCTCGAATTCGAGGGTGCGCTGCTGTCCGCGCTGGCGCCGCTGTTGGCGCGCCGCCGGGCCGGTTCGGCCGCGAGCCCGGCGATCGCGAGAGCTCGCCAGCGCATCGACGACGATCCGGCCTCAAGGGTCAGACTGGGCGAACTCGCAGCCGAGGCGGATCTCAGCCGTTTCCAGTTCCTGCGCGCCTTCGCTCGGGAAGTCGGAGCGACGCCGCAGGCCTATGCCCGGCAGGCGCGCGCGCGGCTGGCGCGCCGGCTGGTGAGATCGGGCCTAGGACTCGCCGAAGCCGCCGTCGCCGCCGGCTTCGCCGATCAGGCGCATATGACGCGCGCTCTGGCGGGCCAGTTCCTGCTCACGCCCGGCGCGATGCGTTAGCGGCCTGCAATCGCGTTCAAGATTTCCGACCTCTGTTGCGCCATAGCGGGCTCATGAAAGGAGCTTCGCCATGAACTATGTCCACGGCTACAGCGAACGCGAGGGGCAGCGGTTGCAGGATCAGGCGTCCACGCTCGCCGACCTGTTGCACGGCGGCGTGAATTTCGCGCCGGGCGAACGGGTGCTGGAGGCGGGCTGCGGCGTCGGCGCGCAGACGCTCGAACTCGCCCGCCGCTCGCCCGCCGCCCGGTTCGTGTCGATCGACATTTCCGCCGCCTCGCTCGCGCAGGCGCAGGCGGCGACGCAACGGGCTGGGCTCGGCAATGTCGAATTCCAACGCGCCGACCTGTTCGCCCTGCCTTTCGCTCCGGCCTCGTTCGATGCCGTCTTTCTCTGCTTCGTGCTCGAACACCTGCCCGACCCGGTTGCGGCGCTGCGCGCCGTCGCGACGGCGGTGAGGCCGGGCGGGCGGATCGTCGTCATCGAGGGCGATCACGGTTCGACGCTGTTTCATCCCGAGAGCGCCTTCGCCCGTCGCGCGATCCAGGCCCAGGTCGACCTGCAAGCCGCGGCCGGCGGCGACGCGAATATCGGCCGCCGTCTCTATCCGCTGCTCAGCGAGGCGGGATTCGCGGACGCCCGGGTCGAGCCGCGCCTCGTCTATGTCGACGGCGCGAGTCCGGCGTGGGCAGACGGTTTCACGCGGAAAACCTACACCGCGATGATTGCGGGCGTCCGCGAGCGCGCTCTCTCCGCCGGATTGATGAGCGGGGAAGACTTCGACCGCGGCGTCGCCGATCTCGCGCGTTGCGCGGAGCGGGACGGGGTGTTTGGCTATACGTTCTTTCGCGGGGAGGCGAGGACGGTCCGCTGAGAACCTCTCAAATCGCCTCCGCGACCATGTCGATCGCCCCGCACGGACATTCCTCCGCGCACAACCCGCAGCCCTTGCAGTAATCGTAGTTGAACGCGAACCGCTTGCCCGGTCCGAGCTTGATGACCGCGTTGTCGGGGCAAACGCCGTAGCAATTGTCGCATTCGAAGCAATTGCCGCAGGACAAACAACGGCGGGCTTCGTAAAGCGCGTTGGTCTCGTCGAGGCCCTTGACCACTTCGTCGAACGAATTGACGCGCCGCGCCGCCGCCAGCGTCGGCCGCATCGTCGCCGGCGCGTCCTCGTAATACCAGGAGTTCAGCCGCTCGAAGCTGGCCGGCCCGTGTTTCTCAGCGGGCGCGTAAGGCTCGCCGCGCAGATAGGCGTCGACGCAGCGCGCGGCCTTCTTGCCATGGCCGACCGCGACGGTGACGGTGCGCTCGGACGGCGCCATGTCGCCGCCGGCGAACACGCCCTTGCGGCCCGTCATCATGTCCGGCCCGACCTTGACGACGCCGCCCTCGATCTCGATTCCCGGACATTTGTTGAGCAGCGAGAGATCGACATCCTGCCCGAGCGCGAGCACCAAAGAATCCGCATGCAGCGTCTCGAACTCGCCGGTCGACTGCGGAAAACCTTTGTCGTCGAGTTGCATCTTCTCAATCGTCATCGATCCGCCGTCGACCGCCGTGATGGTCGACAACCATTTCATTGACACGCCTTCTTCCAACGCCTCTTCCAACTCGAAATCGTGCGCCGGCATTTTCTCGCGGGTGCGACGGTAGACGATGATGGCTTCGCTGGCGCCGAGCCGGCGCGCAGTGCGGGCGGCGTCGAGCGCGGTATTGCCGCCGCCGTAGATGACAACGCGGCGGCCGAGCAGTGGCACGCTCTCGCCTTCCATCGAACGCAACAGCGCCGTGGCGTCGAGGATTTTCGCGGCGCCCGCGGCCGGGATATAGGCGCGTCTGGCGATATGCGCGCCAACGGCGAGGAACGCCGCGTCGAAACCGCCCTCGCACATCGTCGCCTCGATGTCGTCGACCTTCGCTTTCAGTTGCAGGGTCACGCCGAGATCGAGGATGCGCTTCATCTCGGCGTCGAGGACGTCGCGTGGCAGGCGATATTTGGGGATGCCGAAGCGCATCATACCGCCGGCGAGCGGCCCGGCTTCGCGGATCGTGACCTCGTGGCCCTGCTGCGCCAGATGATAGGCGCAGGAGAGGCCGGCAGGGCCGGCGCCGACAACGAGCACGCGCTTGCCGCTGTGCAGCGTCGGCTTGTCGAACGACCAGCCCCTCTCGATGGCCATGTCGCCCAGGAAACGCTCGACCGAGTTGATGGCGACGGCGCTGTCGATCTCGCTCCGATTGCACTTGCTCTCACAGGGGTGATAGCAGACGCGACCCATGCAGGCGGGCAGCGGATTGTTGCGCGTGAGCGAACGCCAGGCGCCTTCGTAGTCTCCGGACTCGGCGAGCGCCAACCAGGATTGTATGTCTTCGCCCGCCGGGCAGGCCGCGTTGCAGGGCGGCAGACGGTCGACATAAACCGGCCGAGAGGTGCGCCACGATCCCGTGTGATTGACTTTGCTCGTGCCGATGTCGAGCGCGATGGCGAAGGGGTGTTTCATGCGACGCTCCTCCCCTCTCCTCTTGTGGGAGAAGGGTCGGGGGTGAGCGGTTGCGGCGGCAGGCATATCGAGGTGAGAGACCCCGCATCCGGCCGTTCGGGCCGCCTCGTCCCACAAGGGGAGAAGGCGACGCGTAGCCATCGCATCACGTCGCCGCCTCCGCCAAACCATATTCCTCGATATGCCGATCGGCGATCGCCTGCAGCCGCGCGACGCGCGGGTCAGCCTCTCCGCCGCGCAGCAGATGCGTGAAGCGCCGCTGCAACTTCAGATATTCGACGACCGGCGTCCTGCGGCGGATCTTGCGCACTTGCGTGACGCGCCCATGCTCGGCCTCGAAGATCGGGAACAGCCCGGTTTCGATGGCGAGCCGCGCCAGCTTGATCGTGTCGTGCGAGGCCGCGCCCCAGCCCAGCGGACAGGGCACGTGGATCTGGATATAGCGCGCGCCGCGCACGCCCATCGCCTTTGTCACCTTCGCCTCGAGATCGTGCAGATCGGCGACGCTAGCCGTGGCGACATAGGGGATTTCGTGCGCCATCGCGATCTTGGGCACGAACTTGCCGGTTCCAAACACATTGCCGGGCTCGGCGCCGACGGCCGGCGTCGTCGCGGTGCGCGCCGTCGGCGGCGTCGCGGAGGAACGCTGTACGCCGGTGTTCATATAGCCTTCGTTATCGTAGCAGACATACAGCACGTCGTCGTTGCGCTCGAACATGCCGGACAAGCAACCAAAGCCGATGTCCGTGGTGCCGCCGTCGCCGCCCTGCGCGACCACGCGCACGGTCGGGCGTCCCGTCACCCGCATCGCCGCCGCAACTCCGGTCGCCACCGCCGCGGCGTTGCCGAACAGCGAATGCATCCACGGCATCTGCCAGGACGTCTCGGGGAAAGGCGTGGTGAACACTTCCAGGCAGCCGGTGGCGTTGACGGCGATGAGCTGGTTGCCGCTCGCGCGCATCGCCGCGTCGATCGCGTAGCGCGCTCCGAGCGCTTCGCCACAACCCTGACAGGCGCGATGGCCCGAGGTCAGCGAATTGGAGCGGTCGCGGCTCGCTTGCACATTGCGCTCGGCCTCGTCGACCAGTCGATTGCCGACGGTGAGCGTGCCCTTCTGATAGAATTTCAGCTTCTGAAGGTCGCTCATCGCGGCATCCTCGCCAAGCGCGCGGCGCGCTCCTGTCCCAGTTGTTTCAAGATCGCCTCGGCCGTCGGGCCGGCGCGGCGCGATTTGCCGCGACGATGGATTTCGCGAGCGATCACGCGCTCGTTGAGATCGAGGAAATGCACGCCGCTCCAGGGCTGGATCGCCGCCTGACGGAACAGCCGATGCAGCGAGGTCTTGGGTACGGGCCGGCCGCCGAGCCCGGCGATGGCCGAAAAGAGCTGCGGCGGACGCAGCATTTCCCTGAGCGCAATGGCGACGTTGGAGGCGAGCGGCCCGCCCATTCCGACGTCGAGCGACCTGTCGATGACGAGCACGTCCTTGGCGTCCGAAAGAGCTGCGTTGAGCGCTTCGGTCGGGAAGGGGCGGAACGTCGTCAGCGTGACGAGGCCGACGCGTACGCCGTCGGCGGCCATTTCGTCGATCACGTCCTTGATCGTGCCGCAGATCGAGCCCATCGCGACGACGACCAACTCGGCGTCCTCGACATTGTAGGTCCGCAGCAGGCCCCCCGAGGCGCGGCCGAAGAGCTCTGCGAATTCGTCGGAAAGCTGCTCGATCAGACCGAGCGCCTGCTGTTGCTTGTAATATTGCAGATAGCGCACTTCGGTGAAAGCTTCGGGGCCAACCATGGCGCCGATGGAGATCGGGTCGTTGGGATCGAGCGACTGCACGGGCTCGTAGGGCGGCAGATAGGCGTCGACCTGCGCCTGTTCGGGAAGATCGACGCGTTCGACCGCGTGCGTGAGGATGAAGCCGTCGACGCACACCATCGTCGGAACCGAGAGCTCTTCGGCGAGACGGAAGGCGATGATGTGCAGGTCGACCGCCTCCTGATTGGTCTCGGCGAACAATTGCAACCAACCGGACTCGCGCATCGCCATCGAGTCCGAATGGTCGTTCCAGATATTGATTGGAGCGCCGATGGCGCGATTGCCCAGCGTCATCACGATAGGCAGGCCGAGGCCGGCGGCGTTGTAGACCGCTTCAGCCATGAACAACAGGCCTTGGCTGGCGGTCGCGGTGTAAGCGCGCGCGCCGGCGGCTGAAGCGCCAATGGCGACGGAAAGCGCTGCGAACTCGCTCTCGACGTTGATGAACTCGCAGTTGTCGAGTTCGCCCTCGCGGATGATCTCGCCCAGGCCTTCGACGATGTGGGTCTGCGGGGTGATCGGATAGGCGCAGACGACCTGCGGCCGGCACAGCGCGATCGCTTGCGCCATCGCTTTCGAGCCTTCGATCTGATGCAGCATGGAAGGTCTTCCCTGATCGTCAGGCCGCGACCTTGGCCGCGATGAGCGCATACGCGGCCTTGGCCGCCTCGACATTGGCTTCGCCCATCTTGCCGGGAAAGGCGCGGCGAATGGCCTCGCATACGCTGTCGAGCGAGACGACGCCGACGTGGGCGGCAAAAGCGCCGAGCAGCGCGGTGTTGGGCGAGGGACGGTTGATGAATTTGAGCGCGAGTTCGGTCGCAGGCGCCGCGATCGCCCGTCCGGCGGGCAGCTTGGCGACGATCGTCTCGATCTGGATCTCCGCAAGCGAGCGTGCGGTGTTGACGATCAGATAGCCGTCGCTCTCGAGACCTTCAGTGACGTCGAGCGCCTTGAACAGAGTCGGGTCCTGGACGATCAGCGCGTCTGGCTCCTGGATCGGCTCGCGCAGCCGGATCTCTTTGTCCGAGATACGGCAGAAGGCGACAACCGGGGCGCCCGTGCGCTCCGATCCGAAACTCGGAAACGCCTGCGCGTGCTTGCCCTCCAGGAACGCCGCCACTGAGAGCATCTCCGCGGCGGTGACCACGCCCTGTCCGCCGCGGCCGTGAATTCTCACCTGGAACATGCCCCCCGCCTCACCTGCTCTTTGGAGAGAAGGTTAGACCACGCGGAACGCGAGGGGTCAAACTCCTGACTCGCTCATTCCATCTCGCCCGCCAGTTCTAGCCACGCCTCCTCCGTCGCCGCCAGCGCTTTTTCCAGATCGGCGCGTTGTGTGGCGAGCGCGACGATTTGCTGGGCTTTCGAGGGGTCGCCGCCCGCGGCGGCCAGTGCGTCGTCGATGCGGCGCAAGAGGTCCTGGAACTTTTCCATGCGCGCCTCGAGCGCGGCGATTTCTTTGGCGAGTTTGCCCACATCGCGGCGCGGTTTGGTCTCGGCTCTTGCGGCGGGCGCGGGCTTTTCGGCTTTCGGCGGCGGCGCAGATTTCGCCAGCACTTCGCGGGTGTAATCGTCGAGGTCGCCGTCGTAGGGCTTCACCGTGCCGTTGGCGACCAACCACAATTGGTCGGCGCAGGCTTCCAGCAACCGCTTGTCGTGCGAGATGAGGATGCAGGCGCCTTCGTAGTCGTTGATCGCGTCGATCAGCTCGGCGCGGCTGTCGATATCGAGATGGTTGGTCGGTTCGTCGAGGATGAGCAGTTGCGGGCCGTCGAACGTGGCCAGACCCATCAGCAGCCGCGCTTTCTCGCCGCCCGAGAGCTGACCGATGGGCGTATCCGCGCGGCCGCCGGAAAAGCCGATCTGCGCAACTCTCGCCCGGATCACGGCTTCCTTCTCGCCGCGCATGTGGTCGGCGATGTGGGAATAGGGCGTGCCTGACGAATCCAGGTCGTCGACCTGATGCTGGGCGAAGAAGCCGACTTCCAACTTTGACGAGCGCGTGAACTTGCCGGCCATCGGCGCGAGTCTGCCGCCGATCAACTTGGCGAAGGTCGACTTGCCGTTGCCGTTGGCGCCGACGAGGCCGATGCGGTCGTCGTCCTGCAAGGTTAGATCGAGCCGGGACAACACCGCCCGCTCGCCATAGCCCGCGCTCGCCTTTTCCATTGCGACGATCGGCGGGCTCAGTTTCTTGGCGACCTTCGGCCAGTTGAAAGGGAGCACGCTGTCGTCGACCGGGGTTGCGATCGGCGCCAGTCTCGCCAACATCTTTATGCGCGATTGCGCCTGCCGGGCTTTGGTGGCGGAAGCGCGAAAGCGGTCGACGAAGGCCTGCAGATGCTTGCGCTTCTCCTCCTGCTTCTTGGCCGCCTTGCCCATCAACGCCGCCTGTTCGGCGCGCTGGCGCTCGAACTGGCTGTAGCCGCCGCTCCATAAGGTCAGTTTGCCCCGCTCCAGATGCAGGATGTTGTCGGCGACGTCGTCGAGCAGGTCGCGGTCGTGGCTGATGACCAGCATCGTCGCCGGATAAGTCTTCAGATAGTCTACCAACCAGAGCACGCCCTCGAGGTCGAGATAGTTGGTGGGCTCGTCGAGCAACAGCAGATCGGGCTGAGCAAACAACACGGCGGCGAGCGCCACGCGCATCCGCCAGCCGCCGGAAAATTCCGACAGCGCGCGCGCCTGCGCGGCTTCGTCGAAACCGAGACCGGCGAGAATCCGCGCCGCCCGCGCCGGCGCCGCATGGGCGTCGATATCGGCGAGGCGGGTCTGGATTTCCGCGATGCGCTCGGGGTCCTCGGCCGTCTCGGCCTCCGCGAGCAGCGCCGCGCGTTCGAGGTCGGCCTCCAGCACGAAGTCGATCAGCGTCTGCGGCCCGCCAGGCGCCTCCTGCTCGACGCGGCCGATGCGCGACCGGCTCGGCAGCTTGATCCCGCCGGATTCCGGGGAAAGCTCTCCGGCGATGATCCTGAACAGCGTCGTCTTGCCGGCGCCATTGCGGCCGACGAGGCCGACATGGGCGCCGGTCGGCAGCGCTACCGTCGCCGCATCGATGAGCAGCCGATCGCCGATGCGGAAGGAGAGGTCGTTAATATGCAGCATGGCGGGCTTTTGGCCCGCCTTGCCGTCTCATGCAAGCGCAAGGGTCAGCGGTTGCTCAACCCCGGCGCGCCGGTCTTGAAAAGCCAACCGGCGCCGGCCGCGCCGATCAGCGGAGCAATAATGAACAGCCACAATTGCGCGACCGCCTTGCCGTTCGAGGCGATGCCGACCAGCGCCGGGCCGATCGAGCGGGCAGGGTTGACCGAGACGCCAGTGACGTTGATGCCGACGATGTGGATCGCAATCAGCGTGAAGCCGATGGCGAGGCCCGCAAATTGCGCGGGCGCGCCGTCCTGGGTGACGCCTAGGATGCAGACCAGGAACAGGAAGGTCGCGACCACCTCGAACACGAAGGCGGAGACCACGCCATACTCGCCGAGATAGCCCGGACCCCAACCGTTCTGCCCGAGCGAGCCGCTCCAGCCCTGCGCCTTGCCGCTGAGGATGATGTAGAGCACGACCGCCGCGACAATCACCCCAATGACTTGCGCGACCCAATAGGTAACCAGGTCCGACAGGCTCAACCGCCCGGCGACGTACACGCCGAAACTGACGGCGGGATTGACGTGGCAGCCGGAAACCGGCCCGATGCCGTAGGCCATCGCCACGATGGCGAGGCCGAAGGCCGCTGCAATTCCCAACAGATCGATGGCGGTCGCCCCCGATCCCATCCCACCGATCACGGCCGCCCCGCAGCCGAAGAAGACCAGCGCGAATGTGCCGACACCTTCGGCCAACGCTTTGTTCAAGGACCCGTTCATGAATATTTCCCCACATGCTCGGGGGCGCTTCACACGCCCGGGTCGAGCGGTAACATGACTTTGCGTAAGGCGTTAAGGTGGGCGGATGGTCGAAAACGCTCGCCTTTCGTTTCGCTTTTGCGCCAAGGATGCCGGATTCTGCACCAAACGAAGCCCATTTCGCTAAAAAACACGCTTTTCCGTTTCGCCGGCCTGTCGCAAGTTATTGAGATCCTTGCATGTCGGTTTCGCTGGTTTCGCGGTTTTGAGCGTTTTCAAGAGGTTGCGATACCCCCCTCCCGCCTGTCGGCGAAACGAAGGCCGGGCGCGGGCAAAGAGGCTCGAAGGGGCGGGGGTGAACAATGGTCTCGACTCCGGATTGTCGGAATATGATACGCTAAAATTCTGAAAAAGACAATTTATGGCCGTGGGCAGACGAGACCATCGGGCGAACGTAGGCGGCGCGAGATTCCCTCTCCCCGCAAGCGGGGCGAGGGAGGCCTTGCGTCGGAAACGTCGAGGCCATTCACGATTGCCCAGGTAGGCCAGCCGGACCTCCTCCGAGCGCTTCGGCCCGACGCGGCGGGCCAATCGTCGCCCCCTCTCACCGCCGCCAAAACCGCTCGATCGCGACCGCCACCGCCTCGACGAGAAGGACAGAGATCAGAAGCGTGGCGAGGACGCCGAGCTATGGGGCGAGGTGCGGGAATCTTGCCAGCGCATAGGACTCCAACGCGCTGTCGAGGCCGTGGGCGCAGAGAGCGCGGAGGATGGCCTGAGCAGTTTCACGCGCGTCCGCCAACCTTTGCATCGGCGGGGGGCCCCCCCCCCCCCCCCCCCCCGGAAATATTAGCCCCCCGCCGGGGCGGGGCGCCCCCCCCCAAAAACGCGGGGT
>Ga0302319_10013317_pt1 | contig 15428 bp, 4 predicted proteins | sample Bog_T0_2_FD_203319 | JGI IMG/M metagenome (GOLD analysis project Ga0302319, IMG submission 203319) | Peat permafrost microbial communities from Stordalen Mire near Abisko, Sweden - Bog_T0_2 | ecosystem: Environmental > Terrestrial > Soil > Wetlands > Peat | place: Sweden: Abisko, Stordalen Mire... | reverse complement strand
TTTTCAAAAAAGAACGCTTTTCTTACTCCGCCGCGACCACTTGGCTTTGCGCGGCTTTTCTCTTACCGCCCCGCTCATCGAAACGTTGCAGCACCGCGAAGAAAGACGGCACCAACACCACGGCCAGGCAGGTGGAGGCGATCATGCCGCTGAACACGGTAATGCCGAGCGACTTGCGCGCATTGGCGCCGGCGCCGGTGGCCAGCACCAGGGGTGTGACGCCCAGGATGAACGCGAATGACGTCATCAGGATCGGCCGCAGGCGCATGCGGGCGGCTTCGATCGCGGAGTCGATAATCGGTTTGCCGTGCACCAAACGCTGCTCGCGCGCCACTTCCACGATCAGGATGCCGTTCTTGGCGGAGAGTGCGATCAGCAGCGTCAGGCCGATTTGCACATAAAGGTTGTTGGCCACGCCCAGGCTCAGCAGCGCGGTGACGGGGCCGACGAGCGCCAGCGGCACCGCGGCCAGCACGGCGAACGGCAGGATCCAGCTTTCGTACTGGCCCGCCAGGCAGAGATAGACCAGCAGGATCGACAGGCCGAATACGTAATAAAGCTGATTGCCGGTGACGTTTTCTTGGTACGACATCGCGGTCCATTCGAAACCCATATCCGGCGGCAGCACGCGGTGGGCGATTTCCGACATGGCGGTCAGTGAGTCGCCGGAACTGTAGCCGGTGGCGGGACCGCCAATGATCGTCGCGGTGGGATACAGATTATACAGCGTCACCAGCGGCGGCGCGGAGATCGGGCTGATATGCGCGATGGCGCCGATCGGAACCATGTTGCCGTCCTCGCTGCGCACATTCAGGCTCAGCAAATCCTCGGGCCTGAGGCGGAACTTTGAATCCGCCTGCACATAAACCTGTAGCGACAGGCCGTATTTATTGAACTGGTTCACATAGGTGGAACCGACATAATCGGTCAACGCGGCGAAGACGTCGCCCACCTTCACGCGCAGCGTTTGCGCCCGCGCGCGGTCCACGGTGAGCGCGATATGCGGCGCGCCGGCGGTCATGGTGGTCAGCACGCGCTGCAGCCGCTTATCGGCGTTGGCTTCCTTGACCACTTGCTGCGCTACTTCGTTCAGCTTGGCGTAGTTGAAGCTGCCGCCGAGCAATTCGAGCTGCATGGCGAAGCCGCCGGCGTTGCCGATGCCCTGAATTGGCGGCGGCGGCAGGATGATCGCGCGGCCATCCTGCAACGATACCAGGCCGGCCGACATATGCTTGAAGATGGAAATCAGGTCCTGGTCGTGCGCCTTGCCGCGCTCGGTCCATGGCTTCAGCACCACGTAGGCGGCGCCGGCATTGGCGACATCGGCGTTGTTGTCGAGCAGCGACACGCCGGAAATGGCGATTACGTGGTCCACGCCGGGCGTGGCCATGGCTACCTTGGTCACCTGGGCCAGCGAGTTTTCGGTGCGGCCGAGTGAGGCGGCGTCGGGCAGGTTTACCGCGACGAGCAGGTAGCCCTGGTCATCGATCGGAATGAAGCCGGTGGGAATGCGCGTGAGCCCATACATCGCCGTGCCGGAAATCAGCAGCGCCACGATGACCATGATGACGCTATGGCGCACCATGCCGCCGACCATGCGCGTGTACCAATGTTCGAATTTGTCATAGACGTGGTTGAAGCCACGGTAGAAGAAATTGCGTTTATCGAGCGGCACCGGCTCGCGCAGCCAGAGCGCGCATTGCGTGGGTTTCAACGTGGCGGCGTTCATGGCGCTGATCAGCGCGGTGGCCGCGATCACCAGCGCGAATTGCGAGAACATCTGGCCGGTGAGGCCGGGCACGAAGGCGGCCGGCACGAACACCGACATCAGCACCAGCGTGATGCCGATAATGGGGCCGAACAATTCGCCCATCGCCTTGATGGCCGCGGCCGGCCCGGGCAATTTCAGCTCAATATATTTGGTGACGCCTTCGACGATGACGATCGCATCGTCCACCACAATGCCGATGGCCAGCACCAGGCCGAACAGCGTGGACAGGTTCACCGAAAATCCGAGTGCGGCCATGGCGGCGAACGTGCCGATGATCGTGACCGGCACGGTGGTGGCTGGTACCAGCGTGGCGCGGAAATTCTGCAGGAACACCAGGATGACGATCAGCACCAGGATGCCGGCCTGGTACAGGGTGGTATAGACCTCATCGATGGAGGCCTGCACGAACAGTGTGGTATCGAACGGCACGCTGAAGGTCAGGCCTTCCGGAAACCGCTTCGACAAATCCGACATTTTCGCCGCGATTTCCTTGGCGACGGCCAGCGCGTTGGATTCCGGCGTCGTATAAATGGCGATGCCGGCCGCCGGCTGGTTGTTCAGCCGGAAATCGGCCGCGTAGGTCTGCGCGCCGAGCTCGATACGGCCGATATCCTTCACGCGGATCAGCCGGCCGCCCTGCGCCGTCTGGTCCTTAATCACGATGTCGGCGAAGGCGCTGGGGTCGTTCAGGCGGGACTGGATATCGACCGTGTATTGAAACGCCTGGTCGGCAGGCGCCGGCGGCGTGCCGACCTGGCCGGCGGCGATATTCTGGCTCTGCTCGCGGATCGCATCCACGACATCCTTCGGCACCAGGCCGAAGCTGTAGAGTTTCTGCGGATCCATCCATACGCGCATGGCGTATTGGCCGGCGCCGAACACTTTCACGCTGCCGACGCCGGGCAACCGCGCCAATTCACGCGTGATGTTGATGTTGGCGTAATTCGTCATGAACAGGCTGTCGAACTTGTTGCTCGGCGAGTTCAGCGTGACGAATTGCAGGATCGAGGTATTTTTCTTCTGGACGCTGACGCCCTGCGACTGCACCGGCATGGGGAGCGAGGAGACCGCCAGTTGCACGCGGTTCTGCACCAGCACCTGATCGAGATCGGGATCGCTGCCGATGGCGAACGTGACGGTCAGGTTATAGGTGCCGTCAGGCGCGCTGGTGCTCTGCATATAGAGCATGTGGTCCACGCCATTGACCTGCTGCTCGATCGGCAGGGCCACCGTGTCGATCACGGTTTGCGCGCTGGCGCCCGGGTACATCGCGGTGACCGACACGGTGGGCGGCACCACGTTGGGATACTGCGAGACCGGCAGCCGGAAGATGCAGACTACGCCGAGCAGGACGAGCACGATCGCCAGCACATTGGCCAGGACCGGGTGCTCGATGAAGTATTTCGACATCATGGCGGGTTACTGCGGTAATTCGGTGAGCTGGGGCACGATCTTTGTGCCCGGCGCGGCGCGCCACACCTCGCCGGTGACGATCCGGTCGTCGGCGGTGATGCCTGACGTAATGACGTGCAGCGCACCCACTACCTCGCCGAGTTTCACGTAGCGCTGCTGCACCACGTTGTCCGGCCCCACCACCAGCAGATAGCGGCCGCCCTGGTCTTCCTGCAGGCTGGCATCGGGCACCAGCAGCGCGCTGCTCAACACCTTGCCCATTGGCAGGCGGATGCGCACGAACATGCCCGGCACCAGCGCGCGGTCGGGGTTATCGACAAGGCCGCGCACCAGCAGCGTGCCGGTGGTCTGGTCGATATCCGGCGCGACATATTCCAGCCGGCCATGATACGAAAATGGCGCGCTATCGGATAAGGCCACGTCGATTTTCACCTGGTGGATTTCGGCCAGGGTCAGCCGCCGCTGGTTCAGATTGGCGCGGATCTGCCCGGCCGATTGCGAACTGATATTGGCAACGACGTAAATCGGATCGGTTTGCTGAATGGTGGCCAGTGTGGCGTTGCTGGCGCTTTCGCCCACCATGTTGCCGACGTCGATTAAATGCCGGCTCATCAGCCCATCGAACGGCGCGCGGATTTCGGTGTAGGACAGGTTCAGTTGGGCGATCGCCTGTTGCGCGCGGGCGCCGATCAGGCTGGCTTCGGCGCTGGCCTGCTGGAACACCCAGTGATCCACCTCCACCTGCGTGGCGGCGTCGCGTTTCAGCAGGGCGCGGTAGCGGCCCACTTCGGTTTTGGCGTAGAGCAAAGCGGCAAGCTGCGCCTGCACCTGCGCGTCGGCCTGCTGCAACTGCGCCTTGTACTGGTCCTGCTGCACGACGGCGAGCAGATCCCCTTTATGCACGCGGCCGCCATCCTCGAAATGCAGTTGCTCGAGGTAGCCGGGCACGCGCGCGACCAGCTTTACCTCGGCCACCGCGGCGGCGTTGCCAGTTATTTCCAGCGTTTCGGCAACGGCCTGAACCTTTGGCGCCACCACGGGAATGGTGGGTGCGCCAGCTTGCGCCAACAGCATCGGCGCAGGTTTCGTGGCGGCCGCCGGGCCGGTCGCCAGGATAATGGCCACGCTAGCGAGAGCCCTGAGGCGGGTTGCGGCGCTGTTCACCATATCAAGCGGCCTTCACCATTGAGGAGCGCGGATTGTTGGGCCCTGGTCCTGCGGCGCGGGCAGGCCGGGCGTTGGCGGTTGTGGCTTGTCTGCTGGCGGCAGCAGCTTGCCCCAGTTGGTCCGCGCGCGCATTTCGGAACGCGTCGCGTCGTCGATGAAATCGTGGCCCTGGCGGATCTGCCAGCCGCCGCCCAAGGCGGTGTAAAGGTTGGCCAGGCCGGTGGCGTAGGCGCCCTGGGCCGAGGCCAGAGCGTTCTGCGCTGCATACAAATTCTGTTCGGCCAGCAGCACGGCGGTGAAATCGCGCGTGCCGAGCGTGTATTGATCGACCGCGATGCGCAGCGCCGCGGTGGCGGCCACCACGCTGACCTGATAATCGGCCACGGCGAGCGCGCCTTGTTCGTAGGCCGCAAGGCCGTTTTCCACCTGCGACTGCGCGGTCAGCACCGTGTTCTTATAATCGACCAGCAGCTCCTGCAGCTTGGCGTCCTGAATGCGGACATTGTTGGTGATTTGGCCGTAATTGAAAATCGGCCAGGAGAAGGATGGCCCGAAGGCGAATTCGATCGCGTTGGCATGGAACACGTCGATCACCTTGTTGCGGTAGGTGCTCGCCGCCACCGTGCCGAATGCACCGGAGAGGGTGAAGGCGGGATAGAGATCGGCCTTGGCCAGGCCGATTTGCGCGCTCTGCGCCGCCGCCTGCAATTCGGCGGCGCGGATATCGGGCCGGCGCCGCAGCAAATCCGCCGGCACGCCGATCGCCGCATCCGCCGGCGGCGTGGGGATTTGGCCGTTCGGGGTCATCACCGCCTGCAACTGCGCCGGTGGCATGCCCAGCAGCACGCACAAAGCTGTCACGCCCTGTGTCAATTGGTTCGTCAGTTGCGGAATCGTTGCCTCGGTTTGCGCCAGCACGTTCTTGGCCTGCTGCACGTCCAGCGCGGTGGCCACGCCGCCTTGCCACCGCGCCGTTGCGATGTTCAGCGCGTGCTTCTGCTTGGCCACGTTGTCCCGCGCGATCGCGATCTGCGTCTCCAGCGTACGAATGCCGATATAGGTGTCGGCCACCTGGCTCAGCAGCGTGGTCAGCACGTCGTCATAACTGGCGATCGATGCGAGATAGGCGGCATCGGCCGATTGCACGCCGCGGCGGAACTTGCCCCAGAAATCGAGCTCCCAGCCGATTTGCGAGCTGAGATTGGCCTGCCAGTAATTCTTCACCTTCTGGAAAGGCAGCGAACTGGGCCCGTTTTGCGAGGCCTGGTTGTAATCCACGCCGGCGCCGATTTGTTGTTCCTGCGGGTAGAATTCGCCGATCGCCACGCCCAGTTGCGCGCGCGCCTGCAGTACGCGGGTGCCGGCGGCCAGCAGCGTCAGGTTTTGCGCGTAAGCGAGCTGGATCAGGCGGTTCAGCTCGGGGTCGTTGAAGACGGTCCACCAATTTTCGTAGGTGGCGTGGTCGGTGTGGATGTTGGGTGCGGCCTGCGTCCATTGCGGTGCTACCGCGGCAGGCGGCGTTTTGAAATCGGGGCCGACCATGCAGCCGGCCAGGGTGGCGCAAAGCGCCAGCGCGCCCGCACGGTGCCGCATTGCCAGATCGCGCCCGGCGCCGACGTGCCCTTCAAGCCGGGCAGGTAACCGTTCTGGCAGCGGCAATTCCGTTTCCAAACACCGCAGGCCGCTTGGCCCCCCCAGCGTTTTGCGTAGTCGATCAAGGCATTGAAATTGATCGTTCGTCAACTGGGGTGTTTGGGAAGGGAAGGAAGCGCTTCTTTTTGAAAAAAGAAGCAAAAACTTTTGCGAGTTGGTTTGGCCAGGGGCGCTTTAGGAGCAAGAGTTTTTTGGTTCTTTTTTGCAAAAAAGAACTGCTTGAAAGCGCCATGTCGCCTAGGTGTTTGCCGAACTCCGGCGTACCCATTCCGCCGCACGCACAAAAGGCCCTGCCATGATTCTGACGATCCTTCTGCTGGTGGTTGCGGTGGTGGGCGGATGGCTCCTGGGCATCATCGCGTTTTTCCGGGTAGCCGGGCTGCGCGCCGAACTGGTGGTGCTGCGTGCCGCCGTCGCGCGGCTGAGCTGGGCCGAGCAGCTTGCCCAGGCAAAGCCTGCGTTTGCCGAGCCCGCATCCTCCCCGCAGGCCGAAACGGTGGCCGCCGCGCCCGCGGAGGCGCCCCGGCCCACGCCTGAGCCGCCCGCTTTCGCGCCCGCCGGGCAGCAGGCAGAAACGGCCACGAAGTTGCCAAAGCCCGATTTCGAAGCCCTGCTAACCATGCGTTGGGGCGTCTGGCTTGGCGCCGCGGCGATCCTGCTGTCCGGCGTGTTCCTGATCCGCTACGCGGCCGAGCAGGGTTTCTTGGGCCCAGCCATGCGCTGCGCGGTGGCGGTGCTGCTCGGCATTGCCTTGATCGCCATGGCAGAGCTTTTGCAGCGCCGCACCATCCATATCCCCACCGGCCCGTTCAGCGTGGACCAGGCGCCGCCGGGACTGGCCGCCGGTGGCGTGGCCGTTCTGCTGGGCGCGGCGTATGGCGCCGGCCCCTTTTACGGCCTGCTGCCGCCCGCGTTGGGGTTTGCCGCGCTGGCCGCCGCGTCGTTCGCTGGCCTGGCCGCATCCTTGCGTTTTGGGCAGCTGACGGCCGCGATTGGCGTTGCCGGTGCGTTCATCACGCCGGCGCTGGTGGCCACGCAGTCGCCGTCGCTGCCCGGCCTGTTCGCTTATTTGTTCGCCGTGTCCGCTGCCGCACTTTACGTGGTGCGCCGCACGGCCTGGATGTGGCTGGGCTGGGCCACCATCGCGGCCGGCGCCGCGTGGGTGTGTCTGGCGGCGTTCACGCCTTCGCCCGATAGCTGGGCGGCTGCTTTGTTTGTTCCGGCCAGCGCGCTGCTGGCTTTGGCCGTGATGCCCGCGGAGGCCATCGGCACCACGCGCGGCCGGCGCCTGGTTTGGGTTTCGTTCGCCGTTCTGGCGGCATCGGGGCTGTTGCTGGAAATCCTGCAGGGCGGCGATGTGGTGCGCGCTGCCATGCTGCTGCTGTCGCCGATCGCCGTCTGGAAAGGCCGCGCCGAGCCGCGGCTGAGCCGCCTGCCATGGCTGGCCGCCCTGGCCGGCATTCTGGTGCTGCTGTTCTGGGCGTTGCCGGCCTGGACGCCGTCGCCGGAATTCACCGGCATTAACGGTTTTATCCAGGCCGTGCTGCCCGGCACCTGGGCGCCGCAGGTGATCCGGCCGTTGCTGATCGCGGCCGCGTTATTCGCCGCGTTCAACCTGGCCGCGGGCTTGATGCTGGAACGATCAACGCGCGCCCCGCTGCCATGGTCCACGCTGGCGGCGGCCACGCCGGTGCTGATTTTGGCCACCGTTTATGCGCAGATCGAGCGGTTTCAGACCGACGCCGGCTGGGCCATGGCCGCGCTGAGCCTGGCCGCACTGCTGGTGGCCGCGGCCGGTCTGGCGCTGCGCCGCCCGGGGGCGGTGCAAGCCAGGCAGTCCGCCGGCATCCACGCCGCGGGCGCCATCGCGGCGCTGGCGCTGGGCTGCGCGATGCTGCTGCACAATGAATGGCTGACGCTGGCCGTGGCGCTGTTCCTGCCGGCGCTGCCGTGGATCGAGGCGCGGGCCGATCTGCCGGCTTTGCGCTTCAGCGCGCTGGGCGTGGCCGGGCTGGTGCTGATCCGGCTGCTGCTGAACGGCAATGTGCTGTTCTACGATTTCGGCGCCATGCCCGTGGTGAACGGTCTGGTTGCGGCGTACGCCGTGCCGTGCGTTGCCTTCGCGGTGGCCGCGGTGCAATTCCGCCGCCGCCGCGACGATCTTTGCGTGGCCGTGCTGGAGGCCGGCGCGGTGGCGCTGGGTATGAGTTTTATTGCGCTGGAAATCCGCCATGGGTTTGGCCATGGCGGCCTGGATGCGCCCGCCCATTTTGCCGAACTGTCACTGCAGCTCGTTTCGCTGTCGGCGGAGGCGGTCGCGCTGCTTTATCTGACGCGCCGCGCACCGCGCCCGGTGCTGCGTATAGCGGCGAATTTGCTGGGCGCGTGCGCGTTGGCGCTTGGCGCCGGGCTGATCCTGCTCAATCCCGCGTTCATCGATGCGCCGGCCGGTGCTGCCTCGCTGGCGCTGGCTTATTTAGTGCCGGCTTTGTTTGCGCTGGTGGCACTGCGGCTTATCGCCGATCCGCTTGTTCGCATATGGCTGCTGGTTTATGCGATCGTCAGCGGTTTCACGTGGATCACGCTGCAAATCCGCGATGTGTTTCATACGGGCGCGATCGGGTTCGCAACGTCGCGGTTGCTGGATGGCGAATTATGGGCGTGGTCCGGCGCGTGGCTCGTCTATTTCAGCGCGCTGATGGTTTACGGGATATGGAGGGCGGATCGCTTGCTGCGCATGATTGCGCTGGTTGGCATCGCGCTGGTGTGCGGCAAGGTGTTCCTGTTCGACATGGCGCAGCTCACTGGCCTGCTGCGTGTGCTGTCGTTCCTTGGGCTGGGCCTGACGCTGATTGGGCTTGGCGCTTTGCACCGGCGGCTTGTTCTCAATCGTGAGCAGGCATAGGGCGAAGCAAGGAAGCGCTTCTTTTTGAAAAAGAAGCAAAAACTTTTGCTCGGCTGTCGCGGACTAGTCGGCGACAGCCGAGCAAGAGTTTTTTGGTTCTTTTTTTCAAAAAAGAACCGCTTCCTTCCTTGGCTTGTCAGAAATGCCAAGCCACCCGCCCCACCGCGCTCTGGCTCAAATAGGCGTCCCCGGCCCGCAGGATATACTCCGTCTTAATCTCGAAACCATCCACCCGGTACATCTGCAGTCCGACATCGAGATTGCCGAGCATGTCCGGCGACTTGATATCAGTTCGGAATGTTCCGTCAGACGAGGCATCGCCCAGGAAGCTGGCATCCACCGAGCGTGTGCTGTCTGGCCGGAAGCTGGCGCCTACCGCCAAATAGGGCCGCATGGTGATGGCGGAGCGGAAATCGTAGCGGCCGCCGAATTCCACCATGGGCGACAGCACGACGTTGGTCTGGCTGCTACTGCGCACATCCAGCCCGTATCCGGCGCGGCCCGATTCCGAGAAGCTCGGAGTTTCGGTATAGATCACGTCCAGATCGCCATACGGGCGCAGGTACAGATCGCCCAGCGTCACATCATAAGCGGCGCGTAGCCGGCCGGCGGCCAGGAACAGGCTGGAATTGCTGTGCAGCGTGGTATCCACCCCCGGCATGCTGCCGGAGGGCGCCAGATTCACCATGCGGTCATTATTGAACGTGCCGCCCGCGAACGAGAGCGAGCCGGCGAACAGCCAGGGACCATCGGTGTGTTTCAGCGCGACACTGCCGTCATAGATCTGGCCATGGCCGGCGGAGCCGCCCGGCTCGGTGGCCCAGGTGGATCCGTAGGCCAGTGACGCGCCGAGGAACCAATCCGGCGCGATGCCCTTCTGGGCGCCGATGCGATAGGTGGCGCTGGAAACGTTGTAGCCGGGATCGCCATTATTGGCGTACTGGCTGTCCCACTGCCCGCTGGTTTTCATCCAGACGCAGCTATCCTCGCCGAGCAGCGTGCCCTGGTCGACAAACACCGGGCAGCTCATGGCGCTGCCGAGCAGCGTGCTGCCTAGATTGGCCAGGAACGTACTTTGCGTGAGTGCCGCGCGCGGCGAGGACGCGCCGAGCAGCGCCGCGTATTGCGACGAACTCTGGATTTGCGAGAGATAGGCGAAGCGGTTGGCGAAGAATGCATCGCCATTATTCCAGGCGCGCGTCAGGTATTGCGCGAGCGAGGCCTGGCTGGATGTCAGCGCAACATCGGCCGGCGTAAAATTGGCTTGCGGCGCGAGCGAAATATAAGTGCCCCCGGTAACCACGCTCCAGTGGAACAGCAGCGGATCGGTTACGGTGGCCGTCGAGCTCAAATTGCCGGCGGTGACGATCGTGGCCGTGCCTGGCAGCAGGGATACCGCGGTGGGCACGATCTCACCGGCGATTTGCGCAGTACCGGTTACGGCTAGCAGATCGGTTTGTTGCGGGTTGGCGGCGTTCACATCGATTAGCAATTTGCCTGTGCTGGTCTGGGTGTAGCCGCCATAGATCGTGGTGGTGCCAATCGCGCCGCCGCCATGCACCGAGAGCGTGCCGTTATTCGTCAGCAGGCCGGTGACGACCGAGGCGCCGGTGTTCAGCACGCCATTATTGGTGATCGCGCCGATGGCGTTGCCGAGATCGATGCTGCCGGTGATGGTGCCGGCATTGGTGACGTTGGTGTAGCCTGAGTTGGCCAGAATCGCGGTTCCCGCGACGCCATCGACAGTGGCCACCGCGCCGCCGGCATCGACAGTTATGGTGTTGCTGAAGGTGCTGTTCGTGCTGCCGCCTGACAGCAGAATGCCCGCGGCGCCGACGCCTTCGGTGACGCCGGTGTTGGTACCACCAATCACCGCGCCGCCGATCGTCAGGACGATGCCGCCGGTTGACGCAACGTTGCCGGAACTTTGTGCCACGATGCCGATCGAGCCGGAGCCCGCGGCCTCGATCGTGCTGCCGGCGCCTTGCGTAATGAAGATGTTGCCGCCGTTGCCGTAATAGGTGGCGTTCGAAATGCCGCGGATTGCGGCGGTATTGCCGGCGATCAGGTACGAGGTGGGCGAGTTGCAACAGCCCGCGACGATGCCGCCGCTGCCGCCGATGGATTGGGCGAAAATGGCATGCGCGTTGGTGCCGGTGGTGGTGATATCGCCATCGATCGTCAGTGATATTTCCCCGCCATTCGCGCCGCCCCTGGCGGTGTTCGGCAGGGTGTTGGACGACGGTGTGGCGAAGGGCAGGGACGGGTCGCCGGCGAAGCCGCCGCCGCCGCCGATGCTTTGCGCCAGGATGCCCCAGGCGCCGGCGCCAGATGTGGTGATGCTGCCGGTGGCGCCCAGCGTGACCGCAACGGTGCCGCCGGTGCCATTATTGCTGCCCGGATCACCGGCTACGGTGGTGCCGGAAATGGTCTGCGACGAACCGATGGTCAGGCCGCCGCCGCCGCCGATGCTTTGCGCGACGACGCCCATCGCGCGCGCGCCGATGGTGCGGACCGGTGCGTCCACCGTGATGTTGACCTCCGATCCATTCCCGGCCGCCGATGCGGTGCCGCCGACGACCATGCTGAAATCGGCCGAGGGCAGGAACGTGGCGGGGCCGTTGTTCGACGAAAGCGTTTGCGTGTTCGTAAAACACGCGGTTGGCGCGACGTTGGCGATGCCGAGCGCGCTGACGCTGATGGCGCCGGCGCCCGAATTGGTGCAGCCGGCCGTGGCCGTGCCGCCGCCGCCGCCGATCGATTGCGCCAGGATGCCGAAGGCGTCGTCGCCGAGCGTCAGGACCGCGCCTTCTACCGGCTGCACCGTGCCGCCGATCGGCAAAATGGACCCAGAGGGGCCGTTCAGCGTCACCCCGACATAACCGCCGCTGCCGGACGTGCCGCCGTTGCCGTTCGCGCCACCGCCGATGCCCAGCGTGGTGTCAGCATCGATGCTGCCATCGCCGCCCACGCCGCCCCCGCCGCCAATACTTTGCGCGACCACGCCATGCGCGTTGTAGCCGGTGGTGACGATCGGCGCCGCGTCGGTAACATAGACGCCGAGGCCGTTGCCGCCGGCACCGCCGCTGCCCGCCAGGGCGATGGTCGCGGAAAAGGTCAGGTTGGTTGATTTGTTGGAGGTTGAGGTGGCGGAGCCGCCATTGCCGCCGCCACCGCCGATCGATTGCGCCTCGATGCCGTAGGCGCGTTCGCCGCGGGTGATGATTTCGCCGGTGCTGTCCACCGTCACGGCATTGCCGCTGCCGCCGCTGCCGCCATCGCCGCCCACCACAAGATTCCCGCTGTAGGCTTCCGAGGGCACGTTGATGCTGTTCTGGATCTGGCCTTGCGCGTTGATGGCGGCCGAGGCATCGGTGCTGCCCGCCACGCCGCCGCCGCCGCCGATGCTTTGCGCCAGGATGCCGATCGAATCGCCGCGCTGCGTGGTGATGAACGCGCCGCTATCCACAGTGACCTGGCCGCCATTGCTGCCGGCGCCGGCGCTGCCGCCGATCGCCAGATTCAGTGAAACGGTGTTCTGGCTGGCGCCCATGGTGCCGCCTTCCGCCGCGCCGCCGCCGCCGCCAATGGACTGGGCCAGGATGCCGGGCGACCCCGCATTGCGCGTGGCGATCAGGTTGTAATCGTAGGCCGACCCGTTGATGCCCTGGCCGGCGCCGACATTGCTGAAGCCGCTGGCGATCGTAACATCCACCGTGCCCCCATCGCCGCCGGCGCCGCCCTTGGCGCCCAGTCCGACCGTGAGGCTGAACGAATCGCCGGTGTCGTTGCCCAGATTCGGCGCGCCGTTGGAGGCCTCGCCCAAGGTGCTGTTGCCGCCGCCGCCGCCGATGCTTTGCGCCAGGATGCCAGCCGCGTTGTGGCCGCCGGTTTCGGTTTGCGTGTAGCAGCCGCCGCAGTCCTGCGACGCGCCCAGCGTGGCGGTGACGGCGCCGCCGGAGCCGCCGGCGCCGCCGGTGGCGCCCAGAGCGAGACCGATTTCCACCGTGGGTGCGGCGCTTTCGATGGCGTAGGCGCCGGCTGTGGAATCGCCGCCATTGCCGCCGCCGCCGCCAATGCTTTGCAGCAGGATGCCATGCGCGCCGTCGCCCTGAGTGACGATATGTCCGGAATCCACGAGGCTGACGCTGCCGCCGCCGCCGCCGCTGCCGCCGCTGCCGCCGATCGAGGCCGCGAAGGAGATGTCGATCGGCGTATCCGGTATGCCGACGGCCAGGGTTTTCGCCGTCGATGCGCCGCCATTGCCGCCGCCACCGCCAATCGATTGTTCGACGATGCCGATGGCGTCTGGGCCTTGGGTTATCACGCCATAGCCGTTGTAGAGGCTGACCGCGCCGCCCGAGCCGCCGTCGCCACCGGCGCCGCCTACCGCCAGGGCGATGCTGAGCACCGCGCCGGCGCTATAGGACGTGGCGGCGCCGCCGCTGCCGCCGCCACCGCCGATGCTTTGCGCCAGGATACCCAGCGATTGCTGTCCGGTGGTCATGATCGTCGATGAGGTATTTTCGACCGTGACGTTGCCGCCATTGCCGCCGCTGCCACCGGTGCCGCCAAGCGAATCGTCGATGAACAGGCCGGCGCTATACGCGTAACCGCCATTCCCGCCGCCGCCGCCGACGCTTTGGGCCAGCACGCCCATGGCGTAATATCCGGTGGTGGCGATGCCCTGTCCGGACGCGCCGTTGTAGGACAGGTTGATATTGACCGCGCCGCCGGCGCCGCCATCGCCCCCATTGCCGCCGACGGCGACGAAGATGCCGGCCGCGTTGGCGCCGTTGCCGCCGCCGCCGCCAATGCTTTGCGCCAAGATGCCGATGGCGCCGTCGTCGAACGTATCCACGGTGCCGGTGTTGTCGATGGTGACGGTGCCGCCATTGCCGCCCCGGCCGCCATCGTCGCCCACCAGGGCCACGGCGCCGCTGCCGCCAGTGCTGCCGCCGCCGCCGCCGATGCTTTGCGCCACGATGCCGATGGCCACGCGGCCGCCGCCCTGGCCGTCACCCGTGGTGACGCTGCCGCTATTGGTGACCGTGATAGCGCCAGCGTTGTAGCCTGAGCCAGAGTTGCTATTGCCCAGGAAAACGCCGTTGGACCAGCCGCCATTGCCGTTGGGCGTGGCGTTGGATTCCGCGCCCAGCAGGCCGCCGGCGCCGGTGCTGATGGCGACGATGCCGAAGGCTGATGCGCCATCCGTGGCGATCGATCCGCTATTGGTGACCTGCACCGGGGCGGCGCCGCTTGCGGGCGCGCCGGCTGAGCTGGTGGTGGTGCTGCCGACCTGGCTGGTGCCCGAGCCGGCATCGTTGGTGACCAGGCCGGAGCCGCCGATGCTGAGGGCAGCGATGCCGATGGCCAGTTCTCCATAGGCTGCAATGGATCCGGCATTGACGACGGTGACCGGGCCGCTGGTGCCGTTGCCGGTGCCGCTGGCGGTGGTGGACGAGAAGGGCTGAATGATCGATTCGCTGCCGGCGCTGATGGCGGCGACGCCGATGTCGAAGGTGGCCTTGGTAACGGTGGGCGCGCTGCCGACCTGGATCGTGGCGCCCTGGTCGATTGTGACCGTGGCGCAGGCACCACCGCCCCAGCATCCCGCCGGGTAGCCATCAGTATCCGCCCCGCCTTCGGTTTGCGAGCCGAACACACTGGCCGCCAGCACGCCGATGGAGTTGCCCGATGTCAGGACAATCGAGCCGGTGCCGGCCAGCGTGACCTGCACAGGGCCGCCCGGGCCGGAGAGGCCGGGTACATCGGGGATGCCGCCGCCGGAGAGAATGCCGCCGCTGCCGCCCACCGACACCGCCGCAATGCCGATCGTATACGGCGCGCCGCCGCCGATCGCGCCGGCATGATATACGGTCACGGCGCCGCCGATGCCGGGCGCGCCATATTCGTTATATTCTGTATCCAAGTACTGGCCCTGAATGCCACCCTGACTCAGCGCGTAGATGCCGATGGCCGGCTGGGTCAGCGTGCCGTCCGCGTTGAGCGTGACTGACGAGCCAGCGTTCATGGTGACGCTGACGGCGCCGGCATTGCCGCCGTTGCCGCCGAACGGCGTATCGTTGGATTTGCCGCCAGCGCCGGTTCCACCGAGTGATTCCGCCCAAATCCCGGCGGAGCTCGGCCCCGTACTGCCGAAGTCGCCGGCGGCGCCATTCACCACGATCGCGGCGTTATTCGTTATGTTTACTACGCCCCCAATTCCGGCATTGTAGTCATTCGTGTTGCCGCCGTCGTTCGGATTGCCGGGCGCGCCCTGCGACACGACGTTGAGCGCCGCGCCCTGGCCCTGTGGGTTTGTCAGCATGAGCGCCGCATTGTTGGTGACGTTGAGGTTGGCCCCATCTGCCGAGGGCTCGGGGGTGGTGCCGGACGGGTTCGTGATCCCTTCGCCGAAGACGCCGACGACGTATGAGCCGTTAGTGGTATTCGTATTGGACGCGGCGCTGATCGTCAGATCGAGCGTGTATTGATCGGGATTGAGGTTCGTGAGAC
>Ga0302319_10013314_pt1 | contig 15429 bp, 11 predicted proteins | sample Bog_T0_2_FD_203319 | JGI IMG/M metagenome (GOLD analysis project Ga0302319, IMG submission 203319) | Peat permafrost microbial communities from Stordalen Mire near Abisko, Sweden - Bog_T0_2 | ecosystem: Environmental > Terrestrial > Soil > Wetlands > Peat | place: Sweden: Abisko, Stordalen Mire... | reverse complement strand
TCTCGAAAGCGCCTTCAACGGTCTCGACGGCCTGAAGAAATTTGAGGAAGCTCACTGGGATCTCGTCATTACCGACGTCATCATGCCCGGCATGGACGGCCTCGAACTGCTCGACCGCATGCGCCGCCTGAAACCCGAAACGCCGGTCGTTGTCATGACCGTCGACAGCACCGCCGAAAAAATCATCTCCGCCATACGCGACCATGCCTTTTCCTGGTTCCGTAAACCATTCACCATCCAGGCCGTGCGCGATATGGTCGAGAGCGGCCTCACCGAGCAGCGCCTGGAAGACGATATCGAGGTTATCTCCGCCACTCCGCGCTGGCTCCAACTCCGCCTGCGCTGTCACATGGAAACCGCCACTCGCGCTTTGCACTTCGTCCGCGAGATGGATCCCGGCCTGCCCGAAGCCGAGCGCGAAAACGTGGCTCTTGCCTTCCGCGAGATCCTCTTCAACGCTATCGAACATGGCGGCGGCAACGATCCCAACACCTACGTCACCATCACCTATATGCGGGCCGACGGCGCGCTTCTGTTCATGGTGCGCGACCCCGGCCCCGGGTTTTCCTTCGATCGACTCGCGCATGCGGCGGTATCGAACCCCGGTTCCCCCGTCGAGCATGCGCTAAACAGAGACGAAATGGGGATGCGTCCCGGCGGCTTCGGAATTCTGCTCACCCGAGCTTTCGTCGACGAACTCATCTACAACGAGAAGGGCAACGAAGCTCTGCTCATCAAGTACCTGAACCGTTGACTTCGGTCCGCGCGTTCACGCGTGCGCCGACTCGGTCCTGCGCGTTCGGGCATCAGGAAAAAGAGGATCCCGAATGCGGCCGACGCGATCCCGGCAAGAAACAGGACCCCCGCGTTGTATCCGAGGTGAAGCACGATAGACCCGGCAACAGTCTGGCTGAGTGAAGCGCCAATGCCCACCGCCGTGCCGATCGCGCCCTGGGTTAAATTGAAGCGCCCCGTTCCTTCCGTGATCAGACGAAACACCCCGTGCGACGGTTCGCCGCGCGGTTCCTCTGCTTCCACCTTGACGGTAACCTACTCCCCGACACCGATCCGGTTGTCCGCCATCGACGATTCCCTTTCGGCAGATTGATTTGAACGATTTTCCTGCCGGTTCTGAAATCCTTCATAGAACCCTTCGGGACTAACGTTGAGAGCTTCGATGGTGCCTGTCTTTTTCACGATGGGGCCTCGGCACGTTTAACGCCAACCCCGTTCCACCTGCGCACTGTTGCGCAGCCGGGCACCCCGAGACGTGGACTCGGCTCGTTCTCTGGCGGACTACACTACAATAACTCCTATGTTCCGCTATCTGTCCCTGATCCTCAAAAACTCTCTGCGCAACCGCAGGCGCAGCATCCTCACGATGATCAGCATCGGAATGTCCCTCTGCCTCCTCGGCGTCCTCGGTGCTCTCTATCGAGGCCTCTTCCTCGCCCCGCCTGCCCCGGGTCAGGAACTGCGTCTCATCACACATCACAAGGTCTCGATCACCCAGTCCATGCCCGCCAGCTATGGCGATAAGATTCGTCAGGTGCCCGGCGTCCGGGAAGAGATGATCTGGCAGTGGTTCGGAGGCACTTACAAAGACGCGCGAGATCAGAAAAACTTCTTCGCCCGCTTCGCCGTAGAGCCCGAAAAATTCTTCCGCGTACGTCCCGAAATCGCGCTCCCCGAAGACCAGCAGCAAACCTTCATCCACCTCCGCACCGCGGCCATCGCGAGTTCCGATCTCGCCGAACGCATGAACTGGAAGATCGGTGAAAAGATCTTCCTCACCGGAGACATCTTTCCCGTCAACCCCGAACTCACGCTCACCGGCATCTTCGTCGATCCCAACACCAGCGAGACGCTCTTCTTCAGCGAGACCTACCTGCGCGAAATGCTCGGCGCCGGCAATCCGCGTCAGGATGAAGTCGGCTCGTTCCAGGTGCAGGTCGAACGGGCCGATCAGGTGGCGGGCGTCGCCAACACTATCGACAGTCTCTTCGCTAATTCCACCGCCCCGACGAAATCGGAATCCGAACAGGCCTTCACACTCCAGTTCATTTCCTTCCTTGGCAATGTCAAAGTCTTCCTCATGTGCATCTGCGCGGCGGTCACGTTCACCGTTCTGCTGGTTTCCGCGAACACCATGGCGATGTCTGTGCGCGAGCGAATTCGTGAAGTCGGCATCCTCAAAACCCTCGGCTACACCCAGGGCACCATTCTGTTTCTGATCCTCGGTGAAGCGGGCGCGCTGTCGCTGCTCGGCGGCTTCGTCGGTCTGATGCTCGCCTTCGGACTCACGGATCTGGTCCGCCACGGTCCCAGTTTCCTGCAGGCCATGAAGACGCTCACCATCACGCCGGACGTAGGCGCCGGACTAATGGGTCTTGCGCTCGTCATCGGCGTGGCAAGCTCGTTCATCCCCGCATTCAACGCCGCGAGAACCTCGATTCTCGTTTCGCTCAGGAACTCCGGTTAATCCATATGGCAATCCCGATCGCCTACAATCTGCGTAACCTTACGGTCCGCAAGACCACCACCATCATGACCGCTTTCGGCATCGCGCTTACCGTCGCGGTGCTGGTCGCGGTGCTTGCTCTGGTCGATGGCCTGAAGTCCGCCTTCCAGGCTTCCGGCAATCCTCTCAACATCCTCGTGATGCGCAAGGGCTCCAACGCCGAACTCAGCGGCGGAATGACGCGCGAAGCCTTCGAAGCTCTCAAATCCAAGCCCGGCATTGCGCGCGGCGCCGATGGCTTGCCTCTGGCCTCGCTCGAGCTCGTCACCGTCATCAACCTTCCCGGTAAAGAAAATCCCGAAGGCATGAACATCACCCTTCGAGGCCTGACTCAGGTGGGCCTCGCGATTCGCGAGAAGACCCAAATCGTAAAGGGCCGCTGGTTCCGCGCCGGCCAGCGTGAAGTGGTGGTGGGAAGCTCGGTAGCCAAACGCTATCCCGATGCCGAACTGGGTAAGAAGCTGCATTTCGGTCGCGGCGACTGGGAAGTGGTCGGCGTGATGGACTCCAATGCCAGCGCCACCAACAGCGAAATTTACGCGGACCTTAACCAAATGGCCGGCGACTTCAACCGCCAGGACGGTCCCAGTTCCGCGCTCATTCGCGCCACCGACCTGGTCTCCGCCCAGGCCCTCGTCAATTCCATCAATGACGACCAGCGCCTCAACTCCAGCGCCCGCACCGAGGTCGAATATATGGACGCGCAGACCGTTTCCGCGGCGCCAGTGCAGTATCTGGGGATCTTCGTAGCCATCGTTATGGCGGTCGGTTCCAGCTTCGCCGCCATGAACACCATGTACGCCGCCGTCGCGCGCCGTGCCAAAGAAGTCGGAACCCTGCGCGTGCTGGGCTTCTCGCGAGGCAGTATCCTCCTCAGCTTCTTCCTCGAATCGCTCATCCTGTCCCTGCTCGGCGGAGCTCTCGGCTGCCTGCTCGCGCTGCCGCTCAACAGCGTCACCACCGGCATCACCAGCTTTACCAGCTTCAGCGAAATCGCCTTCAATTTCCGCGTCGGCCCGCGGGCCATGGCGCTGGGCATCTTCTTCGCGCTCGTGATGGGCGTGATTGGCGGAGTCTTTCCCGCCAGAATGGCGGCGAGGAAAGAAATCCTCACTGCCCTGAGAGACATCTAACTCGAATCGCATGGAAGCGGAATTGAAGAGTCTTCGCATCGACCGCAGCAGAAAGAGCCAGCCACAAGGCGCCGGTGCAGCCACGCGGTGGATCCTCGGCGCGATCCTGCTCATCGCCGCGTCCGGCGGCGCCATCTACGCCTACACCGCCCTCACGCGCCCCACCGAAGTAGATGTGCTCCGCGTGAAAGCTGCCTCCGCCAGTGACGCCGCGCGCGCCGGCGACGTGATCCTCAACGCCACCGGCTACATCGTTGCGGCCCACAAGATCGAGCTTGCCGCAAAAGTCGTCGGCAAGGTCAAATGGATCGGCGTTGAAAAGGGTGACGCGGTGAAGAAAGATCAGGAGCTCGTTCGCCTCGAAGACGACGAATACCGCGCTCAGGTGCAGCAGGCTCGCGGCGGTCTCGCGAATCTGGAAGCCTCGCTCGCTCGCGCCGTCAACGGCTCCCGTCCTGAAGAAGTCGCCAAAGCTAAAGCCGATCTCGATAACGCCCGCGCCAGTGAAGTCAACGCCAGGGTCACCCTGGACCGCACCCGGAGGCTGGTTGAAGAAGGCGTCTTCTCCAAACAGAATCTCGACGACGCCCAGGCCAAATACGACAGCGCCGTAGCCCAGACTATTTCCTACACAAGAACCTGGGATTTGGTGAAACTCGGACCCCGCAAAGAAGATATCGACTCCGCGCGAGGCCTGGTAGAACAGGCTAAGGGCCAACTCGCGCTGGCTGAAACCCAGCTCAGTAACACCATCATCCGCGCTCCGGTAACGGGCACCATCCTCGAACGCAATGTCGAAATCGGCGAATTCGTCACCACCGGAATGGTGGGCGACAAAGGCGCTAAAGGCTACGTGGTTTCTCTCGCCGACCTCAACGATCTCAAAGTCGAAATCGACGTCAACCAGAACGATTTCGCGAAGCTCGGGCCACATCAGAAAGGCATCGTCACAACCGACGCCTTTCCCGACCGCAAGTACGACGGCATGATCGACGAAGTCTCTCCCGAAGCCAATCGCCAGAAGGCCACAGTGCAGGTGAAGGTCAAAATCCTTCATGCCGACCAGTTCCTCCGGCCCGAAATGAACGCCAGCGTCGCGTTTATCTCGGATGCCAAACCGGTCGACAAAGGCGCGGTCGCAAAGCCCTCCGTCGTAATCCCGATGTCTTCAGTGAAAAACGGGTCGGTCTTCGTGATCGCCAATGGCCGAGCGGTAAAGCGAACGGTAAAGACAGGTGCGACCGCCACGCTCGCCGGCGGCGCGCAGGGCGTTCAGATTGACGAAGGATTGATCGGCGGCGAAGACCTGATCGTCGGTCCGCCGGCCGATCTCAAAGAGGGCGACAGGGTGAAACAGAAATGACCGAAGCGGTAATCCGGACACGCGATCTAACCAAAGAATTTGTGCGCGACGAATTCCACGTCATAGCGCTCAAGAACGCCAATATCGAGATCGAAAAAGGCGAGTTCGTCGCGCTCATGGGCCCCTCCGGCTCCGGCAAATCGACCCTCCTTCATCTCATCGCCGCCATGGACCGCCCCACCGATGGCGAAATTCTTGTACTGGGCGAAAACCTGCGCGCCCTCAGCGACCGCGAGATCGCGCACTGGCGCAATGTTCACATCGGCTTCGTCTTCCAGAGCTTCAATCTCATCCCCGTGCTCACCGCCATTGAGAACGTGGAACTCCCGCTCAAGCTCACCTCGCTGAAGAAGAAAGAACGCATGGACCATGCGGCCACCGCCCTGAAACTGGTCGGCCTGGGAGACCGCATGACGCACCTGCCGAGGCAGCTTTCAGGCGGTCAGGAACAGCGCGTGGCCATCGCCAGAGCCATCGTGACCGATCCCGATCTCATCCTCGCCGACGAACCCACAGGTAACCTCGACGCTGCGTCCGCCACTGAAGTCCTCACCCTGCTCAGCCGCCTCAACAAAGAATTCGGCAAGACCATCGTGATGGTTACGCACGACCCGCATGCCGCCCGCTTCGCCACAAAAATCCGCCACCTCGAAAAAGGCGAACTGCTTGCCGAAGGCCAGATCCCGGCCGACTACTGAGCCTGAACGCCAATCTCTCTCGCGTCCCCTTCCAAAGCCCGAATCCGAATCTCCGTTCGCTTTGCCGGCATCAACTCGGGGAATCGCTCGGCCCACTCCAGCAACACCACGTCGTCCCCTGCAAACAAATCCTCCAGCCCCATGCTCGCCACCTCGCGCGCCTCGTCGAGCCGGTACAAATCCACATGAAACACCCGGCCTGCGGTGCCCCCGTACTGATGCACCAGCGTATATGTAGGGCTCGAAACCTCGTCCGCCGAAGCCACCCCAAGCCCTTCCACAATCCCTTTCGTCAGCGTCGTCTTCCCCGCGCCCAGATTGCCGATCAGCAACACCACGCCCTTGAGATCGCGCCCCAGTTCGCGCCCCAAAGCGATCGTCTGTTCCTCAGACTCCGTGCGGTAGGTTCCGGATTTCACGAATGCCCTCAGGCAGAAACTTCAGCAGATCGGTCGCAATCACAGGCTGCTCCATCAAATGCCGCGCCGCGATCTCGCCCGCCAAACCATGCAGATAAACCCCGCCGGCAATCGCACGCTCCGCATCGTGGGGGAACTGCGCCAGCAGTCCCGCAACCAGGCCCGTGAGAACATCGCCCGTCCCGCCTGTCGCCATTGCCGGAGAACCGGTGGGATTGACCCACACGTGTCCATCCGGAAACCCCAGCAGCGTTCCGTCACCCTTCAGAACTATAATCGAGCGCCGATCCGTGGCCATATCGCGCACCGCTTCAATGCGATAAGCCTGCACCTCTTCGATCGAATGCCCGCTCAGCCGGCTCATCTCACCCGGATGCGGGGTAAGCACGCGCAGGTCGTCCCCCGCCTCCCAATGGCTGCCCGCAATGCAGTTCAGTGCATCGGCATCCACCACCATCGGCTTCCGTAAGCCGTCGAACAAGCGCCGCACCGTCTGCCGCGTTTCGTCCGTGGTTCCGATCCCCGGCCCGATGGCCAGCAACGTTCGTTTCTCCATCAGTTCCGCGATTCGGTTCAGCGCGCCGCGCGGCGGCAGAGGTTCCGTCATCAACTCGGGCGCCGCCGCGGCTACGGCATCGAGCGTATCTTCGGGGCATGCCACCGTCACCAGCCCCGCGCCCGCGCGCAGCGCCGAAAGCCCGCACATCACGGCCGCCCCGCTCTTGCCGCGCGCTCCCGCCACAACCAGCACATGCCCGTACCGGCCCTTGTTTGAATCGCGTTCCCGCGGCGCAAACAGGCGCGCAATGCTCGCCGGCATAATCTGCGAAAGCTGAATCGAGTCGTCGGCTTCATACAACATTGAAGGCGAACCGATCGGCGCAACCACAAGCTCGCCCATCAGATGCGAAGCCGGCGGCACCGCATGGCAAACCTTCGGGGCAGTGAATGTCACCGTCGCGTCAGCCCTAACAAAATCGCCCGGAGGCACTCCACTGTCGCCCGAAAGTCCCGACGGAATATCCACGGCAAAAACCTTCGCCAAAGGAAATGCGGTATTGATCTCGCGAATCGCATTCAGCGCTTCACCCGTCGCAGGACCGCTTAAACCGGTACCCAGAACCGCATCGATCACCAGCGAAGACGTCCGCATCTCCGTGCCGAAATCCTGATAAATCTGCAGCCCCGCGGCCATCAGCATTCGGTAATTCAAAGCCGCATCGCCTTTCAGCTCAGCGGGCTCGGCAATCAGCACCACCCGCAGTTCCCGAGGATGAAAGCGAATATAAATCTGGCGCGCAATCGCCAGCCCGTCGCCGCCGTTATTGCCCTTGCCGCAAACAACAACGATCCGCTGCTCCGAAAGCGGCCCGTACTTCGCCGCCAGAAACTCCACGCAGCGATGCGCGGCATTCTCCATCAGAACGATCCCGGGAATTCCCGATTCGATCGTCGCGCGGTCCACTGCGCCCATTTGTGCCGCCGTCAAAACCTTGCGAGGCTTAATCACGCGATTCCTTTCGCAATCAATACAGTCATATCGTCGGGCAACTCCGGTGCGTTGCTCCAGTGCTTCACGGCTTCCATCGCCTTCGCTACAATCTCGCACGGCTCGCAGGCTCGATTGCGCAGCACGGATTCGGTCAGCCGCTCGATTCCGAACTCCTCGCCATACGCGTTTTCAGGCTCCGTAATCCCGTCGGTATAAGCCACCAGCATGTCGTCATAGTGCAGCGTGATGGTGTGTTCCCCGTAGTTCATCGCGGGAAAAAGCCCGACCACGGTTCCCGTAACCTCAAGCGGCGTCGCATTGTTGCCGCAAACCAGCAGTGGCGGCAAATGCCCGGCGTTCGTATAGGTCATCGAGCGCGATGTTTCGTCGTACAGGCCAAAAAAGAAAGTCGCATACTTCTCGGGAGAAGTGTTCGCGTACAACTGCCGGTTGAGCTGCGACACCATGGCGGCGGTGGAAAAATCACGCGGCACGCCCTGCGCCAGTTGCGTTCGCATGATCGATTGGATCGAAGCCATCAGCAGCGCCGCCGAAATGCCTTTTCCCGCAACGTCGCCGATCGCCACCGCAAGGTTCCCATTGGGCAGAAGCAAATAATCGTAATAATCGCCTGAAGCCGAACGCGCCGGTTCGCACGCTCCGATAAGTTCAATCGTACGCATCGGCGGGGCATTGCGCGGAAACAACTGCTTCTGCACTTCGCTCGCAATGGTCAGCTCGGATTCCAGCCGCTCCTTCTCTCGCGTTATACGTACCAGAAATTCCAGTTGCGACGACATCTGGTTGAACGACTTCCCCAGCGCCGCCAACTGATCCCGGCCCTTCACCGGAATGCGATGCGCGAAGTCGCCTTTCGCGATTTGCTGCGTGCCTTCGTAAAGGTTGTCGACCGCGTTCGTAATCGTCCGCGTCATACTGCCGCCGATCACGACCGAAAGCAACTCAACAATCGCCAGCAAAATCGAAACCAGCACAAAGCCGATCAGAATTGTCTGCGCGAAATCTACGCGATCCCCAAACACAACCGCCAGCACGGCGGATGGCCGCGTGCCCACTTCGAGCCTCGTAGTCCGCAGCGTATTCGGCTGATCCCACCGCGTTGCCTCGATGTCGTTGTACCAGATGGTTTCGAAATCGACAGAATTGGCGGCTTCCGGGGTGAGCCCGGCCCAACGCCCGCCCAGGTAAACGCTGCCCAGCCCTGGAATCAGGCGCGACAGAACTTCCGGACCCAGCGGCGCAAGCACGATCGCCTGCGTATGCCCCGTCGTCGCCAGCGCCATCAGGTAATACTTGCCTTCTTTGCTGACAAGCCCCGTATACCTTTTCCAGCCCTCCGGAGGCGGCTCGAGCACACTGTCGGCAGGGTATCGATAAACCTGATCGCCGGTCACCAGCACCTCAAAACTCGGATAACGGCCCGCCAGCAGAGGAGCCAGTTCCTTCATCACGTCGCCACGCTCATTGGCCGGGGCTTCGCTCAGGAAGCGCGCCGGATTCTCCAGCGAAATCGCCCGCCGCGATAACTCCGAGCTCACCAGATAAGTGGCAATCTGTCCCGCTACAATCCACGTACCTAAGAACGCCAGCCCGAGGATCAGCACGATCGGCACGACTCCAACGAACACGTAAGTCACAATCAGCCGGTCGCGCACTCGCCAGATCAGCCGCGAATGCCGCAGCGCCAGCCGCGCGCCCAGCACAATGCCGCCGCTCACCACTACCAGGGTCAGCAGCACTGCCAGCGCGCTGGCCTTCCCGGTAATGATGAGCAGCGCATCCAGCAACGCAAGCGCCAGCAGAATGTAAAGCCGCGCGCGCTTCCTGTGAACGGAATTCATCCCTCTAACAGCTTACTGAGTCCCCGGTTCATCAGGCTTGGATGTGTGAGAGATGGCCGGTACCTCAGGCTCGGGCACAGCCTCCTGTTCCGTCAGTGTTTCGCGCAGGATTTCCATCGCCGCTTCCGGCGTATCGGCGAAATGGAAGAGCTTCATGTCGTCGGCCGATATCGTTCCATACTTCACCAGCGCTTCAAAGTTGACAATCTCTTTCCAGAACGAAGTGCCATAGAGAATAATCGTCATCCTCTTGGCCAGCTTCTTCGTCTGAACCAGTGTCAGGATTTCAAACAGCTCATCCATGGTTCCAAACCCGCCCGGAAACACCACCAGCGCCTTCGCCAGATAAGCGAACCAGAACTTGCGCATGAAGAAGTAATGAAACTCGAAGCTGAGCTCGTGAGTGATGTAAGGGTTAGGGAACTGTTCGAAAGGCAGACCTATGTTGAGCCCTACCGTCTTACCGTGCGCATCCATCGCTCCGCGGTTGGCCGCTTCCATGATTCCAGGTCCGCCGCCCGAACAGACCACGTATCGAAAAGTACGTTCGCGAAAAGTCTTAGCCCACGTAGTAACCATGGCCGCAAGGGTGCGCGCGTCCTTATAATACTGGCCCAGCGGGCTGTCCTCTTTAATACGCGCCGAACCGAAAAACACGATGGTGTCGCGAATCCGCTGCCGCCGAAAATGCGACAACGGCTCCAGATATTCGGAGATGATCCGCAAAGGCCGCGAATCCGGCCCATTCAGAAACTCTTCGTTTTTATATGCAAGCGGAGGACGCGGAGGACGCGCCGGGGAATCACTCATGAGTCTGGTTTCTCTTTAACTCACGTACGGTCTTAAGAATCTCCGGCAGGCTTTTAAACGCCGTTATGGCCCGCAGCCACTCCGATGCATCGAATGCCGGCGAACCTGAAATTCGAGTATTCGCGGGTACGTCATGCCCCACGCCGCTTTGCGCATAAACAATCGCGCCTTCGTGAATCGTCAGATGCCCCGAAATCCCTACCTGCCCCGCCAGCAACACGTTCTTCTCCAGAATCGAACTCCCCGCCAGCCCCGTCTGCGAGCAAATAATGTTATCCTCTCCCACCACGCAGCCATGCCCGATCTGAACCAGGCTGTCCACCTTCGCGCCTCGCTTCACCCGCGTCTCTCCCAGGGAAGCCCGATCCACCGAAGTCAGGCTCTGGACCTCGACATCGTCTTCAATCACGGTAACGCCGGACTGCACAATCTTGTGATGCGTATTGTCGGCGCGCTTCGCAAAACCGAAGCCATCGCCCCCAACAACCACGCCGTTCTGCAGAATCACGCGATTTCCAATACGGCAAAACTCCCGCACCACCGAATGCGAATGCAGTATCACATCATCGCCAATAGACGCGCCCTCATAAACCACCACATGCGGATGCAAAACGGCATTGCTCCCGATCGTGACATGCTCCCCAATCGCCACAAAAGGCCCGATCGAAGCGTTCTCCCCGATCGAAGCCGTAGTTGCGATCGAAGCCGAAGGATGAATCCCCGGCTTCGGCCGCGGCGGCTGATAAAACAGCTCCAGCGCTCGCGCGAAATCGTGATAAGGATTTGCTGAAATCAGCGTCGCCATATCCGGCACCGGCTTAGCCGCCAGCACCGCGCTCGCCTGGGTCTTCTTCAGTTTCGGCGCATACTTCATGTTGGCCAGAAATGTCAGATGCCCCGCTTCGGCCTGCTCCATGCCCATCACGCCTTTGATTTCGATCTCGGGATCGCCATCGAGCAGGCAGCCAAGCGCTCGGGCCAGGTCCTTGAGCCTCATCGCTCCACTTTAACCTGCGGGAGCTAACCGGAACAGCGGCTCGTCTTCGTCCTCTTCGGGCGAATCCACGTTCTTCAGGCGCTTCTCAATGGCGCGCGTGCGAATCGCCGCCTCGTCCACCGTCTTCGTCGCCTGGTCGAGCCGCATCCGAATCGTTTCCAGCACCTGAGAGTACTTGCCGAACTGTGTCTTCACATCGCCCAGCAGCTTCCACACTTCGCCCGACCGCTGTTGAATCGCCAGGGTCCGGAAGCCCATTTGGAGACTGTTCAACAGGGCGGCAAACGTAGTCGGCCCCGCCAGCACCACCCGATAATCGCTCTGAATCGATTCCGCCAAACCGGGCCGACGCAGCACCTCCGCGTACAATCCCTCCGTCGCCAGAAACAAAATACCGAAGTCGGTCGTGTGCGGCGGCGACAGATACTTCGAGCTGAACGTTTTCGCACAAGCTCGCACCACACCCTCAAGTTCCTTCGAGTATCGCTCCACCGCATCCGCGTCCGAACGCTCGGCTGCCACAGCGAGCCGTTGATATGCCTCGGTAGGGAACTTCGCATCGATCGGCAGCCATGCATCGGGAAGCTTAATCGCGAACTCGACCCGCTCTCCGTTACCCGTCGGTGACACATTGCGAGCAAACTGATCCGGCGCCAGCATTTGCGTTAACAGATTCTCCAGTTGCACCTCGCCCCAGGCTCCGCGCGTCGTGACATTCGTCAGCACACGTTTCAAATCCCCAACGCCTGACGCCAGAGTCTGCATCTCCCCCAGGCCCTTATGCACCTGCTCCAGACGATCGCTCACCAGCTTGAACGATTCCCCCAGCCGCTTCTCCAGCGTGCTCTGCAGCTTCTCATCCACCGTCTGCTGCATAGCAGTAAGATGCTGCGTGACGGCGTTACGGAGAGCCTCGGCCCGCTGATCGTTCTGCCCTGCGAATCGCTGGATCCCCGCCGCGACCTCCTCCCGCAAAGCCCGGCTCTGCTCCGCCTGATTCTGCCGCAAACGCTCGATATCGTCGCGCAACCGCCGCTCCGTCGCATCGGCCGAACGGCTTCGGGCGAGCAGAATCAAATTCACAATCAAAACAGCCGCGAGAATTGCATACAACATTTTTATACCTGAATGTTCTATTGTACTCCCGGCAGCGCCTCCCTGATTTTCTCGGCGAGGGCCGTATAGTCCTCCCCCTCCAACCTCAAAGGCGCTCCAAAAATAACTCGCGCCCGCCCTGGAGTCGCGATCTTCGCCGACTTATGCAGCACCCTCTCAAGCCCTTCCAGTCGCACCGGAACCACCGGAATCCCCAACCGCGCCGCCAGCATCCCCACCCCAGGCTGAAACCTCCGAACCTCTCCTTTGTCCGTCCGCACGCCCTCCGGAAAAATCACAATCGAATATCCATCCGAAGCCAGTTGCCCCGCATACCGCAACGCTTGCCGTGCCCCCGCTTCACGCTGCGGAAGAGGAAACGCATCGAACACCAGACAAGCCAGAATATAACTCAGGCTAGTGGTAAACCGGTCGTATAACGAATAGCGCTCGGGATGAAAATGAGCGTCGAAAAACTCCTTCGACATCGCCGGCGCAGCCCGATACCGCCACTTTGCCGGCAACGCCCAAAAAATCGCAGGCACATCGAAATGGCTTTGATGATTGGCCGCAAAGATCACCGGCCCTTCAAGCCCTCGCAAATTCTCCAGCCCCTCCGTCTTAATCCACGCAAACAACCGAGTCAATGGAAGAATCAGCAAAGGCAATGCCAACCGCCTCAGCACTCGAGCAGGCCACCACCGATTCCACTCCGGAAACTCAAACGGCGCCTCGGGCGCAGCAGCCAAAGGCGCCCGCGTAAGCTCAGCCACCGAACGCGCCGTAGCCAGTTGCCCCTCGTCGATCCGAGTTCCGGTAGTCTTCTCCAACTCCATCAAAAGCTGAATTCGATCCAAAGAACTCAAATCCTGTAGATCGATGCCGGCATACTTCGCCAAAGCATCCGAAGCCTTTGGAGCACCCGCGCCCGCCACCCACGCCGCCACCTCGGTCCGCTTCAGCTTTTTCGTTCCCGAAGTCCGCGGAAGGCTCCCACCGGGCCACTCCGAATAACCGCGAATCTTCTGATGCGCCTCCAGCTTCTGATTCGCCGCCTCCACAACCGCACTCGCATTCGCGTCCGCATCCAGCACAAGAACCGCATGAACCAGTTCCCCCGAATCGCTCTTCGACGCCACCACCGCAGACTCGCGAACCCCCGCCACTCCATTCAAAACCCGCTCCACATCTTCCGGATAAACATTCAGCCCGCTCGCCCCGACAATCACTTCCTTCCTGCGCCCCAGGATCTTCAACCGCTTCTCGGAATCAAGCTCACCCAGATCGCCCGTATGCAGCCAACCCTCCGCATCTAGGATCCCTGCGTCCTTCTGCCCGTAATAACCAGGCGTAACATTCTCGCCGCGAAGCAACACCTCGCCATCGGGAGCAATCCGAATCTCCACGCCCCCGATCGCTTTCCCCACGCTTCCCTTCTTTGTCTCGAACGGATGATTCAACGTCGCGACCGGCGCAGTCTCCGTCAGCCCATAGCCCTGAATCACCACATAGCCGAGCTTTCGCCAGAACTCCTCCAGCGCCGGATCGAGCGGAGCCGCACCCACCACGAAACTCCAGAACTTCCACCCAAACGCACCATGCACGCGCCGGTATTGCCACCAGCTCCCATACCACTTCCGGCCCTTGCGCGGCTCTTTCGATTCCGGAAGACGCTGCTCGATCTCATACCGCAACAACTCCAGCATCTGCGGCACGCATACCAGCACCGAAATCCGCCGCCGATGAATCAGGCTCACGATATCGCGCGGCCCATATCCCGAAGTAAAAAACACATCGCCCGCAATCATCGGAGGAATCAAAGCCGCCATCGATTGTCCGAACATATGGCTCAGCGGCAGCAGATTCAAAAAACGAATCGGCTTGAAAGGCCCCATGTACTTCCGATACTTTTCAATCCCGTGATCGATCGGCTTCAGATTCGCCAGAATATTCCGATGTGTAATCGTGACGCCCTTCGGCTCTCCCGTCGCGCCCGAAGTGAAGAGGATTTCGGCGAGATCGGCGGGATCATGAGGCTCCCACGAAGTGCGCGTATTCAGGTGATCGAGCACGCTGCGCATAGGCCAGATGGGGCAATTCACGTTGGGCGCCGCCATACCCGGCCCGGTCAGCAAAGCCTTCGCCTCCACGATGCCGGCAATCTTCTCGACCACCGCCGCCGAAGATCGAAAATCCACCGGCGTCGCAACCACGCCTTCCAGCAGGCAACCCCACAACGCAACCACCCACTCCGGTCTGTTCTCGCCCCAGAACACAACCTTGTCGCCCTTACCGATTCCGGAGTTGCCGAGGTGTTCGGCGAAGCTCATGGCCATCGCGGCGGCTTCATCGTAGGTGAGGTGGCTGACAGCATTCAGATCGCCGTCATAACGCAGGAATTCGCCTTTGTTTTTGCGCCATTCCGCAAAGAACGCCGCCAGCGAAGCAGGATTGCCAATCACCTTGCGAGTATAATCGCCAGTTGCTGCTTGAAGCGAAAGGAATCGAAAAGCGCTACGGGGGCGTGCGCGCGCTGAAGCACGTTTCGTTCGACCTGCGTGCGGGCGAAGTGCATGCCCTGATTGGCGAAAACGGAGCAGGGAAGAGCACGCTGATCAAGGTCCTGACCGGTGCCGTGCAGGCCGATGCGGGCACTGTCGCGCTCGATGGCGCAATCCTCCACGACAACTCCCCGCATCGTTCGCGCCAACTCGGCATCGCCGCCATCTACCAGCAGCCCGCCATCTTCCCCGACCTCACCGTCGCCGAAAACATCGCCCTCGTCAACGAACCCGGCAGCCTCTTCCGCAAAGTCGAATGGGCCGCGCGACGTAAACGTGCGAAAGAGCTCATCGAAGCCATTGGCGCGGAGATCGACCCCGACCGCGAAGCCGGCACCCTCACCATGCCCGAGCAGCAGCTCGTCGAAATTGCCAAAGCCCTCGGCGCCAACGTACGCGTGCTGATTCTCGACGAACCCACCGCCTCGCTCACCGAGCGCGAAACCGACCGTCTCTTCGAAATCGTGCGCCGCCTCCG
>Ga0302319_10013308_pt1 | contig 15433 bp, 12 predicted proteins | sample Bog_T0_2_FD_203319 | JGI IMG/M metagenome (GOLD analysis project Ga0302319, IMG submission 203319) | Peat permafrost microbial communities from Stordalen Mire near Abisko, Sweden - Bog_T0_2 | ecosystem: Environmental > Terrestrial > Soil > Wetlands > Peat | place: Sweden: Abisko, Stordalen Mire... | reverse complement strand
GTGCCCCACATCTCGATTCTGAGATGTGGGAAAGCACGATCCCCGCCAACTCGCCAACCCGCCACGTCGCAAAGCGACGCCAACCCGCCAATCCAAAAACTCGCCGGCGCCCCCGGTCCCTCGTCAACTCAGCACCAGCCTCTTTCCCTATTCCCTACTGGCTACTCCCTGTTCTTCAGTGTCCCGCCAGCGGCGCCGCACACGCCGCGCCCTTGGTTCGCTGTTCCCAGGTTTGCGGGGCCACATCCTTATCGTCGACGCGCACCATCGTAATGCATCCCTCCACCGGGCACACGCAGGAACACAAATTGCACCCCACGCACTCCGTCTCATCCACGCGTGGAATGCGCGCGAGAGGCGTGGCATACGGACCCTGTGCAAAGGCCGACTCTCGCTCCCGGCGCGTTACCGGAGTCTCCGCAATCGCGGCGAGGCTCTCGGCCTGCTCCGCTGCCGGCGTGCGATGCAATTCCACGTGCCCGTCAATGGGACCGCTCACGCGATCCAGATGAATGCACTGGTGCGCGCCGTCCCAGCACGCAATGTGGCACAAGTCGCAACCGATGCACTTTTGCTCGTCGATGCGCGCCACGATCTTGAAGTTCAGGTTCAGGTGCTTCCACTCTGTCACGCGATTCACTGAAAGCCCACGGAAATCATCAATGGTCTTGAAGCCCTTCTCGCGCATCCAGTTGTCGAGTCCCTCTGCCATGTCCTCGACGATGCGGTAACCATAGTGCATCACCGCCGTGCACACCTGCACCGTCCCGCAGCCCAGCAAAATGAACTCGGCTGCGTCGCGCCACGATCCGATGCCGCCGATGCCGGAGAGCGGCAGCGCAGCCTCAGGGTCAGCCATGATCTGCTGTACCATATTCAACGCAATCGGTTTCACCGCCGGTCCGCAATAGCCGCCGTGCGAACTCTTCCCGTCCACGTTGGGCCGCGGCACAAACGTGTCCAGATCGATCCCTGTGATCGAATTGATGGTGTTGATCGCCGACAATCCATCCGCATGGCCGCGCTTGGCCGCGCGCGCCACGGTGCGAATGTCCGAAATATTTGGCGTGAGCTTCACCAACACCGGCGTGCGCGCTTTTTCCTTCACCCAGCCGGTAATCATCTCCGCGTACTCCGGCACCTGGCCCACCGCCGAGCCCATGCCGCGCTCGCTCATGCCGTGCGGGCACCCGAAATTCAACTCCAGCCCGTCGGCTCCCGCATCTTCGGCGCGCGTCACTACCTCGTGCCACGCCTCGCGGTTCGACGCCACCATCAACGAAGCAATCACGGCGTTCTTTGGGTAGCGCTTCTTCACTTCCGCCATCTCAGTCAGATTCTGCTCAACGGTGCGGTCGCTGATGAGCTCGATATTGTTGAAGCCCATGATGCGCTGGCCGTTCCAATCCGTGGCCGAGTAGCGCGAACTTACATTCACCACCGGCTCGCCAATCGTCTTCCACACTGCGCCGCCCCAGCCCGCGTCGAAGCCGCGCATAATCATCTCGCCCGTGTTGGTGGGTGGTGCTGACGCCAACCAAAACGGATTGGGGCAGTTGATCTTTCCCGCAAAATTCCGCACGCCAATGTCAGGCATGAGCAACCTCCGCAGATTTCAGAATCGCCATCGCCGAACGCTTGCCGCCGGCCACCGCATCTACCACCTCGCGTCCGCCGTTCACGCAATCGCCGCCGGCAAAGTAGCGCGGATTGCCGGTCTGCCCTGTCACGCGGTCGGCCACAATCCGCCCATCGCGCACCTCCACGCCGCGCAACTTCTGCAACAACTCGGTCAGCGGCGATTGGCCGACAGCCGGCACCACCAGGTCGCAATCGATAGTGGATGCGGACTCCGGAAGCACTTCGAGCTTGCCATCGGCCTGTCGCACCTGCACGGTTTCCAGAAGCAGCCGCCCATGCGCTTCGGGCCGGATCGCCACCGGCAACCTGCGCCACAGGAATTGCACGCCTTCCTGCTTCGCATGCTCATACTCGAAATCGAACGCCGACATCTCCTGCTCGCTGCGCCGGTACAACATATAAACGGTGTCCGCGCCCAGCCGGCGCGCGGCATTGGCGGCGTCGATCGCTGTGTTGCCCGCACCCACCACCACCACCGTCCCGTGCAGCTCGCGCAAATGCCCGGTCTTGTACGCGGCAATAAGTTCGAGAGCGTTCATCACGCCCTTCGTGTCCTCGCCGGGAACATTCAGCCGCTGCATTGCGCCCAATCCAAGCCCCAGGAAGACAAAATCGAATTCTTTCTCAAGCGCTTCCAGCGCCGCGGCCGAGTCCACCTCAACTCCGCAGCGGAACTCCACGCCCAACTGGCGGATCATCTCCACTTCGCGAACACTGTCGGCCGCACGCAGTTTGTACTCCGCAACGCCATAGGTATTCAATCCACCAGGCAGCTCGCGGCGTTCCATCACCGTCGCGCGCGCGCCCGCGCGGCACAGTTCCGCCGCGCACGCCAGCGAAGCCGGCCCGCCGCCGATGCAGGCCACGCGCAGCTTCCTCGATCCCGCTGCTTTCGCCGGCGGCGTTTCACCCGACGCCCAGAACGCATCCATCGCGTGCCGCTGCAAGAGAGCAATCTGTATTGGCTTGTGATTCTGACGCACCATCACGCACGCGCCTTCGCACAGAACGTCCACGGGACAGACCCGCGCGCAACTCGCGCCCAGAACATTGGCGTCGAGAATACGCATCGCCGACCCCCGCAGATTGCCCGACGCAATGCGTTTGATGAATCCCGGCACATCGATATGCGTGGGGCACGCGGCCGTGCACGGCGCGTCAAAGCAGTTCAGGCAGCGGTCGGCTTCAATCACCGCTGCCTGCGCAGTCAGCGCCGGCTTTAGTTCCCCAAACCTCGCCTTCAGTTGGGGATCGTCCAAGGTTGGTGTGCTCATACGGTCCTCTATCACGCCACCAGCGGCCCATACAAATCGGGCCGTCGGTCGCGATTAAACTGCCTGGTGCGCCGCGCCTCGGCAAGCTCATCGAGATTCAAATCGGCGGTGCGCACTTAAAGTAGGGCCTGTTGAAAATCTCCTGCAGGCACACGATCTGTGCTCCCAGCTTCGCCGTCTTGCGTTTCAGCCCCACATGCTTCTCCGCCATTGCCCGCTTTTGTCTGGCTAGAGGTTCCGTGGCCGGCACCGCGTTGGAAGTCTGAATCATGGAACAAGGAACCGTTCGGGGCAATTCCTGCCGCCCCATCAAAAAGTACCGTGAGTCTTAGAAATTAACTGAATTAGCTCCATTCAGCAATAGGTTTCGCGCAACGGGCAAGGGAATTTTCCTTGCCTCTGCCCTTGAAGTCGACAATGCGCCGCGAGAAAAGCCTCCGCCGCGGGCACCGTTATGCAAAGACGGCGTCGATGCGCGCGTTTCCCTGTTCCGTGCGCACTGTTTGACTTCACTCCTGCGGAACCCAATAATCGGAGGAGATGAACATATATGAGGAGATCGTAAAATTGCAGCGCGAAGGCCGCCGTGGCGCGGTTGCCACAATTGTGAACTCGCGCGGATCCATCCCCTCCTTTCAAAGCGCCAAAATGCTCATCCGCGACGACGGCTCCATCGCCGGCACCATCGGCGGCGGCTGCGTCGAAGCTGAAGTCTGGCAGGCGGCGCGCGAAGTCATCGCCCAGGAAAAGCCGCGCACCCTCAGCTTCGATCTCAACCAGAATCCTAAAGACGATACCGGCCTCGTCTGTGGCGGCACGCTCGAAATCTTCATCGAGCCCGTGCTGCCCTCGTCATTGCTCTACATCTTCGGAGCGGGCCACGTGGCCTTTGAGCTCTTCAAGACCGCGCGCAACGCCGGCTTCGACTGCATCGTCGCCGACGACCGCGAAACCTACGCCAACGCCGAGCGCTTTCCCGGCGCCGTCCAGGTCATCGCCCGCGACTTCAACGAAGCCATCAAAGATATGGCCCCCGCCGAATCGTCCTACATTGTCATCGCCACGCGCGGCCATCGCGACGACATGCGCGTTCTCCGCTGGGCGGTTCAGACTCCTGCGCGTTACATCGGCATGATTGGTTCCAAGCGCAAAGCCATCACCGTCTTTCGCGAGCTCACCCACGAAGGGCTCAACCCCGAGCTCTTCGATCGCGTGCATTCGCCCGTCGGCCTCGATATCGGCGCCGTCACACCCGAGGAGATCGCAGTTTCCATCGTTGCTGAACTCATCGCCGTTCGCCGCCGCGCCGAGCGCGCCCTGCCCCACATGAGCTGGTTTCAAAACGGCCGCCACACCGCCGCCGAACCCGCCACTGCGCAGGGCGAAACCCCATTGAAGATTTAGGTCCCGACACCCGTGAGTTAACCTGAGCCCGGAAGCTGAGTGATGGGAATGGTATTGTTCTGGCTTGGATTCCTGTTGGCGGGTCTCTTAGCTTTCGCCCTACATGTATTTGGCGTGCTCATGCTAATCCGTAAACTCAATTCCGACTGAGGCGCCACAAGCGCTCTTGCTCCCTCACTCCCTCACTCCCTCGCTCCCTTGCTCCCTGTTCATCGTCGCGCTATCTTTTCTCTATGCCAGAACCCATCCAACTAGCCGGGCTCGTCCTCGCTGCGGGCGACTCCACGCGTATGGGAATCGACAAGGCCATGCTTCCCTGGCCTCCGCCGTCGCCCGGTGAAACCGGCTCGTCCCCTCACACACTGCTCTCCGCGGCGCTTTTGGCCTTCGATCCTCTTACGCGTGTCACCATCGCCGTCGCCGGCAAAAACGCCGATGCCATCGCCACTCTGGTTGGCGCGTGCGGCGCTTATCTCGTCCGCAACCCCACTCCAGAAAAAGGCCAGTTCAGCTCGTTGCAGATCGGCCTCCGCGCCGCCCTCGATCGCGGCTGCAACGCGGCCATGATCACGCCCGTTGACTGCCCTCCGCTCAGCCCTGCCTCGCTCGAGCGCCTCTATCACGCTTTTCTCGGAGCCCTCACCGCCGATTTCTGGGCCGTCGTCCCCGAGCACGAAGGCGCGCACGGCCATCCTCTCCTCGTCAGCCGCGAGCTCATCGACGCATTCCTCAAAGCCCCCATCACCGGCAACGCGCGCGACATCCTTCACGCCCACGACTTCCGCGTCGTCCACGTTCCAGTCCCCGAGTCGCTCGCCAAAGCCGGTCTCAACACGCCGGAAGATTACGCCGGCGCCATCGAATAGAATTTTCTGGAAAATTAGTTTTTCTGCGCGATCTGTTGCAGCACTGTCTCCAGCGCATCCATCGCCAGATGGCTGGCATGAGCCGACGCCTGCGGCAATCCGCCCACCGCGAGCAGAAGCTCTTCTCTAGTCAGCTTCCGCGCCGCGATCAAGCTTGTGCCACGCACCAACTCCGTCACTGCCGACGCGCAAGCCACCGCGGCCACGCAGCCCTTCGCCAGGAATCGAATCTCCGCGATCCGCTCTCCGTCCACTTTGATGGTGAGCTCCAGAATGTCGCCGCACGCCGGATTCTCGATGCGCGCCTTCGCGTCCGCATCGGCAATCGCCCCCGCGTTGCGCGGGTGCTCAAAATGATCCAGAACCTGTGGTGAATACATGTGCCTCGACCGTCGTGCTCAGTGCGACCCAATGGCTTCGTCGTGGGCAACGGTGCAGTTTGACTACGGCGTGAAAGGGCACGACTTTAGTCGTGCCGTGAACGCCGTAAAAGGAGTGTCGGGCTTTAGCCCCTGAGGTGCGGGTTTTCAGACTGCACCACTACCCGCTTGCGGATTACGCCTGCGCCGCCCTCCGCCGCGCTTCCAAAATCTCCGTCACCAGAAACAAGTCCGCCAGCAGCGCCCGCAAATGGATCGACGCATTCAGATTATCGATCAGCTGCGAGCCGATCGTCGGCTGCGCCAATACCAATTCCATCGCGGCCAGCGCGCTCTCCGCGTCGCGCTTCACAACCGCAAAGAACGCCTCGTACTGCGCAACCGGCGCAAGCCGCTCCTCGCCAATCGCCTCCGCGCAACTCTGTTCAAGCCCGCGCATCGCCGTCGCGGCGCGCATCAGTCGCTCTCTCAATCCGCTGCCTTCATCGCTCGCCAGCCCGCGCGCCGCAAACGAGAGCGTGAACTCGTAGCACTCCTCAATCGTCTCGCACTGTTTCTCGATTTCAGTCGCCATCGCTTGCGGCATATCCTTGCTTTTTCTGGGGAGCCTCTGGCGCCTTCACGGCCCATCTCCCCGTGTCGTGTTCCTCAAGATAAAAATCCCGGCTCATCCAGCCGAAGATCATCGACTTCGTAATAGGAAACTTCTCCGGCCGCACTCCCATATAGACATGAACCATCACCAGCGCAATCAGCCCCACTCCCGCGAGCCCATGCAGCACATACATCAATCCCCACGTCATATCTGAAAACAAATACGGATTGCGCAGGAAGATCCCTGTCTGCACGCGCTTCATCATGAACAGGCCGGTAACAATTACCGCCAGCCCGCTCAGCAAAATCGCGCCGTGGTAGAGCTTGTTTTCCAGTGGATACTTGGCGAACCGGCTGGGCAGCGGCGCGTCTTTGCCGAAGAACCGTCGCATGCGATTCATCGCGTCGCGCAAGTCCGTCCTATCCGGCCAAATCGACCAGAAATCCAAAAAGAACGTGGCATGCACAACATGAAACAAAATCGATGCCGTCAGCACCAGCCCCGCGATCCAGTGATACACCACCCAATTAAACTGAACTCCCACCTTCGGCAGAAACGCTGTAAACAGCAGCGTGAACATCGACGCCGCCATAATCCAGTGAAACAGCCGCGCCGCCAGCGTGTGTCTCGGCACGCGCTCGGGAATCGCCGCCACATCCGTCTCCGCCTTGCGCTCCGCAAATCGCTTCGGCGGCTTCACCACAATCAGGTAAAGCGCGTGCACGATCATAAAGCTCAGTCCCGCGATCACCGCGATCCAGATCAAGCCCCACGCGATGTGCGTCGGAACCGATTTCCCCCACGGACTCGTCGCCCATTGGATTATCCGCGGCATGTCGTCTCCTGCTCTGGTGAGTTCATGGCAAACGCACCATTCGTCTCCGGCTCAGCCGCGCCGGCAATTGCACGCTTCACCAAATTACGCATCAGCGGAATCTTGTAGCCGTTAAACTGCAATGGAACCGCGCCTTCGACGGCCAGCTTGCCCGCCATCTCGCCCGTATCCGCATTCGCAGCCTTGCCGCGCACCGCATCTTCCACCGCTTTCAGCCGCATGGGACGCGGCGCCGCCGCATTCACCGCAATTCGGATGTCGCCAATCGCGCCCCCGCTCACCTTCATCGCCGACGCCACATTCATCAGCGGAAAATCCCACACGTTGCGGTCGCGCACCTTCTCGAAATAAAACTTCGCGCCGGCCCACGCCGCGGGAATCCGGATCGCCTTCAACAAATCCCCCGGCTTTAATATGTTGATCCGCGTAATGTCGTCCTCGGGCCCCACAAAATAATCCTCCGCATCCACCACGCGCTCGCCCTTCGCCGTCTGCACCACGAACTTCGCGTCGAGCACGATCAGCGCCGGCACAGAATCGGAGGGGTGCACAGCCACGCAGCGATTCGCGCCGAAGATCGCATGTTCGCGGTTGCGTCCCACCGGCGTGTCGGCATAACAAATATTTCCGCCCGCGCGGTAGCACGGCCATCCGCCGCGATAGTACCAGCAGCGCACGTCCTGCGACACGTTGCCGCCCAGCGTTCCCTGGTTGCGAATCTGCGGCGAAGCCACAACCGAAACCGCATCCGATAGCACACCGTAGTTCTTCTTGATCTCGTCGTGATTCGCAATCTCCGTCAGCGTCGTCATGGCGCCAATCTCCACACCATCGCCCGTCACGCGAATCCCCTTCAGTTCCTCCACGCCGCTCAAATCCACCAGCATCTTCGGCTTCTTGATGCGATCCTTCAGCCAGTCGAAGCTGTCCAGGCCCCCGGCCATCACCCACGCATCTTCGCCGTTCTGCTCCAGCAGCTTTTGCGCCTCCCGGGCTGTGCCCGGCTGCAACAAATCAAAAGCCGGCATTACGTCTCGTATGACTGCCATCGCTCACTCCCGTGAAAGTGGTCAGTGATCAGTGATCACCGCCAGTCCACTAGTCCCCAGGTCGCTGCCTTCTTGTTCCCTCGTTCCCTTGGTCCCTAGTTCCCTGTCTTTCTCAAATGCTCGCGGTCAGCGGATGCTGCATCGGCCGTCCCGCTTCGATCGACGCCAATATCGTATCCGCATTCACCGGTGCGCGCTGAAAGATCTCATCGCCCACGGCATCGCTCAGCGCATTCAGAATTGCCGCGCATCCTCCGCCCACCGGCGGCTCGCCCACGCCCCGCGCGCCCACCGGCGTCTCCGGGTCGGGAATATTCAGCGCCGCCCATTGCATATCCACTGGCACGTCGAGAATCGTCGGCGGTCTGTTCTGATAAAAACGCTTGGCCACCGCCACGCCGTACTCGGGATCGTACACCCATTTCTGCCCGATCGCATGCGCGATCCCCAGCGTCGACCGTCCCAGCATCTGCCCGCCCAGAGAGTGCGGATGCAGCACCGTGCCCACGTCGCCGTAAGCCAGAAAATCCGTGATGAAATACTTGCCCGTCTCCACATCCACTTCGACCTCGGCAAAACTCGCCACGTAGGAGAACGTATCGCCGTCGCGCGGCGCCTTGTCCGTCGCCGCCACCACCAGTCCCTGTCCGGCCAGCGCCGTCACCGCCGCCTTCGTCACTTTGTGCACATCATCTGGCGCCTGGTGACCGTCGTAGATGCCGCCCAATTCAATCGCCTTTTGCGCCGCCTGCGCAAAGCTCAATCCCGCGCCGCCACCTTTACGAAAAACCCGCGCATTGCCGACCTCATAATCCTCAGGCTTCCCGCCCAGCGACTTCGCCGCAACCTCTTTCAGTTTTTGTTTGCATTCCGTGCCCACGGCAAATGCCGCCCGCGTCATGGCATGCGTCGTTTGGCTGCCGCCGGAGGCGCACGTGTAAGGAAACACGCGCGAGGTATCGCCCCACACCACGTCGCAAAGCTCCCACGGCACGCCCAGCACCTCAGCGCCCGCGCGATGCACGTCCATCACCGATTCCGTTCCCAGGTTGCCAATGCCCGAGTGGAAACGCACGCGTCCCTCCGGCGTAATCACGATCAATCCGTCGAAGCCGATAGTTCCGCCCACGAAGCAGCTCAATGAAACTCCCACACCGCGCGCCCGCGATCCCGTCCGCTTCGCCCGCGCTACACGCTCCTGCCACTTGAACTGCTCAGCGCCCTGGTCCAGCGCCTGCTTCAAAAAGCAACTTGTCGCATGCGCACGTTTGCCGTGATTCGGCGGACCGTACTCCGCCTTGCCCTCGGGACAGTTCACGCGCCGCAGCGCCACTTGGTCCACGCCCAGTTTCCGCGCCGCTTTCGCCAAAATCGGTTCGATGATCGTGATGCCCTGCATCCCGCCCGGCGCGCTCTGTGCGCTGCGCGTTGGTGTATTCGTCATCACCGAAACACCGCGCCAGCGCATTGCCGGCGGCTGGTAGAGCAACGAAACAATCCGCGCCGACGAAGCACCGTCGTCCTGGTTGTCGTAACCCCCACTGTTGGTCACCGTGTAGTAATCGATCGCGGTGATCCGCCCGTCTCTCGCGAACCCAATCTTCGCGCGTCCCAGAACGCTTGGCCGCGCGCGCCCGATATAGTGCTCCTCCTCGCGGCTGATGCGCATCATCACCGGCGCATTCAGTTTGCGCGACAGGATCGCCGGAATAATCATGATCACGGAACCGGTGACCTTGCTGCCGAATCCTCCGCCCGTGTATTCGCTCACCAGCACCACCTGGTCCGTGGTCAGATTCATCCAGCGCGCTATCGCCGGCACGGTCTGAAACGTGCTTTGCGTTCCCGTGTGCAGATACACTTTCCCGTTCTGCCAATACGCCATTGCGGTGCGCGGCTCCAGGCACTGGTGGCTCACGTCCGGCGTAATAAACGATTCATCCAGCACCAACGCGGCATCGCGAAAACCCGCATCCAGATCCCCGTACGACGATTGGCCCATTGGTTTGCCCATGGGCAGCCGTCCCTGGTCGTATTCGGCAAAATCTTCCTTCGTCCACTTCAGCTCTGTCACCTGTTGTGGGGATCCGGGCGCGGTTCCGCGGAACCACGCATTTCCGTCCGCGTGCGGATTCGGTCCGCCTGGCCGCAAACTGTCCAGCGGGTCAATGACGAACGGCAACGGCTCCATGTCGATTTTGATTTTTTCAATCGCCTCGGCGCAGGTCAGCTCATCCACCGCCGCCACCGCCAAAATCGGATCGCCCTGGAACATCGGCTCGTTGGTCAGCGCCCGCTCGCCCCACTTGCTCGCCTTGATGGTCTGCCCATTGTCGTTCAGAAAATCCGCTTGCGCGGGAATATCGTCCGCAGTCAGCACCGCCTTCACGCCCGGCATTGCCAGCGCCTCGCTCGCGTCAATGCTCCGAATGCGCCCGTGCGGCATCGGGCTCAGCACCAGCCGGCAAAACAGCATCCCCTCCGCGCGAAAATCCTCGGCATACTTCGACCGTCCCGTTACCTTTGCCAACATGTCCGGCGTCGTGTAGTCCCTGCCGATCAGCTTGTACCCCGTGCCGTAGGGGCGCGGCTTTTCGCTCTCGGCCTTCATCGCGCTCTCTTGCGGTGTGTCCGCCATGGCTCAGGCCCTCCGTTGATGTCTCAGTTTCAAGCCGCTTTGAAAGGGCACGACTTCAAAGCCTGCCCTGAGCGGAGTCGAATGGGTGCCATTCGGAGCGCGAAAAGGAATGGGGGCTTTAGTGTCTGCGTGAGAGATCGCTCCATCCGCGAACTCGCCAACTTGCCACGCCGCAAAGCGGCGCGAACTTGCGGTATTTATCCAGAAAGCGCTCATTCAAACCGCCAAACTATGCGCATGAATTAGTTCCCACGCAGACACTTTAGCCCCTGCGGGACGAACCTTTTGAGACGAATACACCTTAGGCCCCCCTCATTTTTTCCGCGCCCAGCATCATCGCGTCCAGAATCTTGTTGTAGTCCTGGCAGCGGCACAGATTGCCGCTGATACCGTGTGCCAGCTCCGTCCGCGTGGGGCTGGGATGCGTCTTCAAATACCCAACCGTCGCCATAATGAAGCCCGACATGCAGAACGCGCACTGGAAGCCCTGCGCATCCACCACCGCCTGCTGCACCGGATGCAGTGTGCCGTTGTCCGCGGCCAGCCCTTCGATCGTCGTCACCTTGCGGCCGCGCACTGTATTCGTCAGCACGGAGCAGCTATAGTGCGGCACGTCGTCGATCAGCACCGTGCACGCTCCGCATTCCGCGCGATCGCAGCCCAGTTTGGTCCCCGTCAGCCCCAGCTTGTAGCGCAAGGTCCACGCCAGCGTCTCCTGCTTCATCACTTCCACAGGCCGCATCTGGCCGTTCACGTTCAGCGTAATCAGCCGCTCGCCGCCGAAACTCCGGCGCCCGCCCGGCGCAAGAATCCGGTAGCTGGCCGCGCCCACCACGGCGCCCCCGGCAATCACGCCCAGAATGAATCTCCGCCGCGTAATCGATTTCGATGAATCTTGGTTCGACTTGGGATCTTCTGTCTCCGGCATGACGGTCTCTCCGGTTCAAGGTCTTGCACGGGATCGTGTCGCTGGCCTGCGGGATTCGTGTTGCGCTTCTTGCGGGGATTACGCCGTCGCTTTTCAAAGGTATCGCGTGGCGCTTGCCGTTATCTTATCCCCGCGGCCTCAGGCTCGCAAAACCGCCGCTGCCGGAGGCCTTAGCGGCTCAGTTTGGAACCCTCGCAAAAGGGCACGACTGACAGGTCACGGCCTTAGCCCTGACTGCCGTAAAGGCCAATCAATGGACCGGGGCTTTAGACCTTGAGAAACGGTTTTTTCAAACTGAGCCAATTCTGTTGAACAATAGCGGTGCTGCTTGAAGTTGACCTCCGACCTGTTTCCTCAAGAATCCCGTTCCAGGGATCAAATTTTACTGGCTTTCTGATTCCCACCACGAATATAGTTGTGTGCAACAAACAGACTTGGGTTTCCCCGTTCTCATCGTCGACCGGGGGAGACAGCTAATCCCTTTAATCCGATCAATGCATCCCGATTCAAACTGTACCTCTACGCGTTGAACAGCGCACCGGGGACTCCTGTGGATTCCGTCATAAGGCTTCTTGTTTATTGCTCAAAGCCCGCACTGAAGGCCTTTGAGAAATGAGGAATCAACAAAGTCGTTCAACCCGTTCGTGGAGGAAATATGGCTTCCCTTTGCTTGTCCAGTTTGTCCGGATTATCGAGAAAAATCGCTTCCGTCAGTGCTGTCTCGGTTCTCACTCTGCTTGCCCTGCTTTGCCTTCCCGCGCAACCCGCAGTCGCTCAAGCGCCCCGCCCCGCGCCGCCACGCGCGCCGGGGGCGGGTCAACCCGCGTATCCTCCCGCGCAGCGCCCGGCACCCGAACCCGTGTACAACCAGATCCGGTTTGAGATCAAAACCGGCAGCGACGATCTGCGCGGTGACAGCACCGCAGATGCCCACGTGTATGCGGTCAACGGATCCAAGATTCAGGACATCTCGCTGAAGGGCGGTAATCAAGGTTCCTGGGACAACTACTCAACTCACACCGTCAACGCTACGCTCAAGGAGTTCGTGACTGCCACCGCAATCGGCAAAATCAACATCACCATGGAGTCGCACAATAACTGGCATGAAAGTGACGACAACTGGAATGTGCAGTACATCACAGTTACGCTGCTGAGCGTCGGCGGCGCGCAAAAGGAAATTATGCACTTCTATGGCGATCCATTCCACCGGCTCAGCCATAGCGATTCAAGTTTCAACATTCCTGAGGTACCGATCGGGCCTCCCGGCACCTTCAATACCGTTGATTTCTATGTCAAAACCGGCAGCGACGACCTGCGCGGCAACAGCTCCGTCCACGTCCTCTTTAAATCGCCGAATGGGAACGTCCTTGACGAGGGCGATCTCCATCCCAAGGATTCCGCGCATTGGGACAGTAACTCCGAGAACGAAGTGCAGCTTTCCTTGAAATCCCCACGCACCCCCTGTCAGCTTGCCCACACATGGTTGACCCTCACCTCCCATAACAACTCAACCGAAACCGATGACAATTGGAACGTCGAGGTCATCAACATCGGGGTCTCGAACAATGGGGTCGAACCCCGGGCGCTCGGCGGCGGCCACGGCGACCCCCTGCAGCGGCTTACCGGATCGCTGCCCACCCTCGTCGTCGAGGGGCCAGACTGCATGGCCAACGCCATCCCGTCCGAGTCGGCAACCGGCCCACTGCAAGGTTTCGTCGATCTGCATACGCACCCACTCTCCAATCTCGGATTTGGAGGAAAACTCATCTACGGCGGCCTCGATATCGGCTCGCTGCTTCCCGCCGATCCCGACTGCCATAAATACGTCCGTGCCGCAAACATGCAGCAGGCCCTGGGTCATGACGGCTCAACCCACGGCAGCTTCGGCGTCGGCATTGGCATTCCTGTCGCGGGCTTGCCAGGCAATGTGGGCGTCAGCAATGCCTGCGGAGACGCCCTCCGCGAACAGGTCATTCATCAAACTCAGAAGAGCCCTGCGGCAGATGAGAGCAGCGACGCGCACGGCGCACCCGATTTCGCGGAGTGGCCGGTTTGGAACGATGAGACGCATCAGAAGATGTGGGTCGACTGGATTCATCGCGCCTATCTGGGCGGCTTGCGCGTCATGGTCGCCCTCGCCGTCAACAACAAGACCCTCGGCGATATGACCGCCGGACCAGGCGACTGGCCCACCGACGACAAGAGCAACGCTGACCGGCAGATCGTCGAGACCAAGGCCTTCGTCGGCCGCCATCAGGACTTCATGGAGGTTGCTTACTCCTCGGCAGACCTTGAGCGCATCGTCCGCGCCAATAAACTCGCGGTGGTTCTCGGTATAGAGGTGGATAACCTTGGCAACCTCAACACCGTGCATCCCCTCACCAACAATGCCATCGCCGCAGAGATCAACTGGCTGTACAGCGAGGGCGTGCGCTACATCTTCCCCATCCACCTTATCGATAACCCCTTCGGTGGAACCGCGCTTTATCAGGATCTGTTCAACTATTCCAACGACCGCGAATCGGGCCACTGGTGGGCTCCAAAATGCCAATCGGGCGTCACCTATAACTTCCAGTCTCAGAACAGCTTTTCCGCTGGACAAGCTCCATCCGGAGTGGTTGCCGGTGCCACTGTGGCGGGCGCTCCGGGTGCGCTCGTCGGAGGAATCATCGGAGCGGCCGCCAGCACATCCGATTTGAGCTCCCTCTTGTTTGATGGCGGCATGATAGCCAAGCTCCATAAAGTATTCACCCCGCCTAACTACCCCTCCTGCCTGTGCGGCCCCTTGGGTAAGTCGCCCTGCCACAACACCGCCTCTACCTCGACCCAACCGTCAAAGGTAACTGACCCGCCGCAGTGGGGCATGGTGAATACGCTCGGGCTGCTACCCGCCGGACAATTCGCCATCAGAGAGATGATGCGCCACGGCATGTTGATCGACATCGACCATATGTCCGATCTATCTCAATCCACGGCCTTCGACATAGCCAATAAAGTGCCGGGCGGATATCCCCTTAACAGTGGCCATAGCCAGGAGCGCTCCCTCAACAATGCGGCGAACGTCGCAGACACCGGCCCCAAGGAAAGAAACATGCTCCCAAAGAATTATGCCAACATCGGCATACTCCACGGCATGGCCGGCCTCGGCACTGCCGGCGTGGATGCCGTCGGGTTTATCGAGGAATACAGCGCTGCCATGAAGGATATGGGATTTTTGGCTGTCGGTGGCTTCGGCACGGACACTGACGGCTTGGAGTATGGCATGCCACCCCGCCGTGCCACGACAAACCTGCTCGGCCTCGGCATCGCCCAGGCCAACACGCCTGTTTCGAATGTTTCAAGATTCTACAACGATGGATTTCCCGAAAGTTCATCCGGCACTAGACGCTGGAATTACGATACGGACGGCGTGGCCCACTACGGAATGCTTTACGACTACCTGGTAGACATGAGGACGATTCCCGCCCAACAAGACCCTAAGACGAAAGCCATCACTTCCATGAGCGGAGCCGCGGTCGTCGACAGTCTTATGCGGGGCGCCGACTACTTCTTTCAAACCTGGAAGAAGTGCGAGCAGTTGAAAACCCAGGTACCGGCAAACTAGGGCGTGTTAACACTATCTGAGAGCTTCGACGATCAAAGCGAAGGTGAGGAATCCGAGGAAGAGCAGGTCCAGCTTCTCGAAGCGGGAAAAGATTCGGCGGAAGCCTTTCAGCCTGCGGAATAGCCTCTCGATCTCGTTGCGTTTGCGGTACATGGCTTTGTCGTATTGCCAGGGCTCGAGACGGTTGCTTTTGGGCGGAACCACCGGGATAAATCCGAA
>Ga0302319_10013307_pt1 | contig 15433 bp, 19 predicted proteins | sample Bog_T0_2_FD_203319 | JGI IMG/M metagenome (GOLD analysis project Ga0302319, IMG submission 203319) | Peat permafrost microbial communities from Stordalen Mire near Abisko, Sweden - Bog_T0_2 | ecosystem: Environmental > Terrestrial > Soil > Wetlands > Peat | place: Sweden: Abisko, Stordalen Mire... | reverse complement strand
TGATCTATTTTTGGAATTTCAAAATTTCAAATTTTGTTAGAGGTCCTGAAAAATTCTGTGCACCAAGTTGAGTGGGTCTGGAGAGTTGCAGAAACAATTATCCAGCCAACACAAATTGGATTGGGCCGCTCAGAAAAAATCGACTTATCCCCGTTTTTCTTGTCCACGAATTTGCCGCTGGAGAGGGGTACCCTTTTATTGGTGTGTTTGAGTTAGCTCCGCTACGAGGTAGGAAACGTGCAATAACGGGGGGTCGGTTTTTGTCCATCGGCCCATGGAGACCTCCATAGGCTGGGACCTCCAGACCCTCGAACAAAAATCTTTTTTCCCCGATTAAATAATTCCGATTTATTTTTCAGCGAAAAAAAATTCCTTAGGGGGGGGGGGTTGAGTCATTTCCACCTGGTATTTGATGGACCTGGAGAGAGATTACTCGGTGAAGAGATGAGCCCGCCGAGAGCCTGGTGAAATCCGTTCTTCTTGCGTACAAGGATGCTCCATGCCCCAGGTTGGTCCGGCTCGCGAAAAAAATAGACACGACCAACAAAACAATCCAAGATGAGACACTCCTTCCACGGAGAATTGTCGGGGTGATGCAAATCGTACACGTGCTGGTGGTAGAGTCGACGATGCCGACGACGAGACTGAAGATGCCACCATCTCTGTTGCTGGTGCTTGACTTGGATCTCTCCAACCAAGGGAAAGCGAAGCCATCCTTGCATCAGCCAGCGAAGCTCAGCGAACCATCCAAACATGCGCTCTTTGCTGGCTCCCTTGAGAGAGCAGTTGTTCTCGGTCAAGTAGACGCCAGCGCAAACCTTTGAACACAGATCACGTTCCATGTGGTGTTCATCGTAGAGCCAACAAATCCTCGAACACAGGGGAACACGCACAACAACGTTCCGGCGACAGTGGTAGCAGTGCAGTTTGAATGGCCGTCCACGAGGTCTCCATTCCATCATCCTCAGTGTCGTCTTGGAAGAAGACGGCGGCAGAGCTCTGAAAGTCGATACCTCCGTGGGTTCCATGACGTTTGACCGCACCTTTTCCTTTTGCTGGACAGGGTAATTTTTGTGTTGCTTCGGTGTTTGGTTCGCAAAGAGGGGGAAAATATTATCCCTTCTGCCACCATGCAAGTTGGATGGGTTGAGAGGACATTGAAGGTCACCCTGCGCCTGGTGAAGACCGTGGCCCTTTTGGTGGGTTTTATTGGATTCTGCTACGGGCTCTTCTACGTGACCACTCGCAAGATCAATTATGTTGCCCGAGGAGCTACCATTGTTAGCATTGCAGGGTTCCCCATGCTCGTGGGACTGCCCTGTTTCTTTTGCGTCCCTGTGCTGAGACGTCCCATTGTCACGGTGGCCTTTGCCTGGGGTCTCTTGTACTTGTTTGGTATGACGCTGGGCATACGAACGTCTGCCACGTATCTGGCTTGGTTCTTCAGCGAGCTGTGGCTGACCTTTGCCCTTAAAGTTGTTGGAGTGACCGTCTTTTATGGTGCCCTCTTCCTTGGACTACTGCTGGCCAACGTGATGAACGTCATGATCCTAACGCTCTTCATCTGGGCTCTCTGGAACATTCAGCAGTATCTATCACGGCGACGACAGGTTTAATGAGTCCTTCCCCGTCCCCCTCAGAGGAAGCCGGTAATAAAGGTCAGAGGCTTCACAATGGTGACTGCATCAAAGAGGGCTAGGTTGCTGCGAAAGTTGAGCACTGCATTGACGGGATCCCAGGCAGCCGAGAACACTTGAGGATTGGTCACAAAACTCTGCAGCAAGAACTTGGACTGTTGAAAGGGCCCCAATGGACGATCCACGCTCAAGGAAGGACTAGGGACCACACCAAAGGGAGAGTGGGAGGTGAAGTTGCTCACTTGAAAGCTGTAAGGACCTCCAGGAGCCACCCGAATTTGTGTGGGGTTCCAGTTGGTGTCAGAGATCCAGAGGTACTCAAAATCGAGGCCCACATCTGCGTAGTGCCGTGTCTCCCATGTCACGTTGGAGGTCAAGGCAGGTCCACTGGTTACAAGGGCCCGTCCACTGCCCGTCACCGTGTAAGAGATGTTGAGCGTATCCAGGCGGGCATCGATAATGGTGAGATTCTGTTGCAGCCAGATGCCCAGATTCGTCAAGATGAGGGCCTGTTGAATGGCCTTGGCTTCAAGAATGTCCAGCCGTTCCTCGTGATTGCTGGCATTGGCAAAGAGGAAGGCAACCTCCACCTGGAGGGCACTAATGTTGGCAATCACCACGGCCATGGTAGCCTGCAGGGCCGTCACATTGTTCATCACACCCAACAACTTGATCTCATCCACAGTGAGGCGATTCTCCAAGATGGTGGTCCGGTTCTCCAGACTGCTGATGCGACCGCCCTGACTGATGGTGGTCACGTTGAGAGTGGCAATGTTGATGGTGTTCTGCGTGACCCGTCCAATGGTGTTCACCAGCGTAGTGTTGAGCAGCAAGATCTGGGCAGTGTGCTCCACCAGCAACTCCTCGGCAGTGGTCAACCGTGAGTCAAGGCTCTGCAGGTCTTCTTGTTGAATCTGGAAGCGCCACAGACCCACACCCATCAGTAGGATGACAATGAGGAACGCTAGCACTCCAGCGACGAGAGCTACGTTGCGTCCACATTTGTTGCCCTTGTCCAGGTACTCATTGATTTCGTCCTCTTCCTTGCCTCCCACTGGCATGAGAGGTTTCCCGAGATCGCCTCGGCCTTCAGATGCACCACCACCCCCGCGGCGGACAATGTTCATCGTGTCCCCCTTGTCTCTCAGTCGGCAGTCATTGAACCTCGTGCTCTCTTTGTTCCAATGGCGGTTTTTGGACCCTTCAATGCCTCTGAAGCACTTCAAATAACATACGGACTTGGCTCTCACAATTTTGCGTGCCCCTTTCTTCTCTCCCCCTTTCGCTACTTTATTCAAGTCCAGTAGCCGTCTGCCAATCGGTGGTATCTACCCGACGCACCACCACCACATCGTTCCATGCCGGATGCTCAGGCGGAGGGAGGTAACTGACCTTGGCAACCTCGAGGGGAGGCAGCGAGGCCTTGATGTGGTTGAGAAGCTCCGAGGACTTCTTGAGGGCCAGCCTCGAGTCATCGCGGTAGTTCTCCGTCGTGTCCACCACCACCACGGGGATGGCAAGAGGATCCTGAAAGGGGCCACCACCTACAAAGCCCTTGACAACAAAGACGCTTCCCGGCTGCAGAAAGAGACGGTCGTGCTCCCTCAACACCAGCCCGTTGTACTCGGGGGTGACCAGATCTTCCTCTGCCTCTCGCTTGCGTTCCCTGATCCTCTGCTGACAGAGGTCCACAATGGAGGCCGTGTCTGTGCCAGCACGACAGTAGACAATGAGATTGGGTGCGATGCCTCGGTAGAGTTCCCTCCACATGGCGTTGAGATCCAGGTAACGATGCAGGGAATCCTCGTTGACGTGCCCGCATTCATACTGTACCCTCATGAAGCACGTGTCGCTGACAATGCTGCGCTCACTGAGGACAATGGCCGTCTTGACCGATTGCTCATCCTGGGGGACCGCCGTTGAGGCCAGCTTCTTCAACATGCGGTCGTAGGCCTCGCGGAAGTAGAGGGTGCGCTTGTGGAAGAAGGTGGTCTGAAACTCAAAGGCCCAGCGCTTGGGATCATGCTGGTACTCTTGGAAGAGACCGCTGCTCATCAACTCGTCAATGGGCTCGGGCACAAAGAAGATGCGGTCCTTTCCAAAGTGTTCCTCCAGCTTGGGAGACAGCACCTTGAAGAGTTCTGTCTTCCCAGCTCCAATGGGACCCTCGAGGGTGACCCAGAAGATACGAGCCTGCCACAGAGTACCAGGGAGATTGGCAAAGGTGGGCCTGCTCTTGGCGAGACCCTCAATGAGCTGGTTGTCGAGGGGAATTGGGGCGGTGGGATCCATCGTGACACTTTGGTGTTGGAGTGGAAATGACTCGAGGAGGAAAATTTTTTTTTCTCTTGTTGAACAGATTATTTTATTGTTCTTTGTGCACGTTGAGGGAGTGACAGGTGCAAGGGTCAGCATGGCGAATGACGAAACAAGACAAGGCGATGTGATAATGTTTTCGGATCCCCAAGGCGCGGCGTTCTGCACCGGTGGAGTTCCCGACAGGCGTCCAGAAACCTTATGGACTAAGCGGGAAACGCGGCTGTGGGACATTGCAATCATTATCAACAACAAGTTCTGTACTGTTGTGAACCCGCCCACACCCACACAACCGCACTTGAGGAAGTTTTTGTTCGTGGCAAACGCTGCGGCTGATTATGGCCCTGTGCGGAGGAATATTGGGCATTTGATGACCATGTTGGACATGGAGGCAGAAAGCATGCTGGGCGTTTTTCCAACTGATGCGGCCTTGGAATATCACCTATTTTATGGTCCCTTTGATTACTTTGGAGTTGAAGAAGATGTCATGATCCGTGTTGATAATGTGACGCTTCGCAAGAGTCGGTTTGGGGCGTGCAAGAGTGCTCTGACGGTGCTGTCTCTTTTCTTGAAACGGTACACTCGTTTGGCCAAGGATGTACGGCTCATGTGTGCCAGGCTCATCTGGGACTCACGGCGAGAGAACATTTGGGATATCTCAGGGGAGCCACCGCAGAAGAAGGATATGTGGGATCTTCCGAGACAGCTTCCAGTGGTGATCGAGGCAGAGCCTGCCAAGCGGATACCACTGGCCAAGAGGATTAAAAAGAAGAAGCCCCTTTACTGTTTGTCTGTCCTTTGTCCGCCCCCACCCCCGAGGGCCTCATCGGGGTCCACGTCATCTGCCTCTGTGCCCCACGTCTCACGTCGCAGTACATCACACTGGCCCTTGTGTGCCAGGTCCATCCATTCCACGAGGGTCATGAACCCCGAGCGCTGGGCATAAGGGTGGTCCATGGCACAGGATTCACTGCAAAAGGCCCACACAGCACACGTGTGAAGACGCACCCTGAGGGTGGCAGTCTTGGAGTCAATGAGAGAGTTGCACAGGCGACAAGAGACAGTGATCACGGGGTCGGCCTCCCCCTCTTCCCCCTCCCCTTCTTGGGGATCGTCTTCCATGGCCTCCACAAGATCGCCCTCTTGAATGGTGGCATTGTCGGGGAGAAGTCTGGCCTCGTGGGTCCGTGATTCCATGGCCGCGGAGGGATCTTCCTCAAGACGAAGGCCCTTGCTGTCAATGGGACCAGTCATCTTGAGATTTGAGATCCCGGTGATCAGTGTGTCCACCCAGTTGGGAGCAGGGGTCACGGTGCGTCCTGCTCGATGATTGATACCCCTCAACACAGAGTCGGCCAGCGGATCACCCACTTCGTAGCAGGCCCAGGCAGCCATGCATTCGTAGGAGCAGAAACACCCTGGATAGTCTGGGTCCCCGTTGACCGCCGATGGACAGGCCAAGGGAGCCTGATCAATCTCCCGCCCACAGCCAATGTACTGACAGTGGATCTGCGCAATCTCTCGGCGTTTGCTTCCCACCTTGACACGAGGCTCCTGGTTGGGTTCATCTTCATCCTGGTCGGGAAGGGGCCGCTGCACGGGTACCACCGAGGGTACCGCCCAGTTATTCTCAGGCAGTGTTGTTCCAGTGGTTTCCATCAGCCAGCAGTCAAAGTCGTCCCGTTGTTGTTCCAGCTCCTCTTGAGTCTGGGCTTTCTTCCGCGAGTGTATGCTTCCTCCGGGACTCTGCACCAGTTGATAGTTGGTTGATACCCAGAGCCAGCCCTCTGGTAGGTCGGCCTCCTCCTCCTTGCCCGATGCGGAGGGTGAAGGCGATCGACTCAGAGGGAAGAAGCAACCCTGTGGCTCATCGGTGGCGGGGTTGATGTCGTCGTTTTCCTCGTCAAAGAAGGCGTGTGTATCAAAGGTGTTGCTCAGCTTGTCATCATCCATGGGTTCCACTCCTCCCCGCACACACCCAGGCAGAGAATTGAGATGCGACAGAGGAGAAAACACGCGTCTGTCTCCAAATTCAGGGTTCAGATGGATTCAGAAGCTCCTTTGCTTGTGGATGGAGATCGCCCCAAATTTGATGACACTCCCTCACTCCTATCTCGGCTGTTCAACTGTGGACGAGGAGGCCAACAGGTTCCCAGCAACGCAGAGACAGTGCAGAGGTTGATGGATATGAAGATTACCCTGCGAATGACCCGGGACAGAGCCGAAGAAGACTACCACGAGAAGGCCGCCGAGGTTGCCAAGCTGGCCAAACAGGGGCTCAAGCGGCAGGCCTACGAAAGTATGAGGACCGCCAAGCAGTACAAACAGGACTGGGAAACTCGCCATGCCATGCACGAGTCAGTGGAACGCATCAAGAGCCGTCTGATAGCCCAACAACACAACATGGCTCTCTTTGCATCATTTGCCGAGGCCAACCAAGCGCTGGCCAAGATGCTGGAGGATGTGCCCCTGGAGAAAGTGGAAGAGGTCCTTGACGAGATCAACGAACGGATGCAGGAAACACACGAGGTTTCCTCTGCCCTGGGATCTCCAGCCACGGATGCAGCCAACCAGGTGGACGAGGATGAACTAGCCCGCTTCTTGGGGGAGTCCGGCCAGGTCTCCAAATCGGTTGAGGTGTCATCGTCCCCGGCACCGGTTAAGAGCGCCCCCACAACCACACAGAGACTTCTCATGGAATGACAATCTTTATGGACCCCTCTTCCCCCTGTGGTCGTGGGCAAACCAACTCTTGGCTGCCACAGCCTTGGCTGGCTCTCCCTTGGCCACTACGAGAGATCCCTTGTCGTGTTCCCGGATGCGCGTCTGCCAGCTGAAGATACACTGGGAACCGGTCATATCGGAGCTGGGTGCCGTGATCAAGAGATGGGCCCCGTGCTCCTCGGCAAGGTTGCGGACAATGTAAGAGATGCCCAAGTTGCTTGTCAAGCCCTGGCTGGAATCACACACCAGATACTGCTGTGATCCCACCACGCAACACAACCGTGTGGATACAATGTCCGCCAACACGAGGCCAGCAATAACCCCAGTCTTGGGCCATCGTGTGGGACCCGTCTCGGCCTCATAACGAAAGGCCACGTAGTTCTCATGGGGCGACTCTTGCGGTGACAAAGGGGACAGTGATTGATCGGACCTCTCAATCCGACGTTCAATGTCAGTGTCAGTGTGTCGGTGGTCCCGCCCTGGGAAATAGACAATACATACAAGGACCAGTGCCACGCAAGCAATAATAAGACCACCCCAGCTAGCAATGCGGTCACAGTTCCAGGGCATGGCGCGTGGATAGCTGTGCTTGCCTCGTGGAGACATTTCCAGGACAGTGTCAGAGGCGGGGCGGGCCGAGGTAGATGGAGGAGGAGGAGCAGCATTTGTCTGTGACGGTGGTGGTGGTGGGGCCGTGATAATGTTGAGCTTGTTCCATGTTTCCAGCTGTGAGGCCTGCAAGAGTCTGGGACCCCCACCGCCTCGCAAATGTGGTCCGGTGTTGCTCTGGGCAGACCGGAATGCTGCTTCAAACATTTCCTTGGGGGCAGTCTGCATTTGAGGCTTCATGGTGGTCCCCTTCACGTAGGCATTCGAGCAGGTAGTGGGACGAGCGCAAGAGGAGCGGAGTGCTGATAAAGAGATAAACTTGACAATCTGGCAAATGGCGAGTCTTTCAAAAGCCCCGTCACCTAAAAAACAACGCGAAAGTTTTGGTCTGTGGATTTGGGTGCACCGTGTTGATATGTTCCACGGACCTCGTGTTACTTTCGTCGTCGAGTCACTTCAGTCACAAGATTTCCACACTTGTCCTCCTTCCGCTGAAGATGGTGGTCATCATGGTACCCATGGTGCCGGAGAATGCCTACTACGACATGGCCGTGAACTACATTGCCTTTGCCCCTTGGATTATCTGGGGTGCCCTCTGGGTTGCCTACGTTGTGACCAGCGAGGGTGCCTTCTGGATCACAAGCTGGGGTGTCACACTGAGTTCGGTGCCCCTCTACTTGTTGCTCGTGTACTTTGATGATGTACGGCCTGGACTCATGTTCCCCGTCATGGAACGATGGTCCTTCCCCAACCTGGAAATTGCTGCCGTCAGTTCCTTCTTCATCTTTGTGCTTTTCTTCCGCGTCTACTACAAGATGCGGGTCTCGTACTTTCAGTGGTTCTTCCTGGGAGTGTTCTTCCTAATCCCACCTGTTGTGCATCTAGTTGCTGCTGGCACAGAGTTTTGGAAGGTGGGGTCGGTCTCCTGCCAGGTGTGTGTTTCCCTCTAGCTAACCCCCTCCCCCAAGGTGGCGATCAGTGTAACGTATGGTATCCTGTGCGCTATCCTCATCAGTGTTCTGCTGTGGACAAATCAGAAGGCCTTTGTCTATTTGTTCAATATGCCCTACTTTTGGACATGGTTCGAGCCCTCCATCCTGATTCGAGATGAAAAATACCGGAAGGAGTTTGCACGTTTGAGGGAATGGCGTCGAACCGAGTCCGTGCGGGTGCTAGCCTCGTCTGGCTTGCTTGCGGGGCCCTCTTCAATCTTGTTGTCCAAGTTTGGATAGACCACGTCCCAGTGGACTACCCGGGCACGTGGACCTTGTGGGATCTGGGCTTTCTCATGTTTCCGCGGGACATGCCTCGCTGGGGAGCAGACATCTTCTTGGGTGTGGTGGTAGTGTTTGCCCTGGTCCGGATTCTTCTTCTTCCCTTGCCTGATGGATCAATGACACGACTTGAGATTCTCACGCGCTTTGCCTGGGTCTGGGGGGCCATGTGGTGGCTACGGTCCTTCACGGTGGGCCTGACACGATTTCCACGATTGGATCCAGAGGCACCCCTATCCGACTACGACAATATCTTGGTCAACATGTGGGGCATGGCACAGGCTGACTTTATGTTCTCCGGCCACGCTCAGACCATGACTCTCTGTGGCCTCTTTGTCTCGTACTACACCTTTCATCACCTGTACTCGCAACTCATGTGGATCCTCGTGCTTGCGGGGTACTGGGCTGTCTTGGCGGCACGCATCCATTACACGGCTGATGTGGCGGTGGCCATTATCATTGCCTCCTTGATGTTCTTCTTGTTTCACATGCTTGTGGATCCCGACTGTTTGGCCGGCTGGCGTTCAACCCTCGTAATATCGATCCCTCCACCCGATGTCCAGGGAATGACATTGCCCATGACACTGACTGATGCGAATGGACGCAAGTGGGAGATTCGGGGGCAGGGTCCTGTTCAGCTGGGACGTTACTCGACCCCTCGACGACGGGAGATGTTTCGCTGGCTGGTCGGGTTGCTTGGTGGGCATTATGAACATAAACAAGAGGTGTGGACCTAAGAGAGATCTGTTTTAACTCGTTGCTTCCTTCTCCGTCCCCCTGCTTCGGTCACATCGAGACCCCCGTGACGGTGACTGTCTTGGGAAGATAGGTCTGATTGAGTGAGTCGGCCATGGCCTGGGCGCTCTCCTGGCTGGGGTGAATGGAGTGCGTGACATGGGGTGTGCGCATCACAAACTGGTCGGATCCCTCGTAGGGCACCACGTGTGTCTGGCGTGTTGCGGCAATGGCTTCGGTGGTCTGCGGATCAAGTTCCAGCAACACATCGTGACGGACGTTTCCACTGGGGATCATGTTGAAGGTGTTCACGTAGGCTCGCACCACTGTCACCGGTTTCATGGCCCAAATGGCAAGCGCAACCTGGGCAATCTTGGCGAGCTCGTGGACAGGCAACAGCTTGTTTGTGTAAGCCAGGGTGATGTGGGGCCATCCACTCTTGACGGGCCTAAGCACCACGGAATTGTCCCTGAGCTCTTCGTCCCACAGGTTGAGATACACACCGCTCATGACGATCCTCTTTCTCTCTCTCTCTCTCTCTCTCTCTGGTTTTCACGATCTAGATGACCTCTGTGATCAAAGATGGTGAATCTCTTCATTTCAACCTTGGCGTTCATCGACCAATCCACGAAGATGGATGACGTGAGTCTTTCTCTGCGTGCACGATTATGCCTCTGCATCCTCAGCCTCGTCCTCGACGGCTTGTGCCATCTCATCTGAGGTAAGACCCTTGACGTTGTAAGTGAGCAAGTGAAGGGCCCATCCGGCCAGTCCTCCCACAAAGGGCCACGCCAGATCCAGGGTGCAAGCAGCAGTGTCGGGGACGCTCCAGTTGCCCGTGTTGATGTACGAGCCAAAGGTGACCACAAAGTTGCCCACGCTGTACAGGCCATTGGCGTAGCTGATCCAAATGGCAATGGCGTTGGCAAGGGAGAAGAAGATGGACGTCTTCTTGAACGCCGCAATGCTGTTCTTCCTCTTGGGGGTGCCCTGAGCGAGGTGGTAATGCTTGAAGGGGGTGTTGAACTGGAACATGTACACAGCAAAGGCCACCAAGGGTGTCTGCAGAGCCACGGCACCCCAATAGGTGATGGGACGCACTGCAGTAGCGTAGTTGGGCAAAAAGGTGCCTCCCAGGGCCTTCAAGATGGGGGCCGCGAGGGCAGCACCAGCCAGCATGAGACCAAGCATGGGGAGGGCCAGTGGGAAAAGTCCAATGTGACCGTGCACATTCTCAGCACACACCAGGGCCGGATGCATCAGCTGGGGCATACGATCAGCTGAACGCACGCTCATGCCGAGCAAGAGCACTCCAAAAGTGACAATGGAGATGCCCAGGGCATTGAGACCAGTGATGACAGAGGTGAAGATGCTGGCCGTGATTGTCACGGATACAGCCAACACAGTGGCCAGCACAAACGTGTGGAACCAGGTGATGAGCAAGGGAGCCCAGCGAAGGGGGTAGTTTGGATTGTCAAAGGGTGCCCACAGATAGGACTTGGTCCAGTCTCCAAAGTGCATCCTGGCGCTGCCTCCCTTGCCACTGGATTCCATGGGGTCCCCGAGGAGAGCCTCCACACCTTGCTCCACTTTCTCTGCCGTCTTCTCACCGACGAGAGCCAGAGACCTGACCACTTGCATGGGGATCTGGGCTGTGACACCCGGGCCCCGCTTACGGACCTCTGATTCGGTCTGCATTGTGATGAAGGGAAGGGGGATGAAGCAGAGAGAGATAGAAGGGACAAACTTAAAAGAGGGGAGGGGCGGGAGTGGTTAATATGTGGACCATCCTAGTTGTGCAAGAGTTAAAAAAAATCTCCCTCTGAGACGAAGAGAACATTTTCACCGTCGTCAAAACACTCGCCCTGTCTGTGAAAACCCCCAAACATGACGCTGGACACCAAACAGAAGCGACACTTGCTCAAGCGTTTCCCGGGATGCTACCAGCATACCTATCCCAAGAATGTGGTGGTTCACATGGCGGACCTCATGCAGTTCCTCAAGGTCAAGGGTGAACACATCCGGACAGTCCAGGACTACCTTCACAAACATATTCTCCCGCACGTTCGTGAGGTGTTGAACGACGAGACCAAGGGTGTGGCTCACTACTACGGCTTGCTGGATCGCGGTGGTAACCTGGCCAAGAAGCTCTTCACCGGTCACAAGCGTGCTCGTGTTCCTCCTGCTCAACCCCGAGAGGATGGACGCTTGAGTGTGCCCGAGGAAGGCGACTTGCCCGTTGAGTGGGACAACATTGTGGCCAACTCGGACATGGCCAACAGGGAGATCAAGCCCCTCTTCTATCGGGCCCTCATCCAGGTTTTGACCCCCCCCCCCTCCCTTGTGTTTCCCCTCTGGGAGATGTCGTTCACCATTCACCGTCCCCTCCAGGAATACGAGCCACCGCCGGGTAAGTTTGTGATCCTGGACGCTGCGCCCGCCCAGCCCATGACCAAGGAGGAGGCACGTGTGATGGGATCCGCTGCCTTCAACACTGTCTGGGGTGTGCGGACCGGACCTCTTCAAATCAACGCGGTGCAAATGTCTAGCCGTGATGTCCTCAACACTCCCGTGGGACCTGCCAAACCCGTCACTGAGCGTTTCCAGTGCCCACCGGAGACTTACACGCACAACATTCCCGAGGGTGACCTGGCCTGGGCTTTTCACGCCCACAAACACATTAGACACCCTGGAGCACCCCCGGGGACAGCACCTGATCAGGCAAGAAATTTTGCTGACACGTTGCTAGCGGATGTTTAACTAGCTTGGTCTCACCGCCTTTGTCAGGTGATCGTGGTGGACGGCAATGACTTTGACTACGTCTGGGTGGCGCTGCTTGCCTGTGGAGATCGCATCGACAGAGCCACCTCGAGGTTCAACAGTCGCGTCTGGATCAAGCTCAAGGGGCAGGCTGCCGCACGGGAGGCTCACAAGAGGCGCAAGACCAAGGCTGAGGTCGACAAGCTCGAAAAGGCCGAGAAGGCTAAGGAAGCAGACGAGGAAGTCTCCGAGGATGGGGACGAGACTCCCGCTGATCCCATTGATGGCCGCGACATTTACATCAACATTAACAAGCTCTACCTGATGATTGATCAAGACCCCGACTTGAGTGTGGCCCAGTTTCCCGTGGGCATGGCGGTGTTGCTCCACATTCTGGGAGGCACAGACTTCTTCGCTGACTTCCTCGGGGACGACAACGCCATCTTTCACGGCATGGGCTGGGAGACCTCTGTGTGGGACACGTGGTGCGCCCACAAGGTGCGGGAAGATAATCTGGGTTCATCGTGTTTTTCTAACTATCGGTCAAGGAGAGGTTCGCCAATCTGATTATGCTCTTCTACACTGGTCCAGCGGGGTACAATCAACCCGACCTGTGCCGGAGGCCGTACATTGACGAAGAGGCCATGCTGACCTTTTTCCATCAGTGCTACGCCACCAAGTATGGTAAGGCAGTGCGCAACATCTACGATGTGGAGCAGGTGACCACGGCCCAGCTGCGAGAGTACACGCGGAGCTTTGGTAATGTATGCAAGCGCAAGGCCAACGAGACAGAGGAGAAATGGCAGGCTCGTTGGCTGCAGGCCCGCAAAAAGGCCATGCCCGAGGATCCCATCCTACGTCGTTACGCTCGGCTTGCCCTTCTCAACTGGACGTACTGGCTCAACGGTTACAGGCCCGGGGGAGATGCCTTCTGTGACCCTTTGGAAATGTACGAGGGCCTCCCCTACTACGGGTACATTCAGGACCCCGCCACCCCCAACTCCTTCACGCTGTCCCCTGTGGTATCTCCGCCCAAGCCCATCCCCGACAATGTGCTGCCCTATCTGGGTCGACACACTGCCGAGGCCAAGGCAGCAGTCCAGCAGGCCAAGCAAGCGGCACGGGAGCAGATTGAGAAGGAAGACGCAGAGGCCAAGGAGATGGCTCGGGATTTGGAGCGCATCGAACGACAGAAGAAACTGACGGAGAAACAGAAGCGACTGGATGCCCAGGCCACCAAGAGAACGCAGCCGGCACCATCTAAGAAGGCACCGCCTCCAAAGATATCAACGGTGCACGTTCACGTCACGCCGGCGCCCACTGTACAAAGTCGCCTCACACACACTGCTCAGCTGGCGTCGACGGGGGCGGGGGTGGACAAGGGTATCAAACGGGCAGCATCGACTCTGCAAAAGGAATGAAAGTGATGTTTACTTCTCCGTGGTGGGTCGTCCGGCAGCGGGTTCCTTTGCCATAACATTCTGCTCGCTGACCAGGCCAGTCTTGCTCTGAACGATGGAGCAAAACACGGATTGCACTTGTTCCTTGGTGAAATGTGAAGACTCACGCACAATCTCCCACGTCACTCCAGAGTCATGATTCACCAAACGCACCACGTCGCCCTGTGCTTCGTTCATGAGATAGTAGGCAAGGAGTTGACCTCCATTGTGCAGCATCCGTGGATGAGTCAACTTCCATTCATCCGTTGACTTGGCAAAGCGCTCTGAAAACTTGGTGCGTTCAATGACATCGTGGATGCCAACGAGATCATGCGAGGAAAAGTCGTTGTTGCGGACTCCAGTCAGTAATCTTCTCCAGGCGATCACGTCTGGGTAGGGCAGAGACTTGCCGAGAGGCGATTGAAGCAGTTCCACTATCGCAGCCGCTGCAGCATCTCGCTCGGCCTTGGGTGCCTTCTCCTTGGGTGATGCAGATTGAGCCATGTTGCAACCCTCTGAGAGATAGGTCCAACGGAAAATTTACTCTTGTTGACATCACAAAAGGAAAAAATTTCCCGTGTTCAAGGTTTCTCTTCTGTCCCCGGCAAACCGGGTGGCGCAAGAGCTCAGGAGGCGGAGGAATGAAGCAAAGGTTTCCCGGGGTTCAAGATTTAGCGAACCAAAGGTCCACTTTCACCCATCCTTCCAGGTCCCCCGCGACACTCAATAGGCCTCCTGCCTGTGCCCGACGAGAATGTCGAGCTCGCCTCCCTTTGGTGAGGGTGCCAGGGCCATGCCAATGCGTCGCCGAGCCACAAGATGGACTGCTCGGGCAAAGGCAATCTCCTTGTAACGACCCAGCTGAGTGGCAACCTTGGCGTAGTTTCCGTCAAAGGTGGTCTGATCACGCAGCAACACTCGGCTGTTCTGCACAAAGCCTTCCTTGTGGTCACTGATGAACTGATCGAGAGCCTGCTTGCCCTTGGGACCAGCACCGGGGACCATGTACAGTCCACAGATAATGGCCTCGCGCATGTCCCTGATGCGTGTGTTCTCAGGCTTGGCCAGGTCCGCTCGAAACAGACCAATCTGGCTCGCCAGGTCCTTGTAGTTGGCGGGCATCGCACCGCTCTTCTGCTGGAAGATCTCCAGAACGCGCACTGCAGTCACCATGTCACTGGTCAAGAGGGCCATGGCGTACTCCTGGGGGGGAGGGGGGGGGGAGGGGTGTTTGTGAGATGGAGGGAACTCAACCAAGGTGAACAACACGGTCAAACCTGAGCGGCGGTGAGACGTGGGGTGTTCATGCCCAGGCTTCCCTCTGCAAAGAGGTGCTCAATGGGACGATCACTGATCCCACCCTGGGCAGCGGTGCGACGCATGCAGCTCACGGCATGGTTGAGCGAGGGCAACACATCGTTGAACTTGGAGGCGTTGAGTCGGAAGCGCAACTTGCTGTGCGGGGTTCCATACGCCACATGACCCTGACGAGAGCCTGGGCCAAAGTCACCGTACTGACCGTCGGCCATGATGGCAGCACCTCCACTGGCAGGCACCACGGGACGAGGCACAACATTCCACTCAATGACGTCGCCCGCCTGGAGGGGAGGGGGTAGCCTGATTGTTAGAGGTGGTCGCCAACTAACTCATCAAAACAGGTCTCCACCTGGATGTCGGTGATTCCCGAGTTGAAAGTGGTTGTGGAGCCCACTGCGAGGCAAGCAAAGCCGTGCTTGAGCTGGGCCGGGTCGTCAAACTTGTAGTTGGCCTTGGCAATGCCAATGAACTTGATGCGCGCCGCCAGTTCCTCATCGTTGGCTGTGCGACCGTACTTGATGCCTCCCATGGCACTGAAACCCACTTGGGATGGGTTACCTGGGGGGGGGGGGGGGATCGGTGGGGATGGGAAGGGAAAAAAAAATGAAAGAAGGGAGAGCCA
>Ga0302319_10013304_pt1 | contig 15436 bp, 12 predicted proteins | sample Bog_T0_2_FD_203319 | JGI IMG/M metagenome (GOLD analysis project Ga0302319, IMG submission 203319) | Peat permafrost microbial communities from Stordalen Mire near Abisko, Sweden - Bog_T0_2 | ecosystem: Environmental > Terrestrial > Soil > Wetlands > Peat | place: Sweden: Abisko, Stordalen Mire... | reverse complement strand
GGTGCGTTCTTTGAACCTCCGGCCTCTGTGCAGTGCGGCAGGGGATCAACTCATCGAACCGCCGGATGCGGACCCGCTTGTCCGGTGGTGTGGGAGGGGAGGAGAGGCGACTCTCCCCCCTATCCCGGTTGGTGTGGAAAAGCGTCTTTCTAATCCCTGTTCCCTAATCCCTGTTCCCTGCTTTTAAAAGTCGAGCCGAAGGGACATCTGGATCTGGCGGGGAGAGCCGATGGTGTGCTGGACAACGCCGAGGCCGCCGGGGCAGCTATAGAAGTTGTTTACAGCGCCTGAGGTTCCGCAACCAGTCGGCGACACCGTTGTGGGTATGACAGGGAAGGAGTTGTAGTAGAAGTTCTGGGCGACTTCGTTGCCGGGAATATCGAAGCTGCCGGTGTTGGTCAGGTTGTAAACGTCGAAGGTATACTTCAGGTTGAAGCGTTCGGTGACGGGCAACACCTTGATCAGGGATGCGTCGGCGCGCTTCTGGAAGGCCTGGCGGAAGATATTGCGCTGCCCGGTGGTGAAGCCGGTTTCGAACGGGTCCGAGTTGGGGATGGCGCCGCCCATGCCGCCAGCCTGCAACAGCGGGAGCGTGAAGCACGCTGCATTCAGCGCCGGTTTGCCGCCGGCCGTGGTCCATGCGCCGGACGAATGCGTGACCGCACTCTTGGCTGTGCATCCTTTTGCCAGCGGGACAATGGGATTGGTGATGCCGTCATAGGTGGAGTAATAGATGCTGCCAATGGCGCCCGAGTAATCGATGATGCTGTAGGGCTGGCCGCTTTGCAGCACCGCCAGGCCCACCAGCGACCATCCGTCGACGACCTTGCCGGCAAGGGTGCGCTTGTTGGCGCTGTCGGGAACCTGATAAGCGTAGTTGACGGTAACCACGTGGGTGCGATCGAAGTCCGACGAACCGTAGCCGCTGCGCAGATTGAGAGCGTTGTTGCCGTTGTAGAACAGCCCCAGCCCGCTCTGTTCATCGAGGGAGTGCGAAAAGGTATAAGATACGCCGGCCTGGATTCCATGGCTGATGCGCTTCTCGATGTGGGCCTGCAGCGCGTTGTAGGCATCCACGCCGGCGGCTTTGTAATCGATGGACTCGTCCGCATAGCCAATGTAAGGAACGCGGAGATCGTCATTGCCTCCCTCGTAGTTTGCCTGATAGCAAGAGCCGTCAGGAAGCGTGATCGGCGCCGGATTGGGTGATCCGTAGCAATTGTTGGTCGGCGATTCGACCGTGTAGCCGTAGCTGTAATTCTGCTGGAAAGGGCTTCCCGGGAGAGCGGGATTGGTGGGTGTAGCGATGGTGGCCTGATTGAAGGGAACGGGAATTACCTGATGACGCCCGAGGTTACCGACATAGCCGATGTCGATGGCCAGATCGGGACGAGGCTGAAATTGGAAGTCAAGCGTGTAGTTGATGGTGTAGGGCAGTTTGTTGGCGCGGTCGTATACGCCGAGCGAAATCGGCTGGCCGTTGTTGATAACGCCTGTAGGGCAGATTCCCGGAATTCCACTCAACCCGGTGTTGACGATGCTGCATGCGTTGGGCAGGTAAGAGGCGAGATCGGAGGCCTTGGGGCTGGAGGGCGCCGAGTGTTGAAGGACGGTGCCGTAGGGATTTTCTAGGTTGCCGGTTTGCGCGGTCGGCGGGCCGGTCGGCGGCCCAAAGCCGCCGTTTCCCCCGCAGGTGGGAATGAAGTATGCGCCGAACGAGCCGTAAAGCGACTGAGAAGATGCCGGGCAGACGGAAGTATTCACGAAAGGAAGCTGCTGGTTGACGCCGAAAGGGCCGCCAGGGACGGTGCCGATTGCGTAACCGGGCGAGAAGTAGCTGAAGAGTTCGCCGCGATCGTAATACATGCCGGCGCCGGCGCGGATGACGACCTTGTTGTGGGACATGGCGGGCTGCCATGCGGCGCCGATGCGCGGACCGAGGCCCCATTGGCGGCCTGTGAGGGTGGTATTGCTGACTCCGCTTGTGCCGTTGGGGTTGTTGCCGGCAATGACCAGTCCGGGATTGGTAATGGTGTCCGAGCCAACGTCGTAGCTATAGAGCTTTGGTTCGAAGTTGAAGATGCGGCCGTACTTTTCTGTGAGTCCGCCATCCCAGTCGTAGCGGACTCCCGCGGTTAGGGATAGATTCGGCGTAACCTGCCACTTGTCCTGAACATAGGTGCCGAGCTGATTGGAGCGGTAATAGCGGTCGGCGTTGCCTTGCAGGAACGAGGTGACGTAAAAGCCGGTTGCCGAACTGCCGGGACTCACGAAGCCCTGCACGAATTGGCTGAAGTCATCGGTAGCCACGGTGCCGGTGCCGGTGCGCTTGTCAATGGTGTTGAGCTGCGTGTAGGTATAGCTTGCGCCAAAGCTGACGGTATGACGGCCCAGAATCCAGATGGCGTCGCCTCTTGGCGCCAGGCGGTTCTGGAATACGCCGGTATTCGTGGACTGCGATTCCGCATTCGGGCCGATATTCAAAAAGGTTTGCAGGTCGACACCGGTCGGCTGATAGGCGCCAAGGACGTTGTAGATGGAGATGCCGGGGAAGTAGTTGGACCCAAACACGTTGATCGAACCAGTGCCCGCGGCGCCCCCGGGAATGGAACCGGGACCGAAGGGCTGGTCGTTGTCTCCCCAGTTCTTTTCGCGGATGATGCCGAGCGTCTGCGTCGTGCTCAGGTTGCTCTTGACGATATAGGTGTTGGTGATGGCGGCGACCTGCGAGCCCGAGTCAAGGTGCTCGGTGAATCCTGGCACGCTGGAGTAGGAGTAGGGCGCAACGGTGGGATCGTGCTGGTAGAAGTACTTGAGCGCCAGGGAGTCCTTCTTGGTTGCGTTGTAATCCAGGTCGGCAACGGCATTGTCGGCGGCAAAGCGGCCCGTACCGGGGATGAATGCATTGTCCAGATGGGCATAGGTGGGAATGTTGGGGTAGATGTTGTCGTTGGGTATAAGCCACTTGCCCGGCTCTCCTGGAAGCGCAGGGGAGTTGAACAAGATCAGTGCCAGCGGGTCGACGTAGGTGATGGCCGGGTTGCCGAGATTCACGCCGAACGAGTTGTTGGTAACATTCAACAAGCCCGCGGCGGAGCGGTCGTCGCTCAGACCAACCGGAACGTCCATGAACGAATTTCCGAGCTCGGCGTCAGAGACGTGGACATGTTGGTAGCCGAGAAAGAAGAACAGCTTGTCCTTGATGAGGGGTCCGCCCAGCGTTCCGCCCGCAGTGTAACGGTGCAGCGCGGGAACCTTATCGTCGGCCGGAATGTCCGGATCCTGGTTGTAGAAAAAGGGGGCAGCGTTGATCCAGTTGGTGCCGCGGTGAATATATGCCTGACCGTGGAGCGTATTGGTGCCGGAGGCGGTGCTGATGTCGATGTGCGCACCGGATGTGGATCCCTGCTGGGCGTCGTACATGGATGCGTTCACGCGGACTTCCGCAATGGTCTCGGGCGCCGGCGTGGGGATGGCGTTGCCGATGGAGAGATAGATGGAGGCCGCGGATTGAATTTCACCACCACCACCGCCGGGAACCGTTTGCACGCCGGTTGAGTTGATGACGCGGGCCGAGGACACCTGGCTGGTGCTCTTGCCGTTGAACAGGTTGCTTGCATCAACGCCATTCAGCAGGAAGGAGTTCGAGGTATCGCGCTGGCCGTTGGACCAGATGGGCGCGTTGCCCAGCCCAGAGTTGGCGCCGGTTCCACTGCCCAGTTCGGCGCTGACTCCCGCGGACTGGGTGGCCAGGCCCGTAAAGCTTCCCGTGGCCAGCGGCACGGATTCAATCTGCGCGGTGTCCATGACGTAACCGTTCGTCGTGTCCACGGCATTCATCAGCGGCGAGGCTTCCACCTCCACCGTCTCGCTTGTCTTGCCAATCTTCAGGGACGCGTTTACCGTTGCCGTGCGGTTTGCCTGCACCGTGATGTGCTGCGTCTTCTGCACGTCAAAACCCTCCGCTGTAAAAGTCAGGGTGTAAGCGCCGATGGGAAGGTTCACCAAACTGTACTCGCCTGATCCGTTGGTTTTCACGGTGCGCGAGAGCGAAGTCTGCTCGTCCACCACTGTGACTGTTGCGCTGGGAATCACTCCGCCTGACGAATCGCTAACCTCGCCGGTAATGCCGCCAAGAGTCTGCTGTGCAAAAACTGCACTACAACACAGCGCAACGACTGCCGAAATGGCCAACAGCCGGGGAATCGATGAGGAAACGATACGAATGATATGTCTCACGTTGCACAGCCTCGAAATAGAGATTTCCCCGGCGATCTCGGTGGGAGACATCGAGAAACCCAGGGGTAAATAAAGATCGTGGAGCTGATGTGTTAGTACCCAAAAAAAGAAAATCTAGTGCCGTTACGAGCGGTTTTCGCTTAATCGGACGGGTCTGACTAGCAGTGCGGGTTGGCAATAGGATACCTGTTTGAAGGGCTCTTCGACGGAGAAAATAAGCCGATTCCTTATGGCGTCTTTATGCCTTTTTGCATGTTCTGCGATCGCTTTTTGTGCAAAACGCGGTGGCAATTTTAGACCTGACGCTCAAATGGCGTATGTTTTTGACGGAAAAAGGGCTTGCGGAATCCGCCAAGCTGCAACCCGGCTGCTGGATTCACCTGACCGTTTGAGCGCTCGATGGTGGTGGGCGGGCAACGGCGCATGTCAACCGGGAAGTCCGGCTGTCTTGCCGCGGCGCAGGAAGTACCAGGCAAGTCCGGCTGCGATGTAGCCCAGGTAAATCCACGGGATGCGCGCGTGGGTGGCATCGGTTGCCGAGCGCAGGTCGAAAAGGCAAATCAGGATCATAACCACCACAGTCACGACGCTGATTGCCGCCACCCAATGGGAGTGCTGGCCGAGGGCGCGACGCGCAAACGGCAGCGCGATGGCCACCAGCGCGTAGGCGGTGAGGAAGCCGAAGACGGAAAGCGAGCCGAGCCAGTCGTACATGTCAGAGCCTTGAACGCCGCGGAGCGCAAAGGCCACCGTGGCAGCCAGCATGAGGGCGCCGGACAGTGCGATGGCCGCTCCAGGCGTTCCGTGGCGGCGGTTGGTGCGCTCCAGAACCGCCGGCAGCAACTTGCCGTGCGCCATCTTCATCAGCACCCGCGCGGCGGCAGTCGTGCAGGCCAGAACGCAGGCGAACATGCTGACCGCCGCGCCAAAATCGATGGCCACACCCAGAAGCGAGATTCCAGCCTTGTTGGCCAAAAGATGCAGCGGACTGGTGGAATCGCTGAGTTGCGTTTGCTGGCCGCGGAAGCCGAGCACCTCACTGTACGAACAAAGCATGAAGAACACGCCGCCGAGAATGACGCATTGGAGCACGGCGCGGGGAATGGTGCGCAGCGGCTCGCGCGCCTCCCCGCCGAGAGTAGTGGCGCTTTCGAAACCGACGAAGCTGAACATGGAAAGCACCAGCGCGGGTCCGAGCGCAGAAAGAGTGACACCCTTGAGTCGGAACTGATCCATGTCGAATTGAAACCCGAAGCGGAAGATCAGCATCGCCAGCACAATCAGGATGAGGCCGACGGAGATGACCTCGATCCAGAGCATCAATTCCGCTGAGAGTTTTACGTCGCGGTAGGCGATCCATCCGGCAACGCCGCAGACGACGGCAAGAGTCGGCAGAGCGGGCGGCGTCGAATGAAAGAACTGTTGCGACAAGACGCCTGCGTAGTAAAGCGCGCCGCCGGCCACGGAGGCTCCCGTGGCAATGTAGGCCATGAGCAGTCCCCATGCGGCAATGACGCCGAAGACAGGCGGCAGTGTGTCCGCCGCGTAGGTGTAGAGCGAACCCGGCGAGGCAGAGAGCTTGGCAAAGCGGCTGACGCAGAAGCCCACCAGCAGCGTGGCGCCTGTGGCCAGCAGATAAACAAACCACGTGGCGTTGCCAGCCAGTGCGAAGACCAGCGGAATGGTGAGCGATGGCGAGGTCGACGGGGCCATCGCGGAGACCGATTGCGCCAGCGTCTCCAGCGGCCCAAGCACTCCTGCGTGAAGACCGTAATTCTCATTGCCGTTGCGCTCGGCGGACACTTCGACTGTGGTGTGGCTCGTCACCGTTCCGCCTTTCGCTCCGTGGCCTTGAGGTAAGGTCATCGCGATTGATTGTCTTCCGATTGCTCTAGTCTTAGCGCAGGGCAGAGTCGCGGTCAAGACTCCCCCAAATCATGACGAACCACAATCACGCCTGTCTGCATGTGGTTCAAGGACGCGGGCGCAGGGTGGGATGGTACTGACCTCAAATGAAAATCACGTCCATTCGGCGCAAAGGGAACTTGATCGAAAATCCACTGCAAACATTACTTGCTCACCGCCCGCGCCTTGATCAACTCGTCCAGATAGTCCGGCTTCTTGTCATCGCGCACCAGGTGCGGATAACGAGAGCCCTCGTGGTAGTTGATGGTGTCTGTGTTGATGAAATCATCATTCACCACGAGCAGCGTGATGGGAAGCGACGAGTCTTTCGCCGATGCCTTGATGGCATCTTCGAGCAAATCGTGCGTGTAGACACGGCCATTGACGCCGATCACCTTCATGCCTGAGGTGATGCCGGCCTGGAACGCTGGTCCGCCGACGATGGAATCGCCGACCGCGCCGTCCTGGCCCAGTTGCAGGCCAATCGAGTAAATGTCGCTTGGAGCTCCGCGGCGTCCGGTCAGCTTTGCAGGTTCGGCGCTAAAGGTGACTTTCCAGCCTCCGTTTTCGATTCCGCCCGTGGGTGCCTCGGGCGCGGTGGAATCGAGCCGCGTGTGGAAGAACGTGGCCCAGTCAAAAGGAGCGATGGCATCGAGCGCGGCTACCAGTTCATCGAAATCGTAGGTCTTAACTTCCGGCCCATTGTTGGCGCCGCCGTGGAACGACTGGCAGAAATCGTCGATGGATTTTTGTCCTTTCGACTCGCGGTGGATGATGGTTGCCGCTTCAAGCCAGAGCAGATCGCCTTCGTCGTAATAATCGGTGCCCCGCCGCCAGGCGAACCAGCCTCTGCTGCCGAAGCCGAGATAGGGCTCGGCGACTGCCGTGTCGAGCAGCGGACGCCAGGTGCGCCCGGGGCGTCCGGGGCCAAGCGAGGCGGCGATGCTCGCCAGGTACTCGTGATACTCCTCCGGTGTCCAAAGCCCGCTGCGCGCGGCGAGCATGGGGCCAAGATAATCGGTGAGCCCTTCGTAACCCCACAGCAGATCGGTCTCCATGGGCTCTTCGTAGTAGGCAACGGTGAGATTGGCTGGGCGGCGGAATTTGCCGTTCCATGAGTGCACGAACTCATGCGCCAGCAGCCCACCGAGAGCCATTCCCGAACCCGGTCCAATGAGCACGCGCTCGGGCAGTCGGCTGTCGTTGGATTCGTGGTGTTCGAGGCCGAAGTGGGCCACATGATCGCTGAGCGTGAGCAGGAAATGGTAGTCGCGATAATGCCGCGTGCCGAACAGCTTGCCCGATTCGGCGACGAGGTTGGTCATCTGCTTCTGGTTGTCGGGGCTGATGTCGAGAGCGCTTTCACTGTCGGCAACCAGATCGAGTTCATGGTGAATGGGCTCGCCGGGGGGCGTGATGTCGATGGCGCGATAGTATTGGCCGGCGATGATGGGCGAGTCGACGAGCAGATCGAGTGAGATGGGCTTGAAGGTGATCTGGCTGCCGGATGCATTGTCGGCCGGCAGTGAACTTCCCCACTTCCAGCCTTCGGGTAAGGTGATTTTGGCTTCATAACTCAGCTGCTGCGCTGGAGTGCCGGCGGGATAGAGGACGACGTCGTTCCATTCAAGCACCATGAGCTTGTCAGTGGCCGAGTTGCCGTCGGGTTCAATGAAATCGAAGTTGGCATCGAGTTTCGTCACGCCGGCGGGGATGTCGAGATGAAAGGTGAACGCATCCAGCAGATCGCGCTTCCATGGAATGACCTTGCCGCCCGCTTCGAATTTGAGGCCGCTGACGCTGTTGATGGGGCCGTTGGGGCCGTGTTCGCCGGGAATCCACTTGGGATAGTAGACGGTGAGCGGGCCGGGCTGCACCGGAATTACTTCATGGGAGCGCAGCAGCTTCTGCTGTGTCCTGGTGGCGTCGACGGTCAGCGAAATGGTTTCAGCGGCGAGCGCGACGGAAGCGGTCAGGACCAGAACCGAGGCAAGAAACAGAGATACGAGAAGGCGGCGGCGTTGCATGCGAATGCTCCTAAGGGGAAAAACGGGAAGAACCCTATTCGGTCATGATACCGCCGGCGCGCGGGTTGTTAACCATCGATGCCCGGATGTTCAGGACGAGCACGCAGAAGCCCGGATCGGATTGGCGCAGCCTTCGCCAGCCACCGTGTCCCATTGCCGCACGTGCCAGCGTTTGATGAGGCCGCTGGTAACGTAGGGATCGACTCGGGCGAAGCTTTCCGCGACTGCCCGTGAGTCGCCCTCGAAGAGAATGACCGCGCCGTCGATGGGATCTGCCAGCGCGCCACCCAGAACGAGTTCGCCGCGCTGGCTTGCAGCCCAGGCCAGCTCAAGATGAGCGCCGCGGAATTCAGCGCGACGGGCAACGTAGTCTTCGCCGACTTCGTAGAAAAGCAGGTAATGCATTCGAGTGCGTTTCCCTTTCGCGAAGTTATGCCATGGCGGCGAGGACAGCGTCGGTAAATTGGGTGGTTCCGGCGACTCCGCCTACATCGCGAGTTAGGGTCTTGCGCTCGGCGTAGACGGACTCAAGAGCCGATTGCACCTTTTCGGCAGCGGCCATTTCATCCAGATGTCGGAGCATGAGCACCGCCGATTGCAGCAGCGCGGTGGGGTTGGCGATGTCTTTGCCGGCAATGTCGGGAGCGGAGCCGTGCACGGCTTCAAAGATGGCGCACTCGTGGCCGAGGTTGGCGCCGGGGACGAGGCCGAGTCCGCCGACGAGGCCGGCGCATAAATCGCTGACGATGTCGCCATAGAGGTTTTCGAGCAGAAGCGTGTCGTACTGATAGGGATTCATTACCAACTGCATGCAGGTGTTGTCGATGATGTGCTCGCCGTAGAAAATTTCCGGGAACCCTTCCCTCACCGTGCGCGCGCAGCGGAGAAACAGGCCGTCTGACAACTTCATGATATTGGCCTTGTGGATGGAGTGGATCTTCTTCCGGCCATGCTTGCGGGCGTATTCGAACGCAAATTTTGCAATGCGCGTGGAGCCCTTTTCGGTGATCACCTTGATGGCTTCCACCACGCCGGGAACGACTTCGTGCTCCAAGCCCACATACTCGCCCTCGGTGTTTTCGCGGACGATGATCAGGTCCAGGCCGGGCCAATGGGTGGCCATGCCGGGAAGATTCTTGATGGGGCGAAAGTTGGCGAAGAGCTCGAACTTCTTGCGCAGCGTGACGTTGATGCTCTTGAAGCCGCCGCCGATGGGCGTGGTGACCGGTCCCTTCAAGGCAACCTTGTTGCGCTCGATGGATTCGTAGAGCGCGGCGGGAATGTATTCACCGTAGATCTCGAAGGCCTCGGCGCCGGCGGCGAAGCGCTCCCAGTTGAATGTGACGCCGGTAGCTTCAAGAATGCGGACGACGGCTTGAGTTACTTCCGGGCCTATGCCGTCGCCGGGAATTAAAGTTACTTTGTGGGTTTTCTGGTCGGTCGTCATAGCTTCCAGTCTCTAGCTTCTAGCGTCTCGCGGCAAGCGGGGTCTTCATGGGATCGGAGCGCGGAGCCCAAGTTGGTCTGCAATCTCGCCCAGACGCCGATCCCGGGTCCAAATCGAAATCGATTGGTCAAGGAGGGCCGAGGCAATGATGTGCAGGTCAGTGATGCCGATTCCGCGGCGCTCAAGTTTGCGGACTTCGACGAGTAGAAAGAGATCGTCCATTCCCGCCACCTGGGCTTGATGCAGCTTTGCCAACGCCGAAAGCACCTGTTTCCTGTTCGCAATGGAACCGAGGGCAAGCTCAAGTCGAACGAAAGGGTGAGTTGCAACCTGATCGTTCTGAAGAAGCTGCTGGAGCGCCGGTTCAGGACTGCGCAGATGGTCGATCCAGACCGAGGTATCGATAAGGATCATTTTTTGGTCCGGCGGCGCGGTGCGGCGGCGGCCTTGGGGTCGCTTCCGCCAAGGGCGGCAAGCCTCCGTGCTGCTTCTGCGCGAACCAGGCGCGTAAGCGCTTCCCTGACCAATGCCGCTTTCTCCGTGATGCCGGTGTACTGCTGGGCCTGGCCGATCAATTCATCGTCCAGTGCAATGGTGGTTCGCATGACAACCTCTCTGCTGCGTATATTAGCATCGTTTCGATGATGATTCCAGTGGCGGGACAAAACACACGAGCCTCTATTCGATTCGAATACGGAGCGTTGCGTCTTTCAGAACCTCTCTTATCAACTCCCGGCTCTCGCTAAAGCTAACTTCGGTTGCGATGCCCGGCCCATCGATCTGACACCAAATGCAAAAGTGCCGACGGCCTTGCAGTTGGAACAAAATTGCGGAGTCCCACTCAATGCATTCCTCGGCATCGGAGTCCGACCATCCCCATCGGCTGCTGTGGATTTCAATCGAAGCAATCGGTGTTGCACCAAAGAGCTTGATTGCGCAAGGTGCCACGATTGCACCGTCTGATCGCACCGCAATTCCCGCGGGACTCGCCGCATCGGCTATCGAGAGGCGCCAATAATCTGTGAATGTATGCGGTGACTCAAACCATGCACAGTTGATTGTGGAATAAGCACTCGAGCCGCGCTCAATTGAGAACGATGGGGATGTGAAATGCATGCCGGCCGCTTGGATGCACGGAGCCAGAATCCTCCATGGATTAACCCCGATCAGCTTCATCAACGATCGATGCGATACGTCATCCGGGCGAACGGTCTCAGCGAATAGATTCATCTTCCAGCTATTTTTTGCCCTTCGTCGCGCGTCCGCCAAGCAGGCCTTCGAGTTCTTCCTTGAATTCGCGCACATCCTTGAAGTCGCGGTAGACAGAAGCGAAGCGAATGTAGGCTACGGTGTCGATCCCTTTGAGGTGCTCCATGATCAACTCGCCCACTTCGCTGGTGGTGCGCTCGCGCTCGGGGGCGTCCATCAAATAACTTTCCGTCGCGTCGACGATGGCCTCGAGGTTGCTGGCGGGAACGGGGCGCTTTTCGCAGGCGCGGAGCAGGCCGCTCAAAACTTTCTGGCGGTCGAAGCGCTCGCGGCGGCCGTCTTTTTTAACCACCATGTAAGGGATTTCGTCGATGCGCTCATAGGTGGTGAAGCGGCGATTGCAGCTTTCGCATTCGCGGCGGCGGCGGATGGAGTCGGCTTCCTTGCTCTCGCGCGAGTCGACGACGCGATCCTGACCGAAACCGCAATAGGGACATTTCATCTTAGGTCGATTTTACGCCAGGGACTAAGGAGGGACTGAGGGACTAGGGACTAGGGACTGAGGGAGTGCGGGCGTCGCGGGATCGAAAAGCAGGATCAGGGGACGGGGACGAGGAGGGTTTTGCTGGCAAGAGCGGTGAGGCCGTCGAGCGTGCCGAGGAAAGCAGAGGCAAGTGGCGGGGCGTCGGCCAGGTGGAAGAGAAGCTCGGCGTTGTTCCAGGCCGCTTCGCGAGCGGCAGCGACGCTCCACGCGGCCAGGGTGTTGTCGAGCCCGGAAACAGGCGGAATGGAGTCGCCCAGGAGGCGGACGCGAAGAGTGATTTTGGCGCCGTTGATGAGGCTGTCGAGGGTGGTGTTGAGGGCGGTGTAGTCGGTGTATTGGGGTGTGCCGTGCTGCGGCGCGATGGAGGTGGCGTTGCAGGTTTCGAGGACGGCCTGCGGCAAATCGTGGTTGATGTGGGCGTTCATGCCGGCAAAAGCGAACTGAATGCGGGCGAGGGTGGCCTGGTCGCGGAGATTGAAGAGAGCCTGCCAGCAGCCGGGGGTGGGCGCGCCGGAGAGCGAAGACCGGATGGCGGCGAAGTAATGTTTGGCGAAGGCGACGTCGAGGGCCGCAATCCAGTCAGGGTCAGTGAAACTGCCTGAGCCGATAGCGCTGACGGGGGTCTCGACAGCCTGGGTGACCTGAAGATAGAGCCAGTTGAACCATTTGAGGCCGTCGCCGTCAGTGCAGATGGACTCGATGGATTCGAGGATCTGGATAACATCGGGGATGGATTGCGGGGTGGTTTGAACGGCGGCAAGAAGGGACGGGTCGTAGGGGAACATGGTAGGTGATTTTAGCGCGGGGCGAAGTGGCGTGGGAAGTTGGAGGAGACAGCGTAGCGCAACGAACAGGAGAAGAGTGATGCGCCGGGTGCAGGTTCGATGCTATCCTGCACTCGGAAGCGCCATGGATAGCCTCGTCGAACGCCATCTCGAAGAAATCACTTGCCTCTGCCGGCAATACCGAGTGAGGAGGCTGGCCGCCTTCGGGTCCATTCTGCGCGGGGACTTTGAGCCGGAGCGGAGTGACGCGGACTTCCTGGTGGAGTTTGAGCCGGTCCCGGTTGCGGTCAGGATGCAAAGCTACCTGGGGTTACGCGAAGCTCTTGCAGCGCTGCTGGCGCGCCCCGTGGACCTGATCGAGGACGGGGCGATTCGGAATCCGTACATCCGTAAGCGCGTCGCCGAGCAACAACAAGTTCTCTATGCAGCGTGACGCCAAAGCCTATCTTTGGGACATCGCCAAAGCGGCCGACAGCATTCGATCCTTCTCCGCCGGCAAGAGCTTGGACGCCTATCTGCAGGATGAGTTGTTGCGTGCGGCCGTCGAACGCAAATTCGGAATCATTGGTGAGGCTCTCTCCCAGCTGCTGCGTCATTTTCCGCTGTATCGCGAGAGGATCACGCTTGTCGGCGACATTATCGCCTTTCGCAATCAGATCGTTCATGGCTACGCAATTGTGCGGGACGACATGGTGTGGGAGATTGTGCAGGTTTATTTACCGACGCTGCAGGCCGAGGTTGAGCGGTTGCTCAAGGAAGCGGACTCTCAAGACCAATCGAGTTGAATCGGCCCGGCACTGATCATTGAATTTGCTTGCCGCGGCGGGTACACTTTCATGGCTTGAGACATAGGGAGTGTACATATGTTGAATCGCCGTACTTTTTTGAAAACCGGATTGACCACCGGAGCAGCTGCGCTGCCGTTGTCTGTCGCGCTAGAGGCGTTGCATCCGGCACAAGCGGATGCGATGGAAGGCCCCTCCGGCGAATTTGCGGCCTCGCCGGTGCCGGTGCTGGCGGCCCTGCCGCCGAGGCTGGGTCCGGTGGATGAGGCATCGCAGCCGTGGCAACAACGGATTCGCCGCGTGGGCCAGAGCAACATGACGGAGCACGACCCGGCAGTGATGAACATTGAAGAGTGGGCGGATTACTGGCATGGGTGCGGCACGGACATCGTGTACATCAGCGTTACCGGCATTTTGGCCTACTACCCTTCGAAGGTGAAGTTTCACCGGCACGGGAAGTTCCTCGATGGCCGGGACTTCTTTGGCGAATGCGTGGCGGCGGCGCGGAAGCGCGGCATGCGTGTGGTGGCGCGCATGAGCCCGGACCTGAACTGGGGCGACGCGCTCGAGGCGCATCCGGAGTGGGCGATGCACAACCGCGACGGCTCCGTTCAGTCCAGTGCGGAAGAACCGCGCTTGTTCAAGACCTGCATGTTTTCGACATACATGGATGACTACGTTCCCGCCGTGATGCGCGAAGTGAATTCGCTCTACGACGTGGATTGCTTCTATACCAACGGCTGGCCGCCGCTGGGGAGCCTGCCGGAGTGCCACTGCGCGATATGCAGCAAGCTGCCGGCGGCAAACACCGTGGCCTATTGGCGCGCCTTCAACGACCGGCTCTTCGAGCTGTGGAACAAGTACGACGCCATTGCCAAGGAGAAGAAGCCGGACAGCTTCTTCTTTGCCAACCTGGGCGGAAACGTGCACGCGGGGCCGAATCTCGACAGGCTGGGCAAGACCACGGCGTGGTTTCAGGGCGACAACCAGGGACGCACCAACGAAGACCCGGCGGTGTGGGGATGCACGCTGCAAGGGCGCGTCTGCAACGCCGTGCTCGATGGGAAATTCGCCGCCAACATCACCGCCGCTTACTCCACCAGCCAGGTGCCTTGGCGCAACGCCGCCAAAAACGCGGACGAGGCCCGGATGTGGCTCAACGAGACGGTGGCCAGCGGGCTGGTTCCGTACTACCACTTCATCGGCTCTGAGAACGGGTTTGGCGAAGACCGGCGCTGGCAAAAGGTGGGGTCCGATTACTTCAAATGGACGCAAAAGCACGATGCGCATCTCAAGGTGCGCCGCTCCATCGCCAATATCGGCGTGGTCATGGGACAGTGCACGCAGTTGCTGTATCCGGGGCCGGCCACGGGGCGCTCCCGCACCTATATGCGCGAAACCACGCACGGCCTTTATGATGCGCTGCTCACCGGCCGGTTCGCATTCGATTTTGTGCATGAGGAGCGGCTGGAACCGGAGCGGCTGGCGAAGTATCGCGCTCTACTGCTGCCGAATGTCGCCATGTTGAGCAACCGGCAGTGCGAGCAGATCCGTGAGTACGCGCGGCGCGGCGGATCGATCATGGCCAGCTTTGAGACCGGCCTCTACGATGAGGATCTGAAACCGAGAGCGGAATTCGCCCTGTCTGACCTGCTGGGGATCAACAAGGCTGGCGAGGCAATCGGCACCAACGGCAACGCGTACTACGCGAGAATCGAGCGGAAGCATCCGCTGCTGGAGGGATTCACAGACACCAACTGGCTGCCCGGCGCACAGAATCGCGTCCCGCTCAAACCCGTGCAGGATGCCGTGATGACGGTGGTTCCGGGGTTTGTGCGCTATCCGCCGGAGCTGGCCTATCCTCCGATTTCGCACACCGATGAGCCAGCCGTGGTGCTGGGCGAGAATGGGGCCAGCCGCGTGGCGTACTTTCCCGGAGACATCGAGCGCACGTATTGGTTGACGGGCCACGGCGACTTGCTGAGGCTGATGCACAACACCATCCAATGGCTCACCAGGGACGAGCGTGCGGTATCGGTCGAGGGCGATGGGTTGGTTGAGATGTTTGCCTGGGAGACGAGCCCAGGTTACGCCGTGCACCTGCTGAACTACACGAATCCCAATGCACATCATGGCTGGATGCAGACCGTGTATCCGCTCGGCGCGCAGACGGTGACGCTGCGGCTTCCGGACGGAGTGCGGGTGCGGAGTGTGGAACTGCTGCGCGCGGAGCAAAGCGTGCCGTTCCAGGTTCGGGAGCAGATTCTGCGCTTCACAATTCCCCGCGTCGGCGACTACGAGGCCGCTGCGGTGACGGTTGCCTGACGTTAGCAATGAAACGAGCGCTGAACGCGGAGCGAATCTTGGGGCTAGAGCATTTTAGTTATTACTGTGTCCGATGTCCGCAATGGCGAAACCATGCCTGGGCGTTGTCTGCGGTGATGGTCCGGAGCGCTTCAGTGACGGCCTGGTCGAGAGCTTCGGCGGTGCGGGCT